>PDWJ01000263.1_pt1 | contig 80311 bp, 65 predicted proteins | sample 1430881 | NCBI WGS metagenome assembly PDWJ01 (sample SAMN01162460, study PRJNA174530) | Oral metagenome, whole genome shotgun sequencing project. | biome: Marine environment; feature: Marine mammal; material: Swab sample of the gingival sulcus; isolation source: swab sample of gingival sulcus...
TCATTTTATTCTTCCAAAACTCTGCAAACATTCTGCATGGTTAATCTGCTTACTCGTATATTGGACTCTATCGTTACTCCTGCAATATGGGGGGTCAGTATAATATTGGCAATAGAAGTAAAAGACGAAGCTGCTTCCTCGGTGAGCGGTTCTGTTTCAAATACATCCAGTGCCGCTCCCCCAAGTTTTTCAGATTTCAGAGCCTCAACTAAAGCCGCCTCATCAACAACACCGCCTCGAGCAGCATTTATCACTATCGCACCATCTTTCATGAGGCCAATTGTCTCCGTATTAATCAGGTGGTGGGTCGATTTTGTGAGAGGAACATGCAAACTGACAACGTCTGACTCTTCAAGCAAACCTGCTAACGCTTCACATCTGACAGCACTTTTCCAACAGGGATCAGTTGCTGACAGGTAGGGGTCAAAAGCCAATATATTCATCCCTAAAGCACGGGCCCGCACTGCCGTTTGCCGTGCAATACCGCCAAATCCGATAAGGCCCAATGTTTTATCACCGATCTCATTACCCATCAGCCTATGACGCGGCCATTCACCTGCAAGCATATGCGTCCGCGCTCCATAAGCGCCACGAATGAGTGTAAGCACACTGCAGAGTACATATTCGGCTACGGCAACATCATTTGCCCCGGTTGCCGGACAGACCGTAATGCCCCGTTCTTTACACTCTGCCAGATCAATATTATCAAGCCCTACACCTAAACGACCAACAACTTTTAAATGAGGTGCAGCAGCCAGTAATCCTGCATTGACTCTGGTGCGATTCCTCACCACCAGACCTTTTGCCCCCTTCAATACACGTTTCAGACCATCTGGGTTATCAACAAGCTCAGGGTCATAGATAACGTCTCTTGTCTGCGCCGTTTCATCAACAACAGCCTGATCCATAAATTCGCATATCACAATCTCTGCCATACGTATGGCTCCCGCTTATGTGCTGATTTTCCTATTATAATATGGAGGTACTCTGTTTTACTCTCTCCAATCAACCGGTTTTCAAAACACCGTACTGGTCGGCAGGGGGACAAGTAATATCTCGCTGAACAATAGATAGAAACCGGTAACCAAAGCCAACGCTACCGCTGGATATAACAGTTTTCTGGTTACAGTCCATTCGTCGTACATGGAGACACGTATCAGAAGCAAAAATGTTATGATTGCAGAAACAAAAAAACCTAAATAGGACATGAGCACACAGCTGAACAGCATTCCAATAATTAACGCAACTCGGCGCACACTGGAGGCATCTGGTGCCTCCTTCTTTTCTTCAGCAGTTATCCGTTTTGTCAACATTCTGAATATCAACAGGATGTTCAAAGCAATCATAACGATTGCAACTGCCCGAGGGAATACATAGGAATCGGAGTCCATCATATTTGTCGTATCCCAGAGCATTACCACTGCAATGAGTATGAAAAGGCTGGCAATAATGAGCCCGCCAACATCTTTTCTGGAAGATTTTTCCCTGTTTTCAGTTGCCATCAGAGGCTCCTCTTATGCGCTTGATCTGTTTTATTATGACCGGATAAAAGAGTGAGAGAACAATAAAAGCGATAATAACAAGGCTGATAGGACGCCCAACAAACATCTTCGCCATTTCACCGGTAGCCGATCCTATCGTCCATGCCTGTACAAAACCCTGTTCAGCGATACTACCAAGAATCAGACCAAGCACTATAGGAGAAGGACTGAAGCCAAAACGATTGAGTATCCAGCCGATAACACCGAGAATGATCATGATGATGATGTCCGAGATGCTGTTGCGGATGGCAAAAGTCCCAAGAATTGTCATAAATGCCACTGCCGGAACTAACAGCGCTTTTGGTACACCGATAATTGTCTTATAAGCGTAACGACCAACCACAAGCCCCACAGGCAGCATGAGAATCGTTGCTACAAAGAGGCCATATATAAAGGTGTAGACGATTGAACCTTCATCGGTGAACAGGCTCGGACCGGTTCTCACACCTTGGATCAGCAGCGCACCCAGAATTACGGCATCCGGTGGTGTCCCCGGAATACCAAGAACAAGCGTGGGTATAAAACCACCTCCTACCGTGGCATTATTGGCAGACTCGGTAGCCATTACACCTTCAGGCTCTCCCTTACCGAAATTATCTCGCTTCTTGGATGTCCTTCTCGCTTCTGAATAGGATACGAGACCTGCAATTGAACCACCAGCACCAGGAAGAATTCCAACAAGCGTTCCAATTACGGAGCTGCGCAATAAGCTGAACTTCGATTTCCAAGATAAAGACAAAGCCTCGAAGAATCTAAAACTGGTGGATTTATGGGTCAGTTCAAGATGTCTATCGGGGGTTGCAACCAGATCTATAAGTACGGGAATGCAGTACAGACCAATTAATGCGGAAACAGTTTCTATTCCACCTAATAAGACGTGACTGCCGAAGGTAAAACGTACATCAGCACTTATTTCTGCAATCCCGATACAAGCGAGCAGCAGGCCAAAACAGGCACCAATAAGTCCTTTTATAAGATTACCTTCTGAGAGTGCGGAAATAAGAGTCAAGCCAAATGCCGCAAGCCAGAAATATTCAACAGGACCGAAAGCAAGAGCGACTTCAGCGAGGGGAGGAGCAAGAAAGAGAAGAAAGGCGGCACCAACCAGTCCTCCGGTAACGGAAGCGACGCAGGCAAGAGTGACTGCGAGGTCTCCTTCTCCCTTTTTGGCAAGAGGAAATCCATCAAAGGTGGTGGCAATAGCTGAGGGCGTTCCCGGCGTATTGAGTAAAATAGCAGCATATGCTCCTCCATAGATAGCGCCGGTATATATAGCGCCCATCATTAAAAGGGCTGATCCCGGATTCATCGAAAACGTGATTGGAACCAGAACCGCTACAGCCATTGTTGCAGTAAGTCCTGGTATTGAGCCGATAACGGTTCCCGCCAAAACACCACAGAGCGCAAGCAGCAAGTTGAAAGGAGTCAGGGCTTCTAAAAAAAATTCAATTCCAGGCATAAGTGACCTCGGTTCAGAAAAATAAAGACGGAATAATAAAGGGCTGATCAGTTACCAGATGAACCGTCAGCCCTTTATAAGCTCAAATCCCGACCTGCAAACAGAGATTAGAGTATGCCGGCCTCTGTTGCGGTATCCACATATATCTTCGTCATTTTATCGACAAAGGCCTGGTATCCCTGGTAATCAATGCTCAACAATGCCATACCGTCTCTTTCCATTCTCTTTTTAAATTCAGGATTTGCATTGATCTTACCAATCATTTCGGAGAGCTTCTCCCGGATCGGCTCCGGAGTTGACTTTGGTACTGCGATGCCGCGATACGCCCCGGATACCAGATCAAAACCTAACTCCTTGAATGTAGGAACATCAGGAAAACTCGGGTGGCGCTCCTCCATGGCAACCGCCAGCATACGCACTTTGTCCGCGTGTTTTGCACCAACAGATGTATACCCCCATTCAGCCTTTACCTGGTCGCCCAGGAGAGCGGTAACCGCTTTACCCGTTCCCTTGAAGGGTACATACGTCGTTTTTATACCTGCCATTTTGTCAAACCGAAGCTGCGCAAGGTGGTTGGCAGTCCCCTTGCCGGAACCTGACATGGTGATTTTTTTGGGGTTAGCCTTTGCATAATCAATAAGATCCTGCAATGTTTTAAAAGGGCTGTCTTTGTGAACAACGATTGCATCCGGGGTATAATGGAACATATACACACCAACAAGGTCTTCAGTCTTGAACCCCACTGCTTTCTGACGAGGTTTCAGAATAATATGAGGAAGGTTGATGCCCATGATGTTATAACCATCCCCTTTCATCTTGTTGAGCTGGGACCAGCCAACCGCACCACCTCCACCAGGCTTATACGAAATGACCATGTCTTGTCCGAAAAGCTCCTTGAAAAAAGGTTGCTGGTGACGCGCTGAAATATCTGACTCTCCTCCCGGACCAAAAGGAATCACATAATTAACCGGCTTGCTGGGATATTCTTCGGCAAAAGCCATTACAGGTTGAAAACACATTGTTGCGACGGCACTTCCAATCAGACATAAATTTAAAAATATTTTTTTCATAACGACCTCCTTCGTTTTTTAGGGAAGCTGCACATGAAGAACACAACCTGTTCTCCAAAACATTCAACGAACGCTGAACTCTAACACTATTACACTTACCAGAGACATCTATCAATCAAATAATCCGGGCAACAACAAAACCACTTGGGGAACATACGTAATCACCACCAACGCCGCTAACATTGCAGTGATAAAAGGGATGATATTTGCGGTTATTCTTTCAATGGTCGTTTCCATAATCGGGGCCGCCACGAACAGGTTTACTCCTACCGGAGGTGTCGCCATTCCAATGGTAAGATTTATAACCATCAACACCCCAAAATGAACAGGATCAACCCCTGCGGTTACAGCGATTGGAGCTAAGATTGGTCCAAGCAGAACGATGATTGCAGCTGTCTCCATAAACATACCAACGAAAAGCAGAAAAATATTGATAACGGCTAAGATAACGAATTTGTTAGAGGTATAGCTCAGTACAATTCCTGCCATTGTTTGTGGTATCTGCTCAATATTGAGAATCCAGCCAAAAGGGTTTGAGGCTGCTACAATGAGCATAATTATAGAGGCGGTAGTCGAGCTGACGATCAAGCTTTCTATTAAATCTTTGAACGTCAAAGACTTGTATACAATAAGTCCCAGAATGAGGGAATAGCAAACTGCAACAGCTCCCCCCTCTGTCGGCGTAAACACCCCTCCCCTAATCCCAATTATAATGATAAGGGGCATAATCAGCGCCAAGGATGCATCTTTGAGCCCCAAGTAAAGGATTTTCAGGGTAAAGGCGCCTTCTGCTTTAGGGTAATCATTCTTTACCGCCATAGCATAGGCCGTAGCCATAATCAGTAATGCCAGGACAATACCCGGAAGGATACCTCCCATGAACATCGCGCCGATAGATACATTTACCGTCGCTCCATAGATGATCATCATCGTGCTTGGCGGTATTACAGGTCCAAGAACCCCACAGGATGCCGCCAGTGAAGCAATGAAATCTTTAGGATACCCATCTTTTGCCATATCCGGACCCAAAACTTTTGCCATCGCAGCCGTGTCGGCAACAGCAGATCCGCTGAGACCAGCAAATACCGTCGCGGTAATAACCATCACCTGAGCAAGTCCGCCTCTAATCCTCCCCACTAATATCTTGGAAAAAGTCATAAGCCTGACGGTCACTCCAGTCCGACTCATCAGGTCTCCGGCTAAAATAAAAAAGGGGATCGCCATCAGGGGAAATGATGTCGTTGACTGATACATCTGCATGGTAAGCACCTCAAGGGGCATCCCAGAGATGAGGAGAAAACAGATAACGCCCAATGCGAGAGCAATGGAGATGGGTACACCAACAACCAAGCCAATAACGAATGGGAGAAATAGCCAGAGCATTATGCGTTCTCCTTATTATGTCGTAATTTACAGATATCTTGATAGGTCAGGTGAATGATATGCACCAGCATGAAGGAAGCACCAACAGGAACACTAAGCCTAGGCCATACCAGCGATATCCGGAGAGCTTCTGAAATCATGTGCGAACTCGAGCCGACAAGAAAGATTCCAGTGAAAAGCAGGAATACGACAAAAAACATTACGAGTAATTTTACTGCAATATTTGTAATATTTCTATGTTTGGTTGAGAGTTTTCCTACAAAAAAATCGATTCCGATATGTTCCCAGTCCCGGAGAGCAATTGCAGAACCGACAAATGTCATCCAAGCCATCAGAAAGATGGTAAGCTCTTCCGGCCAAATCAGTGCCGAGTTGAGTACGTATCTACAGAAAATCTGAAGGGATATTACGGAAACCATTACGACCATTATTATCAGGATAAAGCCTCTTGAAAACCGGTCAATGAAATAGCTAAGTCGCTCTAGAAAGGTTCCAATCAGTGCCATGAGTTACTCCTTCAAGCAGTTCACCTGCTACATCCAGATGAACTGCTTTGAAGTTTTTATTATCTTTGAGCTTCTACAACTCTTTGTACAAAATCCATGTCGATTCTATCTGAAAATTGATTCCAGATATCATCTTTGATGGCTTTCCACTGAGTCATTTCTTCAGGCTTTGGATAATAAATTTTGCCGCCGGCTTCGATCATTTCTTCTCTGAGCTTATCGACCATTTTTGATGCAATATCAAAACTGTAGGCCTGAGTTTCAGCAGCCACCTTCAACACTGCTTTCTGCTGTTTTTCGGAGAGTTGATTCCAAGTCCTGTTTGACATGAAGCACAGATGCATGTTCTGTACCCCACCAGTTTCAGTATAGTAATCCATAGCTTCATGGTGCTTTGCAGTTACCGTCCACATATGCTGTACATAGGTACCATCCACAACTTTTTGCTCCAATGCCATATAAACCTCTGGCCACGTCACTGGAGTAGGACTTGCTCCCCAGGCCTTCAGAATTGCTTGTTCAACCGGAGTCGCTGTTGCACGGATTTTTAAACCTGCAAGATCGGCTGGAACATGAACAGGCTTTTTGTTGTTACCAAGAACGCGGAAACTCCCAACATCAACGAAAAATAGACCTTTAATCCCAAGCTGATCTCCTACGGCTTTTCTCAATTCAGTGCCAATTTCGCCCCCCCAAATTTTATGAGAGCTCTCAATAGAGTCCATAATGTAGGGAAGATCTCCAAACAGGAACTTATCGGTAAACGGAGCCATGTTGTTGGTTCCTGCTGACCCCATATCTATGGTACCTCTCTGCGCACCTTCTACCGCAGTTTGGTCTCCAGCGAGGGTCCCAGAACCATAAAGGACGACCTCAAGCTCACCGTTGGTCTCTTTCTCCAGTAATTCCTTAAACTTGATATAAGTTAAATCTACCGCACTACCTGGACCACCGGTGTGGGCAAGCCTGATTTTTCTTGTTTTTGCCTGACCGTCACCAACCTGCAAACTCAATATAGCGGTGATGAGAACGATGAGAATCAAACCCCGTACGTTTTTTTCTTTCATTGTAGCTATCCTCCTTTAATGCCGTATGTCCGGCGTTTTGTACATGAAATGATTTTCAGACTGTTTTTTCCCCTGTCTTTGGTCATTTCACGATCGTTATGCCACTGTGGTTACGGGTGTCAGGAACATGCACAGACACAGAACGAACCCTCCTCCTAAACATCAGTTCAACCATTGTATACCTCCGCAGACCCATTTGCCCATCCAAAAGCATATGGCAGCCAAGTCAAAACCTGAATCATCTTTAGGTAGCCAGCAGCGTGAGCCGCCGTCAGAGCAGAAGAAGCATGATCAGTAAAACAAGAGTACAAATTAATCGTTTCATTACAAATGCCCATCGATTGAGTAAGGTAAATCCGGCACTTAGTATTTTGGATGCTCATAGACGTTAAAATCCCACTTCTTACCAGGATTGTACTTGGTAAGCCTCCAGTCACAGGCACGGGCATGCCCCTCCATACCCTCAACACGGGAGAGCCGAGAAGAATACTCACTGATAAGACTACTTACCTCATCGTTCGGTGGCTCCTGATACGTTAAGATTTTGAGATATTTATGTACATTCAGACCACCGCTGAAATTGGCAGCTTTTTTGGTCGGTAATACGTGGTTTGGTCCGGAACACTTGTCACCATGGGTAACGGTGCTGCCTTCACCCATGAAGAGAGAACCGTAAGAGCTCAGGTTTTCAAGCCACCATTCGGGGTTTTCCACGAGAACTTCAAGATGTTCAGGGGCATACTCGTCGCTTATCTGTACAATTTCTTCAGGGCTGTCACAAAGGATTATTTCCCCATACTCTTCCCAGGATGTGCCAGGGGTTGCGGGATCCGGCATGTCTGCAATAAGCCTGGGCATGATTTCCATGACCTTATTGCAAAGAGCACGGGATTCTGTAAAAAGCCATACCGGGGAGTTGGTACCATGCTCTCCCTGTGAGATAAGGTCGATGGCGACTGTCATTGGATCAGTCTTATCGTCAGCGATGATTGCGATCTCAGACGGGCCCGCAAAAAGGTCAATTCCACACACACCTTCACCCGCAAGAATAGCTTTTGCTTCAGCGACAAAAGCATTGCCAGGACCGGCGAGAATATTAGCCGGTTTACCGGTGAAAATACCGTAGGCCAAACATGCAATTGCCTGAACACCACCCATTTCAAGGATGATATCAGCTCCAGCAAGATCCATAGCGTAACATACCGATGCATCAATGGCATCTCCTCGTGGAGGGGTTGCTGCGACCACAGTAGGCACACCAGCTACTTTTGCAGTGGCAATACTCATAAGCGCGGAACAGGTATGAGCAAAGCGTCCACCCGGGATATAACATCCGGCAACATCAATAGGAATTACGCGCTGACCTGCACGAACACCTGCAGGTGTGATTATGTCGAAGTCCTTGATACTGTCACGTTGAGCCCGGGCAAAAGTGCTGATCTGTTTATAAGCAAACTGGATATCTTTTTTCACATCATCAGGAACACCATTTATGAGCATTGTTTTTTTTGCCGGTGAAAGAATAAAATCCTGATCCCAGTCGTCAAATTTTTTTGCAATTGCGCGAACAGCTTCTTCACCATTTGCACGAATATCGGCAAGAATACCTTGTACAATCTTACGAGCTTCGCTGCTGTGTTCTTCTGCAGTAGCTGTTGCTTTCTTGATGTATTCCATTGTGACTTTCCTCCGTCATACTTCACCAAATATACTCAATAAATGAATACAAGTTCTTTTGTATTCTGGATCTTTGTTTGAGAAGGGTGTTATTTCGCGGTCCAGCCACCATCTAGGTATATTGTTTGACCGGTAATATAGTCGGATGCAGGAGAAGCAAGAAAAATTGCAACACCTTTGAGATCATCAAGCTCACCGTTTCGACCAATAATGGTTTGACGAGCCAGAGCCATGATAACATCTTTCTGCCCATAAAGACCTGAGGTCAGACCGGTTTCAAAAAAACCGGGTCCAATGGCATTACAGGTTATTCCGCTCTCTTTCGCAGACCATGCCTCAGCCATGGCGCGAGTCAACTGCATGATTCCTCCTTTTGATGCGCCATAGGGTACACTGTTCGGAAACGCCCTTTCAGACTGGAGAGAAGCGATATTGATGATTTTGCCCCAACCACTTTTCTGCATACCTGGTATAAGGTGCCTTGCAAGAAAAAATGCAGCTTTGAGATTGATATCGAGCTGTTTATCCCAACTCTCGCTGGTGATTTCATTCCAAGGTTGGCGCAAATTGATACCAGCCGCATTCACAAGAATATGGGGTGTTCCAAAAAAAGATGCCGACTTTACCGCCATTTCAGCAAGGGCGTCCATGTTAGAGACATCACAGGTTAAATACGCTGCTTTACCACCATCTCTTTCAACATCTTTAACCGCATCTCTTAATGCTTCTTCTTCACTTGCTAGTGCAACGTGTACAACAGCTGCACCGGCTTCAGCGAGAGAGTACGCAATTGTCCGGCCGATTCCTGAACTTCCGCCAGTTACAAGTGCAACACGATTGTTAATACTAAATAACTGCTTTATACTCTTATTCATCGTGTCCAATTCCCTTACAAATATTTGCGACCACGACACCAATCTGCAACAGGGTGTCGTGGTAATACAATCCCTCTCTATGCACTTTCGTATATTTTTGTCATGATAAATTCACGGTGTCCAAGTGCTTCAGAGGCGGTGAGACGTCCATTCGCCGTACGAAGCATCATATCGAGCAGTTTGTCACCAGCTTGATCAAGATTGATTTCGCGGCGCAACAGACCGGAGACATCAACATCGAAATGCTCTTCCATGGTTCTCAGAGTACGAGGATTAGAGCAGAGCTTGATGACCGGCAGAATCGGGTTGCCGATGATGTTTCCTTGTCCTGTTGGGAAGAAATGTACAACACAGCCTGAAGCCGCACAAAGGGTAACCTGCTCAGCCGCAGCAGAAGACGAATCCTGAAACCAGAGGCCAGGTCCTGTCGGGGCAACAGCCTTTTCGAGACACCCTATTACCGGGGCTTTGCGGCCAATTTTCTGGATATTGCCAAGCGCTTTTTCCTCAATTGTCGTCAGACCTCCTTCGATATTTCCTTTGGTTGGCTGGGAATCTGACAAATCATTGGTTTTGTGGTCATCGACAACTTTTGCATACCGGTCAAAGTAGAACTGAAACTGCTTACGAACCTCATCATTTACGCATCGTTCTAAAACCAGATGCTCTCCACCGGTCAGCTCAGTGGTTTCCCCAAAGATCATGGTATTGCCAAGTTCATAGAGCTTATCGTAGGCGTTCCCAACGGTCGGATTGGTTGCAATTCCTGAAGTGGTGTCGGACTCACCACACTTGGTAGATACCCATAGTTCGCTTACATCGCACTCAGTACGTGGATATTCACTGGCTGCCTGTAAAAACTCTTTTGCCTTGCGCGAGGCTGCTGCGATGGTATTCAAGTCACCATTCTGCTCGATGGAAAAACCCATCACCGGCTTGCCAGTTTCGGCAATACCCTCGACTATTTTATTGGTCCACAGCGGCTCAATGCCGATGACAATTACCGCGGCAACATTTGGATTGCAACCGGTACCGATAAGCGTGCGGAAATGCAGATCAAGATCCACTCCAAACTGCAGACGGCCATAGGCATGGGGGATAGCCAGAGTACCTTTGATATTGTTGGCAACGGCCTCACATGCTGCATTTGAAAGATCATCAAGAGGCAGAATAATCACATGGTTTCGAATACCTACTCGACCATTTTCACGACGATATCCCAAGAATTTAGTTTCCATTTTCTACCACCTTTTTGTCTTAACGTTATGTACATGCAGATGCTCACCTTTTTTGATCGGAGCAACGACCTTTCCAATATCGGTATTATATTTTATGACAGTATCTCCTTCTGCATAGTCTCTAAGTGCAACCTTATGCCCAATTGGGATGTCGTTAAGAAGAGTAATCTTCACCGTCTCGTCTTCTTTCATAACCCAACCAGTGATCTCCTGGTTGGCCTTTACGCCTTCAACAACCACGACGCCTACGCCATCAGCAGCTTCGTGTACTAAAAAATCGGGTGCCATTAATGTCCCTCCCAAAAAGTTTAAATAAAAAACCGGAACATATTGCTGTCAATATGTTATGCCGGAGATCCGGTCCCGGCCCCTTGTACGCTTGCCTTCAATTACAAAAGCGCTTTCTTCATTGGTTTCTGCTTTATACTCAAAATCTCATCTTCTGACAAGATGAGGAAAAGAGTCCAAAACAGTTTTATCCGGGAATTCCGCGCAAATATGATCATAAGTGTTTGTAGTCCAGATATTGTTGTGACTCAAACAATATGGCCACACCATGCTCGTTTATCCCTTTTATATCTGTACGCCCTCTCTCATGTCTAGCAACAGCTGTGCCAAACAAAGAAAATATTTATTTGACTGTAATTAAAAGAAATATTTTTTTTTCTTCTCTGCAGGGCAACCCTTTGGGCGCCACTATTGGGCACATTGCCCAATATTGGTCTTGTTTTGTATAGGAATTCTTAGTAGAACGAAAACCTCTTTTCAGATGGAGACAGAATATGAGATGGAATGCAGAAACACGGTATAAGCTTTTACTGGAAATTAATAAAGCGGTAGCAACAAAAAAAAACCAGCAGGCTCTTTTTAACGCCATATCCCAGGAATTGCACAAACATTTCCAGTATGATCGATTAGCTATAATTCTCTACAATGCAGAAGACAGATCGATCAAATATTTTGCTTCGGCAGATGGTGTACAACCGGGAGGAGCGGTAGCCCGTTTTTCACGCCCCCTTGCCAAAGGGGATATAGCCCGAATGGTTATCTCATCTGGTCAATCAGTAATATTTGATGATCTGACACAATATCAGACGATTAATTCCATCGGACAACTTGTTATCGCAGGCCTCACCTCTACTCTTGCCTTTCCGATGATTGTTCGCGACCAGATACTTGGCTCAATTCATTTCAGTTTCAGGGAAAAACCTTCTGCCATTACCGAGCTTGCAGATATTCTTGATTCGGTCTCGGAACTTATTGCGATCGCTGTGGACAATATGCTTGCTTATTCCTCCCTGCAGAAAACCAACCAGCACCTGCAAAAAGAGAAGGAATTTTTACTTCAGAATAGTGATGATTATCAGTTTGATGATTTTTTTTATACCTCTCAGTCAATGAAAGACGTCGTTGAGCTGATTGATCAGGTCGCACATACTGATGAGACAATTTTGCTCACCGGCGAAACAGGTACAGGAAAAGATTTTCTGGCCCGTATGATACACCAGAAAAGTCATCGAAAAGATCATCTTTTCGTAAAAACCAATTGCCCGGGACTTACAAGCTCACTTTTTGAAAGCGAACTCTTCGGTCATGCAAAAGGGGCATTTACCGGAGCTGAAAAACAACGGTTAGGACGTTTTGAGCTGGCCGACAAAGGAACCATATTTCTGGATGAAATCGGAGAGTTGCCGTCAGGTCTACAGGCAAAGCTACTGCAAGTCTTGCAGGACAAGCGATTTGAGCGTGTAGGCGAGAGTTTCTCAACACCTGTGGATGCTCGCATTATTGCGGCCACAAATGTTGATCTCCTTGAGTGTGTTAAAAATGGCGAATTCCGTCAAGACCTCTTCTATCGCCTTGAAACGGTAACGATACGCGTTCCCGCCTTAAGAGAGCGTCCCGACGATATTCCCTTTTTAATAAACAGTATTACCAAAATTGAAGCAAATCGGATGCACCGGACGCCTCCCCTTTTTTCTGATGAGGTGTTCCAACTCCTGAGTCACTACAAATGGCCCGGCAACATTCGTGAGCTGAAGAACATGGTTAAACGTCTTCTTATTCTAAGACCCGGTAAAACCGTAGATCCAAATACAATCGAAAAGCTGTTTCCTATATCAGTGGAAGACACTACAATTACAACTGAACTGCTCTCTCACCAACAGGCAGAAAGGTCTCATATTATCAAGGCATTAATGGCAACAAAAGGCGTAATCGGCGGTAAAAAAGGGGCTGCAAACTTACTGGATATCCCTCGCTCAACTCTACAATATCGTCTTAAGAAATTACAAATCAATATTGATGACTACAGGTACTAAGCGGACCCTGATACTTCAAGAAATCTCTGATTCTATCGATTACAAAACCTTGTTCTCTTTGTAGACGATGCGTATATACCCTCTTTAATCAGTCTCTCAAGGACAGGATGTTTTTCACCGCTTCACGCAATTGTGGTGGAGCATCACCAATGGAATCAAACGGTCGAATCCCTTTTCTGTCAGCAACAGCAATTTCTTCATGCTCTGGGATATAACCGATTATCTGATAATCGGACAAAGAGGATCTGATCAATTCCTCATCTTCTTTTCCTGTCACCCGGTTGGCAAGAACAACGATTCTTTCGATACCGATATCTGTACCAAGTTTTCTTATCTGATCGGCAGCAACCCGACTGCGGGCACCGGGATTGACGACAATGATCAAAGCATCCACAGAGCCTGATGAGGCTCTGCCAAGGTGTTCGACTCCCGCCTCCATATCCATAACGACAATCTCCTCCCGGTACAAAACCAGGTGCGTCATCAAGGCCTTCAGGATCGTGCTTTCCGGACAGATACAGCCGGAGCCTCCACTCTGTACGGTACCCATCACCAAGAGTTTAACTCCGTCACGTTCACGAGAAAACCGATCAGGAATATCATCCACTTTCGGATTAATGGTAAAGAAACCGCCCATCGTGCCCGGTTCTGCTCCGGTTCTTTCCGCAATCAGATCTTTTAATGCCGAAATGGGCGTGATCGGACTGCTTTCATCAATGCCGAGTCCCGCCGCCAGATTGGCAACCGGGTCGGCATCGATAGCGATCACTTTGTTTTTCTTATCTGCCGCTAGAGACCGGGCAAGAAGAGAGGTAATCGTTGTCTTACCCACCCCTCCCTTACCGCCAACCGCTATTTTCAAACCCATAGAAAACGAGCTCCTGTTCCTTACTTTTTAATCGTCCCATTTCCGTCAAACAGCGCGACGACAAAGCCATTTTTGTCGGCATCGGCTTTCAGCTCCTCAATAGGGACCGCCTGTACTTCATATGTTACCCCTTTCTCTCTTGGCAACGACAGAAAACAATCGTTTGCCTCCTCCCGTGTTTCGAATATCGGGATAAAATTAACATCGTTATCTTCACTATACAGACCGAGATAATGTCCGTCTTTTTCCCGGTCACAGACCAGAGCATAAACCCATCCCGCCGCATTCTTTTTTGGGGCCATTTGTTTCACCATCTGTCATCATATCAATACAGAAACATTCCAATCAGAGACAGAACGATCTTCTGAAAAGAAAGGCCCCACCCTTTCCAGGATGAGGCCCGTCATTACAAAGAGATTTTGTTATATTTCCAGATAGGAATCGGAAAACAGGGTCTCTCCCATAATAACCTTGACCGTTTTTACATAATCACCAAGCTCCTTGTCAATCGAGGATGGATCCGGGGCAGTGCCATCCATTGCCTGATAGACAATGTCCACAATCTCCGGGCGCTCTCCTTTCGCCACAGCCGTCAGATTTTCATCCAGCGGATCGGAAATAACCGACTTCATTCCCCAGCGCCCCAGCATGATCATATAGGTGGTGTTGAGAATCGGCCGCAGATGTACCGGTGGCCCGTTTGAGATATTTGACAACCCGCAGGTACTCATGGCGCCCGGGGCAATTTCTTCCAGCATCATCTGAAAATTCAACAGACTGACGCATTGCGCCTGCTGGATATTGACCGGTGTGACAATACCATCCACCCAGATTTTTTCATTGGGAATTCCAGCCTCATTGGCAGCATACAGCAGTTCAACGCACAGCGCAGCACGCTCGTTTTCATCCCGGGGCAACCCATCCGGCCCCCATAACAACGCAACAATATCCGCGTCATATTTGGCAGCCATTGGCAGCATTTCTTCATACCGTTCAGCCCGGGCCATGATTGAATTGACAATATGGGGCTTGCTGCACGGTTTCAAAACCTTCAAACCGGCCTCAATAGCGGCAATATTGGAAGTATCCAGAAGTAGCGGAATCTCAGGTACAACGTCCTGGACAACCTCACAAACCCATGGCATCAGTTCGTGACCATCTTTTTTGGCCGGCCCCAGATTGACATCGATATAATCCATCCCCTTCTCTTTCTGTTCAAGAACCTCTTCCTGAATCGGCTTTGGATCCCGGGCCTTAAAAGCACCTCCGATTTTTCTCGAAATGACGTTCAGGCTCTCACCAAAAAGAATCATAATGCCTCCCCCTGTTGATTGTTTCAGGTTTATTGACTGCCTCAAAAAAGAACCTGCCCGATCCCAAACGTCGGGTATGACCTGGCAGATTATTTTTACCTCGATTTCAGAAATCCGGGTAAATGCGCCGACTCCCTCGGCCCAACAGTGATAGTCCAGCCCGGAAGTTCTTCTTCGATATCCCCCGCAATTGCGGCCGCATACCCTGGAATAATGAGTTCTGTATGGTTTACCTTTTCCATAATACCGGATTTCTTGACAAAAATCCCAACATCATCGCCACTGAACTTACCTGCAGCCCAGGCAGTGAGAACGGACAATCCTTCTGAATCTTTGATCAAAAGCCAGGCAGGAACCTTGCTCGATTCAATTTCACCGGAAACGATAAAATAGGTCAGCGCAAAATTGGTGGTTACCAGCACCGGCGAATTCTCATCCGGGTTACCGATTTCAAAAATACCCTCGGTCACCGTCATCGGTCGCTGCGGATCGGTAAATATATTAAGCCGTTCCAGCAACAGCGGAAAGATTGCCTCCGTAGCCAGGTCGGACATGACAATAATACCACCATATTTTGAAATGTACATACCGGCAATCAATGCTTCCATATCGAGATTTACCGCCATTTCGCAGACAAAGTTGATTGTCGGGAAACCGACAGAACGATTCCCCCCCTTCAACGCAGCCCTTCTCAGCGCAACCTGATCCTCAAGCGCCTGCTTTACCTCACGTGAACCCGGATCAAGAATCAGATCCTTCAAGCCCATACCGGTCAGCTTATCAGAAAGAGCAATCAGGCCGTCAATAGAATCGGATTTGACCCCAAGCGGAAGGTTACTATCAAGGGCCAAACGACCGAATGTGTCAGCATTTTCCTCTGTTGCCGCATAGATGATCGGATTTTTAAAACGGCAGGCATCAATACCTGCCGCCATCACACCGTCATCTTCACTCATCAAAACAAGGTTGAACTCAGAAGTCTCCGCCACCTGTTTTGCCAGGGCGGCAAAGGCATCCCGATCACCATTGACGTCTTTTACCGCCACAAGTTCCGGCCTCAGATTCAGACCAACCCGTTCGAACTGAACGGCATTCCACACCTTCAACCGTGCTTCAACATCGGCTGCCGGAGTATCGGCAGTAATAAGCCCCGCAAAAAGGGTCGGATTATAAAAGGTTTTCTCATGGCGATACAGCACTGTCTCGCCGCCGGTTTTTGCCGCACGAACACCTTTTCCGACAGCAACCTGCCGAATCGGTGGAGCGGATGCTTCCTCAAGTTGGGCACGCGCCTCATCAGAGACATAGGGGCAGGATTCGAGCTCGGCCTTGCCGGATGCGAGGTTCATTGCAAAGGCGAGACACGTCGGAACTCCACACTCCTTGCAATTGGTCTTTGGCAGGAGCTTAAAAATCTGCATTCCTGTTAATGCCATCGTATTACACTCCTTATTGTTATCGGGTCAGGCAAACAAATACCGGTAGCGCCTCCAGACCAACGCGCTGGCCCGTTTTTACGTTTATTATGCGATCAAGGTCTCCATGTTCAAAGCCGGATGCCCTTTTTCCTGGAGGAAAGGCAAAATCTCGTCTTCAGTCAGACCAACCGTTTCATCGGCAATCATATCGGCAAAATTTTCGATACCCAGTTCCTTACCCCGAATATTCAAGCGCTCGGTAATTTCATCCTTGAGAACCTTCGGCATCCAGACAACACGAAGCAGACCACCGTCACCAAGGATAAATTTTTTCTGCGTAATATTGAATTTCGAATGCCCGACAAAACCAGGAGAAGAGGCACCGCCCCCCATGACACCGGCAAGAGTGGTAAACTTCATACCGCATGGCGTATCTCCCGCGTAATCACGGCTGACCGTCATCACCCCATTGCAGGAAGGCAGCATCGCCGCAATACACTCACAACAACCGCAGGTCGTCATCGGAGCGTTGACCATCGAATAAAAATTATAGGTCTCTACCGCCCCTTTGGAAGCAGCCTTGACAAACTCATCAACCCCTTCAAAACGGCCAAGTTCAGGATCAATAACGTTTCCTTTCTTGATCGGCTGGTTCGGACCGGTCGGATTAATCTCAAAAGAGGCCTTACAGTCCATCCAGTTATAGGCGCCACACAACCCGGTCCGTTCGGGGCTGACGGCACAGACATGACTCGGCGCAAAGGACTGGCAGAGAGTGCAGGAATAAAAGAGGTCAACATCTTCATCAGTCATCGTATCCACACGTTCATCACGGGTCTTGTATTCGGTACGGGCCTGATCCGTCAATTTGTCGACATCATCCTTGTTGGAATAAATGGTCACCTGAACCTTGTCGACAATTTTCTGAAAATCCTGGTGGAATTTCGCGTGAAGCACCACACCGATATCCTTCAGGGTAAATCCTTTCTCGATCGCCCCCTTACCAACACGAACCCAGGAGATATCACGCTGTCCAATATGCATAATCCCCTGGATATAGTTGATCAGATGATGGATCTGACGTTCCATGATCGGTTCGAAATCGTTCTGAAATTCACGACCGGCAATCTGCACATAGATACCCAGTGGCAGAGTATCCCCCTCCTTGATATCACTGACATCCGGACCGACAACCATAACCCTGCCATCATCAATCTCATTCATCTCCGCCATTTTCACCAACTCGGTACACTGGGTCTTACCACCACCCATCTGGCAGAAAAGGTCTGCCCCCCTGACCCGCTCCCCTTCAAAAGCAGGACCAAACGAACAGGGAATATCAATCTCGGTAATATTGATCTTGAGCCCCCTGACCTCTACCGATTTCTGGCAGATTTCGTCATGGGGGACATTGGCGACGACGTGCTCATAGGTACAAATGCCGGTTGGCAGGATCTCCGGAATATCAGTATCTGCCAGGGTCGGGAACCCCCAGTTAACACATCCGGCGGCAGCAACGGCCCATTCGGTTCCGACATCGCCGAGCGCGTTAACGAAGGCAAAGATCCGGTTCTTATTATACATCAGCATCCGGCGATAGTCACCTGGCTCAACACTACCAAACGCCATCGCCGCCCTGTTGGCAAAGCCGAGTGCAAAAATAGCCGATGAAATATCGGGCCCAAACGGCACAATCCTGGTATTCCAGCCAACCTGCATGCCTGCTTCCAGACATTGTTCTACTGCCGTCTTCCGATTATGGTGTGCGGCACAGAAAATATAGAGGCTCTTCTTCTGATAATCCTCAATAATCATCTTGGCCGTTTCAGGATCCGGTGCCGCTCCAACAACGGCGGCAAACCCGGGAGCGGAACCATCGACAAATTCAACACCGCGTTTTCTGAGAATCGTATCATCGGCGGGCCCGACCCAGAGTTTTCCGGCCTCAATATCCGGCTCTTCAGTAAACGTATAGAAATCAGGTTCCGCCAGGATTCTTAACGCCTCTTTAATCTCGTAGGCAAAAAGACCGGCCATACCGGCATCAAGCAATGGCCCAAGGTATGGTAAATGATTATGCCCCTTGATGTGCGGTGGCAACAGGCCACGGGCAAATTCAAGAGGTTTTTGCAAATCCTCTAATGTTTCCACTTTCATACCGGTCAACGAGTAGATAACCGGCAGATAGTAGGCGGTATTGCCAAAACCAATCTTGGTGGAAGCATCATAGGTCTGAAGCGCTTTTTCAAGCTCGCCTTCAACCTCTGATACCACCTTATAACCACCCTGTATTCCTGCAAAAGCTACTAATTTCGACATGATGTTCTCCTTCTCTGAGGATTGGTTAGACAGACGTACAGCAGCCGGATATTACTCCATCCCAAGGGCCTGTCTGTCTGCCATATCCATCAGGACACGTTCACGAGCCTTGTCGATTCCAAGTTCTTTACGCTTCTTGTCAATATGAGCAATCATTTTATGTGCATGTTTGATCGGATCCGGCTCACAATCCCACATACCGCCATACATTTTTTCCATTTCCTTATAGAGATAATCCCTGAATACCGGCGCACCATCGAGCGGCATATGATATCCGAAAACGGTATACACTCCCGAGGCAACGAAGTATTGGCCAATCGAGATCGCCTTCTCGCTCATCCATTCGGGGGCACTGCCCGCAGCCGGCAGATCAGCAAGATCATTACCAAGCCCGCCTGCTTTCACGACTTCGGTCGCCGCCAGCAGGATACGACTGTTATCGACGCAGGAACCAAGATGCAGTACCGGTGGAATACCCACTGTCTCGCAGACCTCCGCAAGCCCTGGACCACAGTGGACCGCAGCCGCTTCCGGTGTCATCAGACCGTGTGTACCGGCAGCAATGGCCGAACAGCCGGTGGCCAGAACGAGAACATCATTCTTGATAAGTTCCTTTATGATTTCAATATGTTCTTCGTTATGCTTGGAACGGGCATTATTACAGCCGACAATACCGGCTAGCCCGCGGATACGACCGTTGATGATATTATCGTTAAGGGTATAATAGTCACCACGGAATGCTCCACCAAGATGATACTTGATCGACTCGACACCAAAACCGGCAATCTGGGACGATTTATGGCGCGGAATCATCACCTCCGCTCCACGATTCCTGAAGTTCTCAATTGACATTTCGACAATTTTGACGGCATCTTCCATTGCATGATGCTCATCAAACTCGATATGGAGCACATTCTCCTGTTCCATTCTGGCAATCGGATGGGTGGTAATCAGTTTGGTATGAAAACATTTGGCTACATTAGCCAGATTCTGAAAGATACACTGAACATCAACAATCATCGAATCACACGCACCCGTAATAATCGCCAACTCCTGCTGGAGGAAGTTTCCCGCCGGCGGAATGCCATGACGCTGCAGCATTTCATTGGCCGTACAGCAGATACCTGAGAGCTGGATTCCCTTGGCCCCGACCTCTTTGGCCTTGGCAAGCATTTCCTGAGACTGGGCTGCCGCAACAATCATTTCAGAAAGCAGCGGCTCATGGCCGTGAACAACAATATTAACATGATCTTCCTTCATAACACCCAGGTTCGCTTCAGCCTGCAGTGGAGAAGGTGCACCAAACATGACATCCTGCAGGTCGGTCGCGATCATGGAACCACCCCAGCCATCAGCCAGGGATGCGCGTACCCCCTGCTTCATCAGGTTTTTGTAATCCTGGTCAACTCCCATATGGGTCCGGTGCATGATTTCAACGATTTCCCGATCAATATTACGCGGCACAACACCCCACTTCTCCCATTTCTCCTGGAGTTCCTTCGGGGCACGCTTGATATATTTTACGCTTCCTTCCGCCTTGCCCCATTCGCTAAACGCCGATTCAGCAACTTCAAGGGCAATTTCATCAAGAGTACGATCCTGCACTTCACCATCAACATCAACCGTCGTTTCAACACCAAAATAGGGCGCAATCGCCAGCAGTTTATCCGGATCCTTGATGGTATAATCATCGGTCTCTTTTCGGGCAACAGAGAGAAAGGTCTCGGCAACCCCGCGACCGTGATCAGAGTGTGCAGCAGCACCGGCGGCAATCATCCGGGTGAAGTTTCTTGCACAGATGGTATTCGCCGTTGCACCACACAACCCTTTTCTCGTATCTTCACCATCAAAACCTCCCTTCGGAAACGGCAATCGACACGGTCCCATGGCGCAATTCTTACAGCAGATCCCCTGCATACCAATAGCACAGGGCTTCATCGTGACGGCTCGGTCAAAAACCGTTTCAACTTCCAATCTCTGAGCGCGAGCAACCATCTCCCGGGTTGCCACATCGATTGAGGATTCAGCTGGATCCGCTCGTTTCGGTGCTTTCACTGCTGTTTTTGCTTTTAGTTCTGTCATGTCTACTTCCTCCAGATTGTTTTTCGGATTTCCCGCCTATCGTTCAGGAATATATGTATTGATCAGATGCGTTTATGGATCCTGTTCAACCTTTCAAGCATCTTCTGCTGCGGTGTTTTTTGAACGTCTGCCGCTGTCATTGTTCTCTTCTGACCATCATCAGCCAGGGCTGATTTTGCACGCCTGGCCTCCCGTGCGGCCTTTTCCTTCGCACGTTTCTGCCTCAATTCAAGCTCTTCAGCTTCGCGGGCAGCCCTGGCGGCGGCAGCCTGAGCCTCCGCTTCAGCCCGGGCTTTCTCCTCTGCTTCCGCTTTGGCCGCCGCTACTTCCCTTGCTTTAGCTTCTGCGTCGGCTTTGGCTTTCGCCTCTGCTTCGGCCTTTGCTTCCGCTTCCGCCTTTGCTGCCGCCTCTGCTTGAGCCTTTGCTTCAGCCTCCGCTTTCGCCTTCGCTTCTGCTTCCACCTTCGCGGCTGCTTCCGGATCTTTTATCGCTGCATCTTTCTTTTGTTCAGGTTTGGCTTGCAGTTTAGCTTCTGTCTTCGGTTCAGGTGAGTTCTTCTCTTTCGATACCGCCGGTGTGCTCTGTTTACCAGAAGCTTTTTTGGCGGATGGAGCAGCCGGTTGAACGGGAGCCGCCGCCTTCTCTTCTTCTATCGTCAAATCAAACACCGGGGACAGGGCGGCAAAATCAATAGAAGTTTCCGCCAGCCGCTTTGAAACAGGGGCTGCATCAGCAAGTGAACCGCCGTTTACGAGTGCATCAATAAATTCCCTGACCAGCCTGATCGATTCGGGATGACGCATAATCAGGAGATCAGAACCACTCAACAGATAAGAAACCGCACCAACGGCCTCCATCAGAATGGCACGCCGTTCCGGGTCACCCAGACGCGGATCATCTTCAACGGTCTGCTTTGCTTCCTTACATTTCCAGACTTCATTTCCGAGATTGTTAATGATCGGATACTGGAGCTTGTCATCACCCTGGCTCATCGCAGCCATGGTTAAACGTTCCATAACAGAATAGGAATATTCCAGACCATAACCAAGACCACCTGTTGTCGGATCAACGACAACCCTGTCCATCGGCATGCCAAAATTTTCCAGCAGAATATTTATCTGTTTAGCCAGATTTACATCAATCGGCGAAGAGGCAATCAAAGAATGGTTATAGCCCATGGCAGCCGCAGCAATACCCTTGTAGTTCTTTTCCTCTACCGGGCCGAGCAAGAGATTCTCATTCTGACAGGCCTCCGCCACCGCCTTTAAAACCTCTTCATCCTTATCCGGAGCAGCACAGCCCCAGACGATAAGAGGGACATCAATGGCTTCGGATACCTTTTTCACCGTTTCGGCTGCAATCTCAGCACTAACATCCCGGTCATTGGGATCTATCGATTTGAGCTGGAGTACAATGGCCTCTGCACCGTATTCGTCGACACATTTTCTGGCCCATGCAACCGGATCAGAAATGACATCCCTGAACGGTTCCAACGCAGCCTCCGGCCAATCCTCGGGTTCCATATCCCAGAGCTCCATGGCTATGACCGGCTTGTGAGGCATCTCCCCTTCAAACGTATAAAACGGATAACAGGTTTCACCGCCAATGGTGATCGCCGTATCACCTTTTCCAATGGAAATCTCTTTAATGCCGCCGGTATAGGATTCCTTGATTATTTCAAATCCCACGTGAGCCTCCTTACAATCGAAAAGATAATTTCAGAAGAGTACTCATCTTGCAGACGGTATAAAAAACACCGTTCACAAAAATCGTACCTGAGCGCTCTTCCTGTTTCTTGCCAATCAGAAACAGGACTGCTAAAAAATGAACACGTAATGACACCTGCCTCGGCGTACAACGGCCTCCATTTCCACTGTATCCTTACAGGCTTGCTCGGCCAATCAGTTTCGACTGGCTGATATCACTTGCCGCCAGCTCTCACGTTTCTGTTTAACCATCGGAAATTTCTCAATTTCCGTATGAGGTAAAAACATTGCTGCAATATAATGGTCCATATATGATGGGGTCTCTGACAGTTCAAAATTTGTCATTCTCCCCGTTACTTCAAGCACTTCTTTTCTCATCCGGTTCGTCAATGAAATCATCCGTGCTCCGATCAACGAACCATTGCCGATAAAGGTAACCCGGTCCGGATCAATCTCCGGTAACAAACCGATAGTCATTGCTTTATCAAGATCGATATAGCTGCCAAAACCACCGGCCAGGATAATCCGCTCGATCACATCCATACTCAGGCCAACTTCTTCAAGCAAGGTCATACAACCACTGTAGACCGCGCCCTTTGCCCGGATAAGATTATCGATATCCGTTTCCGTCAAAACGATATCACGATCGATCTGGGTTTCATCTCGCCAGGCCAGTACATATTCCCAAATTCCGTTATGTTCTCTGATCCGGCTGGTTCCCAGGTCACGATTGAATTTACCCCGGTTATTGATAACACCCATTTCAAACATGATTGCAGCAATGGTTATCAACCCCGAACCACAGATACCTTTCGGCCGGACATCTCCAATCGTCAGCAGCATCGGTTCAAGGCTAACCGGATCCAGCGAGACATCTTCAATCGCGCCTTTGGCAGCACGCATTCCAAACTCAATACCACCGCCTTCAAAGGCTGGACCGGCCGAACAGGCAGTACAGGCAAGCCAGTCCTTGTTACCGATAACAATTTCCGCATTGGTTCCGATATCAAGAAAGAGGGTCAGTTCCTCATCCCGGTACATCCCGGTACCCATGACTCCGGCAACAATATCCCCCCCGACATAACTGGAAACAGCAGGGTACAGCAGGGTAACGGCGTGATCGTCAAGATCGATACCGATCGTTGTACTATGAACAGGAGGATACAGGGTTGAAACGGGCACATACGGTGATCTCCTCAGATGTCGGGGATCCAATGCAAGCAATAGCTGGGTCATCGTCGTGTTACCAGCCATGACGACAGTTGACACCTGCCCGCGGTCAACCCCCGATTCCCGAAGAAGAATCCCGATAACCAAATTGATCGTCTCTACAACGACTTGCTGAAGTCGCTGCAGGCCGGTTCCCTTTTCGGCATAGACAATCCTGCTGATCACATCTTCGCCATAACTGATCTGACCATTGAAATCCCCCGCCTCAGCAAGAGATATACCGTTAACCAGGTCAAGCAGTTGTGCATAAACGGTCGTTGTGCCAAGATCAACGGCTATCGCAAAATGTTCTGCCGTTGTGTCCCCCGGTTGTATATTGATGATCCGGGTTTGACCATCATCACGGACTGATCTGAGCATGGTCACCGTTACCTTGAAACCCTGCTCCCGCAGTACCGATGGAAGATCTCTGATCACCGGAACCGCCAGTTCAAGCCTGTGTTCATCATGCTCCCGCTTCAGATATTCAATCAGCCGGGTCACATCAGGGATATGATTATCGGTATCCGGTGGCTGCAGTTCAAGGTATCTTTTCTCAACCGGCGGAAAAAACAGCCCCTGCTCTTTCAGTCTTTCAAAATCAGGACATTGAATCGAAGCAGTGCGACGGGAAACAATCCGCGTATCAAAAACGGAGCGGTCAATGGCTGATTCGACCGGAATACGAATCGTCACATCTTCCTTCACCTTTGACAGGCAGGCCAGACGGTACCCCTTGTCGACGTCTTCACTGCCAAGACGTTCGGAAATACCGCCGAGGAGATTCCCCTGCTTGACAAGAACCCGGCACTTGCCGCAAAGCCCTTCCCCACCACATGACGCGTTGATATGAATTCCCCCCTGCAACGCTGCCCGGATGAGACTTTCGCCATCCCTGACTTCCACTGCTTTGTCATACGGCAGAAAGGTGACCTTGTATTGATCCATAAGACCCCACAAACAATTTCACGATGCCGGCACACAAACCCCCTCTGTTCGTCAGTATAACCGAAATTCATGAACAATTAAAAAGAAATCTTTCACTTACGCCATCCTATACTGGTCAGACCAACCTCTCAAAACAACTTATTGCAATGATTTTAGCAACTCTGCTGGTTCTTTTTCTTAACCAGAAGAGGAAACAAAGTACCTCCCCCTCTTTTCTTAAAAAAAACAAGCAATTAAGAGAGAGCGTGACTGTGCGATTTGTGCCTGATGACAAGCACTTGTTATTAGAAGTAAATACCCGAAACATACGCTTCTGTCCGAAAAAAACGAGCCCGTTATCGACCATAGACCTCTGGCTGGCCATTCTGTCTGAAAAATCAGATTCGACCAGCTACGATAATCTCACCACGATCAGCAGGAATAAAAAGCGGGAAACGGAAACAATGCGTATCCGGGAGAAAATCCAAACCAGTCAGTTCATGATTTCCAACCGGGAGGTTATTGGTCTGGAAATTTCCCATTGGCAACAACAATGGTTATCCTTTACCATAAAAACAAGATAGTACGATTACGCTTACGTTGGGATCGACAGAGAAATATGCATTACGATGGCACCATTTTCAGGCCGCCAAGAGAGGCCCATTCTATCCTTCTCCAGGTGACAACCGGCTGTTCACACAATAAATGCACCTTCTGCGGTATGTACAAAGGGATCCGTTTTGCAATAAAAGACGAGGCAACCATCTTCAATGATATCGCATTCGCTGCAGCCTGTTGCAGAAACCAGCATCGACTCTTTCTCTGTGACGGCGATGCCCTGATCATTCCGCAAAAACGACTGGTTGCCATCCTTTCAGAAATAAACAAAAAGCTTCCCTGGGTAAACCGGATCGGAACATACGCCAACACGAGATCAATCCGGAAAAAATCGATTGAAGAACTTGAAGAGTTGAAAGATCTTGGACTTGAAATAGCCTATATGGGCCTTGAGACCGGAGATGACGTAACGCTTGAACGTATTCAAAAAGGAGCAGATTCCGCAGAAATGATTGAAATGGGGAGAAAAATAAGAACTGCGGGCATCAAGTTGTCTCTTACGGTTCTACTTGGAATTGCCGGAAAGAAACGATCATTTATTCATGCAACTGAAACCGGCCGGGTATTGTCGGCGATCGATCCGGAGTATGTTGCCGTTCTTACCTTGATGCTCACCCCGAATACCGAAGCATATGAAGAATTTCAGAACAAGACCCGTTCTGTTCCGGAGCCAATGGAACTGCTGCAAGAACTGAGTACCATGTTCGAGGCAACCCACCTCAGTAAAGGGCAATTCCATGCCAATCACGCCTCAAACTATCTCCCAATCTCAGCACGGCTGCCAAGAGACAGAGAAAAAATACGAAAATTCATTGCTGATGCCCTTAAAGGAAGCGTACTCCTGAAACCTGAGTATATGAGAAGACTGTAAGGAAAAACCGGCACGACAACTATCTAAAGAGAAAGCCCGCCACACGATCGGTGCTGCGGGCTTTCTCTTTTTCATATGCGGTTAAACTTCACCACAGGGACCAGCAATGCCTGATCCCTCAGACTGGTCAGAAATCAGAACATATAGCTCAGACCAAACGAGACCAGAACCGCAGACGCATTAGAGATCGTTCCATCAATACGGCTATTTTTCACATCACGCTCTTCCTTGTAATCATAAAGGACAGCAACACCAATTTCCATTGACTCTGACATCCTGTATTTCGCTCCGAGGGAAAAGAGCCATGCATCTGAATCGGGAAGCTCGAATCCAAGATGCGCTTCAGTTACCGGACACTCGTCATAAGCAAAACCGGCCATCAGGGTCAGGGCTTCATTCAGATCATATTCAACACCAAGGCGAAAGGCCAGGGAATCTTCCCACTCTTTGATCTCCGTCACATTGGGAAGCCGCTCGAAATCAATAACCAAAGCTTCATATTCAGACCAGAACGTCTGATCCACGGTCAGATCAAAGGTCCATTCATCAACAGTAGCGGCCACGGAGGCAGTAAGAACAGCCGGGGCAGGAACGGTAACAGCACCAGGGGTTGGAATTGTCCCCTTGCCTGGAATGAAAACCGTCGCATCACCTTCCCAACCAAGATCGATTTTTGACCGATAGGTCAGAGCAACATTCAGATTTTCATTGAGCTTCGCATCAACACCAATATTCCAGCCAAATTCGGTACTGTCCCCATCAAGTTCCATAACAGGGGCACCAAAGGCTACACCGTCAGTCCTCAGGCTTGCTTCCGTATAAATACCGCGAACACCGCCACTAATGGCAAACATCTCATTAATTTTATAGGAAAAAGTGGGGTTCAACTCGAAGACCTTGATCCCGTATTGCTTGGCCATCGCCTTCGGGAAAACATCGTCCCATCTTTTCTGCAAACCGTATGGTCCCGTGAGAGAAAAACCAAACCGGAAATTGCTGAATTCCGGTGAAACCATGAAAAAAGTGGGCAGCAGAAAATTTTCCTTCAGAGAGTCCCCGTCATAAAGCGGCGATCGTTTGTCCTCGTAGGCGATAGAAGTCAGGTGAAGATAGGTCACATTTGTCTCAAGCAACCAGGAATCAGGCAACAGGGCCATACCCGCTGGATTGTAATAGGCGGCATCAGCACTGTCGGCCGAGGCGACAGAAGCCCCAGATTTTGCAATTGAATCAATCGACTGTTCCGGAATACGAAAACCCGATGCCATCACCGAGCCTGCCACAAAAACAGAAGCCGCAACTGCCACTGAAATAATCTTCTTCATTCGTCTCATCTCCATCTAAGTAAATGATCCGCCTGTCAACCATCGGGGACAGACGCTTCCTTCCAGTACACAGCCCGTCACCAGAACAAATCCCTTATCTGCAGGCAAACGGACAGAGTACCCCCTTTCCCTCCTGAATCAGGGTTTTTATCCAGATAGACCGGGTCTGTCAACAATAATTACATGCATACGCGCTCCCAACAGAAGAAGAAATCGTTCTTATCCTGTTTTATTCCCCGGATCATTTTTCCATGCCAGTAACCATAAACCTTTTTTACCAGACGTTCTCACCCAGATCCATCATCATCTGCAATACTCTCCCCGGCAGTTGTTTGCATTATCTTCTGATAAAGATACCCCAATCCCAGTAATGACAAGCCTAACCCCATAAATGAAGCAACCCGGAGCAGCCCTTCCAGATCGGACATATCAATCAGAAAGATCTTGGCAATCACCAGTAACAGCAAGCCCATTCCCGCCTTGTAAAGCAGAGGCAACCCAACACGCGCAGCAACAAGAATCGTTATTACCGCCAGCACCAACCAGACAATCGAGTAGGTATACAATTCCCCGTCTCCGGTAAGCTCCCAGAGAGAAACAGTCCCCTGCCACAAATGCCGGATCTCCATCGTGATAAAGACAAAAAGACCGAAACCACAAATCATGGCCGCAAATCGACGGAACCGACGATCATCATAACGAAGGCAGAACGCGGCAATCAAAACAGGCAGCCCATAGGCAGGAATCAGAATATTCCACAACGGTTTCGCACCAACAATGGTATCACCCCAAAGCGGGTTCAGCACCGTCAAAACAACCCCGTAATTCACTACCGCCATCAGCAGCAGAATACGCGACAGGATATAATAGTACGAGGCCAGCAGTTTCGCCGTCCGACTCCGGTAATAATAGACAAGCCCGACTGCTGACCAGAAAATCGTATTGAATGCTGCCTCGGGCAAGCCGTATTCGGCAATGAAGATATCGCCACCATACAGCCAGTACCGGGTTTCAGCGGCGACAAAAAGGACAAAAAGATGCAGCGCCGCCCCTTCCAGCCATTTTCTGACATCCGATTCGGGATCACAGATCCAGCAGGCAACTGCGCAGCAAAACACCGATCCACCATAACTCCAGAGCGACCAGTGTATGTCTGGCGGATAGGTCAACAGCCACGGATTACAACTCAAACGGACAACAACCAGGCCAATCACCACCTTGAGCAGCCAGCGGAGTCCCACCAGTTGGTAACGGTTACTCATCATCACGATTGAAACGATCTGGGTTGCCAGAACCAGAGTAAGACTTGCCTGCCGAAACAGCATTGCTCCAGCCAGGGAAAAGGCAAAGTGACCGGCAAGAACCAGCCACAGGCTGTCACGGTCTACCGGATTCTTGAGCAGCCTGACATTTGAAACGGTGATATAACTCATGGCCACGACAAGACTGCCGGCCGCCCATTCCCAGCTGACACTGAGGTCGGTGACCAGCAGATAGGCCAGGGCCAGCCACAGAACCGGTGCGGTAAAAACCATTGATGAAACCAGATGGGTAAAGCCTTTATTTCTGTTCACCAGCCATGCGAGAACCGCATAGGTAGCTGTCATACCGGAAGCAAAAAACAGAAAATTCCGCTGCACGTCGACACCAATCCCTCGGTATTGAACGGGAACAATGTCCAGATCAAGTCCACAATAAAACCATGCTCCCCATTGCAGAACAAGCGAAAACCACGGCAGGTAACTGATCGACGGCCGACGGGCAGCAGCGATAGTCAATATCACGGCCAGCGGTGCCCAGTTGACCAACGCCATCGTTGAAAAGGACTCGACAGCAATCGAAACCGTATACGCGACGACAATGGCCGTCAAACCGATCTGCAACGGCTGAAAGCGCCAGCCAAAGGTCGCACTTTTATCCCGCACCGCTGGTGTGCCCTGTTCTTCTTTTTGTAACAACCAGTCAAACTGCGGCAAGACAAGCATCGCATAGGCCACCGCTGCCAGATAGATACCGCGTATACCGTCAGCATTATCGGTGCCAAGCGAAACAAGCCACCAGCCAAGAGAACCGGTCAGCGTTCCATACCACAACCAGGGACGGTAGACATAGCGCATCAACGCCAGGGCAGCCGTGGTGATAATAAAACTGTAGACAAGCGCTCCAAGGATATCATCGCTGGCCGTCGATACCAGAATCGGCACGACATAGGCCCCCAGAATTCCGAGTGTCGCCAGGATGGGACCATAGCGGAGAGCCAGCAGCATGGTCCCGACAGAAATAAGGCTCAAGGCAGCAAAGACGATACCAGGATTCAACAGATGATACAGGTGAAGGGCAGCCAGCATTGCCGCATACAAGGTAATACTGGCTCCTCCGGCGAGGGCGGCAATAGACGGATGTGGCCGGGATGCCCTTCTGTTCAGCCATTCGGCCAGGATATGCAGTCCGATACCGCTGGCAACAGCAGCTGTTGTTCTCTGAGCGGGGCCAAGCAGACCGGCCTCGATACTATAACGAACCAGAAAGATACCGGCCAGCCCGACACAGACACCACCAAGCCAGACCATCCAGTTCTTTTGTATCCAGGCAAAGCCATTCTCCAGTAGCGACCGACGCTTCTGCTCTTTATCCGTAATCTCTGACTGCACCGGTAGCGCTGTCGACACATCACCACATCCGCTATCGCCAGCAGATACGAGCTTTGCAACACGATTCTCCCGTTCAGGATCCTCAGCGACAGGTACCATTTCTTCCGATATCCCGGCCGGTTCCGCTTTCAGTGAGGAAGCAGGAGCAGCCGGTTCAACGGGCTCTCCAAGAACAGGTTTCAGCTTTTCAAAGCGACGTTCAAGTGCTTCCACCTTCGATTTCAGATCGGTCAGACGAAAGAAGGCGGCAATACCCAGCAACGAGCCACCGAAAAAAACAATCAGCAATCCGACAAGTAACACCGCAAGAATTTCCATAAGCCAAGGATCTCCTCTATACGTTGTTGTCTGCCCCGACCAGAATCAGCCACTGTTTTCTTTACTGCCGGGACAGGAAGAACAAAGAAAAACCCGCCAGAAATGAATGATACCACCGACCAGAGAATAACAGACCGTCATTGCCACAAAAAGCAACGCGATTGAACGGGTCTGAATCTCGGTAAGCCCCGCCCAGCCAAAGAAAAAAACATAACCGGCATCCCTGACACCAATACCGTAGATCGAAATCGGCAGGGCTTCCATCAAATTGATCAACGGGACAAAGGCACTGAAATAGGAAAACGGCACCACTGCATGCAACGATAACGCCAGTAAATAGGTAATGGTAATAACCAGTGACTGGAAGACAAAACTGATTATCATGATCTTTACCAGCAGACGATAATCGCTGCCATAACAGGCAAAGGATTCAAATAATTTGTCGCAAATCCGGGAAACGGCTGCAATCCGGTCAAGACACGTCCATTTCAGCAGCAACCGAAACGGCGTTTCCCGGTAAAGCGCGATGGTCAACATCAGGATGACGAGGAAGAGAACAACCGGTCCGATAAAAAACATCAGGCTGCCAATATGGATAGAAACAATGACCGAACTGACCAGGGCCAGCGTTACCATCGCCAGGAAACCGGAGAAACGGTCGGCAAAAACCGAGGCAGCCGAACGAATGGTTTCGTTGCTTCTCCGGGCAATATCATAAATTCGGTAATAGTCGCCGCCTATACTGGACGGCAGGAACATATTGTAAAAGGAACCGACAAGATAGGTTCTGGTCAAAACCGCAAGAGGAATATCGACCCCGTCAGCCAGCAGGAAAAGGCGCCATTTCAGGGCGCTGAGAACGGTATTGAGCAGCAGCAGCAATGTGATCGGAATAAAAAACCGAACATCCACCTGACGCATCAACTCCCAGATATCCGCCAGTGGAGTTGCGCGATACAACAAAAAAATCAGGAGACAACTGACCAGCAATTTTACAGCGGTTTTCAATCCAGACCTCTCTCTTCACAGCCAGCGGAAGGGCAGGCCGATCATACCTGACAAGATATGCGGCAACGCAATGTATAAACCAAACCTGTTATATCGTTAATTCAAAAAATTTATTGTCTGGCAACAACCCTGCCACGGATATGTTTCAAGGCTACCGAACCAAAACTTCTGCTATCGGTACTTTCCAGCGTAGAATCGCCATGCAGGATCAACCGGTCATCTTTGGTGATATCATGAACCCGCTTGATGATGTAACAGTTTTTAATAAAGGGGTGATCCGCCAGAACAACATCACCTATCCGGGGAGAGCTGGTCAGGTAGGCATCGGTATCGACATCCAGTATGTCCCCATCACGAAAGGTGGGGAACATACTGTGTCCATCAAGCTGTACCAGCATTACCCGGCAAGAACCCAGGGAACTTCTTTATTTTTGGTCGCCCAGAAAATATCATGAATCTCTTTGACACAAGCCAGTAATTCATCAGCGCGATCCTGGCTTACCTCAACCTTGCAGGCGGAGCATAATTTCGCAGCTTTCCAGAACAGATCATGAAGCTGAGGATAGGTTTCAAGATGAGGCTCCTTGAAATAATCTGTCCAAAGAACAAGGAGCTCCGTTTTGGCAATATGTGCCTGCTCTTCCTTGACCTGTGAATAACGGGAAAAGGTGTTCAGATAGGCGGTAAAATTATCCTTGTTGCTGTGATCCGGCGGCTCCAGATCTAACAGCTTTTTCGTCATTGATACAACTGCTTCTACTGCTATTCTGGCACTGGCAGGGTCGTAGATACCGCACGGGCCATCACAATGGGCTTCAGCTTTTACAATACGTTGGTTCTGCATGGAACTCCTCCTCGTTAAAATACACTATTATTTTTTTTACGACACATAACACCAATAATGTAATTGGTTCCTAAGATATATATTTACTTTTTAACAAATAGCAACTCATCAGAAAACAATTAGTCGCTATTTATCCGGCAGCAATGGGTTACAATTCTTGATGGTCACCCGGCCTTCAAGCATATTACCCCGTGCATACTCACTGAAAATACAGGTGTTGGTCTGCGGATCATAGTTTTCAATCCAGAGATTATCATCCTTCCATGTTGCATTGAGATGGTATTGTCCCGGCGGTACACTGATCGTCATCACCCCGCCATACCGCTTGACAAACATCTGCTCCAACCTGAAATAGTAGGTGGCCCAGCCAGCAGCCAGAAGGACAACGGCTACACCGACCGCAATTTTCCACTTGCCACCCTTGACACCAATTAAAAAAAGGGCAGCAATAGTCGCAGCGGATACCAGAAACCAGTAGAGATAAGTTATCATCAGTCAGTTCCTCCTTGCTTTTCGTTCCTTACGGACATCCTGTCAAACGAAGAAATACGATAATCCCGTACCAGTCACGATCTTCAGCAAAAGATCGCCCTTTTCATGGATTACTTCATATCAACACCCCCGTCCAGAGAATTCTTTACCACTTCCCGGAGAAAAGCCTGTCATTTCATCAAGCACATCTTCTTGAACCACTCAGGGAAAAAGCAGTAACAGGCAAGATTGCTCTTGTCATGGCCGCTCTTTCCCCCTATAGTTCCCGTCATAACCTCGTACCTGTTCAAAACAATGGTCTTCTCATCAATTACATTCCTGTTTTTCTTCCTGCCGTCGGTACTGCTGCTGTACCTGCTGGCAGGAACAAATGGCCGCAACCTGCTGCTGTTAATGGCAAGTCTGTTCTTCTACGCCTGGGGAGAAGGTGTCTACCTGGTAATGATGCTTGTATCAATCGGAATCAATTATACCGGAGGACGCATCATCGCCACCTCCGGAACGGTCTTGCGAAAAAAATGGTGGCTGGCAACAACGGTTATACTGAACCTGCTGCTGCTCGGTTATTTCAAATATGCCACCTTTGTCGCTGAAAATATCAATAGCGTCCTCTCATCATATGACTGCGCCATTGATCTGGCTCCGATCAGACTGCCGATCGGGATTTCTTTTTTCACCTTTCAGGCCCTTTCTTATATTATCGATGTCTATCGAGAAAAGGTCACGCCCCAGAAAAGCCTGCTCCGGCTTGCCCTCTACATATCACTGTTTCCCCAGCTCATTGCCGGCCCCATTGTCCGTTACCAGGATATTGCAGAGCAGATATCCGTACGCAGGATGGCGGTTGCAACCCTGGCTGCGGGAATTCAGCGTTTTATCTTCGGACTCAGTAAAAAGATCCTGATCGCCAACCCGATGGCAGCAGTTGCCGACCGCATTTTCTCACTGCCGGAAAATGAGTTGACAACATCACTGGCCTGGCTTGGTGCCGTCTGCTATACCGTACAGATCTATTTTGATTTCTCCGGTTATTCAGATATGGCCATCGGCCTGGGCAGAATGTTCGGCTTCCATTTTCTGGAAAACTTTCATTATCCATATGTTTCAAAATCAATCCGGGAATTCTGGAGACGCTGGCATATGTCCCTGTCCAGCTGGTTCCGTGACTATGTATACATTCCACTCGGCGGTAACAGAAAAGGCAGAATCAGAACCGGGGTCAACCTGATAACCGTTTTTTTCCTTTGCGGTCTCTGGCATGGAGCGGCATGGACCTTTATTGTCTGGGGGCTGTATCACGGATTCTTTCTGCTGCTTGAGCGAACTGCAGTGGGGAGCCTGCTGGAAAAGCTCTGGGTTCCGCTGCGTATTGCCATGACGCTGCTGATTATCATACTGGGCTGGGTCATTTTTCGTTCGGAAACCCTGCCCCAGGCATTGACCTATATCGGCATCATGTTTGGATCACAATCAGATCAGGTGGCCGCCATCCCGGAACTGTTAAACAAGAAGGAACAATTCGAGCTGTGTTGCGGTCTCTTCTTCAGCCTGCCGGTTCTGTCATGGCTCAGAGAAAAAAGAATAAAAGAGCGGATCAGCACACGGTATTTTCACGCTGTTGATGCTGCCGGTAACCTGTGCAAACTGGCAGTAATGGTCTTACTGCTCTATTTTTCAGTTATCAGCCTTGCAGCCGGAGTGTACAACCCGTTTATCTATTTCCGCTTTTAGAACATCATGCAAAAGGGTCTCTTTAACATCATATACCAGTGGCTGCTGATTTTGACCTTCATCGTCTTTCTCTGCACCCCGCCGATCAAGATGTTCCTGACACAAAAGAGCTATTTTTCCTTCACCGAGAAAAGGGCTCTGGCTCATTTTCCTCATCCCCCCCAATCACCGGAACAGATACGGCCTTTTTTCAAAGGAGTCGACACCTATTTTGACGACCATTTCGGTTTCAGAGGTTTTTTTATCTATCGTTATCAGCGGGAGGTAAGAAAGCGGTTCGGCATAACGGGCAGCCAGACCCTGGTCCACCAGGGAATCAATGGTTGGCTCTATCTTGGTCAGACCGATTCCCTGCTTGATTATGCGGGAAAGAACCTGCTCTCGCAGGATGAACTCAAAAACTGGGTAGAGCATTACCAGAAAAAGAGAACCTGGCTCGCCGAAAAAGGCATACAATACCTGCTGATTGCGGCACCGGACAAACAACGGATCTACCCGGAACATCTGATGGAAAACTGGCAGGAACTATATGCTCCCGGCAGGTTACAGCAATTGATCGAAGCCCGCCCGGAAATTGCACAACGGGAACTTATCACCCTTGCCGGTCCTCTGAAAAAAGCCAAAAGCACGAAAAAACAGGTCTACTTAAAAAGCGACACCCACTGGACACGCTATGGGGCGTACCTCGCCTACCTGCAAATAATCAAGAAACTCTCAGAATACTTCCCCGGTGAATCGTTTCGCACCAATTTCGCTTTTTCCGGGCCAAAACCGGTTATGTGTTCACCGAAGCAACAAAAACACTGCGGGGATCTGGCAAAGATGCTGCTCGACTTTGAACCGATTGAAGATCAGGTCAAATTTCTTTTCCCCTATCGTTCCTGCGCCAAGCCGGTATCATTCACCGCGACACTGAGCAACCTTCCAGCAGCCGAAGACAAACCGACACTGGTCAAGAAATGTCAGGGGAAGAAACTGAAAGCCGTCATCTTCAGAGACTCTTTTTTCGTGGCTCTGGAACCTTATGTTTCCGAAAACTTCGGCGAAGTCATATACCTCTGGAAATCATACGATCAACAGAATATTGAAGAGATTCTTCCCTTCTTCAAACCCGATATTGTTATTGAAGAACGGGTCGAAAGAAAACTTTTTCTAAATGAATTTATGTATCAGGAGACTTCCTGATACTCAGCCGGGCTTCAGCTCCCCCTTCAGGACGGTTGACAATTCTGATATCGCCACCGTGGAGCAGGGCCACCTGTCTGACAAAATTAAGCCCGAGCCCGGTACTTTTTTTATCCGTGTCCGGACGCTGCAATGAAAAAAACTTTTCGAAAATCCGCTCCTTCGCGTAATCGGCTATCCCGGTCCCCTGATCACAGACCAGCAGATCAACAAACGTACCAGTGACAATTGCCCGAACAGTGATCGTGGTCCCGGCACCACTGAAATCACAACTATTCTGTACCAGATTGACAAGCGCCTGATGCAGCAGAAAGACATCGCCTTTTACCCGCAAATCATCATCTATTTCGACCCGGCCGGTAATTCCCTTCCGGGCAAAGGTCGGCTCCAGACTCTCCAGCACCGTATTGACCAGGGAACGAATACTGATCGTTTCAATACTGCCAAGCCGGTTTCTGTTCTCAAGGGCCGACAGATCAAGCATCCGGTCGATTATCACCTGAATACGACGGGATTCATTATCAATATTGGCGAGAAACCGCTGCCGCTGTCCATCGTCCATTGATTCGCCCAGAAGCTCTGCTGCCCCGCGAATAGCGGATAACGGGCTTTTAATCTCATGGGTCAGGTTCTGGATGTATTGCTCTACATACCGTTTCCCCTCAAGCGCTTCCTGCATTTTTTCAAACGCCCGGCCCATCTCACCGATTTCACTTTTTCCAAGCGGCGGAAAGTCTGCCCGTTTACCGGCACTGACCGATTCAGCATAGCCGGTCAGACGTTTAATCGGAACGGTGATCCAGCGGGCGACCAGAAATCCAAGCAGCCCTGCAACCACCAGAGCCAGCAGGGCAATGCCAACTACCTGGAGTTTCGCGTTTTTGACAAACCAGGAGATATTGGTTGTCGGTTTGCCGACGGTGAGAACACCGACAATAGTTCCGTCCATCACCAGCGGAGCAGCCACATACAAAACGGCAGATTGTGCATCTGTTTCAACGGTGCGTGAGGACCGGGCCCCATACCTGCCGTTGAGGGTCAGATAGACATCCCGCCAGGTGGAAAAATCCGCTCCCACCTGTTCAGGATCGGTGGAATGAAAGATGACAATCCCTTCAGCATCGGTAATATAGACCTCGGTATCAACCCGTTTTTTTAACAACCTGTAGATATCGGCATTAACACGGCGGAGGTACACCTGCTCAAAAACAGTGCCCAGGTCATCAGGATCGAACCGTTCCTGCGCCATTTCATGCTCGACAAGAGCGGCAAGGGTATTGGCCTGATCAACCAGTGGGTCCTCAACCCCTTCGAGATAACGGGTACGCATCGTATCAAGAACCCAGTCAAACGGGTAATAGAGACAGACCGCACTGATGACAAGGTAACAGATGAATATCCTGGTACTTACCTTCATCGTTCAGCCTTCCCGTAGCGAATAGCCAACACCGCGATGGGTCAGGATCGGATCTCTGTCCGGCTTTATCTTCTTCAGTTTACTGCGGATATTCTTGATATGGGCGTCTATGGTCCGGTCCATACTGGCATCCGGCTCGTCCCAGGCCTGCTCCATCAACTGGTCCCTGCTGAAAACACGGCCCGGGTTCTCGATAAACACAAGCAGAAGATTGTATTCATACCGGGACAGGTCAAGTCCGGTTCCACAATAGCAGATCACACGCCGCTCCCGGTCGACTTCAAACCATTTTTTGCCCGCCCGTACCCCCTGTTTTCGGTCATTGCTGTCAATCCGCCTGAGAACCGCCTTGACCCGCGCCGCCAACTCCCGCGGACTGAAGGGTTTAACAACATAATCATCACCACCGATTTCAAGTCCGACAACCCGGTCAATCTCGTCGGACCGTGCCGTCAAAAAGATCACCGGCACCGAAGAATCACGCCTGACCTTTTTGCAGAGGTCGATACCATTGATATCCGGAAGTCCAATATCGAGAATAACCAGATCGACCTGTTCCCGTGCCAGCAGCGACAGTAGCGGCATACCTTCCTGCAGCCAGACGGTCGTAAATCCGTCGGTTTCCAAAGCGTACTGGATTGTCTCGGCTATTGCCGGTTCATCCTCAACAACGACAACCCTCGATTGTATCATATCTTGTTTACCTCCCTCACATTTTCTGCCATTTATCCCGGAAAAACAGAGGTACCAGCATCATCGTTGTCAAGATACTGACCACCAGTACAACCATGCCATGTATCATGAAAGAATCGGGATCATGCTGGTAGCCACGGTTCAAAAAGGGGATGCCGAGAACAAAAAGCAGATACCAGAAAAGGGGAATAAGACAGAAAATCAGGTCGCGGAAACGACGGTTCCCCATTCTTTCAGATACATGCGATTCTGAAACATACCGCAACACAAAGGCAATCATCAGATAATAACAGCAAACGAACAGATAGTAAATGAACACACCGGCCAGACGATGAACCATTTCGGCAGAAAACCAGCCGGAACAGATATCTGCCTGATAGAGCAGGACAGACAACCAGATTCGTAACCCGTTCACAACAATTGTCACCCCGCAGGCGGCAAGGGTGCCGATGATGATCGCGGGCAGCCAGGCCTTACACGGCAGATCTGAAAAGACGATCTGAAAAGAACTCATACAGAAAAGAATGATCAGAAAATTAACCCCGGCACAGGAAGGGGCAATAAGCGCCTCGTGGCTGTAACTGACCCAGCCGACCCCGGCAAGAGGAGTAAAGGTGATTCCTGAAATCAGCTCGACCAGCCGGGCCGTCGGGCCGATAATCCAGGCCAGCGCCTCGCTGTCGGCACCGCTGTAATAACGTTTGACCTGATAGACGGCGATCAGAATCAGTGCCGAACCAACGATCCTCTCCCCACCGATCTTCCGATAATCCATCACGCTCACCGAAACAGGGTTCCGGTTCCCGAACAGGCCCGTCGCTGACGACGAAACCACCCGAACAACAGCAGTCCGGCGAGTAGTACTGCCAGCAGGATAAGCTCCGGCTCCGGGACATGATTCATGCCACCACCTACGGCGAGGTTGGAAACATTTTTCGGCAGCGGCAGCGGCTGTTTGACCATTTTCCCCTCACCTTCCGGATTGCGAATGATTTCATCAACGGCAACAAAAGAGGTATAGGCGGTCAGCAGATTATAGGCACACCCCAGTTCAACCACTTTTTCCCTGTTTTTTTCGGTGATTCTTCCCGAGCCATGATCTGAAATCCTGGCAATACGTGAACGTGCCCAAAGATAACCGAGTGCTTCAGAATTCTTTTCAACGGCCGTATCAGCAAAGGAAAACCGCTGCTGATACAGACCGGCACCATTTTTCCCGGACAGGATCACCGTGCCCTGCTTTGCTCCCCGCCATTTTCCAAAAACAACCACTGGCCGCCGCGCAAAAAGATCCGCAACGGCCGGAGGTTCAACGTCATAGACATCAGCACCTTCAAAACGAACCTGAATATCGGTCAGCACCGGGCTGGCAATATAGTCCCGAAATTTCCGGGCAACTGAACGCACCTCACCGGGAGTCGTAACAATAAACGGCTCTCCCATCCCGGCCCGGGCAATCCCCTCGATCAGATAACGGTTGACACTACTGCCGATCCCGAAGGCAAAGACATTGGTATGGTCAAGATTATTGCTGATTTCATCAAAAACCTCCTTTTCAGCAGCGATATAGCCGTCTGTCACCACCACCAGGGTACGGGCAACCCCGTCCCTGCGCGGGAAGGCAAACGCCCTTTTTACCGCCTTCAGCAACTCGGTTCCACCGCCGCCGCTGCTGCTTTCAATCATCTTGACGGCACGGTCAATATTGTCCGGGGTCGCCGGGACCGGGACAGCAGACATCACCTGCGAGTCACCGGCGAAAAAGAGCAGGTTAAACAGGTCTGTCGGCCGCAGACTGCTGACCAGATCTTCAAGCAGACATTTTGCCGTATTAAGCGGAAATCCGTGCATCGATCCAGAAACATCGACAACAAAGGTATATTCACGCGGGGGAATCAGCTCCGGCTTTACCCGTTCAGGCGGCTGTGCCATCAGCAGAAAATGATGTTCCTCTCCACCCTCCTCAAGCAGCAGCCCGGTGGAAATCTCCCTGTCGGCGAGGCGATACCGGAGCAGATAGTCCCGGTTCCCACTGAATGTGGCCGGATCACTGAGCCTTATATGGGCACGTGAATCATCAACATAATCGATCACCGTATCGTGGCTCGGACAGCTGAGTTCCTGAAGTTTCATACCGGCGGCGAGATACACCGAAATATCAAAATCGGTAGCGCTATCGCGGCCCTGCTTCAGATACGGATTCCTGATCCAGGTATCGGCCGCTTCTGAAGTATTATCAGAAGATGAACGATATCGAGGGCCTGTAACCGTTGGATAGATGAACTCATAGGTCCCGTCATCCGGTACCAGCAACTCTGTATAGCGTAACTCCACCTCAACCGTATCTCCGGGCATGACATTGGCAATTTCCATGCGAAAGACGTTTGGCCGTTTCTGCTCAAGCAGAGCCGCGTTTTTTCCTTCCTTTTTTGCCTTTTCAAAAGTCTTTTTTGCTTCTGACTTTTCCTTGATCAATGCCTGGATGACCCGTTCTCCAATCACCATCTTCATACCGTGAACCGCCGCACCGGTGGAACCCGGGAAAATATAGGTCCCGTGAATCGGTATCGAACCCATATTGGCATAGGTCTGACGTACCGTGACCTCAGCTATTACCCCGACAATGGAGACATCGACCGTCGTTTTCTTCAACGGGAAACAATCGATCCCCTCATCACCCGCATCGATAAAAAAATAGGGAGACAGGGTTTCCTGCCGCTCTTCCCCACCATTGCTCTGCGCGGTGCCGCACAAGGTCAGCACCGTCATCCAGCAGACTATCAGTGCAATTCGTTTCATATTCCCATCCTCATCTGTAAAAAGATCTTCAACCAGCGTCTCCGATAAAAAAAGCCGCATGGTCACCCGTTGTCTTATCCTTACTCTTCACAGATGAAACAGGTATGAAAAGAAAATGAAAAAATGGTGAATTATCACCGGTAACAGGAAGTCCACAGCCAGAACGGCGATTGGCCAATCCTGCTTTGATCAAGTGGAAAGAACCATCTAGAAGGAAGCTGGCCCGACGGAGATTTCGTTATCAATGCCACAACCGTTTTCCTGACCATGGATACATGAGGATCAACGGTTGACCCGGGAATGAGGGAAGCCGTTCTTATCAAAATACCAGTCATTGAAACCAAACATATAGTGATGATCACGCTGACAAAAATGCCATTTGTTCTTGTGATTCATACGAATGACCTCGGCCATTGTCTTGAAATCAAACATCCAGCCGGCAGCACCCTTTTGCAGAAAAAACGGCGCGCGTGTTCGCTCTTTAACAGAATATCTGATCACGGCCCGCTCACCCTCGATAATGATTTTTTCCGGAACTCCTTTCTCAATATCACGCAGTTCATTATCCTGTTGCGCATCGGTTACAACCCAATCTGCTAGAAAAATACGGGTCTCGGGCGTGTATAGTCCCAATTGCGGATTCTTAATATGCGCCTTCAACACGCTGACATAGGCTGCAAGCGCCTCTTCCGGACTCGCCTGTGCCCTGACATCGACGTCAGTATCTTTTTTGTCGGAGGCTCGCTTTATACCAATTTCAACCGCTGTTACCGCGCCGCCACCCCCCGAATAATAGTTCTGTCTGCCTGATACCTCCAAAACAGGCACCGACTCGTCCGTTCCCAGCAGGCGTGAGACAAAAAGCTCAGTGGCAGCCAGAACTCCGGTCGCAACCCTTCCCGTTTCGAAAAAGGGCACCATCTGCTTCTCTTCGATATAACCGGTGAAAGCGTCGGTAAACAGTGATTCCAGATCATAACCAACTTCAATCCGGACCTTTTCACCATTTGGATCAACCAGATAGAGAAGCCCTCTGGCGCTACCGGTCTGCACGCCCAGATCCTCAAACAGCTCTGCTGCCGTCCTGTTGATATCATGCGGGGAAACAGCGGTGATAATCAGTTTGAAATGAATACCGAGCTCTGCAAGCAGCCGCTGATGGTAGTCTGTTATCTGCTCTTTCTGCTGAGCTGACAACATTCCTGCCTGATCCTGAAGGAAGACCGGTTCATCATCGGAGCAGGAAATCATGGTAACAGCCACCAGCATGACAACAAGAAGGGGCAACCAAAAGAACGCCTGAGAACAGTATTGGTAGATCAATCGCATGATTCAAGAAACGCCCATACCGAGTCAAAATCACCGCGGAAGATGACATTACGGCTGTCCTTGCCGAGCTGATAATCATACATGGGATCATAATAATCGGCAATCAGTAACCTGACCCACTCCTTATGCCGTTCCAGGGAACCGGTCTCCTGCTGCTCACCCATTGCTTCGGCCAATAACGCTTTCATCTTTTTCAGCCGCTCTCCACCCAGGCGTCTGGCAATCCGGTCACCGCTCTCTCCGATCATTCTTTGCCAGAGATCAGTTCCCGATTCACCAAACGCCTTGCAGTAAGCCTTCTGGCTAGCAACAACATATTCATCAAAGGTGATCTGTACCCGTTCTTCGAGCGGCGTCTCAAGAATAACGAGGGTGCCTGTCTTGAAAAAATCTGACAATCCCAGCGGCAGATAACAGCGGCCAACATGACGTCCTTCATCCTCGACAATGAGATGGTTAAAGCCTGAACGGCTGTGTCTGATGAGCGCCGCTGCCAACGCGTTCTCAAAATCTGCCTGACAAGGCTGACCGGTGATGAAACGGCCAAAAGAGGAGCCACGATGGTTGGCAATGGCCTCGAGGTCAATACTGTTTTCCAGACGATTGAGCAGGATCGTCTTTCCGGAACCGGTCCTGCCTCCAAGAACAACCGGAGCAGCGGCTAACGACAGCGGCTCAAGCCTGGTGAGCAGAACGTTTCGAAACCCTTTATAACCTCCCTCAACCCGGGGAACCATCCTGCCGGTCCGTTCATACAGCCACCGTTGGACAATCTCCGAACGCATACCACCGCGGGAACAATACAGGACAAGGTCCGGAGATTCTGTTAATACCGTCAGCCAGGCCCCGATCCTCTGTTCCCTGACAGCTCCGGACACCAGCCTTTTCCCGAGTGCAAGCGCCGCCTCTCTTCCCTGCTGCCGATAACAGAGCCCCACCTGATGCCGTTCTTCATCATCCATCAACGGCAGATTAACGGCATCCGGTATTGAACCGGCGCTGAATTCCGCCGGAGCCCGGACATCAACAAGAGGCCGCTGCTCAAGTACCATTTCTTCATAATCATTGACGCGACATTCTTTTAACGCTTCCATGACAAATCCCGGAAAACGACCAGCCCGGAGCCGGTCAGATACGACAGCAGCGTCAGTATAGCGACCAGGACGCTGTTTGTTCAGCCCGAACAGTTCAAGTAAATCCCGTAATCAGTTTTTGTCAAACCTTTTCATCCCCTTCTTTTCCGTTTTGCAGCCGTGCCCGGCCAAAGAGCGATAAGAAAGAGCCCCCTTCCCTGCCATCAGTTATCAATCATCGCAGGTAAAAAGACATAACACCGGCTGCATTTACCTTTACCGCCAGGCTTCTTTTTCTGGTATAGTATCCGTCAGCCGGGGATAAAGACTGTCTGCCGCCCTCCGGTTATTACATCATCTGTTTAAAAAGGCAGACACAGGTAACCGGAGATTTATGTGTTGCATTGATCATAAGCGGAATCTCATGGGCATTATCATCCTTCTTCCTTTTAAAAAGAGTACGCCATGTCCCTGATAATTGGTATCGATGTCGGCGGCACCCACGCCGACGGTGTTTTGATAAACGGCAATACGGTGCTTGACAAGAAAAAGGTCAGCGTCGATCAACACCATCTGGAAGAGGCCATTATCAGCCTGCTGAAGGCCCTGGTTCCGGATAAAAAAGAGCAGCTGTCCCGTATTCATTTAAGTACGACCCTTTGTACCAACGCAATCGTCAATAACACCCTGGACAGGGTTGGCATGCTGATTCAGACAGGCCCCGGACTTAATCCGGATTTTTTCAATTGCGGCCCGTTTACCCGATTCCTTGACGGGGCAATAGACCACCGCGGCCAGGTGATCAAGAATCCGTCACGTCGAACTATCGACGAGGCAATCGACTCATTCAGACAAAACGACATCAAAAGTGTCGGTATTGTCACCAAATTTTCCCATCGAAACAATATCCACGAACAACAGATACATGACCGGATCAAAAACCGGTTTTTATTCGTCAGTATGGGCCATCGAATCTCCGGACTTCCCAATTTCCCGAGAAGAGTTTATTCAACCTGGCTGAACGGAGCCCTCACCTCAGATTTTCACCACTTTCAGCAGGCGATGCAGCACGGCTTCACGGAACTGGATCTTAGCTGTCCCAGCGCCATCCTGAAAGCGGACGGCGGCACCATTCCGTTTGCAGCAGCCGCCACCATCCCGGCAGAATCGGTTCATTCAGGACCATCGGCGAGTGTCATGGGCGCCCTTGCCCTGCATGCCAGCGGTAAGGACACAATTTTACTCGACATTGGCGGCACAACCACCGACATCGCTCTACTTGCCGGCGGCAGTCCGTTACTGGAACCATATGGAATCACGATAAAGGGCCGCCCGACATTGATCAGGGCTCTTAATACCACCAGTGTCGGCCTCGGTGGAGACAGCCTGGTCAGCCATGATAACGGGACCTTCACCATCGGCCCGTCCAGAAGCGGTCGCCCCATGGCCTTCGGAGGTCCGGCCCCGACCCCGACTGACGCACTGGTCGTTACCGGGCGAGTAACTGACGGTTCCGTTGAACAGGCGGAAAAAGCGATGTACGCTCTTCGAGCAGATCAACCCCCGCTGAAAACGGCTGAAGAGCTGCTCAAAAGCTTCACTCTGCAGATAAAAACAGAGGTCGAACTGATGATCGACCGGGTTTTCAGCCGTCCGGTCTATACGGTCGCGGCCCTGCTTGAACGAAAGAAAATAGAACCGAAAGAACTCGTCGCGGTTGGCGGTCCGGCAGCGGCAATCCAGAAAAGCCTCTCTGAGACATTCGGCATGACGACCATCGTCCCAGAACATTATGAGGTTGCCAACGCGATCGGTGCGGCACGAACCAGACCGACATTACAGGCAACACTCTACGCCGATACCGCCAATGGCACGCTCAGCATCCCGGAGGCGGGATGTTATGAACAGGCGGACCGATTCTTCAGCATGCGGGACGCAGAAAAACGGCTGACCCGTGCCATCTCCGATATGGCCGCCAGCTTCGGTATGCAGACGCTTCCCCCGCTCGACTTTCTTGAGCCGCAGGAAATGAACACTGTCAGCGGCTTTTCCACATCAGGTAAAATTATCTATCTGAAGGCCCAGATCAGACCCGGCCTTCAGGAACAATAGAGGAACATCATGGAAAAATTCATGCCCGAAGCAACACATGCAACCGGCCTGGTACTCTTTCCCGCCTTCGACTGGTGCATCAGTCCGGCCCATCCGGAACGTGAAGAAAGACTGCTCTACACCAAGGATCAATTGATTGAAGAAGGACTCGAGGATATCAAAAACATCACCTTTTTCAATCCGGAGCTGGCGACGTACCAGGATATCAACCGGGTTCACCTCTGTGTACCATCCGCTGAAGAGCTGCTGACCGAGTCGCATCTTATCTCCGCTGGCGGGGCAATCAGGTCGGCCCGGGCCGTAATGGAGCATGAAGTGAAAAAGGCATTCGCCGTGGTCAGGCCACCGGGCCACCACGCGATGCAGACCGTTTTTGGTGACCGTGGCTTCTGTATCGTAAACATCGAGGCCATCATGGTCGAATATATCCGGCGCCATTACGGTATCCGCAAGATCGCCATCGTCGATACCGACTGCCATCACGGCGACGGCACCCAGGATATTTTTTATAATGACCCCGACACCCTGTTTATCTCGCTGCATCAGGATGGCCGTACCCTTTACCCGGGCAGCGGCTTTCTCACGGAAGCAGGCGGCCCTTCGGCACCGGGCTATACCATCAACCTGCCCCTTCCTCCCCAGACTTCGGAAGAAGGGTTCGATATGGCACTGGAGCGGGTCATCCTGCCGATCCTCGACGAATTCAAGCCGGAACTGATCATCAATTCCGCCGGTCAGGACAACCACTATACCGACCCGATAACCAATATGAATTTTACCGCTCAAGGCTATGCCAGGCTCAACAGTGCGCTCAATCCCGATATCTGTGTCCTCGAAGGCGGCTACTCAATCGAGGGTGCCCTGCCGTACACCAACCTCGGAATTATCCTGGCAATGGCAGGACTGGACACATCAAATGTCCGGGAACCGGATTACGATCCGGACAATTTTATTCAGAGTCCGGCAATGAACAACGCTATCGCATCAATCTGCACCGAGGCACTCGATCTTTTCAACGAGCGTGAATTATTGAGAAAACAGTGGCGATCAGAAGAGCGGGTCACAGAACAACGGCAGATCTTCTACGATACCACCGGCTTTCATGTGGAAGAGAGCAAATACTATTATCCCTGTCGTCACTGCCCGGGTTACACAATGGTCTCCGCTCGCGGTCTTAACCGTCATATCCACGGTTTTACCATTCCCTTCAACGGCTGCCCCCGATGCCATACCAAGGCAAAGGACGCATTCATCAACCATAAGGCCGACAGCAGAACGATCATTGCACTCCAGGATCGTATTACTGATATCTATGAGACAAGAAAAGGATAGCCACCGACACTGCATGCGACCGTGGTCCCGCCAGACGGTAACTCTTTATTGCAGAGCAACTTGCAGCGGTAAACGAAAAGGAGGCTGGTGAATCAGGCAAGGCTTTTGAATGTGAAAACAGTCCCTCTCTCCTTTGAGCTCGTAAAAGAAATGCGGCCCCCGAGTATCTGCTCACCAAAAAGCTTCATTGAATAGGTACCAATCCCTCTGCCCACGCCTTCCTTGGTACTGAAATGCCGCTGAAAGATCCGGGGAACAATCTGCTCGGGTATTGCCTGGTTATTCCAAACACAGAAAGAAAAAGAATCGGTATCCGGTTCAAACCATATCCTGACGCACTCTCCTTCCGACGTCTCTTCGAGCGCATTGATAACCATATTGTTGAGCACTCTCAAAAGAAGAGAGATATCGGTCTTTAAGGAGTGAATTGGAATTTCATCGGGAAGTTCAATCGTTTTTCCTGTCGCAGCTGGATGCTTTCGACAGAGATCAAGCAACTCTTTAACGATCTGATCAACACCATAGTGATGCCATAATGGCTGATATGTTCCTTTCTTTTCTGTTGAAAGCACCTGCTGAAGAGCAATCTCCCGCTTCAATCGAAAAACAGACGTTCTAACCGTTTTCGACATCTCTGAAGGATTTTCCTTATATAACAGCTCACTGGCCCCCATCAAGGTCTGTATCATATTGTTTATATCGTGATAAAAGGTCTTTTCCAGCACTTCATGCTGCTGTTGTGCGGTGATATCCCGTAAAAAAAGGAGATGGAACCTCCTATCCTCAACACAAACCGGCTGTACCCTGACCAACAGGGCCATATCCACCTGTTTTCCGGATTTTTCCATAGTCAGCGCGCATATTTCCTCGGCCGGCTCACCCTTATTAATACTGATCATCGTCGCGATCACGGCGCCACAGGTCGCACACGCCGGGGAGGTACCACATCCTCCTTCCTCCTCATGGGCATGAATACAATTCATCGCCTCACCCATCCTGAGACCGAACGCTTCTTCGGGGTCCTCTATCCCGATCAGATTAAAGAAAGTTTCGTTTATTGCCAGAATCTGCCGGTTTTCGTCAAGAACGGCCAGCAGCCCACTGACAGACTTGAGCAGTTCCGACATCAGTGGATTGGCACTGATAAATCTGATTTCTTCCTTGATTTTTTCTTTTTCTGTCCTTTCTGCAGGAGCAAAATAGCTCTTCATAGTAAAAGAATGCTAAGATTCAGGCAGAAGGTGACGAAACCTTCAGCCAATTTTAAAACGACGCAGTCTGAGAGCGTTCGAGACCACCGTTACCGAGCTCATGGCCATCGCCCCCCCGGCTAGCATCGGGTTGAGAACCGGACCACCAAAAACAAAAAGCAAACCGGCAGCAACAGGAATTCCGGTTACATTGAACGCAAATGCCCAGAACAGATTCTGGCGGATATTCTTCATTACTGCCCGGGATAGTTTAAGGGCCGTATAAACCCCGGAAAGATCACCCCGCATCAAAACAATATCACCGGATTCGACAGCAATATCTGTCCCCCCTCCCATCGCGATACCGATATCGGCAAGAGCCAGAGCCGGAGCATCGTTAATACCGTCCCCAACCATGGCTACCACCCTGCCCTGTTCCTGACAGGCTTTCACCCGTGCCCCTTTATCATCGGGTAACAACTCGGCTGACACTTCTGAAATTCCGGCTTCTGCCGCTATCGCCTCGGCAGTAAGGCGCCGATCCCCACTCAGCATAATGACATGCAGACCGCTTTCCCGTAAAAGCTTAACAGCTGCAACGCTCTCAGACCGCAGCTGATCCGCAATACCAAGCAGGGCCTGAACAACCCCATTCACGCCTAAATAAAGTACCGTTTTTCCAGTCCGGGACAACAAATCTGCATCCTCATCAAGGCAGCCGGTCTGGACACCTTTTGCTTCAAGAAACGACCTGTTACCAAGGATAATCTTACGACCCGTTATTTCGGCTTCAATCCCGTTTCCCGGATACACCTCAATCGACTCCGGCTGAACCAGATCAGCTCCCCGTTCCCGGGCACCATTCACCACCGCCTCTGCAAGCGGATGTTCGGATACCAGCTCCGCCGAACCGGCCAGAAAAAGCAGTTCCGTCTCTGAAACGTGCGTTTCAGACCTGATGATATCGGTCAGTTCCGGTTTTCCCCGGGTCAGGGTACCGGTCTTGTCAAAAATGACAGTGTCAATCTTTTCTGCCCGTTCAAGAGCACTGCCGTCCTTCACCAGAACTCCAAGCTGAGCCCCCCTGCCCAGACCGACCATCAGTGATGTCGGGGTTGCAAGTCCCATCGCGCAGGGGCAGGCAATCACCAGTACAGCAATAAAGAAACGAAGCGCGGCTGAAAACCCGATCCCACCGAACAGATACCAGCAAACCCCGGTAACAATGGCAATTGCCAGAACACCGGGGACAAAATAGAGACTGATCCGGTCAGCAATGGCCGCAATCGGGGCCTTTGAGCCCTGCGCCTGCTGCACCATTCTGATGATTTCGGCCAGCATACTGTTTTCACCGGTCTGACGGCAACGAATCTGAAGGACACCTTTACCATTCAAGGTACCACCATGAACCGGATCATCCTTTCCCTTAGCTACCGGAAGACTTTCACCGGTCAGCATCGATTCATCGATATTGCTGCTGCCGGAGACAACAATGCCATCAACGGGAACCCGTTCCCCCGGCTTGACCAGCAGCAGGTCACCGATTTCAATCTCTTCCGTACTGATCTCGATCTGCCGATCACCATCGATAATGATCGCTGATTCCGGTGACAAGGCCATCAATCCCGATATCGCATCACTCATCCTTATCTTCGACCTGCCCTCAAGATATTTTCCGATAGACAAGACGGTAATCAATACACCGGCAGATTCGAAATACAAATCCATTGCCCGGGCCTCAGGGGTAATGCCGAGGAGAATCTCCACCACATTCCAGCAGGAGTAGATCAATGCCGCACCGGTACCAACCGCAATGAGACTGTCCATATTCGGGATACCCCGAAACAGTGCGGGAAAACCGGACAGATAAAAATTCCGGCCAAGCCAGACAATCGGAGCTACCAGAAAAAGCTGGGAAAATGCATAGACAGCAGGCTGCTGTCCAGGAGTCAGGACTGCGGGAAGAGGCAGGCCAATCATCTCCCCCATTGACAGATACAACAACGGCACCGCAAAAAAGAGCATCACGGTCAGCTCTTTTTTCCTCCGGGCAAGGTGCTGCCGATCTTCCTGTTTTTTCCTGAGAAAGGCACTATTTCGACCGGAACGGTGTTTCAGAGAGAAACCGAGTCCTTCGACCCGCTCTCTGATATCCCGCAATGAACAAAGCGATCGGTCCAGCCGTACCTGGGCAGATTCGGTCGCCAGATTAACGGCAACCCGCTCAATCCCCGGCATACCGGCGAGTACCTTCTCGATTCGTGTTGAGCAGGCAGCACAATGCATGCCGCTAATCGTAAAATCGAGATCAACCAGCGTCTCTTCCGGTACTGCCTCAAGGTCAAAACCAAGGTCCCTGACCCGCTTATCAATATCTTCAAAAGTTATTTTCCGGTCATCCCATTCAAGATCGATGGTCTCGGCAGCGAGGTTGACGCCGACAAAATGAATTCCTTCAACGGAACCGAGGACGCGTTCAATTCTGCTGGAACAGGCGGCACAATGCATACCCGTTACCGTCGTCCGTACCTTTCTTTCCATACCCCGCCTCTGTCGTCTTTCTCTCTTATAAACCAGAATATACTTTGTATTACCTTATACACAAATAAGACTATTCGCAATCACAGTGCGTCCGAAAAAACAGAGGACTACATCCTCCGATACGAACAAAAAGGAAGCGATACCAGAAAAAGGCATTGGCTCAATTACTTACCCTCCTGTTTTGACGACAGTTTTTTGTTGCAATTAAAAAAAAAAGGAGTAGCTTGGGCTAAGCACGGGTTTCAGTTCTGATATCTTGTGAGCAGACCAGCCCCATGAGGGAAAAGGCCTGTCACATCAATCAAGCAAAATAAAAAGGGGGGAACAGATGACCACACTGGTGATTCTTGTCGGTTTTACAATTTACCTGCTGCTCTACTTTACCTATGGTAAAAAGCTGGAAAGTGATGTCCTGAATGTTTCAAATGACAACAAGGTTCCTGCCAAAAAGCTCTACGATGGAGTCGATTTCGTACCGGCACGCAGAGAAGTACTGATCGGCCATCATTTTGCGTCAATCGCCGGAGCGGCACCGATTATCGGACCCGCCATAGCTATGTGCTGGGGCTGGCTGCCAGCACTGCTCTGGGTCTGGTTCGGCAATGCCTTCGTTGGCGCTGTTCATGATTATCTCGCCCTGATGGCCTCTGTTCGATACGACGGCAAGTCAATACAATTTGTGGCCTCAGATCTGATGGGCAAACGTACCGGAACAGCCTTTTACTGGATCGTTTTCTTCCTGCTGATCCTTGTGGTTGCCGCTTTTGCCGCCATTATCGGCGGTATTTTCGTCAGAACCCCGGCCGTGGCATCATCCTATGCCTGGAAAATCGGAGCGGCCCTGATCCTTGGTGTCCTGATGTACCGGATCAAACTCAATTTCGGTTTATCAACCATCATCGGCATTGTCCTGCTGTTGCTGGCTCTCTGGCTCGGCACCCTGACGCCGATAACGGCAAGCTTTACCACCTGGATGTGGGTATTTTTCTTCTATATCATTATCGCCGCAGCCATTCCGGTCAATATTCTGCTACAGCCCCGGGATTACCTTAATTCCTGGCTGCTTTATGCGGGGCTGGCGATCGGTTTTATCGGGGCAGTCTTTACCTTCAAAGGGTTCGAGATTCCTGCTTTTTCAAGCTTCTCACCAATTCTTCTCGGCGGCAAACCGACACCGTTCTGGCCGGCAATTCCTCTGGTAATCGCCTGCGGTTCATTATCAGGATTTCATGCCCTGGTCGCGTCGGGAACATCTTCAAAACAGCTGACAAAAGAGACAGACGGTCTGACCATCGGCTATGGTTCAATGCTGCTTGAAGGTTTTCTGTCCACTGTCGTTATCGTCTCGATTGCCGGTTTTGGTTATACCGCCTTACTGAACGCCGGAGTCAGCACCGAGACCCTGAATATGGATAACTGGGGCGCGATGTTCACCAAGGCCTCAGCCGAAGTCAAACTTTCAAAGGCTAATCTCTTTGTACAATCATACGCCGATATGGTCGGGGCCAGTTTTCTGGGCTTCATTCCGGCAAAATTCCTGAAGGTACTGGCCGGCATGTGGGTCGCCTCGTTTGCAATGACCACTCTCGACACCACCAACCGACTCGGCCGCTATTGCCTGGTTGAAATGGCAGCGCCGCTGAAAAACAGTGCAGCCGGCTTTTACCGTTTTCTGACCAACCGCTGGATCGCCTCAATTATACCGGCAGCTATCGGTATCTACCTGGCGACATCCGGTAACTGGTTGATCATCTGGGGATCTTTCGGAGCGGCAAATCAGCTCATTGCCTCCATCGCATTGATGACAGGCGCAGGCTATCTGGCCAAACGAATGAAATCTCGATTTGCAAACGTGGCCATTATCCCTGCCTGGTTGCTGTGGCTTACTGTCACCGCCGCCATTGTCTGGTTCATCCTGAACATACAGCTGGGCACCCTGGCCGCAAAACCGATACCGGGCTGGACCGTCCTGATCCTGCTGGTCGTTATGCTCCTGCTTAATTTTATCTTCATCATCGATTTCATCAAATCGAAATCATACAAGGTTGAAGGAGCAGAACAGACCCATAGTGCCTGAAGGTTCTTCAGTACGCAGGGACAACACCGTCCCTGCGTACCTTCCCATCACTATCTGCATTACCGCTGACCATGGAATCATCGATCCTCACTTTTCTTAAAAGGGCCCTCAGGGACATCGACAACCATCATCGAGCCAGTGCCTCAGCTCTGACAGTCACCGAGGTTGAAGAACTGCGCAATATTTTCGCGCTGCTGCTGCTCGGCTCGTTTGCCGGTCTGCCATCACCGCCATCCTTTCTGGCCGTTGAATTGTTACCGTTCATGCGGGAAGAACTGGAGCTGCTGCATAAAAAAGCGGGAGACGCCGGTGATATGTTCAACGAAATGTTCGGTTCACTTGGAGGCTGCTGATCAATGAAACTATTGTTTTTCACCGGCAAGGGCGGTGTCGGCAAATCGACCCTGGCAGCCGCGTCCGCCTGGCAACTGTCTCACGAACACCGGGTGCTTGTTGCTTCACTCGACCCGGCCCATAATCTTGGAGATCTCTTCGGCGTTGAAATCAAGGATGAACATTCGTTCAGCGATACCCTTCGCTTGAAAGAAGTTGACCTGAAAAAACGATCCCGGGATTATCTGCAAAAGGAAGTAACCACGTTGAAAGAGAGTTATCGGCACCTGCAGGTCTTAAACCTCGACACCTGTTTTTCGGTGCTGCGCTATTCCCCCGGTATTGAGGAGTACGCACTTTTAACCGCGATTGAAGAGACCATTGCCGACGCTGCCGGTTTCGACTATATCATTTTCGATACTCCGCCGACCGGCCTGACCCTGCGCTTTCTTGCCTTACCGCAGGTCACCGGCACCTGGATAGAGCGGCTGGCAGAAATCCGAAGAACGATTCTGGAAAAAAGCCATACCATCAGAAATATCAGAGGAAAGAATTACGAGGATCCGACAATTCTGGACTACGACGAAGATCATGACGATATCCTCCAGAAGCTGATCGGACTGAAATCACGCTACCAGAATCTGAACCGACTCCTGCAGGGACCGGATTGTTCTATCGCTCTGGTATTCAACCCCGATCTTCTTTCTCTGAAAGAATCGCTCAGACTCGTCGCAGGACTGCAGGAACTGGGCCTGCCGCTTCGTCTGCTGCTGAACAATAAAGTCAGCGAGCAGAACAGAACAGCTGCAGAACAGGTGGAACAAAAACTCGGTACGGTTTCAACTATCACTCCAAAAAGGATTCACTTCCTGCAGGAGTTCCAGACCGGCCACAGCCGGCCGCTTTACCAGATTCGGGAAAATCTCGTTGACGATATCCACCAGGTGTAATTCATGTTTGCTCATCAAGAGATCGCAACCACCCCTCTTTTTCTGCTGTTCGTCTCCTTTTCATGCCTGCTTTCCGTTTTTTTTTACTGGGGCCGGCGACGGAACAGAAAGATATTCCTGTCGGCATTCAGCGATCTCGTCAATATTGTCAGACCGGATGATCAGACCTTCACGAACATCGGCGGCATGGTTGGCCACCATGCAACCCTGCAGATAGAAGACATGAAAAAACCGTTTTCTCAAGTAGAAGCGACCATTACCCTGCTGCCCCGCCACTCACTGCTCTACTTACCGGTCTCTTTGACCATTATGCGCTTTGACCGGCTTTTTATTACCCTGCATCAACGCCACCATCTGAGCGGAGAGGGCCATTTGATTGAAAAGAGGTATGCTGGCTTCCGTGGTCCGAAAATCACTAACGCCCACCAGATGGAAAAGATCGAAATCAGGTGGGGTTCCTACGACTTTCTGCTCTACTTCGAGAAGGCGCCACTACGGGACCGGTTTATGTCCTACGTCCGAAAAAACCCCGATCCCGGTACAATCCGGCATATTGCCTTTGTCGCCGGACAGAAAAAATGTTTTATCTTCATGATTCCCCGGCTGGAATCGGTAAGAGATAACCTGAAACCGGTCTATCGCTGGCTCTGCGAAGTATCCCGATAATCTGAAACCCTACCAGTCCACAACAAAGAATCAGCTCAACGACTGCCGATAAACTCGGCACTCAGCTCGGAGCCGCTCCATGTCCCCGATACCTGATTTCCGTCGAATTGGGCTGTCCCTGAAATCTCGCCACAGGCATCATCTTTTCCGGTCAACTCGACAGCTCCTGTCTCCGGCTTGATCTTCCCGCTCAACGTTCCTGCCGAATCAAAACCGCTGAAGGAACACTCATCGTCAACCGTCCCTTTCCAGAAACCATTGGAAGTCGTGCCATCACAGGATTTCTTGATATAACTCCCCTGCCAGTTGCCGGTAAACGGACAGGGAACAACAGTATCCTCTTCATTATCACCGTCTCCATCTGAACCAGAACCACCAGCGGCAACCGCACCGATGACAATACCGGCCCCAATCACACTGCCGGCAATCACCAATGTGGACAGACCTTCGGTCGAGGCCATGACCGTTCCACCGGGAACGGCTGTACCGGTAAAAGATCCGGCGGTAGAAATACTGTACAGACCCGCAAACGTGCCATATTTTGTCGCCGAATCAATACCGTTGACCACCAGGTTATCGGCAAAACCGGCGACTGTCGCCGGCGGCCGCTGCAATTCGCTATAGACCGTCATCATCGTACGACCGGGCCTTTGCCCCACGGAATTGGAATCCGCTTCGACCGCCACCTCAAAAACCTGACTCCTTACCACCTGCTGCTGACCATTTACCGCCAGGATCAGATAGGTAAAATGTTTACTTTCCTGAGCCGGCGCCGGCAGCATACCGGTAAACATGATGCCGTTATCGGTTTTCAGCGACACAAAACTATAATCGGCAACCTCCGGAATCTTGAAATAGACCCGGACCTCATCAACACCGGCATCATCAACAATCTCTGCCCCAATCTCGATCCGCTGTCCGGCCGGTACCGTGACCAGAGGTGTATGGGTTATCTCCATCACCACCTTTTCGGTAGTTGCCAAAAGAGAACAGGGGAGATTGAAAACAGCCATGACCGGAACCAATACATATGCGAATAACCTGATAACCTCTCTTTTCATAATCGCCCCCTTAAAACAAGAGTAACCGGCTGAAACCGGGAAATAATAACGCACCATTCTCAATCATCCCAACCAAAAAACGACAGACCAAAATAGCAGTATACCTGAAAAAAACAGAGAGCGTCAAGGAATAGGAGCCTCTCAGCTGACGTGTTTGCATAAAGAGCCGACAGGATTCATCATTTCCAGGCCAAATCCCACATCATCGCCGGCTCTGACACCGGTGAAACAGATGCAGGAGAATCTCCCTGAAGACCTTCCTGGAGATCTCCATTCATTTTCTTTCTCCAGGAACCTCGTTTCCGACACTCCTTTTGGCTCTATACGGTTGTGAGCTGAGCCCGTTCTGTCTTTATCCATAATCCTCCTGCTCACGCTCTTCTTCAAACAGAACAGACTGAATTGCATTGAAGATTTGAGCAATCGTTTACGGTTTTCGCTCATAGACACAGACTCTCAGTTTGCGTGCCTCATGAACAGTCTGTCAGCTTAAACTCAAGGTTTTTACAAAGTTCAATAGCACCAATGCAGTTGAATAATCTGATATCATTATGCTCTCACCGTACATTTATTAAAATTTCAGGATCACCTGATCATACCGGATATGTGCTACCTTGGTGGCGGCAACAATGCCAGCACCATCAGAAGATTCCTGGAGATTGTTCCTCAACCGATTTTCAGTAGCTACACTCAACATCCAGCGGGATGAAGACGTCCAGTTCCAGGCGCAGATATCGACAGATGGACAGGCATGGAAAGAGCATCGTGATTTTAAAGAAAATGCCAAGTACCCGTTTGGCCAAAGATATCTGCAGTAAAAACAGGAAGTTATAAAAAACGTTACGGTATCTGAAGCTATGAACTCCAGCAAGATAATAAAGACTGAGGCAAGGCGATACCGCCCTGTTCATACTGATGATAAAACGAAGGTGGCGTCTCAGAAATCTGAAGGAAACCGGTAACCTTACCGTTTTCATCAAGACCTTCCTGCCGATAGGAAAACAAGTCCCTGGTTTCATATTCATCTCTTTCCAGAGAAACCACTTCCGTAATTTGCGAAATCTTTCGTGATCCATCACTATATCGGGAAGTCTGAACGATGATATCTATTGCCGAAGCAATTTGCTTTCTGACAGCCTTCAGCGGCAGATCAACCCCCGAATAGAGGGTAAGTGTTTCCAGGCGGGCCAGAGTGTCTTCCGGGTTGTTTGCATGTACCGTCCCCATTGACCCACCATGACCGGTATTCATCGCCTGAAGGAAGTCAAGTGCTTCTCCTCCCCGTAACTCACCAATAATAATTCTGTCCGGTCGCATCCTCAACGAAGAATGAAGCAAGTCTCTTATGCTGACCTCACCCTGCCCCTTTTTATCTGCCATTTTCGTCTCAAGCAAGACGACATGTTCTTTCTGCAATTGCAGTTCTGACGAATCTTCAATGACAATGATCCTTTCTTCATCAGGTATCAGCGAAGAAAGGGCATTCAACAAAGATGTTTTTCCCGAACCGGTTCCCCCGGACACAAGAATATTTTTTTTCAATTGTACCGAAGCCCCGAGAAAGGCAACCGCATCTTCTGTAATTGAACCATAACCTACCAATTTCTCAACGGTCAGAATATCTTTGGAAAATTTTCTGATCGTCACACAGATTCCCTTTTTTGAACAGGGAGGAATAATGATATGAACTCTTGACCCATCCGGCAATCTCGCATCAAGACGTGGAGATTCCTGGCTGATTGATCGATGAACAAATTGAGAAATATTGTTCACTGCACTCATCAACGCTTCTTCCGATTCAAAGGTCTCGGGAACTCTTGAAATCTGGCCACCAATCTCTATCCAGATTTCCGACGGGCTGTTAATCATCACCTCAGATACAGCAGGATCATCCAGATATTTTCTGATTGGGGAGAGATAGCTTCTAATAGTTGATTCAAATTGCGCTTTCATAACAACGGATTACTGATATTTGGATAATGATGCTTTGGCTTTTTGATAATAAACACTTTCAGATGGACATATTTCCAGAATTTTCTGCCAGCTTTTAACCGATTCAGCATGATCTAAATTCTCCAGCATATATCCTTTCTCAAACAACGCCTTACCGCAAAAATCAATTTTTTTCTTCAGTTGCAATGAAGGTTCATGTTCAGGCATTTCAGCAAGCGCTTGTGCCAGATATGCAGCAGCAGAAACAAAATCCTTTTTCTTGTATTCATTTGCTGCATTTCTATAGAAATGCTCAACACGATAACCTCTTATTTTATTCCTGAAATATCCATCAACAGAAGTACCAAAAACCGCTTCCTCTTCCGCCAGCACTTCTTGCCATATCCTCATGGCCTTTGCCCTTTCATTCTTTTTAAAAAGCACCTCTCCTTCTTCAATCTTTTTAGAGATAGCGGTAAAAAAAGACCGCATCTTTTTCAGTCGATCAATACCACCCTCAGCCTTAAGTGCCGCCTCATTATTCTGAAATTCATTTATAACGGCAACGGTTTCTGATAACCCCTTAGCAATATTGCCTTTTTTATAAAACTCCGTAATTGCCAGTATCCAACTCTCAAGTCGGGCAGCCTCTTTTTCCTTTTTATCTTCAATACGTTGCCGAGCAAGCTCTTCCTGTCTCTTCTCTTCCTTCTCGATCACCAATTGTTCTATATTTGCCAAAACAACCTTTGAATCATTGTAATAGCAGCTGCTTTCATCAATCTTCTTTAATATGGCTATCGCTTCCAACATCTTATTATTGTTAGAAAGCGCAACCGCTTTGTTCAGGAAGGTCTCGTTCTTGAGTTCTTTCTCCGCTGTATTAATATAATCCTGAAGCTCGGGTGCATCGGGACTCTGGCGGCCAATCCGTAACAACTCAGTCCGTGCCGCTGCCCATTCCCTTCGATCAAGATGATCAATAACAACTGAAAAATCAATCGATCCCGTTCCTGCCGCCGATTCGGCAATATCTACTCCCGTTTTTTCCGTTTCTTTATTACCAGGTTCTTTGGCAAAATCAACAGTATGGCCCTGTTGTTGATCATCAACGGTCACCTGAGCAGGCTTCTTCTGAACAGATGTAACAACAGCGGCCAAACAAAGCATGACAAGGAGAACAATCAGCAGAAATCTTCTTCTTTTCTGTTGAGCACTCTGCTGCGGTACGTTCTTTAAAATAAACGCTTCATCTCCAAAACAAACCTGATCTCCCGGCGAGAGTTTCTTCCTTTCACTCAGGTTTTCACCATTAACTGTTGTACCGTTACTACTATTCAGATCTTCAACAAAAACACCACTCCGATTACAATCAATCAGAGCATGACGCCTTGAGACACTGGACGATGGCAATCCCAGCTCCTGAAGAAGACTACGCTCTATAACGGTCTCGCCTGAACCGAGATCAATGAAATTCATATCATCACCAGGCAGGGCGGAAACAAGTCTATAAAGGATTTCTGTGCTCTTCATATCTTTATGAAATTCCGACCCCTTCGCCAAAACGACCGTGCCATCAAAGCGATCTTCATTTTTCGACGCACCCGTTCCAGCAGCAACCGCTTCTTCACTTTTCTTGCCATCATCAGCATGCTGTGATAACAGCTCCTGCAACTCCTCGGCGTTGTACAAACGAGTTTCTTCATCCTCAGCAAAATCGACAGCTGATTCTTCAGTCTTTCGGGATTGCTCTTTTTCAACGGTCAACCGGGTATTACCAATATCTATTATATCACCATGCGTTAGTATCGTGTCCTTTGTTACTTTTTCATGATTACAGAACGTACCATGCAGACTGTCAAGATCCCGGAGAACAAGCGTTTCTCCTTCCACAATAAAGACAGCATGATTACGGGATACCGTTGCTTCCGGCAAAATAATATCATTAACCATCGCCCGTCCGACCGTTAATTCTCCCCGTTCTATGGATTCGCTTCTCTTAAACCCGCTTTTCTGATTGATAATAATAGTATACACAGGTAATACCTACGAAACAGTTTCAACTCGATTTTTATCAGCTATTTCTTATTATGCAAATCCTTCTCCTTAATCAATTGAGAAATTCTTTCTGCACGTGGATCAGTCTTATCAGGAAACAGCTCCATGATATCATCAAGCAGTTTTCTCGCTTCAGCTTTTTCTGAAAGCTTTTCTGCCCGCCTGAATCGAAAATATAGTTTTTTATATTCTTGGTCAAAAATTTCAGAAGCCTTCTGTTCCTCACGTTTTGCAGAAGTATACAATTCCGACATCGACCTGCATTGAGCACTCAGAGCAACAGCCTCAGACAAATGCTGGACAGCAAAATAAAGATTTTGCCTTGACAGATGTCTTTCTGCGAGTAACTCCCGACCAAGATCAAACTCTTTCCGGGCCTGGTCCTTATCACACGGCCTGTCAGGAGTGGAAAAAACAGACATTTCACGCAACACAAAAACATCTCCAGCTCTTGCTCCGGGCGCTATCAAGAGCAGTGTATTTTCCTCTGCCGGTATCACATATTCTCTTGGTAACATGATATTCTGCTGGCTCCACCACTCAGGAAGATCATTTAATTGGGCAATTTCTTTTCCATTCAACAATACCCTCAATGAGGTAATGGAACCGGTCTTTTTCAGCTCAGACCTCAATTCCATCTGACCATTGACACCAACAAAACCGATAAGGATTTTGTTACAATCATCTGTCCCACTGCAGCTGATCTGCTCATGGTGTGGCAAAGAAATCGGCTGCCCGGACGCCTTCAGTGATGTTGGCTGAGACGATACAGCCGTTTCTTCCTTTTTATGAAGAATTTGCAACAAAGCCGTTATGGAAAGTAAAACAAACAGAATGACCAAAAGTGTTCTTCTTTGAGAAAGCAGTGCAAAAAAATCAGGCTGGGCAAATCGTCTTTTCTGCTTTTTCCCTTTTTCCTTCTTTTCAATGGTGAAGACAAGTATCGTTTCACCAAGGATAACGGTATCATTGTTTTTTAGCCTTCGTTTTTTCCCCCGGAGCAGTGTACCGTTAATATTTATCCCATTTCTGCTGTTATTATCCCTGATAAACAGCTGCCCATTCTCCAGGACAACGGTAGCGTGCTGTTTGGATACGGAGGGGTCGTCAAGAACAAGACCATTGTCTGTGTGGTCTCTGCCAAGCTCACAGGGAAACAGGTCAGTCTGATATTTACCTTTTTTCCCGGATGGACTGGTAAACATTATTAAAATTTTCATAACGCTATTCCTCGAAGCCATCCAGTATCACAGCAAGGATATCTCCAACACAGCTTCCGGAGTCATCAATTCTCCCTGCAGGTAATTCCCAGACACTGCTTGTTCTCCATGGTCCAAAGCAAATCCGGTACGGAGCAAGATTTTCGACTGCCTTCAACACCCGGTTGTGAGGATCCATAAACAAAACATCGATGGCAAACCTCATAAAACAGGTATGAACAGACCCACACCGGGTAATATGAAGGGCTTCGTCAGTATCCATCGAAGCACGACCCAGTAAGCCGACCAGTCTGCTGCTAAAATTCGCGGCCTCCTCTACCCTTTGTGCCAGTACAACGCCTTTGGTTTTATTAACAAGGATCATGCGCCATCACATCCCCTCTGCCATGAATTTCAGAAAAATGGGGGTTAAAAGCATAATGAAAACCGCCGGAAAGATGAAAAACAGAAGGGGGAAAAGCATTTTCACCGGCGCTTCCTGAGCAAGTGCCTCCGACTTCTGAAAACGATCATGCCGCCGAACCTCTGATTGCGTTTTCAGCACTTCAGCCAATGGAGTTCCCAACCGGTCGGCCTGAATTATTGCCGAAACCAGAGCTCTTGTTTCATACATATCAGTCCGATCCCTGAATCCTTTCAAGGCATCAACCATCGGTACCCCCAATCTCACATCACGCAGTAATTTTCCAAATTCCTGAGCAAGAGGGCCCTGCGCACTGTTCTCCACTACCTTTTCAAGGGCCAGCGTAAAACTCAATCCAGCTTCCATTGAAAGAGCCATCAAATCCATACAAAATGGTAATTCAAGAAAAAGCTGCCGTTTCCTGTTTAAAATCGTCTGTCTCAGCGAGAAATCAGGAAGAAAAAAAGAGATACCGATAAAAAGGACAACGGTATACCAGAGCGCACCTACATTAAAGACAAGAAACACACCGAAACAAGCCCCGGTAAAACCACTCAATTGCTTGATTGCCAAAAACTCGGCAGGAACCAGATTCAGACGATTACCTGAATTTATCAGTTTCTGTCTGTAGGCATTATAGCTTTTCTCACTGATAAATCGCTGGTTAAAAGCACCCAACTCCTGAATCACCGGCTTCAGTAGCTTAAAAAGAACGGTAGAGGATGAATAGTCCCGCACATCATTTTCATTCTCCTCAAATTTGATATGAAATAGACCATAGCCAGTGATACAGACACTCAACCCAACCAAAAGAAGTATTGTCAGATTAATCATATCTCTATTGCGGTTATTTTTTGAATCAAGAAGAAACCGATCAGCTGCAAAAGAATCATAGCAACAAGTGCGATAATCCCGACAGCAGTTCCAAACATATAGTTCATCAACGAAGGATCAGCAAAGAAGAGAAGAATACCAAGCCCCGTCGGTAAAAAACCAACAACAATTCCCTGCATTTTTCCTTGTGCTGTCAACGCCTTTGTCTTCTTCTCGAATTTCGCCCTCTCTCTGATCAGTACTGCAATATTGGTAAACAGTTCAACCAGATTGCCGCCAAGCGTAAAGACCGTATTGATCGAAATCGTCACCAGCCTTAAATCATCATTCGGTATTCTTTTGGACATATTGACCAGAGCGTCTTCGATCGGTACCCCAAGCCTGTTTTCTCTCAGGGCAAGTCCGAACTCCTGGGACAATGGAGGAGAAAATTCCTTTTCAACGATCTCCACAGACTGGACAAGAGTCATGCCGGACCGAAGTCCATTGGCTAAAACATTAAGAGCATCGACAAATTGCCGATCAAACTTCTCATATCTCCTCTTACGCGCAAAAAACAGGAAAATTCGCGGAATATTAAACCCGATAACGCCGGCAATAATCGTCAACAAAACATTTCTGCTCAGCAACATACAAAAAAGTACCGCCAGCAATGCTCCAATCATATTTATCCAGAAGATGATTTTGGCGTTTTGAAAGATAAACAATTCCTCCATCATCCCCCCCATACGACCGGTATACCTGGTTTCATAAGAAGCCAGCAAGCCCTGCCCGATAATGACCAACAATGCCGTTGTTAACGTTACCGAGAGAAAGATAAGACCAAGAATCACATATGAATTATTGAAAATCTCTGTAAACATAGAATCACACGTTATGAAAAACACTCATATCAACACGAACACCACGCTGCTGCATACCGGTTATAAAATCAGGTATCCAGCCGGTAGCAATAAACTTCCCAAAGGTCTTGCCTTGACGGTCTTTGCCATCTTCCCGAAAGTAAAAAATCTGTTTGAGCTGTATCTCACCGTCATCAATACCAACTACTTCAGAAATATCTGTTATCTTTCGTGCTCCACAAGCAAATCTTTTCTGCTGAACAATGATATCCACCGCCGCACCGATCTGCTCTCTGATCGCTCGACTCGGCAAATCCTGTCCAGCCATCATAACCATGGTCTCCAATCTGCTGAGAATATCCTTTGGAGAATTGGCATGACCGGTTGTCATAGAGCCATCGTGCCCAGTATTCATTGCCTGAAGCATATCCAAGGCCTCTCCCGAACGACATTCTCCAATGATAATCCTGTCGGGTCTCATTCGCAGTGCATTTTTTACCAGTTTCTGAATAGGAATATCTCCTTTTCCTTCAATATTGGGAGGCCGTGACTCAAGTCTGACAATATGTTCATGACGCAGCTGCAATTCTGCAGCATCTTCAATAGTAATAATTCGTTCATTCGAATGAATAAACGAACTGAAAATATTCAATAGCGTCGTCTTGCCCGAACCAGTACCTCCTGATATAATGATATTCTTATTATTCTCCACACACAGCCTGATAAAGTCCATCATTCCCCGGGTCAAAGAGCCAAATTTCACCAGATTATCTGCCGTTATTGGTGTCGAAGAAAATTTTCTTATGGTTATACAGGGGCCGTTCAAAGCCAGAGGAGGTATAATGGCATTTACCCGGCTTCCATCTGCCAGTCTGGCATCAACCAATGGCGAACTCTCATCAATCCTCCTGCCAATCGGGTTGATAATCCGCTGGATGATATTCAAAACCGAGGCGTCACTGCTGAACCTCTTCGGTGACAGCTGAATCATACCGTCACGTTCTATATAAATCTTATCATGGCTGATCACCATTATTTCAGACACCCGGTCGTCGGCAACAAGATCTTCCAACGGCCCTAATGACAGGGCTTCATCAAGTATGTCTTTGGTGATTTCATCTTTATCGATATTCCCGGGGAAATCATTTTTGAGATCAGCGATGATTTTTCGAACAATCTGTTCACATCTCCCTCTTAACGTATCATCATCAATTCCCTTGAGATCGAGTCTCCGCAGATCCATTAAATCAAGCAACCGCATATGAATCCACTGTTTCAAATCCCCATACTTATCTTCCTGACCGGTCTCTCTGATCCTGCTTTTCTTCACCGGCGTGCCACGAACAACCACATCTGTTGACTTTCGGGTGGTGTATTCACGGGTGCAATCAGGATTTTCCGACTCTGGAGCAAGACGCTCATCATCAGCCAACGAAACAGTTGCGTTCCCGATATCTTTCCCGTCGGATTTCAGCGACACTTTCAACAATACGTTACCGACAACCATTTCCTGGCCATTTACAACTGGGATCTCCTCAGATCGAGGGATACGTTGATTGTTTATATAGACACCATTACCGGAATTCTGATCAGCAACATAAAGATGTCCACCCTCTTGCCTGAGAATCAGATGATTTCTCGAAATACCGGTCTCTTCAAGAACAATATCGTTATAATCTGCCCGACCTATTTTTACCGCTGCCTGGTCGAACTCATACTCATGCACCGAACCGGCAGATGGATCGTTGACAATAATCGCTATCATGGTCTTTGAGCCGCTATTAATCTGTTATTTTCGCTTTCTGCTCTTCTCCAGCCGCTTCAAACGCATCTCTCATTTCCTGTACCTGCTCTGCCATCTGCTGACTGCCCTTGCCGACAATGGACGGCGTCACAAAAATAAGCAATTCACTCTCGTCTTCCTGAAAAGAGCGAGATTTGAACAACTCTCCGAGAATCGGGATATCTCCCAGCAAGGGCATTTTATCCACTTCCTTTCCGGATGTCTTGGTCAGGATACCGGAGAGGACAATGGTCTCGTTATTCCTGCCATTGACATAGGTATTGACACGGCTGGTATGAAAACTGGGAGTCCCCTGAGCATTAATATCAGAAATCGTACTGTTTTCTATTTCTATCGACGTTTCAACATTTCCCTCACTGTCAGCAATTGGCGATATCCTCAGAATAATACCGTATTGTTTATACTCCACCGACGTCGTATCCTTCGTTACAATCGGTATTGCCACTTCTCCTCCAGCAAGGAAATCCGCCTTACCACCGCTCTTGCACAATAATTTCGGCTGAGCAAGGATCCGGGAATTCCTCTTTTTATTCAGAAGATTCATCGTCACACTATAGTTAGCAACAAGACTGTAATTACCCGTAAAGACCTTGGTGTTGCCGCCACCAAACCCTCCTGTAGAATTAGCAGCAGCACCAAGAGTCAATTGGTCTCCCCAATTGATTCCAACATCTTTTCTGTCATCTTTATGCAGTTCTACAAAATCAATATTTATATTGATGAGCTGCTCGATCTCAACTCCGACTTTCAAAAAGTTGATAACCTTGTCATAGTAAGCCTTGGCTATCATTTCAGCTTTCTGTTTATCGGCCTCGCTCTTGACCTCTCCCTCCAGAGCAATCAGTTTTGCCATTTTCTTGGCTCGTACGGTTTTCCAGTTGTTCCCTCTGAATTCATCATTGATGTGTTTAACAACGATATCGACCACTGCCGGACTCAATATCGTCAGATTCATCACCAATGGATATATTTTTGAGATTTTTTCTATCTTGTCCAAATCCTCGGTTTTCAAGACATGTCCACTTATAACAATTCTTTTTCCGGATGGTTTGATCTCTATTCCTTCAATATCCTTGAGAATATCTCGGATTTCTCTTGCCACTTCCTTTGGATCTTCAGAAATAACCTCAATAATCACTGATTTTTTATTATCGTTTTTATCCCAGATAATCAGATTTGTTTTCCCTGGACCAACCGCCGTTATCAAAACCTCTTCAGCCTTTTCAATGGGACTGACATCGGCAATCTGCGGATTACCAACGGCTATCCTGTTCAAACCCGGTGCCTTGATAGTTTTCTGCTGTCCCAGGGTCAACACCACAACGTCTTCTGCAATAGCAACACGAGTAACAACCATAAATAACAAAAAGACAAACACACACGTGGTTCCAGCTAAAAACGACACTTTGTTCCTGAGCATTTTTGCCTCTCTTTTCTTTTTTTATTTCGACATCTTACCTTGTTTTATCACTTCGATATTGTTTCTCTTTACCTGAACCTTCTTCAGGTATTCTTCATGCAGGATATTTGAAAAATCAACCTTAGGCAAATCACTGTCTGTCTGGATATCTTCCCCATTTCTCAGTGCCAGGGTTATCTTCCCCTTCTCGGTGGCAAATACCAGCAGTTCGGCCTCTGCCAGGGTCACCTGGAGAAGAACTGTTTGGTAATTTATTTTTTTCCCTGTGCTGCTTTTTCCACCAGCAGCCAGAACAGTCAAATTCTGAAGCAGGGTTATCGTTGCGGTCTCCCCCGTTACCGGGTTAGTCACCGTCGTCAGGACGTCAACATGATCTCCGGCAATGAGAACACCTCCAACACCACTGACCCGGTCAACGGGGATCGCCAACGCCCTTTCTCCGGCAGTAATAACCTTTGAAAATCCGCCAGCAACAAATTCTTCCACATCATCACCGAGATCAGTCCAGAGCAGGGGATCACTTTCTTTCACAGCATGGATCAATGATTGTCCAATCACCACGCTGATATCCTCAAGTTTAACCGCATTCCCATGCTTATATTTTTTCGGCATCTTTCTTTGGTAGAAATGCTTTTTCTCAAGCGTGGTTCCCGCCTCAAGGTCGCCTGAAAAAATAACAACATCGACCATTTCCATCCCCTTGTATATCGAGGCCTTTTCACGTTTCAAATATTGCTGTGTCAACAAAACAGCACACACTCCTGTTAACAAACCGACCAATATTCCGATCACCGCTTTTCTGTTCATGTCCGCCTGCCTCTCTTTACGATCGTTCTTTAATATGCTGCCTGTTCTCTATTACCGTCGCCATCACCGATTCACTGCCGGGCTCCTGCGTAATAAAAAGTGAACAGTCCCGGTCATTGTCGGTAAAAAACAAACTCGTACCATTTCTCGAAGTCAAATCAAAACCATCTACCGAATCCATCTGCCGCCAGCCACGGGATTCCATTTCCGCTTTCAAAAACGCCACCACATGGCCAATACGACCAGTGCCACGATACTGAACAAGTCTGAATCGCCCACTTCTGTTATCCTGCTCAATGGATAACAACCTTTTGGCCCCCTTGTACCGGGGGACATTGTCAATATCGAACCCCGGCATATCACCATCGGGACCGGGATTAAAATTGTATATATTGAAATCATGATCAGTCCACAGATTAAGAACCGTTACCTTTTTCTGATCTCCCATCTTCAGCGCAATCACGACCCGTCCGGTCGTAATCTTACCAACATGACCTGAAACGAGAGCCTGCTGAAGAAGCGGTAATTTCCCTTCATTATCAACTGCTTCAAAAGAATCCTTCAACATTACCCCACCCCAGAACCCAAAACGTTCCCTGAGGACATACGTGTGCTGAAATCTCGAAAGTGCCGCATAGGAGGGGACCTTTTCCAGAAAAACCCTGCTTTCTTCACCAAACAGGGGTTTCCCTCCCAGGGCCGTAATGATAGAAGCAAACTCGACCGAAGGATATTGTCGTTCATAGAATTCCAGGACATCTCTGATCGCGTTTTCTGTTCTGGTAACCCTGAGCCAGGTGGTATTATTGTTGACAATTACTTTTCTCGGTTTCGAACTTTCTGAAGATTCGAAGAGATAGGCCGGCATATTTTCAGATAAACCAAGAAACTGTTCATACACCCGTGCCTGCACATCATTGCTTTTTGGTCCATAGGTAACACCAAACCAGGAAATACCTGCAGTGAGAACGACTATGATTCCAAATCTGATCAATTTCGTAGGCATCTTACTCTTCAATCTGAAAGAAGCTCGTCTAAAGTGGAAATAAGGCTGTTTAACCCGTCAGTTAAAGGCATAACCAGCTTAAACAACTCGTGAACCTCTGTTTCATCACCATTCCAGCTATTACTGTCAACTTCGCAAAAACTTGAAACGGAAAAGCTGTCAGGCAGGTTTTCAGCAAGAAATGGCTGTCCATACTGAATGTCAACGACATTCCCAAACTGATCTTTTATCTCATATTTCTTCCCGTATCGTAACCGGGCAGAATATGTGATTTTATAACTCACCTTCTGCGGCGAATTTCCTTCCCCGACAACTTTATCACCAACCGTTTTCCAGAGTTTGTCATTGATTCTTCTGAGCGTATTATCAGACCCTTCCGCATGATATGCTTCAATTTTCATGAGACCGCGATCTTTCTCAAAAAAATACTGTTCGGTCATCTTTCCAATTGCTTCCATCGACAAATCAGGCTTTTTCACCTTTTTCCAGGCCGCATATCGAGACGCTATCTCCGTTTTCTGCTTGACCAGATAGACTTCAGCAACAACCTGCATTGCTACGAGCAGAATGATTAACGCCGGAATAACAACCGTAAATTCTACCATTGCCTGGCCGCGCTCGCCGTCATCAGTCTTCCCGGCAAAAAATCTCAGAATTCCATATTGCATGTCGTCAATGAACCAGCAATTCTCCTACTATTTCATTTATTTTTGATCTGAAAACATCAATTCCTCCCGTGCCGCCAATCAATCCGCTCAATTCCGATGAGATCCCCATAGCATCAAGATTCATTTCATCCACACGACACGGTTTTAATCGTACCTGCCAGTCCTGGTTGAACATATCCGGCACTGGATTATGCACTTCAGCACAACTGATGGCCCAGACCGTCTTTTCACTACTGTCTCCAGCCTGTCGATACAGATATGCCGGATGAAAAACATCCTTTTTGGCAAGGGCCGTAAAGCGCAACTGTTTCTGCCATTCATCGTCAAGGACCATCGGAACCTCTTCCTTCTTTGAACTATCCATTTGGACACCCCCTTCATACTTCTCTTTGACGATGCACTCTTTAAGGATATATTCCTTGTAGCACAATGCCTCTACCGGATCACAATCAGGACAATTAGCCGGTTTACAAACTCCCGCGATCGCATCGGGTTCTCTTGCCTTCGCAGGATTCCGAGAGACAAGATACGTATCTGAAGGATTCAGATACCCCCTGTAATCACCACCCGATCCTTCACCACTGCACTTCTCACCACCGCCGATAGGTTCACACGTCACCCCTCCTGTCCAAATAGGCTGACCACCATCATTTGCCTTCCCGTTCTTTTCCAGGCAAAGATCAAGATCTCTCGTGTTTACAGCAACCAGATTTTCAGCATTTGAGTTACCATCATTGCAATAGGAGTCTCCTGCCCATTTAACCATTGAATCCCACAAGAGATTCGGTGGTGGAATCATTACATTTGTCGGCAACCACGTCCAGGCCAGAAAATCCTTCATGGAAACCATATGTGATTCTGTATACTCACTGACTCCCGACAACAAACCCAGGTCCGCCCTGAAATCGAGCGTTTTTTCACGCGGTTTTGCAAAAACTTCTTTCATCCAGTCAGGATTCCACGGTCCCTTCTCGCGTGTCGGCGGACACAAATCGCTAAAGACACCATCAACAAGAGGAAGTGGATTGACAGGAAAGATCAGGACATACAGGCCGAGATCATCAACAAAAGGGGTCATTCCCTTGGCCTTTGCAATCTCTGATGCTCTAAAAAAAGCGTTTGCCGGTGCTGCCAACCTGACAACTTTTTCAATTGCTTTAAGACTTTTCATGGCCGGTTTGAATACATTATCAGAGCCAATATTCATCGCTTTCCGAAACGGATTACAAACTGTTTTAACCCACTTATCAGCCACTTCAAGTGCAGCTTTCCACGCAGCGCCAGCAGCACTCGTGTATGGTATCGCGATCATCGCTTCAGCCAAAGCGAAATTAAGTGGCAGCGCTTTTGTCACCACGTCATAGAGGTTCTGGTAGGCATCATCCAGAATAAACCAGGCCAGGCATTCAGCCATCCCAACATTAAGAATACATATCAGATTCATCCCTCTCGCATTCCAAACAGCAGCCGAATAGACTGAGGAATCTATCGTGTTCTGAACCGTCACCTTATGAGAGACACGATAACCAACATTATAGACAAAGGCGAAGAAACAGAGCAGTGTAAACAAGACGATTGTCACCAGAACCATTGCTTGCCCACCCTCATCTCTATGCAGTTTACGTATCAGCAAATCCAGTCCTCGTTTTCCAGTTATGTTTCAGCTTTCGTCAGCCTTCTACGGTCAGGGTACACGTCCCTTTTATTGGCAGCCAATATAACGGCAGATCGAATTGAGCATTTTGCTCCATCATCTCCTGCAGATAACTTTCAACAAAGATGTCACCACCGACAAGTTCAAGCAATTCCATGAAATCCTTTCTCAGTATGTCCTCCATCTCTACTCCATACCAGTATGCATAAAAGAACAGTTTGTTAATCAAGGGAATACTGAGCACATAATGATGCGTCACCATAACCTGAATATCTTCACCGGGAGCAGGGGGGGCCCGGTGATATTGAGAAGAATCGGCAATCAATTCACCATTGGCATCGTAAATTGACACTTCGGTAAGAAACATAGACATCAAAAATTTGGTCACCACACCACCCGAACCAATTATCTTCTCAACCCCTGCCAATACACCGCTATCCGACAAAGCTGAATCGGGAACCTTGAACTTTGGAGCAATAGGCATACAGGCAAGATCCGCCGCCCTGTCTGCTTTATCCATATAGACATCTTTTTCTCTTTCATCATGCATATAGACAATGGCACTTCTGGCGGCTGAAAACGCAGCGTAATTCACAATATATCGTGCATTTAACAATAACGCCGTCTGCAGGACAAGCAGGATAAAAAGAAAAAGAGGAAAAAACACAATGATGAACTCAACCATCGCCTGGCCACACTCTCCGCAGCGGTTATCGTTCATCTGCAATGAAGTCATATCATCACCATAGCCAGAAAGGAACCAATTGCTATCGCCACCCCATATGGCAGGTAGAGCGGATCCTCGACCTTCTTATCCATTTTTCCCGGTGACCTGATAATTTTCCAGACGTTTTTCATCGTTTCAAGGAACCTTCCATGCCAGATAATCAGTGAAAAGGCCATGACGCCTCCCACCAGTCCCGTGTAAAACATCGCCCACAAGACAAACTGCCATCCTTTCAATGCGCCAATGGCTGCCAAGTACTTAAGATCTCCAGCGCCAACTCCACCAGCAAAAAAAAAGGGAAGCAGCAAAACAAAACCGGTAAATAATCCGAGACAGCAAGACAATACACCCTGGTATCCCGCATACCAGAAATGGAGCAAGACACCTGCTGCCATAACAGGGTAGGTCTGCAGGTTGTATATCTTGTGCCGTGACAAATCTGTTATGATTACCGAAACCGCAAGAAAGAGCAGAAGAATATCCTCCAACCCTGTCGACGCACCGGTTTCAAATATACTGTTCACGGTATCGGTAAACTAACGATGGTGACGATCAGCTTGTAATAATCATTCAAGGCAGCTATCATCGGGGCATTAAATCCGATAAAACCGACCACAACGGTACCTGCGATAACAACAATATATTCTACCATCGCCTGTCCACCCGTCCCAAGACCAATACTCCTGTCCATCACTCTTTTCACTGAACAACCCCTTAGTCGGACGTGGTTTTTATTTCACTTTCTAAGGTCGAGGTAATGTCCTTTGTCTTTTGGCCAATCTGCTCACCAAACATATTATAAATGACGATGCAAGCAACTGCCATGATTGCGACAACGATGATATACTCGGTCATACCCTGTCCTTTTTCCCCTGCCAGAACCTTTCTGATTTTACGTAACATTTGTTACCTCCATATGCAGCCATATACAAACCGATATTCCCTTTTTATCATTCTTTTCACTGAACAACCCCTTAGTTACCGGGAGCGGTTTTTATTTCACTTTGCAAGGTAGACGTAATGTCCTTTGTCTTTTGGCCAATCTGCTCGCCAAACGTATTATAAATGACGATGCATGCAACTGCCATGATTGCGACAACGATGATGTACTCAGTCATACCCTGTCCTTTTTCCCCTGCCAGAACCTTTCTGATTTTACCTAACATTTTTTTACCTCCATTTATAAACCAATACTTCTGTTCATTGTTCTTTTCACTGAACAATCCCTTCTTCGGACGTAGTTTTTATATCACTTTGCAAGGCAGACCTTATGTCCTTTGTCTTTTGGCCAATCTGTTCGCCAAACGTATTATAGATGACGATTCATGCAACTGCCATGATAGCAACAACGATGATGTATTCAGTCATACCCTGTCCTCTTTCACCTGTCAAAATCTTTTTAATTTTACGTAATATTTGTCACTTTTATATGTATTTTTTTGTGTTTTATCAAAAAAGCAGCAATGAACGTGCCAAAGGAAACAAAAAAACAAAAAAGCTTTCTGATATTAACGATATCTAATTGTTTTTTTAAAAAACATTCACATCCCACGACCTGATCATGAAAAATATGTATCTATACCGATCCCGTTTGACCACAACAACTGTTTCCAAAACAAAACTTTGCCCCTGTCGATAGTTGTTACAAAAAAAACAAAACAAGCGCACATCCCCTCTGAAAAGCCCCGCTTTTTTGCCAAAAAGCGATTTTGGAGCGACTCAAGAGCCAGAATACGCTCCCGCTCCCTCCTCTTTTTCTTTCTTTCAAACAAATTCGGCAAAACTTTCAAAAAAATCCAGAAATCGTCAAAAGTTGATCTGGGTCAAGGAAGCTCCGTACCGAACCATTAGAATGAGAGAAGATGATCAGGGGCAGCAAGCCGGTCAAGCCGTTTCCTGCCTCAAAAAAGTCCTGTTTTTTTCTGTCTGACCGGAAAAAACGCATCATGAAAGGAGAAATGGATATGGGAATGTTTTGTTTTCAATGTCAGGAAACCGCCAAGGGTACCGGCTGTACCGTACGGGGTGTCTGTGGCAAGGAAGAGTCAACAGCAGATCTTCAGGACCTGCTTATCTACAATCTGAAAGGGATCGCGGTATTGGCAAAGCACCTGAAACAGGCGGGAAAACCGGTTGAAACAACGGTTGGCCTGTTTCTTGCTAAGGGGCTGTTCACCACCATTACCAATGCCAATTTTGATAACGCCAGCCTGGAAAACTGGATACAACAATCTCAGGACATCAAAGAGAACCTGAAAAAACAGCTTGAAACGGTGCAGCCGGAAGCGGGCATGGTACCGGCCCTGCATCACGCGGCACAATGGCTCTCCAGAGACCCTGCTTCCTTTGCCCAGAAAGCAAAAGAGGTCGGTATTCTGGCCACAGCAAACGAGGATGTCCGGTCTTTACGTGAACTCCTTATTCTTGGCCTCAAGGGAGTAGGCGCCTATGCAGAGCATGCCGCGATGCTCGGTGTTGAAGATAGCGAGGTGTATGACTTCATCATTGAAGGACTTGCCTCGACCACCGAAGAGCTTGCCATTGATGATATGGTCGGTTTGGTATTGCAGGCCGGTGCCTGTGCGGTAAAGGCAATGGCGGCACTGGATACTGCCAACACCTCGGCCTACGGCCACCCCGAAATCACAGAAGTACAGCTCGGCGTCGGCAGCAACCCGGGCATACTGGTAAGCGGCCATGACCTGAAGGATTTGAAGGAATTACTTATCCAGACGGAAGGCACCGGCGTGGATGTCTATACCCACGGTGAAATGCTACCAGCCCACGCCTATCCGGAATTGAAGAAACACACGCATCTCAAGGGGAATTACGGCAGTTCATGGTGGCATCAGAACAAAGATTTCGAGACCTTTAACGGTCCGATCCTGATGACAACCAATTGCATTATTCCCATCAAGAAGAACAATACCTATAAAGAGCGGCTGTATACCACCGCCATGGCCGGTTATCCGGGGACAACCCATATCCCGGACCGAACCCCGGGAAACATGAAAGATTTTTCGGCCATTATCGAGCAGGCAAAGGGCTGCATGCCGCCAGAAGAGATTGAAACGGGTACCATTGTAACCGGTTTTGCCCATAACCAGGTACTTGCCCTGGCAGACAAGGTAGTAGAAGCCGTGAAATCCGGTGCCATCAAGCGGTTTGTTGTTATGGGCGGCTGTGATGGCAGACAGAAAGGTCGGAATTATTTCTCGGAGGTCGCCCAAAACCTGCCGGACGATACGATCATCCTGACCGCTGGCTGTGCCAAGTACCGGTATAACAAGCTCGATCTCGGCAACATCGGGGGCATTCCCCGGATACTCGATGCCGGTCAATGTAATGACAGCTATTCCCTGGCAGTCATCGCCTTAAAACTCAAGGAAGTCTTTGGCCTTGAAGATATTAACGATCTGCCGATCTCCTTTGATATCGGCTGGTATGAACAGAAAGCGGTGGCCGTATTGCTGGCGCTGCTGCACCTGGGCGTAAAAGGTATCCGTCTCGGTCCTTCCCTGCCGGCCTTTATCTCCCCGGCGGTATTGGATGTACTGGTGGAAAATTTCGATATCAAACCGATCAGTTCGGTAACCGAAGATATTTCGGCAATGATGGCTGGAAACTGACAAAAAGACAGGATTCCAGACGAAAGACGTTAGCAGTCAGCCTGGAATCCTGTCAAAAAAGCAGCTGGCACCGCTTTGTATCAGGCGCCCCTACCGGCGCAGCCTGTCTCATGCGGTGTCCTGATCAAACGGGATATCCTGTTAATCACGCAAGGCCTTTGCCCACTGCAACAGGATCTGCGGGAACTCCAGGACACTGGAATCAACATAGAGTGGCAGATGATAAATGGCCTGATTTTTCAGGGCCGAAACCTCTGCCAGCGCTGGATTGGCCTTCATATAGTCTGCCAGAACCTTCTGGACGGCATAGGCGCTTCCGGTCATGATGATCACATCAGGATTTGCCTCCAGCAGGGGCTCCAGCTTCATGCCGCCCTTTTTCTTCTTAACCGGAAAATACCCTTTTGCCATCTTACCGTTTTCAGGTTTAAAGGCATCTCCGACATTGATGCAGCCCATACGGTCCAGGAAAAAACGATCTGAATACAGACCGGGTGCTTCCACCCTGAGCGCAGGTTTGCCGGTATCCCGCTGATAGGTGCCATTAAAAATAATGACCTTTTTCCCCACATCTTTCGGAACCTGTTTTTCGGCCTTGGCCAGACTGGCCTGATAGTTCTCCAGTACAGCGTCAACCTTGTCTTCACGGCCGACCAGTTTGGCAACCTGACGAACCGCAGATTCAAGGCCATCGGTGAAATCGACAAATTCAACAATGGTATCCGTACCTTTCAGAATCTCAGCAATGCTTTCCGGTTTTACCTGGGGCTTGTAAAGGCAGAAGGTACTACCCTTCTCGGCAATGACCCGATTGATACCAAATTTTTTCAGGGCAGCAGGAATGGTTTCTTTCTTTTTTACGGTAGTGAACATCGGGCAGCCCAGAATCTGGCTGCTCAGACGCAACTTCTTGGCCATCCCCCACTGGGAACCGCGGACTGACATGGCCTGGGGCATAACGCCAAGGTTATAGGCGATATCCACAACCCGATCTCCAACAATAATGGCATCGATTTTTTGTGGCGGAGGCGTTTTCATTCCAGCAATCCCATCCAATGCAATGAGGGAAACGCTGACAAACAGAACTGCGGCGATAAGCCATAAAGAAGATTTGCCACGTGAACAACGTGTGGAACCGAGTGTCATCTTCATAGTGTATTACTCCTTACTGGTTGAAATCTAGAACTTCATAGCGAATTTTGCGACAACGCGATAATCCTCGGAAGGTTGTTCCCCATTGAGGTCGCGATAAACCGTAACAGGCAGAGCAAGACCAACATGCATTCCTTTCATGATCTTGTAATGTATGCCAGGGGTGATAAAAAGACAATGTCCCCCAGAGTTTGGCATCGTTTTCCCATCCAGCTTGGCCTTTGACTTTACCTCTCCGTTCAGCTCAAGCTGCAGATCAAAACTCCCGGCAAGGGCGTACCCATATGAGAAATTGTACTTGAAGACATCGGGCCTCTCAAAATCCCGGTCACCGAGCTCGCCCTCGTTTGTCATTTTGTAGAGGATATGACTGCCAATCCAGTGCGGTCCTGTCACCTTGTGTGCCCCAACCTCGACGGCAGGATTCCAGGAACCGCCACCTGGTTGCAGATACCCCGGGGTCATGCCGCTGCTGTCTTTCACATCTGTTTTACCCGTAGGTATTTCCAGACCAAGACCAACGGCAAGATTGAAAGGATCTTTGTTCTTCTGGGACATGATGCGGTAGCGAGAAAAGAGCGTAATATCGCCAAAACCGGCATTATCATCACTGAACGAGGCTTTGAAAGATTGTCGTTTTAGCTCCTTGTCCATATAGGGGACGATCAGACGTACATCAAAATCTTTCCAGATACCCGTACGCAGGGTGAGCTGATATCGGTCAAGACGCTTTTCGTACACCTTTTTCCCCGGTTTTTGGCCCATACCCGGTCGCATGAAGGAGACTTCATCACTGCCTCTGTACATACTGTCCTGTTGAAACGTGATATATTTAAAAATGATACCATATTCCCCCGGAGAGTAGACGCCACCATTGCTGGAGTTGACCGCCCCGACCGGCTTGGGCCCTTTACCTTTTTTGCCGCCGGGAGCAGCTACTGCCGCGGAAGTAAGCATCATCAGAGCAGTACTCAAGAAAATAACCATCCAGAGAGAAAGGTGCTGCTTTTGAACAAGTGAACCACTCATTGTGTTCTCCTTTTTATAACGGTTATGAATTCATACGACGCAAGAAAGGTCCTTGCGCTCTCTACAAAATAGAACCAGAAATATAGTTAGGCATGACTAAGATAAAAAAGATTTTTCCCTCTGTCAACTATTTTTCTTACCCCGACACATCGTTTTGACCGCAACATTTCATCTACCGGATTACCTGAAAACAACAGGTCTGAAGACGATTTCGTATTCTTTCGTCCCATCGTAACGTTCAGGATGGTGACGATCTGCATTGACTGACGGCACACACAATCTCCCCCCTGTTCATATCAACTCTTGCGTATCATAAACAGGAACCGGAATCAATCCACAGAACACAGATGACTCAAACCACCGATTTCAGAGACCGGGGAACACTTTCTCCTTGACACAGGATACGGCAATATGCTTCATTTTAAACAGCCTAATTCTTTTTGATATGGCTTATTTTCGCTCCTTCTATCCCTGGCTATCGACCAGTCTTTGAGGAAACTTACGTCTTGTTATGGATTTTTCTCAAATGCCACACACCAGAGGAGTTCATGTTTGGCCGGTTGCAACAATAAATCACAACAAGATATCATGCATCGATGAAACAGAAGACAGTTACCGGTATAGACCTCGAAACGTATCTACAGATCCTCTCTGCCAGCAAAGAAACTTGCATACTGCACATAAAAAAAGACGACCGCGTTGGCATCCTTTCTCTTCATGACGGTGAGCCCCATGATGCTCAAAGTAAACAACAGGGAGAAGATGCAAAACACTTTTTAAAATATCGTGAAGAAGCCGTGTATGAAATGCTCAGCTGGCCGGAACCGACCATTGAGGTACATCCCCCGCATCAACCTCTAAAACGAAAAATTACTAAATCCCTGGCCTTTCTCCTTCTGGAGTATTGTCGACGCTCTGATGAGGAAAAAGAGGAAACCGCGTTTCTATCAGCGAGAAAAGAAAGACAACGCCCGCTGGAAAACGGTTCAGAGAAACGCGCATCTCTGGTTGCACTTAAAAAACAGCAGGAAAAAGATCCTGACAGCAGAAATGATTCATTTACTGAGAAAGACACGCAAAACAGAGACATTGACAGCCAGCAGTGGAAAACCGGACAGTCCTTGCACAACAACGATGGACCGTCATTAGCGATACAGGCTGTTAAAACAGTACGGCCCACCGCGACAAAACCGGCAAAACAAAAAAGAGAAATTACCACCATTGCTTCTGTCACTATCGTTTCCGCCTTCATTGCCTGCATTGTTTTGTGGAATGTACGGGTAAAAAGAAGCCATACGACCCCAGCGATTATCGCAGCCACACCAGCCGTTTCTCAAAAGAAGACGCCTCCTCTCTCCCCTAGGTCAATTGAGTCCCCCTCACCGTTACCCCCTTCTGCTCCGGCAAAAGAAACGATTCGTGCAAAACCAGAAAAAAAATCGAACCAACCGGTCACTACAAAAAAAATGATCACCAAAACGGCTGAAAAAAAGACCGGGAAAAGGGCCACAACCATCGTTTCCGAAAAGAATCCATATAAGCAAGATTCCATAAAATCAACCGTTTTGGCAAAGCAGCCAGACAAAAAAACGAAAAAAAATACCGCCGCCGATACCACTACGGCCACTCTTCCTGAAAGAAGAGCAGTAACTCCTCCCTTAGCTAAAAGAAAATCAACGCAGAAGCCTGCAGAACAGGCCGCTACCAGACAAGTCGCTGCAAAACAGGCTGAAAAAAAAGAAACTGTTCCAGAACACATAAACGCCCCTCCCGCACTCACCGTGCCCCCGTTACATAAAGAAATAGCAGCTGGAACAAACTGGGGAAAAGACCGTGAACAAACAGCAGAGAAGAGACCACCAGCAACCGTAACCAATGCCGCCATCAACAGCGACCATCGGCAAAAGCGCACAACCCCGGCAGCGGAACGACCTTCGGCATCACGAATCAAGGAGTCGTCGGACCCTGACCAGGTTTCCCGGGCAATCGAGGACGTTTTCCAGGCCATTAACCAGTATAAAAAATACCCCAGAGCCGCGCGACGTGCAGGATATGGAGGACTCGTCAAAGTACAGATAACCATTAAGGCCAATGGCAAGGTGGTCAGCAGCAGACTGCATACAACCAGCGGCAGGAAAATACTGGATCATGCAGCGATGAAAGCCACCGAGAAAATCCTTGACACCAAGGTAACCTCGGCAGTACTGACCGAAGACCTGGTACTGACCATCCCTGTCCGTTTTTCTTCCAAATAAAAAATACCATACCTTTACAGGAAGCAATGCGACTGTACTCATTTCATACATCCAATAGCACAAAATCGCTGCATAGTGATTGCACAAGCAGACAACCCCAAAACAGCGATAAAAATATAACGACATTAAAAAACCTCGTAAGGATGGTATAACAGGTTTTCCAAAATCCTGAAATTCCATCACCAACGAGGTCAACCTATTATGCCCCATCAGCATACATTCTGCTCCTTACGGTAATACTCCATGGAAGCGGATGCAGCCTTGAGGATACACGTCAAATCAGGAGAGATCAGGGCTTATGCAGACTTTTGGGAATTGCAGGAGTTCCCAGCACTGATGAAACAGGCGTAAAAGACTGTTTTTACGGACTGTTTAACGAAACAGGTCAAAATTATACGAGGTGCTTATCATGTGAGGATGATATGAAAGAGGGGATAAAAAACGACTCTCTTCCCATAGTTACGCATATCAAAAAAATGGTGCAATAGCGCATAAGGGGAAAAGAGAAAAAGTCATCGACGATTTTGGGATTACCAATGCTTGTTGAAATAATTTGTTCATTGTATAAGACGATTGGTTAATTGGAGTAAAGGATAAATATCAGGACAGTGGGCAATTCACAATGGAGATGAATAAATTACCCTCTCATTTTTCACAAAAGCCAGCTTGGCTCAAACTCATCAAAGGAGGATTATCCATGAAGATATTGAGTAGAAGTAGCTTATTGTTAATGGTGCCGTTCTTCCTCTCTCCACTCGTTATCATGGCAGAGGAGTCTCCACTCCCGGCAGTGCAAGAGGTATCCTATCTCGGTTTTGGCACCCGCCTTGGCGAAGGGATGGTCGAGGGTTATGCTGATCTGATTTTTCCGCTCTTTGCCACCCCCAGTAATACTTTTTTTCTTAATCCCCGTTTTTCACTGAAGGATGAAGGTGAAAACGAGGTAAATATCGGGTTGGGCTACCGCCGCAGGCTTACCGACTGGCTGGTTGGCGGGGCAAACCTCTATTTTGATTCACGGGAGTCCGCCCATAATAACCGTTTTAACCAGTGGGGCGCGGGGCTGGAAGTGTTGACCGAATATATTGATTTTCGTGCCAACTACTACGATGCCGATAATGACAAGGAGCTGATCGGCAGCTACGGCGAAACAAGCGTTGCCAGAAACTCCCGCACTACCGCATCAAGCAAGACCAGAAGCAGTACCACCGCCACTACTCACAGTCATGCCCATGGTACCAGCGATCCCTATGCCGAAGGCCATGGCATTTATTAT
>PDWJ01000266.1_pt1 | contig 80004 bp, 62 predicted proteins | sample 1430881 | NCBI WGS metagenome assembly PDWJ01 (sample SAMN01162460, study PRJNA174530) | Oral metagenome, whole genome shotgun sequencing project. | biome: Marine environment; feature: Marine mammal; material: Swab sample of the gingival sulcus; isolation source: swab sample of gingival sulcus...
TCAATATTTCGTTAATTTAACCATTTGACTTTCGAGTTAAATGTAACTGGCCGTAAACCTCTCATTCAAAATGAAAGAACAAACCTATTTAGTTATTGACAAAGACATCTGGCTTTAAACATGGCAGGATTTCATAGTTATTTATTATGTAATAAAAGGAGAATTGAATAATGAAGAAAAACAATAAAGCCATTACTTCAAGTGCAGTTGAATCAGTATATAGAGCTACGTATGGACAAATACCCATTGTTGGTACAGTATTAACCGAACTAGCTTTTGATTTTAGCGGACGTATAAAACAGAATAGACTCAATTTATTTTCGGAGAAATTAAAGTCTTATTTCGAAAGTGTCGGTGAAGGTCAGGTAAATACAGAAAATATACTAACTGAAGATTTTCATGATTTATTCGAGGCTATCCTGAAGCAAATTGCCTTTACTAAGTCAGAACGCAAAATGGAAAGATTTAAGAATATTGTAGTTGGACAAATAAAGTCTCCGAATGAATTTGAAAGTGTTGAGCGCTTTATAGAAATAACGGCAAGGCTAACAGAAAGTCAAGTGTCAATTCTACTTTTCTACTATACCAATGTCAAGCTTCGTAATAAATACGATGAACAAATTTCTCAATTGAGTTTAAACCTTGATGAAACCTCACACAAATATGGTGAATCCAATGCTAAGCTAGAACTAATGAAAACCAACAGGAGTACACTTTCACAAAACAACAGCGACTTAACAAATCTCGATGTAAGTATTGAATTGCAGCAACAACAGGTAATGAAAGAGTTCAAGAAAAGAAATGATGCCTCGAATGAGATTGAGAAGATAAAGTCAAAAAGAGATAAAACCTTTGGAGGAATTGACCATGATAAATTGGGAATATCAAAAAGTGAATGCGAATACTTGTTAAGTGATTTAGTGTCTCTTTCTTTATTAGATAAACGAGCTGCGACAGCAAAAAAGAGAATTTCATTTTCGTATTACACAATCACTTCCTTCGGTAAGAATTATATTGAATTTGTCGAAAATGTTTAGCTCAAGTAAGTTGAAAAAGAACAAATTCCCGAAAAGATTTACCTGTCCGATGAATCGTTTCAGAATCATGCCAAAACTCAATAACTTCATCTTCGGCGTTTGACAAATCAAAACCAAAAAAATCTCCTGAGTAATTATCCCCGAAAAACATTATTCCATCATCAACAGAATACACTTCCTCCAATCCAAAATCTGATAAATCGCATAGTGCTTGGTAAATTTTAATTGTAGACATACTCAAATCTCCTGCCCCAACAATTCTTAAATAATCAATATAATCAACAGGGATGTTGGGGGAATTCAATCTAATATTGTCTAACTGTTCATCTGTTAAAGGACTTCTTTTCACAATTTGTGTAGCGTTCTTAATAAGATTCAGTAATTCATCTATAAAATCCATACTTAAAGATAATTAAATAGTGTATTTAATAATGAGTCTAATCAGCAAATGTCCTCATTGTAAAGATTAAATTGTAGGTTTAAATTACTCTCAGCATCCTATGCCATTTTAAGTAAAATGGTTAAATTTAAACTGTCGCTAATCGCAACAAAATATGAAGAAAATCATCACTTTAGATGGCTCAGAATCGCCAGAGACGTTATTACAAAAGATCGCTGAATCAGAAGTTTTTGAAACAGATTACGATTACTCACATGAAGAAAAATTGCGATTCGAAAAGCGCAACAGATTGTGTTACTTGCTTAATGATCTTGAGTTCACTATTGAGAGCTACGGTTTGGTTAACTTCTTCGTAGAGTACTCTGACCAAATAACCGATTTGGAAGAATTGAGTGTGCTGCTTTTAGAATTCGAACAGAATGAAACTATCGCTGCTATTCAGAAGGTGTTGGGATTCTATTCAGTTAATCAAAAGCAATTCGAATATTTAGATTCAGACCCTAACGACTATGATGAAATCTATAATCAACTAGAATCAGAGCTAAATTCACTTGATGGAAGAGGGAAATTCCATATTCCATTAAATCAAACGATTAATCGCCTTACTGAGATTATCAGCAACAATCCATCTGATTTTTATCAACTTGCAAATTAGTTAAAGCATAAAATATACTGTGAGCGAATAGTTAGAGACTTCCTAGCTTGTTAATTCTAGACCAAGTGCCACCATATCCATGAATGATCGATCCATTTAGTTTGTTTATTTCCAATTTGTTAAATGGGTCAATAAAAATCGGAATGGGGGGGCAACATCACTAGATTTTACATTAGGTCACATTTTCTCTCAAATACAAAAGTAATTTCCCGTAATAATTGTTCCTGTCCTTGATATTCCTGCTTGAATAACCTAAACTGTCCCCAATTCCCCAAAATTCATTTCTGGAGTTGTAAACGAAGCAAGCATTTGTTTTCTTCAAATCTTTTTTGAACCTAGGAGCTTCTTGAATAACTTTCTTAACAATAGTTTCTAAAATGTTAATTTTATTGAAGTCCCAAACGTGATTCTCAAAGTTGCTTAAGCTCATTTCAAAACTCTCGATACTCGGAAACTGCCCTTCGAGAATCTTTTTTGCTCTTTCCCAATCAAAAAAGAAACTAGCTTTAAAGTAAGCAAATGCTTGAGTAATTGAGGTGAAATTAATATCGGCTTTGTATTCTTCAAAAATATTATCGTTAATAAAAGTATGAGAGTTCATTTTGAAAGAAATCTCATGTTCCATAGAAATTAGATCTGTATTTTCTATGTGTGCAAAATCTGCATTTGATTGAGAGCAGTAATGTTCACAGAAGTAGGTTAGTTTATGCCAATCAGCTAATGGATGATCACTATAGGATGCAAGAGTAGAGTTCTTTGCTAAGAAATAATCCTTAATAATTCGATTATTTCGACTGTTTATAATCCCTTCTTCCGACCCAAATTCTTCAATTATATTCTGTAAAAATACTCTGCTCATAGTTCGGTAATATAAATATGTTTCACCAAAGTACCAACAAATCCTGGAGTGTCATATTTATCTTCAATTAATGTCACATTGAAGTTTACATTCGGTAGTGTTAATACCTCTAATTGAGGGTTTGGAATATCCAGATACGTCGACATCCAAGGGTTGTTTGAACTGTTGAAGTTTGATCCCCAATGCGCAATATCGTCGACATATATACTGTTCGAGGTAACAACGTGAATCATACATCGAATTCTTCCCTGTGTGTATGTCTGGTTAATAAACTTAGTGGCGACATCTAAAGTTTGATCCGTAGATGATGACATTGTTATAGGGTATGAAATCGGTGTTGAAGTTAAATAAGGCTGTTCAAAATCTTCTGTGAATCGTGTAATATCCAAACTTGTACCACGAATGGTAACGGTTCCGCTAGTAAGTTTGTATCCTCCTTGACCATAATTTATACAAGATTGTTTGAGAATTCTCGTGACCGAAAGTTTGTCTGGTAAATTAGGTAATGCTGGATTAGCGAGTGAAGAGCCCCCAAGGCCAGAACTAGGATCATAATAAGTATACCTAAATAATGATGACGCTTCTACGTAAGTCATTTTATTTTGCGTAATCAACCCATTAAAAATCCCCGAAACAGTAGAGTTATTATCAAGCGCTACTTCTGAAGCTAACGTTACAGCATGATTACCGTGATTGATAACATCGGTCAGGCTGTATCCTACACTCGAAAAGTCAATTTTTACCGAATTCAAATACCCTTCATGACGTCTTAATCGCTGATGATCCGAAAGTAAATCCCAACTTTTGACTAATGATACATCAGATGCGAATGTTCCTTTCAACAAGCTTACATCACCAATATCCCCATCCAAACTCGCATAACTTGAACTTGGCAGTTGATCCAACTCCTTCAAAAGATTAATCTTCGCTTCTGGTATTTCATCCAACCATGCTAACAAGTTCGAATGCCCGTCGAATTTATCGCGTAGCGAAGAAAGCAACACATCAAATTCAGGAATGCGAACGTACAATTGTCCTGTGTTTGTTTTGACTACCTCCAAGCGCCCATTAACGAACTGTGATTCTCCAGGCGGTTGATAGTTCGTATTTTTCATACGCGAAACCAAGACAACATCACCGCTATACGATGCGGAAAGCCATTGAATATTTGTCAACCGCGCTTTTGAATTGTTGGCGATAAACTCAACGCTGAACAAGTCCTTTGGAGTAAATGCCGTTGGATTATATTCGTTGGCTATATAATGGAAATATGGTTTTTTGGAAATCGGTGAGAAGTGAACTTTATGCGCTCCTGTGTTCCGAGTGATTTGCAAGAATCGCGTGTCCAATTCAAATGCTTCCAAATGCTTTTTAACTGTAACCAACCCTGCGTCAGTAACATCGTCCATCGTGTTGAGAATTCCACGAATTTTTGTGATGTTGGCTGAGAGTTCTCCTGCTTCATCCAATCGAGATAATGCCATTCCTTTCTCCTCATTCTTGAATGTGAACTTGAAGTCATTTCCAACTTGCTCTTTAATGATGAAAGGAGATCGTTGAACACCATTAAGCATCATGTGAGATAATCCCGCACCAACAACAATGTAATCGGCATAATCCCTAAAACCAAGAATCATGTTTTTGGTTGGACTTTCAGGCATATACTGAATGTCACCCATGTTGTCCTCAATGACCAATTGAGTGCCCATCACGGTAACTTCTAGTGCTAAAATCCCAAGTCCAGTTCCTCCTGTCCCAACGATGAATGCAGCTTCTAACATATACTTCAATCCTACGTTGTAAACAGCTAGTTCATTTTGCTGAATAATGTTATGCAAGGTGGATGCAGGGATCAAGAACTTATCACCCTGCTTGAGAGGTTGACCGTTATCAGGTCGAACTACGTAACTGTTATTGAAGTTCTCAATAACTTCAACTTGTATCAATTCAAAGGGTGTAGCTGTAACCGTCGTTTCTGTTCCTTGATCAATTTCAAATGTATAGGTGTTTGATCCCGCCGAATAAGAAGACGTTACCGTAGGATCACTCATTCCCTGCAAGATGGACATTGGAATTAAAGGAACGTATTGTACACCATTCGTAGATGATGAAAGGTTTGGATCAAAGCTGCTTTGAATCGCCTGATTTTTATCTCTTGCATAGCTGTCAATCACTCGAATTGCTCGCGACTTTTGAGAGGTCAAACCATTAACCACCCAAGTTGCGAAGGCTGCCGATGAATTCTCATAGAGTTTATTCGGAGTGACAAGGTTTGCAAGTTGATTGTAGTACGAATAACCGTTTGCGCTAATCAGGGTTCTGAGTTGAGAATATTGAGAAGGCGGAGCAATCTCCAATGCACCCAATACAATTTCAGCATACGGAGCACGGTTTGTTCCTGTTGCCGTTGGGCTGTTCATTTGAGAGAAACAATAGTCAATGAGTGAAGAGCGTTGATTGTAGTTTAACCCTGCTAAAAGGCATCGAACTTCTAATCGTTGATCCTCGTTAATCGTCTGGTTACTGTAGAGTGCTGAATGAAGTTTCGCTTTTAGGTTGTCAATGAATGTAAAGTTGACCGAGTTATCCGTATTTAATAGTTGCTCCTGTTGACTAAAGAAGTGCTTTAGAATCATATTCCGCTTGAGGATATTGATGTCAATAGGATCAGTTAACCCCATAAGGAACTCTACGCCTTGTGATGCCGAATTAACTAGGGTGATGTCTGTATAACTTGTTGATTGTGTGAAAACCTGTGGTTGTACTTTTATATTAAGGTATTCACCTTCCAAAGCTTGATTAATTGGTGATGAATAATGAGTTGCTAAGGCTTGTTGATATGCCTGTGATGATAGTTGAGCATTGAAATAATCGTCCAATCGTTCGCCCAAAAATTGTGTACAAGGAATAGCATCCTTGTTGAGATTAATCATCTTGAGCAATTTGAATATCAGATAGGCACTCACACCAAAATAGTGTCCCTGCTCATAGCTTGTTCCATTGGCAGTATTGACCTGAACACCTGATAAATTAGCGTGTGCATCAATAACCTCCATGAGTTCACCCAACAATATGAGCTCTTCTGTGAAATCGGTGTTGTAATCAATGTTTGCTACGAGTACATGTGTGCTATTTGCTTGGAGGTTGTTGCAATAGTTGTCAATCAACCATTCAATTTCTTGCTTCGTACCATTGGCTGTATTCGCTCCTGAAATATTCGTTATGGCAAGATCACATCGTGTTACTCCCAATCCGAATTCTCCATTCATAAACACGGGCAACCCAACGCACATTTTTACACCATCGTTATTTTGTGAATAGGTTTCCGAATAGGCTGTACCCGTTGAATCAGATGGATTGAAGTACCCTAGAAACTGCCCCGTTTCATTAATATCCATTGTATAGGCAGTTCCATCAATGGTGAAGGCTACCAAACTTCCAAATGGCGGTTGTTCAATTCCCTCTTCCAAACTACCGTGTCCACCGAAAAATGAAAGTGTTTGGAATGTCAATTCACTTATTGAACCTTTGAGCGAAATAGGTTTTCCAGAGGGTGTGGCAAAAGTGATGCTACCATCAGGGTTGAGGAACTCGGTGAGGTCGTAATCATTCACCGCAACTACAGCATTTTGTGCGTCCTCAGTTCCATCCCACAAACTCGGCACAACATCCCAATCCCTCAATTCTTTCCATTGAGCTTTGATCAAGTTATTCCCTCCATTGTAGTCCATCAGATTACTTGTAGTGCCTTGTTCTGGACCATTATCTTTCCACGAGTGTTCAAGCGCCCCCATTCCATGTGCTAACTCATGCGAAATCGTTTGTAGGACGTTCGGTTGCGAAGCCTTGACAAATCCCATTGCACGACCACGCACCATGTAGCCGAGTTCGTTCGGATCATCGAATCCGTTCACAAGGAAAATGTAGTACTTGCTTTTATCAGCATTTGGATTTTGCTCGAAATACAAATCACGAATTTCGCGCATGTCGTCTGAATACTTGGTGAGTAGTCCAACTTCGGTAGGAAGTGAAATGTTGGTTGAAGCGGTAAATGTTCCCGTTGTGTCCGTCCATTGTGATGTTATCTCCACACCCACTTCAATATTGGCTTCTCCCAATGTCTCATCCAATTCAGCTATGATCTGCGCTGCGGTAAGATTGGTACTTGCTATTGGAACAACGACCAATTCACGTTCCTTTTTCGAGTACACCTTGATGTTAAGCTGCCCAACTTTTTGATTGTTGACAATCGCGTAAATGGAATAGTTCCCTGTACTGGATTGAGCAGGAAGGGTAAGTGTCTTTTTGGCTGACCCTGTATGCAAGGATTCACCGAGCCAAGTTCCTTGAAGTGGACTCGCATTGATTGGTGTTCCGTCTGAAAGTTGGAAACTTACCGATGTTCCTGAAGGGATTTCTACGTTCACATAGTCGGCTTCACCCTTGGCAAGCGACTTATTGGCAACAAAATACTTGGATGAATCTGCAAGCATCATAATCTCGTAGTTCTCGTGCCATTGCATGTGTTCCTTACCATCAAATCCGCGTAATTCCGATTCATTCTGAGCGAAATGAATCACTTCGTCCGCATTGGCTGTCCATTCTTCCGAAATCGCCAAATAGCTAGTAACGACTATCGTCCCGTTTGGATAGATGGTGTATTGGTTTCCGTTCTCATCGTTGACAATAATCGGGTAATGTGGAGGATCAAATGTAAATTGTTGATCTACACCGTCAACGGTCACCCATGCAACACCTGCAACTGTATCAACCCAAGCTGAATCTATCACTCCGTTCACGTAGTATGGATCAATGAATTGTTGAAGTTGATCATCCAACCATGACTCCAAGCCTTCGGTGATCACATCAACCCGTCCTTCGTGTACACGATATTCAGTATCAATCAAAATATCATCGAAGCGTACCTTCGCTTTTGCTCCTCCAAGAAAAGCAATCGGGATTGTTCCTTTTCCTGCATAATGTCCACCACCAAACTCATTGACTTCTGTCATTGTCATGGTGAACTGTCCGATCTGAACCTGAGTACCGACCGTAGCATTTTCAAGCGGTGTATAAGTACTGGGTAAATATGGTAAATCCGATTCACCACAATTGTACACGCGTGGATCGGGTGTGGTAAAGGTTTTTACTGGAGTCGGATCACCAACTGTTCCTGCAATCACACCCGATACCTTTACCTCGTAGGTTGTGCTTGGTTCGAGTTGGTAGATGAAGTGTTCAAATGATGTAACTGTCTTAGAGAACCAAGGAATTTCAAAGCCTTCGTTTCCTGTTGGTTGTTTTCGGTATTCAACGATGAATTCATCGAAGTTGGATAGCCCTTGGTTGGGCGTGTTGTCTGTTACTGTCCACCATGCTTTTCCCTTTCGTTCGGCACTTGGCTCGGTAAAGAGTTCGATTTCTAATCCATCGGCAAGTTGATCGGTGAGCGATAATTCTTCTCCATACGTGAAGGTACATGGTGCAGACACTCCTCCATTATCAATGATCGAAACGGGTGATCCATTGGATAGCACTCGTGCTGTGACCGTCCAAATGTACTTTTCACCAACTTCAAGTATTCCATTGAAATCAGAGATTTGTGTACTGTTCATCGGAATATCAATTATCGGTGGCATAGCTGGAGGATAATTCCCCGATAAGACACTATTATTCTCAGGGTTCACCCAATGATAAATATGTAAGTCGTACAAAACCTGAATGCCTAATCCAACAGGCATCGGCATGGGAGGTGACCACATGAAATTGTGAAACATCGTATTGGTATCAAGTACACTTTCACACATGGGAGTGAAGGCTTGAGGTGGCGTGTATTGAGCAATGTTGATCACTCCCCAATTATTCGAAGATAGCACTTGTTGAGAAGCCGATTCACGAATAACATCTACCCACACATCAATTCTTCCACTTGGAAGGTTATTCAAATCAATTCCACTTGGACTGATCAAATTGTTTTGAAGCAAGTACGGTAACAAATCACTTCCTGTGATCGTTACGGGCATTCCTGCATCCAACAAAATAGGCTGCCCGATTGTCGCGTTTGGGTTGGTGTACACTTCCCATCCTTGCCCTTCAAAACGTAATCGCAAGCGCACCAATGGAGAGGGAGCAGTAAAGTCCGTATTGGTGAGTGTGATTTGGAGGTGATTGTTTTCATCACCATAATACGAAAGGTAGTTCAAGTACGGTCCCGTTGTAACAACATGCGCCTGTACAGGATAGTTTTGTGCCGAAGCATATCCCGTAAGCAAGCTAAATGCGAGTATTAATTTGAGTGCAGTTCCTTTGGTGTATGTGAATAAGTGTGTCATATTAAAACTGAATTCCAATGTTTGCAATGATCATTAGGTTTTGATTCTTTGTTGAGCCAATAACAGGAAGTCGATTGGTGAAATTCCCGTTGAGTGACATGGAGAGTTTGCCGTATTTTTTGTCCCACCAATCAGGTGAATAGCGGAGTGACGTTCTAAAGTTGAGTACATGGTTGGCGAGTGTCGCGTTTTGAAACTGGCGATTGTAGGTCGTAGCCACACTCAGATTCATCTTTTTATCCAAAAGCGATTTTGCCACATTGATTCCTGGCCCGATGTAGGAGTTGGTGTTTGACATCGCAACGGAATGGTTTGCATTAAACGTCCAACCGAGCGAAATTCCCGATTTGAACTGCATACGATGTCCAAGCATGGTGTTGTACACATCAACAGGTGTTTGTGTGGTATCAACTCCAACGTTTAATCCGAATGCCCCTGCATCTTGTAGTCTTCCTGTGATGTTTTGAGATTGAGCAAACGATCCAGTTAGATTAATGGATTGCTTGATGGAATCGCCAAAGGAATATGCCACCGAAGAGGATACGTTTTGTGATACTTGGTAGTAGTTCAACGTATCACCAAAGGGTGTAAAAAATGGATCGGCTTGAGGGTTTCGTTTGGTGAACGAAGACATGTTGGAATAACTCGCATTTAAACTCAATCCTTGAATGAGTTGTGCCGACACGTTTGCTGAACCAATCCATCGTTTGTTATCCGAAGTATTGGTGTTTTCGATGTTGTTCCTCTGATAACCTGCCGAAAGTGCAAGATTCAACTTGCTTTTGAAAAGGGAAAGAGTTGGATTGAGTGTGATGTTTTCCAAATCATTATTGAAGTAAATCGCACCGAGCGTTGAATACTCAGGATCTATACGCTCGTATTTTAGCCCGATTCCAACTGCTTTTTTTCGATAGTCAATTGAAGCATTGTAGGCATTGGAAAATGATGTGGTTTGATTTCCTCGAACAAGCCCTGAATAGAATGGTCGCTTGAATGAAGGATCGCTAATGAGAACGTCACGCGTTAAAAGACTTGAAGCAATTTCTGCTTTGAGTTGCAACACTTTGAAGAGTCGTGCTTCTGAAATCAAAGACATAACCACGTTATCACGTACGGTTAACTCTGGATTCTTGTGGGCATACTGCAAAGACGATCCATCATCGTAGGCTTTGAACAAAATGAGTTCCGTTCCCCAGTTCTTTGCTTTGTAGGCTGTCGAAAACCCAAACCCCATGCGCTTGTAGGAAACGTATTGTGTGTTATTTGCCACAGAATCAAACTCTATTGCTTTTTTCAAGCGTCCTCCAAAAGCTTTGAATGTCCATTTCTTTGGTGTGTACTCAACGCCTGCTCCTGCAAAGTTCAATCCTGAGTAGGTGTATTGTGAGAAGTTCATCGAGGTGATTCCGAGGTGCGTTTTCCAATTCTTGTAAGTTGGATGCAAAGCTGTCATATTGAAGGGTTGCGTGTAGGACGTTCCCACATTTGAAAAACTAAAGGTGAACGGAAGCGATACATCAATGAGGTTAATGGTAACATTCCCAGATAGCACCCAATTGAAGGGATCGCGGTATTGGGGCTGTCCTACGGTTTGGTTGACAACGAAGTTGGAAGACATTCCACCTGATACCGTAACAGGATTTTCTTCCCCAATCTTATCGAGGTTTTGTGCAACACTCAGAGTTGAAACAAAAATGAACGCTATGAATAGTAAACACTTCATTAGAATAGTGTAATGATTTGTTGTCTAGCGTCTCGATCCGCGATTACATGAACTCGATATGTTCCTGCTGCTGTTGAGGAAGGGAAATTGAAGGTCTGAGATACGCTTGTTCCATATCCTGTAACACTCATCGAAGGAATGGGCTGCCCAAGGGAATTGGTCACAAGAATCGTGTAGTTCTGCGCTGTTCCAAACTCTATGACTACATCGAATGGTGTCAATGTTGAGGTAGACATGAAATTTGGTAGTACATCAAATTCAAGTATTCCATACTGCTGTGTAGAATCATCAAACAAAGGAGCATGATCGCCAAAGAATACAGGTGCGGTATAGCTGTACGAGCAACTTGATCCTTGATAGCCAATCAATTCAATATCGTACCAACCACCACCTACCATGGAAAGAATCACCACAGAATCGTCTTCATACGTTACGTTGGCAGTTGAAGGATAAGCCCACTCCACAGAATCAAGTCCTGTGAAATCGGTGATGTTCACAAGGATGATCGTGTCTCCTTCTTCGTTGTAGGTTGAAGCTGCAAAGAGCATATCAATCGTGGAAGCTGTTCCATTGAGCAATGCTGTTGTGTCATAGATACACCCTAAATCATCTTGGATTGAAACGGTGTATGTTCCAAATGAAAGCGAAGGGAAATTGGTCGAAGTCTGCCATGTTGTCCCATCAAGCGAATATTGATAGTTTCCAGATCCTCCTGTGATGTTGGTGATCTCCAAACTTCCATCGGTACATCCTACAAATGCTGTTACGGTCACATCAACTGGGGCAGTAATCAAAATGAGTGTGGTATCTGTTCCTGAGCAACCCGAAGGAGTGGAAACGGTAACGATCAATTCTGAATCTACACCACCTGTTGCATTTTCGCTCTGATTGGTTGATCCTGTTGACCACACAAACGAAGGTGTTTCTGTGTTTCCTATCACACTTGGTGAGATTGTAACCACCTCGTTAGGACAAATAAGCGTGTCCTGTGGCATGTTGATTAAGAGATCGAAGGATTGCGTAACTGAAACGGTATCAACGTTCATACACCCGTTTGTATCGCTTATCGCTTGATAGTAGTATTCACCCATGCTTGTAGCGGTGATCGTGTCAGAATAGGTTTGTGAACCTGATCCATCCAACCAACCTTGGCTAACGTTTGATGTTGCACTCAATGAGTGTGTGAGTACGACTTCACTTTGTGAGCAGTTGATCGTTTGATCGGACATGCTTTGAAGGAGTGGTGGTGCAAAATCGCATAGAATCAAAACGTTGTATTCTTTTGTACAACCGCTGTCGTTGTTGGTTGTTCTAAACTGTCGAACGATGAAACTTGCTCCGTTGGCGTCTTGCTCTGAGAGTGTCATTTGATTTGATCCTGTTGGTGTTCCTGATGCATCCAACCATTCAGCCGTTGAGTTGGCAGTAAATGGTGCAGTAACACCACATTGAATCGTAATCGAAGGATTAGCGCACGTCAGGGTATCAATCGGTGTTCCACCATCTACGTAGTTGTAGCCCACTAACATTCCATTGGCTTTTATCGTATCAACCACAAATGCTCCGAATGCCTGTTGTGTTTCACACCCATTGGAAACCTGTATTCCATGCATGTTGTATGAACCGTTGGGGGTTGAATAAATCGTAAAGGGGTCAGGATAGAAAGTACCTGGACTTGCAGGGTCTTCCCATTGAACAATAAAGCCCGATTGATTGGATAGAATCAACATTGAATCCGTATCACAATTCCACTCTAGAGGATTGGTAGTAACAAGTGATGGTACAAGCGGATCGGCTGTAAGGTCGAATGTGAAAAATGTGGAATCAACATTTGTGCAGCCTGTGATGGTATCGGTAAGCGTTAACACATAGTATGTACTATCAAACCCTTCGAAGTTCGTAGGAGTTATCAAGATCGTGTCATTGGTCGAAGTATTTCCTCCGCCATTGTACAACCAATCGAATTTCACATTTGAGTTAGAGGACTGAGCAACGATTAATGCGGTGTCTGAATAACAGTTCAAAGAATGAGTAGGATCAAGAAGAATATCGGGAACAGCATTTATGGTAAGTACATCGCTTTGACCTTGAGAAAACTGATAGTCGGTCGCTGTGTTACACACCGAATAAGGCTCTACACTAAGTGTTCCTCCTGTTGATCCAATTGGGAAATAAATCTCGATAGAGTTCATATTTACTCCGCTAAGAATTTCGGTTGAAAGTGGCAACCAAGTCGAAGAACCAAGAGTGCGATACATCACGCCCGTTCCTGAGTACGTCCAACGATACCCGTCTGCAAATTCTGCTTGTGGAATGGTGTAAATAGAACTATCGCCTTCACATGCAGTATAGTCAAAGCTTGTGAATGGTTGAGCATCGCGTGGTTCAAGACAAAAAACGGCAAGTCCTGTGCGAGTTGTTCCATCAACCGAACTCAACGCATTGGTAGAGAAAAACAAAAAATCATCTTTAACCTTCAAGCAAGGTGCTGCACTTAGGTTGGGATAATTCAAGTACCAATTGTTGTTGAGTGAGGTCGAATTTAGAATTGGGACATTCGCTGTTCCATTGCGCTTCACCGTAAAAAGGGAATTCGTGTTTGCCCCTGCGGTGAATAGATAATCCTTATAGGATTCAATATAGTTTACTCGTCCCATGTTTGGGAAATCGAGCATTGTGTTCGAAACTGAAGTACCCGGACAATTCCAAAGCGTTCCATCATTGAGATACGAAGCAATGTAGTAAGTGCCAGATGCAGCCGTTGTGGATTCATACGAAAATAGCACCGTGTCGAGTGAACTGGGATGTGGTTCAAAATCAAATACGGTATTTGAATTCGGATTACAGTATTCAATTTGCTGAATAAAGTTCCCGTTTAGATCGTACTCATTGATCAATTCCAAATTGTCTGCTTCACCATACAAAAACAAGCGATCATCCAATTGTTCGATTCCTTGAAGTGGCTCGTTTGATCCTGCATTAAAAGGTATCGCACCATTCATAAAGGTGATGTTCTTGGTAAGGAATGTTGAGTTGTCCGCATCAATGGCAATTGCTTTACGGTGGTAATCTCCTGTAAGGTAACTTGCCCCAACGTTGTTGAATTCTCCTACCGCAATCAAGGTATCGCCCATTAAATGAAAAGCGTGAACACCGTACTCTGGACTTGCCCATGAATACAACTCGGCATCCCAAACCGTGTGAACCGTGTAATCGGCAATTCCACCCACGGGAGGTTGCGAGTAATAGTGTGTTGAGATCAAACGAGCAATACTGACTTTGTTTTGTGTATTCACAGTCGTAAAATTTCCACCCAAATAGATGTAGTTTCTCATCCCCAGTCCCAAAGTAGGGTTGTTGACTGAAAGGTTCACCACTTCCACACTTCGTATTGCTCCATCAATGGAAGCAATCGGGGCTTGGGGTAGTAGACTAAATGTACTGGCATCAACGAATGCCAAATTGTTTCGCGTTTGTCCATTAATCGAGGTGAATTCGCCCACAACTACGTAGGCATCATAATAGCTGTCATACGCCACGTCATAAATCACACCGCCTGCATTGAGATTTAAGTTCGTGTTTTTAAGCACCTGACTGTACGTTACGGTGCTTAAACAAGTGAATATGAGTATCGTTAAAAATCTTTTCATAGTCTTGTATTATTTCCACCCAAAGCGTGCTGCATGGGCGTTGTACTCGTTTTCAAATTGAGCGTTCAATCGCTCTAGGCTCTTGAGATCAGCCTTTGTAACACCGCGCACCTCTTGGGATAGATAGTGGGTGATTTGCTTTTGGGCTTCTGAAAATTCCTTTGTGAAAATGAGCGCGTGAATGTAGTTGAGTAGTATTTTCTGTTTGTAGTCCGCTTTTACTTCTCCATCATCTTCCAACACATTGAAGTCGTATTGAGTGAGAAACGCTTTCCATGTTGCCTTACACTCCTCCAAGCGACGTTGGTACTCTTCGGTGTAGAACTTATTGAGTTTTCCTGCTTTGTAATCTGCATCAATTTCAGCAAGTGTGTTTTCAAACACTTCGGCAGCTCCAACAAGGTGATCGTATCCTCCTTTTTTGTTCTTATCTGAATAGATTTTCACTACGTCCCATTCTTCAAACTGGATATACTCATTGATGAAGTTGAAACAGACGGGGTGCAGAAATTTGGAAATCATCTGGTCGCGCCATTGCAATTCTGCTTTTTGTCCATATTTGCGCCATGCAGCCAACAGTTCAGCTTCACTCGGATAGCCGTTTGGCTTGATGTCGGGTGCAGTTCCGAGTTGAGCATTTTGCGGAAAAGCAAACCAAAACGTTTCGGTACTCATGCTATTGGTGTCAAGCAATACTTGGTTCAAATCTCCTTTGTGGGCGATTGTCAAATACACAGGCACACGCATTTCAAAGATTAGGTTGAATTGCGGTTCGGGCGCACCTATCTTTTTGTTCTTGGTTTGTTGACTCACAATCGAAATGTCTCGTGCATCTAGTTCATAGTGAATGTAGGGCGTTTGTTTTGCATCAAGATTTGAGATTTTATCCGTTGCTTGAAAGTATGACTTGCCCTTTGTTCCAACAAGATTCATGTAAAAGCGTGAACGCGGATTGGTGGCTACAAGTGGTGAATGACTTTTTTGGTAAGGAATTGCACCACGACACGAAGATTGCTCTGTATAACTGAGTGTCCAGTATTTTGCCGATAACTCAATGTTCTGAGGATAACGCATGTGGTGATACTTGCAGTTAATAGTTTTAGACTTCGCTTTTTGAGCAAATGAGCTAGACACTAGAAGAATCGTAAGAAGTGTAATGATCTGTTTCATATCAGTAGATAGTTTGAGTTTGGGCAGGCAAGCTGTGAATGCCTTCTTGATTAATGTATTTGATTGAATAGGTGTATTTCGTTCCAATCGAAAGCTGCTTGTCGATGAATTGAACTTCACTCGGATCAAGCGTTTTGTATAATCGTAGGTTCCCATCGTTTTTGGCTCTGAAAAGCTGATAGGAGAACACTTCGTCTTGTGGTGCTTGCCATGAAAGAGAAATGTGGCTTTGTTCGCGATCTACTTCCACTTTAAATTGACCTAACGGCTTTCTAAATCCTGTTTCGTAATACTGTCCAATCTCTTGTGAAAAGCTTTGGTTCTGGCTCTTGTCCTCAGTCACGATTTGGTAGGTGTAATGACGTGCAGGAACTACATCAAAATCTGAATAACTGGTTTGTCCAGGCTCAAGTGAAATCGTATCGACTTTATTTCGGATCAAAAGCGTTTTGGATAAGTCGTTGCTTTGGGAGTTTGCCCACGAAATCACAATCGAAGTATCAACGATTTTAATTCCCTTGATCGCTGCTGCCATGGGAGGAATCGTATCTGGTTTGAGTAAAAGAATTGTATCGGATTCGCTCGATACATTGAAGTTCTGATCAATGGATTTGACAAAGTAGTACACCTCAGAAGTAAGGTTGTCCAATGCAAGTGTGTCGGTAAACGAAAGTTTGGTTGATAGGTGCGTTGTTCGCTCGATGAACTCTTCACGCTTTTGATTACCTCTGAAGACTTTATACCCTCGAATATCATCATCTACCGATGCACTCCAGTTGAGTGTGACTATTCCCGATGAATCAATCTTTGCAGTCAACTCTGTGGGTGGAGTGGGTGGAATTTGATCCAGCGTGAAAAAGTAATAAGGCAATGATGAAATACTATCGTCCTTATTGATTGCAAGCACCTTGTAATAGAAATGATCGCCCGATGATTTGCCAACGGCTTTAAACCACTCCATTGAATCAGAATACAAGCGCGACTCCAAAACTTCAAAGCCTGTGTTTTTTTCATTGGAGCGAAGTAAGCGCCATTCAGCAATATTCATTTTGCCTAAACTTGATGCACTTACTTGAACTTTTCGAACGACATCACTTGCTATGATCGTGTCAATCTGTACATGAGCATTTACCAACAGGGGAACATAAACGCTTTTCCACTCAGATTTGAGCGAAGGATAACCAAACGGATCAAGACCAATCACACGGTAATAGTGCCAATGTCCCTGTTCGGCTTGATCAATCACATTGGATTTCTTGTCTTGCTTTTCAAACTGTGATTTGAAGGGAATGTGTGGAATGTCACTCAGAAAGGAACCTTCCGATTGTTTATCCATAGAATGTTCCACTAAAAAGCCCAAGGACTCTTTTTGAATCGCATTTGAATTCCACTCAACCATCACGGTTCGTCTACGATCAAGACTCAACTCAAACTCTGGAATCTCTGAATAGAACGTGTTTTGGTAAGCATCTACATAGATGTATGCAGGAGCGAGTTTTTCAACTTCGATCTTGTACACATAGGTTTTGTTTTTGTCGATTTGTCGATCAACAAGAATGTTTCCCAATACGAACTGAAAACGCGCATTTATCATATTTTCAATCGTGTTTGTTAGCACCGCAAAATTCTGTTCTTCTTCATTGTTTGATCCGTTCAGAATCGGTTCTAACAAGGTTTTGAATTTCTCATCTTCTTCACTTGTTCCAAGTTGGTCGAATCGCTCTTTGAGCGGGGCAACCTTCCATGTTTTAGCATTGGTAAAATTGACTAATTCGTAGTGCTGTGATTTTGGGGATTCAACGCGACTAATCGTAGCGCCATTTGCGAGGGCTTGAAGCTGTTTAAAGTCATTGGCTACCCATTTGATTGCAATGGAATCATCCGTTACCTTACTCACCACAACCAAGTCCTGTGCATTCGCTTGACAGGCAAATAGTAAAATCGCTATGTATAAAATCTGTTTCATATTAGTTGGCTACAAGTGTGCAATTGTTTCCAAATTCCACATCTGCTGTAAAGTTTAGGTTGATTACATTGAGAACATTGGCTTGAATATTCACCGCACCATATACGTAAGTTGGCTTGGGGAACTTTCCTTGCAACAGGGCTGCCACTTGCAAGCTTCCTAAGTTGTAGGTGTTCTTTAAGTCACCATTGTCCTTGTATTTTCTTACTCCAAGTGATCCGTTCAAATACGCATAGACTTGCCCCTGACAGTAGTAGCCATTTACTCCAACAGGGTCGCTACTTCCAGAGCAATGCGCGTTTGATGAGTTGAACATCACTAGGTCAAACCCTCCACTTACCTGTACTTGAACAAAACCTCTCCATTGGGTTGTCTTTGGGAACTCGCCACCGAAGTTTACACCGATCTCGACACCTGTGGCAAATCCGCCACCTGTTCCGACTGCGCTCAGATCAACGGGCGTGATTGCGCCTGATCCAACTGCGTTGACAATGTAAGTCGGAGGTGCAGGAATCGGATCAATCTGTGTTCCCACCATGAAGTAGGCATTTGCATAAAATACGTTGTACACACTCACACTTGCACGATTCGATGGACGGTTTAACCAGAAATACCAATCGTTTTGGTCTACATGGAGTGTAATATCCACATTCCCCGATAACATGCTTGGTGCATAAATCGACGCATTCAAATTGGCATCCAGTATTTTTTGTTGATGGTCGTAATTGATCGCCACCTGTCCAAAGACTTTTTTGGCATTAGTGTTGTCACGTTGTGCGCGTGTTACCATCATATAGGCTTGTCCCTGCATGTTTATGGATTGAAACCCTCCGTTTGGATTGAAGGCTACCGTAAGCATCACCTCTCCATTGAATACACTTTCCACCTGATTGGTTAGCCCGATGCCTGCACGAAATTGCAAACCTTGATTCTGGTCTGGCGTAAATGGAATAGCTGTGTTTGGCGTAGATGAAACACTCCCTGCAACACGCGCCAATTGCTGTTGGTCTGATAAGGTGGATTGCACTCTGTTTTGTACACCACCATAGATGGAGGTGATATTCACGTTTCCAATCGGGATGTTTGTAGGGACGGATGCATCGGTAAACCAATACTTGTAGGTAGGCATCTTTCCAAATCCTGCCGATACCATAATCGGATTATCAATCACATCTTCAATTGAAAGGGCTATACTTCCATAAAACAAATCACCGAATACAGGATCATCGTTTTTTACCGCAATTACACCTTGCAAGTGAAAAGCGTTTGTTGCCAAATCAAACGCAATGTTGTCCACCTCAAAACGATCGTATTCCAATTTTCGAGAGTTGGTAACTCCTTGTTGTGAGATTACCCGAACGGTTGTGTTTACCGAGAAATTTACACCTGATCCACCGAGGTTCAAGCCCAACCCAACGGTGAATGCTAAATCGTTAGTAGATGTTTGTGTGATTCCGACTGAATTCACCGAAATAGGGAATAACATCAACTTGCTTGTGTCTTGTGTCAAGGAGAATAATCCACTTGTAAAGTAAGGGGCTTGTGTACCAATCGTCAAGCTTTGGAAGGTAAAACCCTGCATTTGTGCTTTTGAACTATTGAGCGACCAAGAGCCATTGAGAATGGCGGAAGGAACGAACCTGTCGTTTTGACTCTCCACGATGAACTGCGAAGAAGGGTACAACTCAACTTCGGACTTAAAGGCGTTAATGGTCATTGGTGAACCGCTAGGACTCACCGCAAAAGTGTAATCAAGCTTGTCGGAGTTTGATTGTTCTGTTACGCTTGCTGTGTAGGAAAGTGGTTGATCATCCAAAGGGGCAACTTCGATTGTTCCAGAAAGAGATCCCCCCGTTACGTGATTGGAAACCAAATCGACTTGGATATTGTCGAGCGAGAATCCCCATCCGCCCCCAGTCGGATTATCATTCATTGAACCTTCGGTTGTACTAAACACGTTGTTTGCTCCGAACGATCCCGACACTCCTGCATCGTCTATAATTAAGTTGTACGCATAGATTTCCGTAGGATTATTCGGATTAGAAGATAATTTGGGAGGAAGGGTAACCGTGGCGTTCTGTGCGTAAAATCCTTTCCATGCATTCACATCACCATTGTAGCTTTGCAGCGTTTGAAAAGGCAATGTTACTCCCTGTGGTGTTGTGTTCTCACTTCTATCAATGGTGATATTCTGTAAATCAAATATGAAGTCTTGGGCGTCCTTCACTTTGAACCGATCCATCTGGCTTAACTGAAAAGTGATATTGTCAACATCTTGTACCACCATTGACATGGAAGCTTTCACAGGACTTGTCGGGTTTGATACATTGATCAACATGTCCGAATTGAACACAAAATCGACACTCATTCCTGCTTGCTTGTACCCATTACAATCCCACTCAATGTAATTTTGCCCATCATCTTTGAAGAGCATTTGTAATTTGGGTCCGAGATTCACAACCTGTTCAGATACCAACTGTAAACGCGCACCATTCGATACAATCACACCTTGAGGATTAAACTGGATTCCTTTGGCCGCAAACGCCACACGCTTTGGTGAATTAGGAACGTGCATTGCCATGTAGACATTGAAAAACGCTCCCTGTGGAGTGAAGTAAGCACTATCCACACAAATGATGTAGTAGCGATTTCCGATTTCCTTTACGATCCCTATGGGGAGTGAAGCCGTGTCAGCAGGATTAAAGTTCGATACTTGAAGGCTCGGATTGTTCCGAATCTTATCATCCAACGAAATAATCTTGCTGTAGAGTGCATTCACTCCCGTGGTGTCTTGGGAGTTTTGACTATATGTAGGGGTCGTAAATAAAAAAAGTATGCAAAACAGTACGCGCGTTCTTCCTAGGAATGGAAGACGTGCCGTTAACCTCAAATGTAGTGAGATACCCATTTTGCTCGTACGATCAACGTAGCTTCTCAGTTGATTTCTTTTCATAGTGTAGTAATCATTAATCAGTGTATATTCGTTAAGCGTACCCGATTTTGACCCTATGAAAAGTCCATCGAATACGCTTAACATGCTAGAGTGTTGGTGTCTATTTTGAATGAGGAAACGGGCGTTTCACTCGCGCATTTCAACCTCAACACTTGTCGCATTTAGAATGAATCGAACGATACAACTAACTATCTCATTGACATGTTTCTCGATCCAATCTGCTAAAAACACTTTCCTCAACCTAATCCTAAACCTACTATTACTAAATGAGAGAAAGTGTGTGTGTATCGAAAGCCAATTTTTATTACTCTTATGAATCCAGCTTTCGATACGGGTGCTGAACAAACCTAAAACGCTCAGCGATTGACTTAAAAAGAATGAAAACTTCTACATAACATTCCCCTCAAGTCGAGGTTTAGACTGATCTAAACCCGATCATCGTTTATGCCCTGACTTCCATTCCAAAAAAGGAATGCTTCGCCTTTTTCTCAGGGCACAGTTTTTTTATGCTTTTCAATAACACTTCCCATGAAGGATTTCGGAGTTGAATGAAATTCAATCGGTAAATCCACCATTTTGAGTTGTCATTGTTGATCATTATTACATTGCTTTTGTAGGAGTTGATCACCTTTGAAATCTCTTCAAACGAGACGCTTGGATAAAGCAACTCGGGCGCACTCAACACCATCACATCAAAATTCGAGTTCTCCACATCTTGCCAGTTCTTGATCTCCGTACATTCGAACTTATCACCCAAAAAGTGCATCAGCACCTTTCGATTCAGTTCATCCCTGTGAAAGATGCCTACCCGTGTATGTTGTTCTGTTCTCATTGCCTTTCTTTTTAGTTGAGAAACGGGAGTGAACTACTTGAAACATTTTCCTACTTTAATTCCACTCCCGTTCTCCTAACACTAATCATTCAAGTAAAAGCGAACATTCCAGAACTGGCATTTTCGGAACTGCTGTACTGTTGCAATTTGACGCGCCCCGAAACATCCGCTTTCAACTTCTATCTTATGAAAACACCACTCACTATGAAAACTGATAATGAAAAAGATTTACTTAGTGGTTTTGTTTCTGCAATGATCGGGAGTGGAAGTTTTTAGACCAAAGAAAACGTGTGAATTTATAGGAAAAGTAATGTGCGTACTAAGTACGCACATAGTTAAAAGGCTGTTAACCTATTGCTTACGTCTCCATTTCGGAAGGATTTTTCCATCTTGCAAATCGAATTTTTTTCTAAATTCTTTAAGATTTGAAACTCCCGCTTTAGCAAATGCTTTCGAACCTTGCTTTCTGACAGCACCTGCTGATCTGGATATTTTATCTGCAATTTCTTCATAAGTCATGCCCTGTAAAAGATATATCGCTATTTCTCTTTCTCTCGTTGATAAATCGTATTCAAATAGAACATCAGGAACTCTTACAAACTGTTCTTTAAGATTTTTACCCAAATTACCATTCTTTGGAAACATTTTCCTTTCCAGATTCAGTCTAATAAAATGATGTCTGAAATATGCCAAACCAATCACGATAAAGATGCAATTCACCAATAAATTATATAATGACTCAACCTTAACATGGAACAAGACTAACGGGAATAATAACCCAATAATAATTGCTGATAACGAAGCGTTCTCAATTGGCGCTCGTCCACTATTTGATTGAAAAAATAAGTGTCTTAGAATTTTCAACGCAAAGAACAACGTAATTACTTGAAATGAAACAAAAAAGAAAAAGTTTGTATAGACTTGATATTGATCGTCAACAATTATTAATGAGCTTTCTCGCATTAATTCAACAAGAACTAATAAAAGAAAAAGTGATAGGGGGCTTCTATTGTTGACAGAAATATTGAGTTCTTTGGACAGATATGAATAAAGATGACTTGCAAGAAATAACCCCAAATAAACAAGTACAATCTGTAAAATATCGTTCTTAACTATCCAACTTTGTAGAATCCAAGTAAGGTTGAACACGAAAAACGACAATGCCAGAAACAAAAAACGTAGTCTCGTTCGATCTATTCTTAATTGCAGATAATTGAAGAATTGTGCAGGCAAAACAAATATCTGAGCCACAAAAAGTAGTACCGTGATAGCAGTAATCTCTGAAATAATCATATAAGTAACTAATTATCACAAAAATAATCGTGATTGGATCAGTTTATTCCCGAAAAATGGGAAATAGTAAATTCCGCATACCATTATTAGTACTTTTACTCGAAGGCGAAAACAAATATATTTGTCTCAACATTTTGTTTGTTAATAAATTCTATTTTGTTTTACCTAACTGAAACACAATAATTATGGCATTTGATGGAACAGAAGGAGGGAAAATCCCCCTTAATGAGGCAGCTACGATGACTGCCGAATACAGAAGAAAAAACCCTAGTAGTACTAAAGCCCATTTTTTTGGACGGGAAATAATAAACGAAATACTTGAACAGGAAGGGTGTCAGGGAATACGAATTTACTACGGACAGGATGAAGATGGAAACAAGCAACTTGTATTAGTTGGAGCAGACAGTGATGAGAACGATATGCTTAACATAGTTGCTGATCTATCACATCCATGTCCTAATGCATGTTCCAATCCGAACTCATTAAACAGCTAGTCGATGATCCATATCGACCTAATGTACATTTCGATGATTTCTGTACTAGCCCCAACAATTCTCGGGGCTAGCATTTTTAATCGCTTGTCGGTCGGCTTAAAAATACTTGCTGTATTCATTTTTGCAACCTGCATACTAGAGGGGGTAGTTTTTATTGCGTTTAGTCAAAATGTGAATAATATGGCTATTTTTCACATTTACACGTATCTCGAATTCGGGTTCATATCAGCCATCTATTATCACTTTTACAGGTCTAACCTTCTTCGTAGAAGATTGATTCTTTTTCAGGGTATTCTATTCACATGTATTTCGATTTATTCACTTATAGAATGGGAGTATTTAGACAAGTACAACTCGATTCAACGTGGCGTTGAGCATATTCTACTTTTAGTTTCACTAATACTATTCACACTAACATTCTTTGGTAGTTCAAATATGCGCAAGTATAGAATTCAACCATACTTCATTTTAACTCTAGGCTTTCTCATCTATTTTTCAGGAACCTTTCTGATTTTCCTTAATGCCAATAAATATATCGAGGTGAATGAGCTTTCAAATTGGTCGGTTCATTCGATTTTGAATATTTTTCTGAATGCTATTTATTTTGCTGTTTTATGGACTGAGGGGAAGCGTAATGTAAAATTCAGAAAGAACCTTAATCAGTAGGGATGGGAGATACTCGAATATTCTTATTCTCAAACTTCAGTTTGGGTTGGTAGAATTTTATGGCATCGAGATGCCATCACACACCGACACAAATTGCCGTAATTCTCTTTGTCTCACCCTGAAATAGCTATACAACTTTGAACAAGTTGTATAATGAGAAACGAAGAAGAAAAACTATTACAGGAACTAAGCGAACACAAAAAAGGAACTCGAAGGTCTGAAAATCAGAAAAGATCAGCTGTTCGAGATTTAGAATCAGGTGAATATACACGTCTCCAGGTTATGGAGAAGTATAAGATTCGTGCGGATGCTTCGCTTTTGGATTGGTGTCAACTCTATGCAGTTGATAAGTCCAAATATTTAAGAAAAAAGCGTCATAAAGTATCGACAAAAATAAAAGCGGTTCAGGAAATCCAGTCGGGATTGTTATCCATCGATCAAGTGATGGAAAAGTATGATATGTCCAAGAGTCGTGTGAAGCATTGGATCAAAGAGTATTCTGTTGCAACAGATAAGGAAGAAAATCCTAGCTTATACCCTCAAAGCAATACAGACAGCATGGGGAGTAAAAAACAATCATCCAAAGAAAAGGAACTGGAAGCAGCACTTAAAGCAGCACAGTTGAAAATACTTGGGTTAGAGATTATGATTGAAGTTGCCGAAACAGAATTAAATATTTCTATCAGAAAAAAGTCTGGTACCAAACAGTAAAAATGATGAGGATTGAATATACAGGTATGAGTATACGAACTCTTTGCGAGCTGTTTGGTAAAACGCGTTTGGCTTATTATGACCACAATAAACGAGAGCACATAAGGTATGAGAATCACACAGTTATTTTGGAATTAATAACGATTATCCGAAAGGATATGCCACGTATTGGCACGAAAAAACTTTATCACATGATTTCTCCTACACTTGAGAGAGAAGGCATAAAAATGGGGCGTGATTTGCTACATCAACTTCTAATAGATCATAATTTAACCGTTCGTGTAAAGCGAAAATATGCTCGTACAACATGGTCGGATCACTGGCTGAGGAAATACCCTAACCTAATAAAAGGGTTGATTGTTGATGCTCCAAATCAACTTTGGGTCAGCGATATCACATACATTCGATTGGTTAATGATTTTAGTTACCTGTCTCTAATCACGGATGCTTACTCAAGAAAGATAGTTGGATACTGTTTGAGCAGAACGCTTGGCAGAGAAGGAACAGTATCTGCCTTAGTACTTGCATTGTCAAACATTCCATCAAATACGGAGGGGCTGATTCATCATTCGGATAGAGGAGTTCAATATTGTAGTTCTGATTATGTTGATATTCTTGTTGAATCCAATGCCCAAATTAGTATGACAGAAAATGGAGATCCTCGTGAAAATGCAATCGCAGAAAGGGTGAACGGAATACTTAAAGTTGAAATGGGGTTAGGTGAAACATTCACAAGTCATCAGCAGGCATTGAAAGTAGTGGACAAAGAAATATCTGTCTACAATTCAATGCGTCCTCATGCAAGCTGTGATTATTTAACACCTGATGAGGCTCACACTAAAAACGGAGAATTAAAAATGAGATGGAAACGCAGATTATTTGAGAAAAAATTTCCTTCCAAAGAGGGGGCCCCCTCTTTGGAAGGAAATTAATTAGAGATTAGTTAAAATGTATAGCTATTTTAGGACTAAGGAAAATAGATGTATAGCTATTCTAGTATTAACCCTAAAAGTTGTATAGTTTTTTCAGGACAGAAATAAATACAAATAAGAACGAACCAATACGCACCAATAAGACCAAGTAATTGTATCATACTAAAATGACCATAAAACTGTTTTATGTACAAGAAAACTTTGTAATATAATGACGAATGCACTTGTAGTGTAAAAGAAAGGTACTAGTGAGGTAATAGTGCGGAATTTTCGGACAAAACAGATTGTAGAAAATGGCAAAAAAACATGCAGCACCCATGTCGTAGTGTGACGTAGAATGAGAGAGTCATGACGTAACATGTGATAAACACTAGTTTTCTTGAAAACTAGGTATAAAAAACTACTCATAAATCTTACTACAATTCTATGCGCGAATGTTGACAATTGCGACAAGTTTTGAATGATCATTTACTACTCAAATTTGCTTTAGAATGTTGTAGCAACTTGGAAAGTCAGATTTGAAATTTGACCGAAAGAATTGAAAAATAACCGCGATTTATTCAACTTTTAACGCGCGGATTCTCGCAAATTGTCGCAGATTCCTATCAATTCCTACATATCTCAACATGGAATATCGAGAATGTTCGTATCTTAAATACGCGAGAGAAAATGAGTAATATTCTCTACAAATGAAAATAATGTTACCCTAGGCAGCAAGTCAGAAATCTGCGGACAAGACCGAGCCTAACATTACATGTGCGACAGATGAAAAATGGTATTACGAGATAGAGTCAGTCATACAGTAGACATAACAATGAAAGTCCATTATTGTAGACTGAAAATTTTCAGATGAAGAGTGACTCGTTTAGAAAGCGCAAAGAACAAAAGTAAACACGTTCCGGGTAACTACTTTGTGCGCATTGCAGTTCGGGAACAGTGTTTTTAAACAAAGACACAATTATTGTGGACTCATGTCCAGGCAGCGCGTACGGCTGCTGTGACATGAAAAATATTGTTCTATGAGTTAAACGTAGCGTATTCAAGTTAGGTGTAGGGTAAGATAACAAGGAACGTTTGAAGATCGTTAGCGTGTGTGTAAAACGATTCTGATGAGTTGTCCTATCCTAAGAAATGATGTCTTTTAAATTTACTCGGAGCGCGTGAATGGGTAAATCGTGGACAAAAGTCGTTCTTTGGTCGAATTACGATCAGCCTGTATTCAATAAACTCATTTTCCGAATTACTTGCGTGTGCAATAGTGATTCGTGAACGAGTGCTAATTGAACTCATTTGACAACCCAACCCAAAATTAGAAATTGGGTAATTCGGAAGTGAACAGGTGTGTTCATTTCCATGGAACATGGTGAATTGTTGTTCTATGAGTTAAGCAGTATGTGCGTAAATTACTTGAGTGAGTGACTGTAATTTGAACACAACAAAAAATGAACTCATGAAACAGAGCGATCCATATTGGTAACTGGCTGGTTGCGCCAGCAGTTATCAATTGATGTCAATATTTCGTCTCAAATTCGAAAGAGCGAGAAAGCAATTTGGAAACGGAGTGTTTTGACACAAATGATTAAGAGTAATAATTTCCTAAAAGGAACTAATCTTTTTAACTATGAATAAGTTAATTGAATTGTCCTTGGAGCGATTAATGCAAAAAGTGGAATGGTTGGAGCAGCAAAACGAAAAACTCAACGAGCGAGTGAAAACGTTGCAGCAAAATTTCGAAGGTGCTGTTTCAACAACCAAGCAAGAAATTCGCGAAGATGTACTGATGGATACGAAAGAAGTTCTTGAACTTCTAGGAATCAGTTACAATACCCTTCAGGCGATTTTACGGAAACGATTGATTAATCCTATTCGAATTAATCAGCGACGAGTGCGTTACTCAAGAAAGGGAATTTTAGCTTACATCAATTCGATGAAGAGCTGAAAAACCAGTTTTATTGGTATTGTATGCGAGCGGAACAGTTCCGCTCGTTGCTATTCTATCAACCCTATTTGTCGAGCAATATCTTGAGTAAACTTTGACATAGGGCGATTGTGAATCTCACTTTGTTCAGTATAATTTCCTACAATAAAGCGACTAAAGTTCATGGAGGACTTCCCTTTTCCATACAGTTTGTCGAATGATGACTGTAAACTTCTCTTGTACGATTCATTATAAATTTCTGATTTTACAATTATTTCAGCTGCAAGGTCTTTCTGAGTATTATATATTCCTTCAATAGCGAACACCTCGTCAAGCTTGTGCCCATTATCATCGAACGTTATCACTAAGTTATTTACTTTCCTTGAAATGCGGTATTTAGCAATAGAAACATCATCCAAGACAAATTTATACTCAGAGTGAAGTGCTTTAAATTCTTCATCCGTATAAAGCAAAAATTTGACTTCTTTATTTCCTTTTTTACTATTACAAGAGGCACATACTGGATATAGGTTAAAAAAGGAAATGGAAAAACATGGATAACTTGCTTTATCAATAAAGTGATCTACTTGAAACCTAGCAACTACTTTTTTATTCTGGTATTCTGCCGAAATCGTCAATTGAGAATTGCAGTAAACACAAACCTTGATTCCCAACTCTCTAAAAAACTTAGGAAATAAGGGGGACGTTTTGTCCGATCTCAACTTCTCATATCCCATTAAAGAAATAAGATAATCCTTAAAAGGAGTAAAGTCCGATCCTTTTTTCCTTTTATGCTCAGGGATTATTTTATCAAAAACTCTTGAGTAATGAATAAGACATCGATGATTGGCAAATACAATAGCATTTAAGTTAATTCTTAAATACCTAAGATACAGCTCTTGACTCTTAGTTAGTAGATATGTATTACTCTTAACCTTGTAAGCCTTACAAAGAATCCAATCCGTAAGATCACTCCTGGCCATTTGTACATGAGCGAGTATTTCAGCCTGATAAGATTCAATCGTATCAAGTAGTCTATTTTCGTTGATAGGTATCATTTGAGTTGATTTCTTTTGATAGTTAATCTTTTGATTTCTGCATCTATCTCTCGTATGTCCATATTATCAATTTTCAAATGACTCTTTTTCGCTTTCAGTAGGTTCAAAAGATCACTTTTTAAATATGGCTCGCCTATGAGTTGAATTAATTGTTCTGCCGATTCGATACTCCACCCCTTCGACTTTTTCCTTGGAGATACCAGATAATCTATGAGGCTATTAATTTTTTCTTTAGCAAACTCTCCCATGAAGCCATTTTGTAGAAAGAAATCATTAGCAAGCAGATCGTGAATATTTGCACCAAATGTTTGCCCCCTATGTCTTGTAGAAGTTGATCCTTTTGTTTTGAAATTATACTTCAGATGTAAAACATTCGAAGCAGGAATATCCGAAAGGATAAACGGAGAATGCGTGGAAAACAAAATATTGATTGACTCTATTCCTTTTTGATTACCTGATAAAAGATTCAAACTCTCTATACCCGATAAAAGTTCAGAAATAAACGTCCTTTGAAGGTCTGGGTGAAAATACAATTCTATTTCATCGAAAATTATGTTTACGTGCTTATATCTGAGGCGATCAACTGAACTGTGATGAATTGAATTTAGATTAACTAAATGATATAGAACTGCTTGAATAGAGTGAATCAATTGCAGCTCTCCCGAACTTAATGATTCCAGTGCAATCTCATCATAACCTAACTCTTTCTCTTTCTCTCCAAGAATGAATTTTATGTCAAATATTGGCGGTGGTATGAAACGATTTATATCTGCGTGTTTTTCTTGCCCCATCCAATTAATAACGTCACTCGTTTTACATCTATAATTACCATCAAGTATATTCCAAAAGTCACCCCTTTCTAAATTTGAAATCAAATAGTTAATTGATTGGTGTATTTTAAAAGTAACATGGCTCTCATCTTCCTCTATTCTATCTGCCAATAGCTCGATCAACCTTAACTCGTTTTCCTGCCAATTTTCAAAGTTATACTCACCGTAGGAGGAAAAAACTTTTTCTATCTTTTGTACTGCATAATTCACAACGTCTAAAAAATACTTCTGAAAGGATTGTATTAATCGTGATTGAATATTCTCCCCTCTGCGATTAATTAGCTCGAAGAATACCGCTGCGGATAATTTCTTTCCATTAGAAACGAAATTATCATTTTCTATCCCGATATCCTTTACTTTGACTTTTCTCGTATTTAACTCGAATTCGATTTCTTTTAAAGCTAGTACTTTAGTAACTAAATACTCTTTTTCTGGGTGAATTGCTTTTTGAGTAAGTGCATTAACAAATAACCTTTGCTTAGCAAGTCCCGTTTCATGATTAATCTTGAAGTCGCCATCCGTTCTCATCGGATTAATGACAATAGGAGTTTTGTATCCATCGTTTTTGTGAAATAACATATTAATCCAATTACCCAGCACCCCACTATTTAGGGAGTAGTGTGAATGGTTCATCACAATCGTATAAAAGAAAGGCTTGTTTAATTCATTACTTCCCAAACTCACTAAATCCATATCAGGATTCGAAAAAACATCGAATGATTCAACTTGTCGTGAGTCAAGAACTACTTCGTCCTCAGGGTTTGAATCAATTCTTAGCTCAAAAAAATTGGTCTCTAATTGATAGTATATACAAACCCGTAATTCTTTCAGTAATTGTTCATGTGACAATTGTTCCCTTTTAATTAACCTACCAATATCTTCCGATCTTTGCTTAAGCTCTGTAATTCCAGCTTGAAGATTCATACTGCTATACATAGCAGCCCTGATATGTTCATTGTCTAGATCATTCCCTAGATGTTCAATTAACTTTGCTAAGTTCTCCTCTCGCTTTACTAAAACTTCATTGTCAATCTCGATCCTTTTGTTGATCCTGTTTCTTTCCTCCTGAAGAACCTGGGAAAAATTGTTTAAAAGTGGCTTAATGATGTTTTTACTATCAACATACTTTAATTGAGTTCCTAGGCAATAAACCGCCATATAAAGTAACTCCAGAAGAGTACTTTTACCACTTCCATTATTTCCTACGATTGCCGAAACTGATATTTGAAGTTTACTTTGATCGTAAAGCGCCAATTCATTTTTGTGAATTTGTCTTATTGAATGAACCTCTTCTTTTTCATCTACAGGTTTCCCTTCCATATTTAGAAATTCATAGTCTTGATATAACTTAAAAATTTCGCCTTTAGACAATACCTTGTGGTACTTGGGTTCACAGTTGAATAGTGGCCGAATAGCCAGTAGTTTAAATTGACTCATGCTTTATCTTTGAGATGATCTCTGATAAAACTAAAAAATTAATTCCAACAGGATGTGAATCAATATTCTAAATTGAACATGTTCACTATCAGGGCTAAAAAATAAGAGGAAAACTCCCAAGGTACTCTTTCATCGATTCGAGTATCAAGGTTCGCAATGATAAACTCGTGAATACGGACCAAGTTCTCGAACTTCTAGGAGTCAATTACAATACTCTTCATGCGATTGTGTAGAAGCGGTGGATTAGCCTTATTCGGATCAATCAGCGTCGGGTAAGGACTCGAAAAAAACGATTTTCGCCTATATCAAATCTAGGTCAAATTAAGAAAAGGTCAAATTAAGAAAAGGTCTAAGCATACTTCAAGGGCTGGCGCAGGCAGTTCTTGTTTGTTAGAAAAAAGTTAGTAGCTAATCGTATAACATCAATTCGAGTTATCTTAGTAATACCTATATTAGGATTCACAAAGAGATGCGAGTACAAGATATTATATTCCAGCATTACGTTGATCAGGAAAAAGAAAGAATAATCACCTTAGACAAAATTCGAGAGAAAGAGGTTGTTGCTGAAGAATTCGATTTGGCAATTGTCGATACAGAAGAACGATTGAGGTGTAAACTGGTTAACGGTAAATGCAGTCGTCTGTTAATTGAACAAATTGCTAGGCATAGATTGAATATCGGTGAAAAATTTGCAGATAGAATTGAATTCTATAATGCTTCAGAGATATTAGATACGATTGAGGGTTTGGAAAATGACAACGTCCGTCACGACCCTTTTGAACGCACAGCTGAGCTAATTGGCTACTCTAAAACACATCATGGTGCCTTTTCAAGCATTGGTTACTCTGTGGTTAGAAACGTAAGAAATTTTTGGTTTAAGCACGGTACAAGTGGCGAAATTCGTCCCGAGCGTGAAGAAGAATTTCAGGAGATTATTAGTGAATACGAATCAAATGGAATTTCGGCAATTGCTAGTGCGATGCATTCAAAAGCAATGGGGACTAGAGATTTAAAAGGTGAGTGGATAATCTTTAAGGAGTCAAATTCGATTAAGTATTATCTCTGTTTGGCAAGTCATAAAGAAGGTGATCTGAACATTTTCAACCAGAAAATTAAAAAGTGTCAAATTGAATTCCCAGACCTGATTGTATAATTACAGTTAAATTCGAACAAAGTCGTCAACTCAACATTTTGTTCTACTATATCCATAAATCGAATTGTATCCCACTGAAATTCCTTGAAACCAATTGATACTAATTGAACTCTAGGAATCCAATTAGTGCCCGTATTCGTGCTGTTAAAAGTAAAAAGCCTTGAAAATCAATTGATTAACAAGGCTTTTTGTTGTCCCACTAGGGCTCGAACCTAGACTCTTCGGTACCAAAAACCGACGTGTTGCCAGTTACACCATAGGACAGTTTCACAACTGTCTCAACAACTATTTAAACCAGTTGCGGGTGCAAATGTAATAACAAAATTCACAATCTCAAATACTCTTTCAAAAAAATTAGACTTTTATTTTTTGCCAAGTTTGAAATTTTGGCATTTTTTCACGACTTCCATTCTGTAGGCTAGGGATATATTTTTAAATTCGCACAGCCTCAACACAGTCGTTTATTTTTTTCGACTGGCAGTTTAGAATAACGCTTATGAATTATAGAAAGTTAAATACGTACCTCGGATGGTTCGTTTTTTTAATCGCAACAATCGTTTATTTCCTAACGATTGAAGACACAGTAAGTTTATGGGACTGTGGAGAGTACATCACCGCAGCATATAAATTGGAAGTGGGTCACCCTCCGGGAGCACCGCTGTTTATGGTACTTGGACGTTTATTCTCCTTCTTCGCGGGAGTAGAAGATGTAGCCGTTTGGATCAACCGTTTATCTGGACTTTCCAGTTCGTTGACCATCCTGTTTATGTTCTGGTCACTCACTTTGTTGATCAAAAAAATGATCCTCAAAACACGTCCTGTATTATCAAAAGGTGATATGGTTGCTGTGTTTGGTGGTGCTGCCATCGGTTCGTTGGCGTATGCATTCACAGAGTCTTTCTGGTTCTCTGCCGTGGAAGGTGAGGTATATGCAATGTCATCTTTATTCACAGCGGCTATTTTCTGGGCTATCCTTCGTTGGGATGAAGAAATGGGGCAAATCGCACGTGGTGCCATCGTGAAGGGATATTCACCCGATCGTTGGTTGTTATTGATCATGTTCTTGCTTGGTTTGGCTGTTGGGGTTCACCTTTTGGGGATCTTGGTGGTTCCAGCTATCGCTTTCGTTATCTATTTCAGATACTCAACAAAAGTGAATCTGGCGGGAATAATGATCACGGGAGTGCTATCAATCATCATCCTTGGATTTATCCAAAAAGCGGTGATCTCTGGTACGGTTGCATTGGCGTCGTCATTTGAGGTGTCTTTCGTGAATTCTTTCGGATTACCATTCTATTCAGGATCAATCTTCTTCCTTTTATTGTTGGTTGGATTGGCTGTTTTCTTGTTGCGTTACGCACGCAAGAAAGGAATGCGCATTTTGTATTCTTCGGTAATGGGATTGGCATTGTTGCTGATCGGGTTCGGTTCGTTCGCGGTAATCATTATTCGTTCGAATGCAAACCCTCCTTTGGATGAAAATGACCCAGAAAACTTGGTGACGTTGAGAGCATACCTCGAGCGTGAGCAGTACGGGTCGGCACCGATTCTTTTTGGTCAATACTGGAACTCAAAAGAGAATCCACGTTCTGAATACGGTGATCTTTCCCCTACCTACCTTCGTCGTTTTGTTGTCGAAAAAGGAGATTCAGACGTAAAAGCATTCAAAGACGAAGCACGTGCAAATGAATTTGCAAAGGGCGTTTCTGGATCTACAGTAACGGAAAAATATTACATGTCGAATGAGAACATTCGTGAAAATGCCGTAGCAACCTACGCGCAAACCACATTCCTCCCACGTATGTACTGGGGGAACATGGGTGATGGTAAAGTATCAGGCTATAAAAAATGGTCGGGTTACGATCCTTCAGAAGAAAAAGGAACAGAAAAAGGAAAAGATGGAATGCGCTTGCCAAGCTTCGGTGAGAACATGACGTACATGATGAATTATCAATTCAGCTGGATGTACTGGCGTTATTTCATGTGGAATTTCTCTGGACGTCAAAATGATATTCAAGGACACGGAAGCGCTATGCGCGGAAACTGGAAGTCTGGTTTCGATGTGGTAGATCAAGCACGTTTGGGGAGCCAAGATGCTGCTCCGTTCTACACAAAAGAGAATCCATCCAATAATTCATTCTTCTTCTTACCATTGATTTTAGGATTGATTGGAATGATTTTCCACTTCTACAAGTCACCGAAAGATGCATTTGTAGTCTTCTTGGCGTTCTTATTTACGGGAATCGCCATTGTGGTGTACTTGAACCAAAAACCATTCGAGCCAAGAGAGCGTGATTATGCTTACGCAGGTTCGTTCTACTTCTTTGCGATGTGGATCGGTGTCGGGGTGTATGCACTCTACGAAGCATTCAAGTCCTTCGGCAAAAAAGAAATGGCACGAATGGGAATTATTGCAGGAGCCGGTTTGGTGCTCTTCCTCATTTTGGATGCATCAAGCGGAGAATTAGTGCGCACGATGTCGTGGTTGATCATTGCGGTGATTTCTGCAATTGGTATTGGAGTAATGATGTTGCTCAGAAAGGTACTCAAGAAAGATGAGCACGGAGCGGGTGCAGCGATTCTATTGACATTAGCTGTTCCACTTATTTTGGCGTTCCAAGGATGGGACGATCACGATCGTAGTTTGAAAACATCAGCACGTGATTTGGCCATGAACTATTTGAAATCATGTGAAGACAACGGAATTATCTTCACCAACGGTGATAACGATACCTTCCCATTGTGGTATATGCAAGAAGTGGAAGGGTTCAAAACCGACGTTCGTGTGTGTAACCTTTCGTTGATGCAAACGGATTGGTACACGGATCAAATGAAGATGAAAGCGTACGAGTCGGAACCATTACCAATTAAGTTTACAGAAGATCAGATTTTGATGTATGCAGGAAATACGGATCAAATTTATTTCTTCGACTTATTGCAGTTGTTCCAACGTGCATCGCCTGACTTAACGAAAAAGGTGATTGATTTGAGAGTAGCAGGTAGTCAGGAACAGGTGAGAGCTGCGATGGCACAGTTTGCGCGTGGTGCACAGTCTATTTTGGCAAGTGTTTCATCAACTGATCCTAGAACAAAAGCACGTTTGGATAAGATTCGTGAAATTGTTGGTGCTCCGATCAATGAAGAGAACTTGACCGATGACGTCTACAATCGTTTCAAAGCTTGCTTGGAAGTCTTGATGGCTTCTCAAGGTGGTGCGGTGAAGATGTCGCAACAAGCTGCGCAAGGAATGCAAGATCTTCTCTTGAACTTCGAAAAGTCGTGGGATTTCGCAAACCTTGCCGATGCAATGGCATTTACACGCGACGATGCGAATTTGATTGATATCGATGGACAACAAACCGTACGTATCTTCCCAAGTTCTGGATTCGTTCTCCCAGTGAACGTTGACAATGCGGTGAAGTCGGGTGTGATCACGAAAGATCAGAAAGATGAATGTGTGAAGGAATTGCGTTTCAACTTTACGAAGCAATACCTAACGCGTGAGCAAGCAATGATGCTCGATATCATGGGTAACAACGATTGGAAGCGCGGATTGTACTTCTCTTCTCCTGGTGGATCTGACGTTTCGTTGGCATTGTACCGAAGAGGATACATTAAACAAAACGGTATGGCGTTCGAATTAAGTCCTTTGGATCGTCCAAATTCTCGAGTAAACGCAGATGTGATGTACGAGAATCTTATGAAGAATTACACCTACGGTGAGATGGCAAATCCTGATTTATTGACGGATTACTACACACGTCGTCACACGAAGCAATACAGAGCACATTTCTACACGCTCGCAGAAGAGTACATGGCACAAGTGTATCAATCTGGACGTGGATTTGGTGGTGCAGCAGCATTGACAGAGAAAGAAATAGCAGAAAAGAAGAAACGAGCAATTTCTTTGTTGAAGAAATCGTTGGAGGTGATGCCTGCGGACGTGGTGATCGATTACGGTGAGCCTAGTTTGAGTAGAGATCCTCGCGATGGTTACAAGCAATTGGACGCAAGCGGACGTGTTATTCGTGATGAATCTGGACAAGAGGTGAAACTCAAAGGATATGTCGACGGTGAACTTCACAACTACGTAACATTGTTCTACGGAGCAGGAGATAATGAGGCAGCAGAGAAGCTTGGGTTAACACTTGCTGATCAATTGGAATCAATCATTGATTATTTTGACCAAAGTGATGTTCGCTTTATTGCTGATCCAGATAACAGAGAAGATTTCTTTGCAGCGATGCATGCCTACTATATCTTGAATACATCTGCCTTGGATGCGGGACAAGAGAAAGGGAAATTGGCGATTCGCACAAGTAAGAAATTGGAGTACATCAATAATAAATTGTACCCAAGATTGTTCAGAGAGTTGAGAGAGCGCGCTAAACTGAATGGAGAGCGACTCAGTGCAACAAATGGTGGATTCTACACTTCTACCTTGAACACTTTGGAAGATTACAAGGAAGGAATGGCGATGGAATTTGGTTACATGAAGGTACCAGAAGGGGCTATGATGCCTCAACCTGGTGCAGGTGAACCAACAATGACCTTGGAAGAGATGGAAGCCATGATGAGAGCTTCCCAAGCAGCACAAGATTCGACGTCGCCTAACTAAAATTGTGAAGGTGAAATTATTTAGAACCCCCATTTATTTTCCGTGGTTTTTCCCGCGGAGAAGATGGGGGTTTTCTTCTGATTCAAATTCAGTATTCCTTACCTTCGACGATGGACCAACCTCTGAACTGACGAGTTGGATCTTGGATTTCCTTCGGGAAGAAAATGTAAAGGCAACGTTCTTCTGTGTTGGAGCGAATGCGAAATCTCACCCTGAGTTGATGAATCGAATGGTAGATGAAGGTCACTCGATTGGAAACCATACGATGCAACATGAGAAAGGAACGAAGGTCTCGAAGCAGGAGTATTTGCGTTCCATTGAAGAGGCGTCGGAATACATCAATAGCACCTTGTTTCGACCTCCATACGGACGACTTCCAATGAACTTCGGGCGGGAAATCAGTCGCGATTATACCATCGTAATGTGGTCGTGGCTTTCATACGATTACGATCCGTCTGTGCCCATTGAAAAAGTGCTTGATCAAGCGGAACGAATCAAAGCAGGAGACGTTTTAGTTGTACACGATAACGTAAAGGTCCAGGAACGAATAAAAGTGCTTTTACCTGCTTTAGTGCATAAAATTCGAGAAAAGGGGTTGAATTTTGCGGTTATTTCCGCTTATAGACAGGAACGGTTGAGCATGGTTCCCCATACATAATGGTTTTCGCAACGGGCTGAAGGTGTTTAACTAATTCCGTCATTGCGTATGCAGGATCTGCGATATCCGCACAGCCTTTAATGATAATTCTTCCGTCCACATAGTTGTCGAGCGGCTCGGATTGAATTCGATCTAAGATCAATTGTTTTTCCAAATCTTTTTTACTCCCAATCACAAAATGGGCTTCGTGATCTTGCAAGCGCGATCCTACGAGCATGTACGCCCAAGTTGGAATAATTGCATCGACTGAACAGTGAACATAAACCGCTTTGTTCGAATAAACCGACCAGTCCGTGTCTTTTACCCATGCGCGAAAGTCTTTTTCTTTCAAAACGAGTCCTTGCCACAATTGCTCAGAAATATCGAGCTCAACCAACGCTTTTGTCGGTTTAAAGTCGGCGAGGTCCATAGAAATTAATCCACTTTGCTGTACGCGATTTACAATTTCATCCATAGTTATAAAATTAGTTATTTCTGGTAATAAGAAATGATCAATTGAGTTTATTATGCGCCTTGAGTTACATTGAAATACCACTTAATTCAGTATAATTGTCTCGAAGAACAACAATTGATAGTGTGAAATGATCTCAAAGAGAACCAAATATGGAATAAAAGCACTCACGTGTCTAGCGCGCTCCACAGATAATACGCCAATGCAGACGCGAGTGATTGCTGAGATGGAAAATATTTCACCCAAATATTTAGAAAGTATCCTTGTTCAACTTCGTAAAAGCGGAATTCTCGGTTCCAAAAAAGGAAAGGGGGGCGGCTATTATTTGTTGAAGCCGGCAAGTGAAACAAAAATGACGCAAGTAATGCGAATTCTGGAAGGTCCAATTGCATTGGTTTCCTGTGTGAGTCTGAAGTATTACGAGCACTGCGACGATTGCCCCGATGAGGCATCGTGCAGCGTACATAAATTAATGATTCAAGTGCGTGACAATACGCTTGCTATTTTCAACAATACACATTTGTCAGACTTGGTTTAATCTCCAGTTATTTACCGAATGAATCCTACGCCAACGGTATTGTTGGTGTTTTGATCAATCAAGATAAACGCTCCATTTTCTCGATTTTCCGTGAAGGGATCTGCGTAAATTGGTCGATTCAATTTGAAACTCACTTCGGCAATATCATTCATTTCTAACTGACGAACGTCTGAATCGATTCCAGAGAAATCAGGGTGTATTTTATGCTTGATGTCCGTCACAATCGAAAGTACCTTGTTCACGCCGTGTTGCAAAATATATTTGTTACGTGATTGCAGTTGCGTGGAATCCATCCAGCATACAGTGGCATTTACTTCTTTCAAAATGCTTGGTAGCTCATCTTTTTTCACAATCATATCGCCTCGACTTACGTTGATGTCATTGGCCAAGGTGAGTGTTACGGATGAGCTTTGTACCGCTGTATCGAATTGTTGATCGTTGACAAAAATTTCTTTCACCTTTGATTCCGTTTGAGAGGGAAGTACCATAATTTCATCTCCAACAGATAGGTCTCCGCCACACACTTTCCCTGAGTAACCGCGAAAATCGTGGTATCCTTCTGTCTTGGGTCGAACCACTGTTTGGATGGGGAAGCGAGGTGTATTTCCGCTGTAAATTTTCGACGTGTCCAATGTTTCGAGGTGTCCGAGTACCGTTGTTCCGTTGTACCAAAGCATGTTCTTCGATGCGTGAACGACGTTATCGCCGTGTAAGGCACTCACTGGAATAAAGGAAACGTTTTGTTCTTGGTAGTCTGTTTTGTCCAAGATTTGTTGAAAATCGTTTTTGATTTTGTTGAATATTTCTTCCGAATAATCGACAAGATCCATTTTGTTGATGGCCACCACAATATCCTTCACACGAAGCAAATTGTTGATGAAGAAATGACGATAGGTTTGTTCGATCACACCTTTTCGTGCATCAATCAAAATGATGGAAGCTTGTGAGGTGGATGCTCCCGTCACCATGTTTCGGGTATATTCAATGTGTCCGGGTGTGTCGGCAATGATGTAGCTACGATGCCTTTGGGAGAAATAGATGTGCGCAACATCAATGGTGATTCCTTGTTCACGTTCTGCAACCAGTCCATCTGTTGCCAACGAGAAGTCGAGGTAGTCGTAACCACGTCGCTTGCTCGTTTTTTCAATGGCTTCTAATTTATCCGTTGTCAATGATTTTGTATCGTATAAAATACGTCCGATCAATGTACTTTTTCCGTCATCTACGCTACCTGCCGTAGCGATTTTTAATACTTCCATAGCTTGTTGGTGTCGCCGTTTTGGGCTTCACTATTTTTTGATTCTTACTTAGAAATAACCTTGTTGCTTGCGTTTTTCCATGGCCGCTTCGGATCGTTTATCATCGATGCGAGCACCGCGTTCTGAAATGGTGGCTTCGCGAATTTCTTGCACTACACTCACAATGTCGCCCGCGTCGGAAAGCACGGCCGCTGTACAGCTCATGTCGCCAACTGTTCTGAAGCGAACGGTGAGTTCTTCGCATACTTCGTCTTCTTCACGATAAACGATATCATCATCAAAGGACCAAATCAATCCATCTCGATGAAATACTTTACGTTTGTGCGCGAAATAAATGGATGGAATTTCAATGTTTTCTTGTTCGATGTACGACCAAACATCCAATTCGGTCCAGTTAGAGATGGGAAATACGCGAACGTTTTGTCCAAGATTGATCTCTCCATTGAGCATGTCGAACAATTCTGGGCGTTGATTTTTTTCGTCCCATTGTCCAAAGTCATCTCGGACTGAAAAAATGCGCTCCTTGGCACGGGCTTTCTCTTCGTCTCTTCTGGCTCCACCAATACAGGCATCAAATTTGAATTCTTCAATGGCATCGAGTAGGGTAGATGTCTGAAGCATGTTGCGGCTGGCGTATTTACCAGTTTCCTCAATCACTTTCCCTTCGTCAATGGATTGTTGCACTTTCCGAACGATCAATTCAAGTCCCAATTCTTTCACCAATCGATCTCTAAATTCGATTGTCTCTGGGAAGTTGTGTCCCGTATCGATGTGAAGAAGCGGAAATGGAATCTTCCCGGGATAAAACGCTTTTTGGGCCAATCTCACCAAGGTGATCGAGTCTTTTCCTCCCGAAAAAAGCAATACGGGATGTTCAAATTGCGCAACCACTTCGCGCAGGATATAGATAGCTTCGTTTTCTAATGGGTTGATACTAGCTGTCGTGTTCATGTTCTTTTGTTATGTATGTAGTCCACATTCTCTATTCTCCAATTGTTTGGTTGGATCGAAGTAGTGGAATTCATTCGGTAATTTGTGTGTTGCGAGGTATTCATCGAGTTGTTCATCAGACCAATGGTAGAATGGACTTACTTTTAAAACACCTTTCGCATCTTGTGAGAAGATATCAATGCTGTTTCGAAATGCAGTTTGTCCGTGACGAAGGTTGGTAAACCAGACGTCGGGTTGATGTTCGGCCATGGCACGCCCGAAGGGTTCTAACTTTACTTGCTCGGTGAATATGGCATGTTTCGGATCGTCAAGGTTTGGAATCCCCAATGTGATGTCGCGGTGTGCTGCGGTTTGTTTCGGAATGTACAAATGAATGTTCAAGCTCAACAACTTAATAAGTTCTTCAGCGTGACGATAGGTGTTCGGAGTATTATATCCTGTATCGCACCAAATCACGTCAATGGCGGGTTGAACGTCAGAAACAGCTTTCAAAATTGCGACTTCATACGGACGAAAATTCGTTGTTAATATTGCTTTTTTTGCAAGCGATAAGGCGAATCGAATAATGTTTTCTGGTGACTCGTCTTTATATCGTGCGTTTAGTTCATTGATGTCTATTTTCATCATCTTCCCCATGTAATTTGATTCCACAATCGTTCGTGTACGAAGTAAAGCGCCATTTTTGTGATGAGTTCAATTCCACCAATAGAGAGAGCCACGTCGATGGTTCCTGTCAAGAAATAGGAAATCAACACGGTGTCAATCGTACCAATGGCACGCCAACTGATTGTCTTGAGTAAGCTGCGCTTCCACTTTTCGGGAGGGGCGGCCTTCTCTTTTTGTCGGCTTCTTGACGTAAAAAATGAATCAATAATCATGACGAATACTTCTGTAAATACTAATAACCTACCTGATAAGTATGTTAATGGTGCAATTGTACGTATTTTTTTCTAAAAAGAAGTAAACTTTACGTTAATTGTAAGGGTGATTTGCCCGCTCCTTTACGGGTTGGAGTGATTTTTGTCTTTGATTAACAGTTTCTTATCCTGATATTGAATAAGTTCTAATCAATCGGTAATTTGATACTGAATGTGGTTCCTTTTCCGGCAATACTTTTCACATTAATCTGTCCTCCATGCTCTTCGATGATTAGTTTTACGTAGTAAAGTCCTAATCCGAATCCTTTTACGTCATGTCGGTTTCCGGTGGGAACGCGGTAGAATTTATCGAAGATCATTTTAATGTCTTCTCGCTTGATTCCAATTCCATTATCGGAAATTTCTAATAGGAACCAACGTTTGTCAGATTGTGTTTTTATGGTGATATCTGGAGCTTGGTCACAGTATTTCACGGCATTGTCCATCAAATTGTACACAACATTCGAAAGGTGAACGGGATCTGCATTGATTTCATACTGTGTTGCTTCAAGTTCCAAATGAATCGAACCTCCTTTTTCGGTTTGGTTAAATTCGAAGTTATCCCGTGCTTCATCTAGTAGCTCATGAACATCAAACAGTTCTTTCTTCAAAGAAAGTTTGTCTTTGTCCATTTTGGCTACGTTCAATACGCGTTCCACCTGATGCTCTAGGCGTTTGTTCTCTTTGAAAATAATTCCTGCGTATTGTTGCAATTTTTCTTTATCCGTGATGTTGCTGCGCATGATCATTTCAGCTGATAATCCAATGGTGGAAATGGGCGTTTTCAGCTCGTGCGTCATGTTGTTGATGAAGTCTGTTTTCACTTCAGAAAGTCGCTTTTGGCGCATAATCACGTTTACGGTAAAGCCGAAGAAGATCAGAATGACTACCACAATAAAAATGAGGTAGAAATAGGGGGAGTAAGAAGTTGATAACTGTGTGAAAGCGCCGTTTTCCTGTACGTCAGGGAAATAAACGGTGAAATAATGTCCGTCTTTGCTCCAAATGGCTTCTGGAAGAGGGGCTTCGGAAGTGCTTTCTTTGGAGGAAAAAGTGGAGTCTCCTACATATTCGATGAGATTTCCAAAGACAATGGAGTCTGTAAAGCAATCGTAAATCCCATACTGAAAATCGTAGCGAACCTGCTGTGCGTAGAATTCTCGTTTCAACAAGGTTTCTAAATAATACGGTTGCAGTTCTTCATTGATGTCAACAGAAAAATAGTTTGGTTCTATTTGTTTGACTGCTCCGTAAAGGTCGGAACTGTCTGAGCTGAGTAGTGCGATGTCTTTCAGGACATTGCTCAACGCGATGTGAGTATTCTCTGTAAACCGAACAAAGTTCAACGAGTCTTCTTGTTGTTGTATTTCGAGGGATGCCGCCTGCGTAGAGATGGTTTTTCGAATCCAAACACCTTGAATCACCATAATGCTCAGGATGGATAAAATCCCAAGGACGATTACTGCGTTGATAGTTCGTCTGTTCATGTGCTAAAATTACAAAATCCTTCCCACTGAAACCTTGGAATTCATGGACGTTAGCAAATGATTAACGTTTCGAACGGCAGGTGGAATTACCACATTCATAACTCCTTTGTTGGAGAAGTAAGTGTATCCAAACTATGAGAAGCCTTGTGTGCCTTGCGACTTCGTGGTTTATTTTTTCACCACAAAGCCACAGGCTTGACGGAGCTTCGTCTATATTCTTCTCTGTCCTCGAGGTGCAATTTAAACTATGTCACTATGTGGTTTATTTTTACCACAAGGACTCAGGCTTGACGCAGTCAAGACACAAAGCTGTGTTTAGTTTTACTGCGAATAACGCAAAGTTGTTGTATAGATACTTTTTGAGATTGAACACTCATTTAAACGATGGGAATCCTTGTATACCTAGTGACTTCGTGGTTTACTTTTCACCACAAAGACTCGGGCTTGACTACGTCAAGACACAAAGCTGTGTTTGGTCTGCTGCGAAGAACGCAAAGTTGTTGTATAGATACTTTTTGAGATTGAACACTTATTTAAACGATGGAAATCCTTGTGAACCCTGTGACTTCGTGGTTTATTTTCACCACAAGGACTCGGGCTTGACTACGTCAAGACACAAAACTGTGTTTAGGTTTATAGCGGAGGACGCAAAGTTGTTGTATAGATACTTTTTGATATTGAACACTCATTTAAACGATGGAAATCCTTGTGTGCTTTGTGTCTTCGTGGTTTATTTTTTTTCACCACAATGACACAGGCTTGACGGAGTCAAGACACAAAGCTGTGTTTGGTCTGCTGCGAAGAACGTGAAGGTGTTGGATAGGTACTTTTTGTGTTTGAACACTCATTTAAACGATGGGAATCCTTGTGTGCCTTGTGTCTTCGTGGTTTATTTTTTAGCACAAAGCTACAGGCTTGATGGAGTTTTGTTTATGTTCTTCTTTGTCCTCGAGGTGCAATTTAAACTATGTCACTATGTGGTTTATTTTTACCACAAGGGCACGGGCTTGACGGAGTCAAGACACAAAGCTGTGTTTGGCTTACCACAAAGATTTTGTTTGAATATGTTTTACGTTGTGTTTAAGCATTTATTCATAAAATGAGAATCCTTGTCTACCTTGTGACTTCGTGGTTTATTTTTTCACCACAAAGCCACAGGCTTGACGGAGCTTCGTTTATGTTCTTCTTTGTCCTCGAAGTGCAATTTAAACTATGTCACTATGTGGTTTATTTTTACCACAAGGACTCGGGCTTGACTGCGTCAAGACACAAAGCTGTGTTTGGCTTACCACAAAGAACGCGAAGGTGTTGAATACGTACTTTTGCGTTGGAATACTTATTTACACCATGGGAATCCTTGTGTGCCTTGTGACTGCGTGGTTTATTTTTTCACCACAAGGACTCAGGCTTGACGGAGTTTTGTTTATGTCCTTCTTTGTACTCGAGGTGCAATTTAAACTATGTCACTATGTGGTTTATTTTCACCGTAAAGGATAGCACATAAAAAGTAAAGGCTCGACAACGTCGAGCCTTTGTTATTAATAAGTAAGTTGACCGAAGTTTTGTGTTCTAGAAACCTTGTACTCCGTTCACCGTTGTATACTTTAACACATTCTTTTTCTCTGGGTGGATGCGAGCGAAAGCTGACTGCACAGCTAACGTTCCTTCATGGAAACCACACAAGATCAATTTCAACTTGTTCTCGTACGTATTTACATCACCAATTGCGTAAATTCCTGGGATGTTCGTTGAGTAATCTAACGTATCTACTTTGATCGCGTTCTTCTCAATTTCCAGTCCCCAGTTAGCAATCGGTCCGAGACTTGGTTTCAAACCAAAAAGAGGAATGAAGTGATCTGTGTCCACTACTTTTTCACCATCCGTCTTGTGCTTGATGGTTACATTTTCCACTTTTCCATCTCCACCAACACCAATTACTTCCGCTTCTGTAATCAAATTGATTTTTCCAGTGTCAGCCAAATCCATCACTTTCTGAACAGAATCCAAATGTCCACGGAAAGAAGATCTTCTGTGAACCAAAGAAACTTCTGAAGCGATCTTGTTTTCAGTCAAATAAATGGCCCAATCCAATGCAGAATCACCTCCACCAGAAATTACACAACGCTTTCCTCGGTAGAGTTCAGGGTCTTTAATGATGTATTCAACTCCGTTGTCTTCGTACGATGCAAGGTTGTCAATTGGTGGCTTACGTGGTTCAAAAACACCCAATCCACCAGCAATCATTACAATTGGAGCATGGTGCTTCGTTCCTTTATCAGTTGTTACGATGAATGTTTCATCATCTTGTTTTTCGATATCTACTGCAGCTTCTCCAAGCGTATATCCTGGCTTGAAGGGCGCCGCTTGCTCTTCCAAATTTTTGATTAAATCCCCTGCAAGAATAGAAGGGAATCCTGGGATGTCATAAATCGGTTTCTTGGGGTAAATCTCCGAGCATTGTCCTCCTGGCTGAGGAAGCGAGTCAATCAAGTGACATTTTAATTTCAATAATCCTGCTTCGAAAATGGTAAAAAGACCTACAGGTCCTGCCCCGATGATGATGATATCCGTTTCGATCATTTTGTTTGAGTTTTAAGGCTACAAATTTAACAAAACAAGTTCAACTCTTTTGTATCTGCGGGCACATATCTTTTGAAGCGGTTTTCTTTGATTCACGAAGGATGAGTAAAATGTATGATTTCTGTATTTTTAGCAGAAGCATCCGTTCCAATTGTTGCTTATTTTTGACTAACCGTACATTTATAGTTCAATCCGAGAAGTGATCCTCGAAATACATTTATCTTTCAAAAACTGAATACAATTCAATGATAATAACTGGTAAGTTTCTTAGGGTTTTTTTGCTTCTATCGATGTGCGCCTTTTTCCAACTACATGCGGAAGCACAAGGCGAATATGTTGATAGTTTACGTCATGAATTGGAGAAGTCCAAAGAAGATACAAACAAGGTGAAATTGCTCAATGAGTTATGCTGGGAATTGGCATTTCTTAAAACGGAAGAGGCAATTAGTTTCGGGAAGCAAAGTGTACACTTATCTAAACAACTGGATTATTTGGATGGTAAATCGGTTGGGCATTATTATCTCGGAAGAATTTATATTGAAACGGGAAAGATTACGCTGGCGCTGGAAGAAACCAAAAAGGCGCTAAAAATTGACGAAGCAGCAGGGAATGTTTTCGCGATGGCATCAGATCACGGGCAATTAGGGGCAAGTTACAAATCGTTGGGGGACTACGATAAGGCCACGTTTCATTTTTACAAGTGCTTGGATATGCTTGAAAAATTGGGGAATTCATATGCCGCAGCTCAAACACGATTGAACCTTGCAAACTTTAGCCTTCAGCAGAAGGAATATGGTCGAACAATTGAACTGGCACAAGAAGCTGGAGCCGTTTTTAGACAATATGAAGCGCAAGATATGTTAGCGCGATCCTTGTCCTTGGAGGCGTCTGCATTATCTAAAATGGAGAGGTGGAGTCCATCTCGAAAACTGTACAAACAAGCATTGGAAATTTTAGAACAGACTGGGAACGAGGTCGAGTTGGCAGCAACATTGAATAATTTGGGTTTGTATTTTTTTGATAAAAATCAATCGGACAGTGCACTTGTTTATTACAATCGAGCCTTGACTATTCAGGAATCTCTTGATCGAAAAGGGCCAGCCTGTGTTACTTTGGCCAATATGTCTTTGGCATATTTGGATTTGGGCGAAGAGGAAAAATCAGTCGAGGCAATTAATCGATCGATCGAGCTTGGAAGGGAGGCTGGAGAGCTGTTTGAAGTGGCGTCAATGATGTCATTTGCAGCGGAAATTTACTATAGCAACGGAGATTACAAGAAGGCATACGATTTTTTTCTCGTTTCTAGCCAACTAAACGATACACTCCTTTCTGAGAGGAAAATGGAGCAAATGCTCGATATTCGGGAGAAATATGAAGCGGAAAAGAAAGAGAAGAAAATAGAAACACTCAGAAGGGAAAGAGATACCTCTGAAGCAAAATCACGATTGGTAGATACGGTTATTGTCTTCTCGGCGGGAACTATTTTGCTTCTTATCGTATTGGTGATTTTTATTTTTAGGCAGCGAAAAGCGAAAGAAAGACAGCGCAAAATTGAATTGGAGCAGAAGGTGTTGAGGGCGCAAATGAATCCGCACTTTATCTTCAATAGCTTGAACAGCATTCAGCGGATTTTCATCGAAGGTGATGAGGATTTGGCCAATGAGTACATCAGCGATTTTGGGAAACTGCTACGCATCATCCTTGAAAACAATGGGAAAAAGCGTGTGTCCATTCAAAATGAAATTGAAACGCTGAAATTATACCTTGAAATTGAATCGATTCGTTTGGAAGGAAAGATTGAATACCAATTCGAAATTTCTCCAACTATTGACATGCTGAATAACTATGTTCCTCCGCTAATTATTCAACCCTTTGTGGAAAACGCTATCTGGCACGGAATCTTACCAAAGGAAGAAGACGAAATAGGTAGAATTTCGATTGAAATGCATAAAGAATCTGACAAGTTCCTCATTTGTTCGATAACCGATAATGGAATTGGAATCAATACAAGTTTGAGCATGAAAGGGAAAAGCGGACACAACTCGAAAGGGATGTCCATTACAGAGGAGCGACTCGGACACAAAATTCAAGTGGAAGAAATTGAGTCTGGAGGAACGAAGGTTACTTTGAAAATACCATTAAACCTATGATTAAAGCCGTATTAATTGACGATGAAAAAGACGCCCGATTTATTCTTCGAAATTTACTCGAAAGAAAATTCTCGGATAAAATTGAAGTGATTGGTGAAGCCGATGATGTGATTCCAGGTGCCGAAGCGATTGAAGCCTTAAAACCTGACTTGGTTTTTTTAGATGTACAAATGAAAAAGGGAAATGGATTCGATTTACTCAATCGGCTGGATGATATCAATTTTGAAGTGATTTTCATCACAGCGCACAATCAGTTCGCGGTCGAGGCATTTAAGTTTAGTGCGTTCGGATATTTGCTCAAGCCTGTTAAGCACAACGATTTAGGAGTGGTGATTGAAAAGTTAGAGACGAAACTTCTTCAATCCAAAACCAAAATGAAGGATCGACTCAAAGTACTTGTGGAGAACTACGGAAATGAGGGAGAAGTACAGAAGCTTATCCTTCCGAATGTGGAAGGATTTCAAGTTGTCAAAGTGGGAGATATCATTCGACTCGAAGGTGATCGAAATTACACGAACTTTATTCTTTTGGGAGGAAAGAAAATTACGGCGAGTAAGAACTTGGGAGAGTATGAAGAGTTGTTGAACCCTCACGGTTTTTTCCGGATTCATCAAAGTACTATCGTCAGTTTACGTCACATTTCGTCCTATTTGAAAACGGATGGTGGAATTGTGGAAACGGTGGACGGCGCCAAGTTAAAAGTGAGTCGATACCGTAAAACGGAATTTTTAAGTCGTTTCTTCTAGTTGGAACGATCGAAATAGGCGGGTAGAAACCACAGATTTATCCAAAATTCGCTTTCCCATCCGATCACTCCTGAGTGTCATTTTTGCGGCATGGTATGCTACCTGTACATCGGTGCTATTTTTGCTTCAAAGTGAACTTTTCAGCTTCTAAATTTGATAAAAAATCAAGCGATATGAAGCAAATATTTATTTCTGGAGCCGTTGTTTTAGGGCTCTTTTTGACAGCATGTACAGCTGAGGTAAGCACAACAGAAAATGAAGGTCATGCGGAAAATGTAGAGAACGTTGATGAAACAGAAGCAACGTCGAATAACATGACGTGCGCTGATCTCCTCAACCAAGTAGACGACCTTATGGGGAAAGAAGTAACGGTTACCGCAACGAGCTGGGGGACTTCAAACACCATGTCGGGGGAAGTGAATCTTAACCTTGGCGATGGGAAGTTAGAAGGAATGCGACAAGCTCCTGTTGTTGCAAAGTTTGCGGCAGAAGATGCAGAGGCGGCCAAAGCGATTGAAAAAGATCAGGAAGTAACAATTAAAGCAACCCTAAGTGATTACAATTACGGGGCAATCGAATTAACGAACCCTACCGTTGTAAAATAATACAAAACGGTAGTGCTTTTTTCATAACTAGAGCAAAAGAGAGCTGTTTCGTTATCGGAGCAGCTTTCTTTATTTAGTACAAAGCAAAAAACGAGACCATCCATTTGGACAACCTCGTTTTAATAATTGAATTAGAAAAAAATTACTTTGCAAGTGCAAACTGGATTGGGAGTGTCATTTCTGCACTCACCGCTTTTCCACCTTTCATTCCTGGAGTCCAGTTCGGCATAGATGAAACTACACGTATTGCTTCTGTGTTGAATGGTTCATGCTCAGAACCTCTTGCAACCTTGGCGTCTTTAATTTCTCCTGTTTTCGTCACGATGAATTTCACGAACACTTTTGCTTCGAGGTTTTTGTCGGCAAGCTCTTTCGGATAGTTTATGTTTGCTTGCATGTACTCGATAAGTGCCGACATTCCTCCCGTGAATTCTGGTTTGGTTTCATCATCTACTTTTTGTTGAATTGACGGAACAGAAGTGTCAGCTGAAGGTTGATGTTGTGTTTCCAATTGGACGCTCGTTAAGAGAACCACACCGGTCAGCATTGCTGGGATTAAGATTACTTTTTTCATGTTAAATGTATTTTGTGTTTTTAATTGAATAATTCGTTTTTGGAGTAATGATTGCCGATTGAATCCATTCGCTAAATCAGGAATAGAAACACCTAAATGAGTAGATAAGAGAGCATAGCTGTACAAAGTGATATCCGTCGTGTGATTCACGCAAGCGCGATCAGCCAAATACTCATGGTTTTCTTTCATTTTTGATTCCCACATGTACATAATCGGGTGGAACCACAATAGAGAACGCATCAAACGGATTACGATGAGGTCAATACTGTGTTTCTGTCTCGAATGCGCTAGCTCGTGCTCCACAATAAACTCGGCATTGTCCAATTGGTACTCACTGATGTAAATCGCATTGAAATGAGAAAAAGAATTCGTTCTTGATGTAATCAAATAGATTCGTTGTCTTCCTAGTGTATGAAGAAGTTGTGCATCTTTTGGATGTCTGATGTTATATAAACTCCATGCAAAGTGAGCAAGGGAAACAGCAACACCAACGATATAAGTCCAAAGTAGCCAATTGATAGGATTTATGGAAGTTTGAGCGACTTCAGTTGAAGTGATTTCAATCAATGGAAGCTCAATTGTGAAGGGAATAATTGGGTTTCCCTCTCCAAAATGTTGAAGCAAGCCAAGTGCAAGGGCTAGTAAAGGGAAAAACAACAAATAGATGCGGTTCAATTGAAGATGTCTTCCGTTTTTATTGAGTGGAATAAACATGAGGAACCCAAACAATAGATTAAGCGATATGAAAAAGAGACTCATCCAGTTCATGACTCCTTGATTTGTTTCATGATAGACTCGAGCTCTTCGACAGAGATGTTTTTCTCTTTAACAAAGAAGGAGAGAAGGTTTTCGGCTGAACCTTTGAAATAAGTGTTCAGTAAATGATCCGCCGTTTGATTGGCGTACATGTCTCGCGAAACCAATGGGAAGTAGCGGTGTGTTCTCCCGAAGGATTCATAACCAACCACTTTTTTCTTTTCAAGAATGCGAATAATTGTTGATACAGTATTGTACGCTGGCTTGGGTTCGGGGAACTTTGCAACGATTTCTTTGACAAATGCTTTCTCCAGATCCCAAAGGATGTGCATAACCTGTTCTTCTGCTTTGGTAAGTTCTTGCATAACGAATAACGTTTATACAAACATATAACTAAATGTTTAGTTATACAACTATTTTTTTAGTTTTTGAACTAAAGGATTAGTTAATTGATGGTAAGCAAACCAAACTGTTTCAGCAAAACAAGCTCAAATAGTCGTGTTTTAGCGATTTGCTTCTAGGTAATTTCGGATTCCAACAAAGATTCGCCACGACAAATCTTTCACGAATTCGGGATCCTTCAAGAGTGCGAAGTCTTCTGCATTATCGAAAAAGAGGCATTCGAGTAAAACAGCGGGGCAAGCGGTTCTTCGTAGAACATAGAACTCAGCTTCTTTGTCTTTATCGCCATCCGAAAGATCATAACGTAGCTTTAGCTGCAAATCTTTATAGAAGGGTTCGATAGCGTTGGCAATACTTTCGGCGAGTGCATCCGAACGTGTCACACCACGAGTCGTGTAAATCTCAAATCCTCTTGCGCGTGAGTTGAAAGCATTGTTATGAATGGAAATAAACAGAGTTTGAGAAGCTGGGTATTGGTTTGCAACGCGTACTCTGTAACTCAGCGATAAATCGCGTGGATCATTTTCATCAACGGTTGTAATGATTGTGTAATCATCATCTAGCATGCGCAAAAATGCACGTACCATACCGCCAATTCTCCTGTTGATAACATCTTCGTAGGCCGTTTCACCATTCGGAAAGGTGTGTTTTTTTCCTCGAGTGGTATAATTTCCGTTTTCGTCGATTCCTCCGTGACCGAAGTCTAATACAATATATTTGATCATGAATGTGGTTTTGTCTACCTGTGAATGTACAATTTTTATTTAAAATAAAATGACACGTAGAGCTTGATTTTCAGTTCACTATTACGCCAATACTGAAATTAAATAACAGGTTGAAAGCCAACAACTAGTTGTGTACTTCAATGATTTCTGATACCTGATGATAGATGAGGGGTAACTCCTTCTCAATTTTACGAGAATATTCAATAATCTTAACCAAATCCTGATCGAAGTGAGCAGCCTTTTCAATAACTAAAATCATTTCCAGAATCCCATTCAGCCCAAACATCGAAAGGCTCGGTTTTATTTTGTGCGCATGGAGGTGAATAGCCGAAAAATCATTTGCCGCAATAGCCTCCTGCATACTTACTTGATATTCTTTGAGTACCTCGAGGAATACTTCAGACATTTCAACAAGAATTTCCGGAGACTCTCCAATTTGAGTGGAGATAAAACTTGTGTCAATAGGGTGTTTGTACGACATGTACGAGGTTTAACTGAGTTTCTTTTCCTTGAAAAGTTTCATGAGCGTAGATCGATATGTTCTACTTACGGGAATGGTACGATCCAGGATGTGTACATCATTTTCTACAATGCGATCAATTTTTTTCAAGTTGGCAATGTATGAGCGATGAATACGCATAAACGAATAATCGCTTAGTTGTTCTTCCATCGCTTTGATAGTAGAAAGAACGGTTACTTTTCGCCCCTCTTGCAAATGAACATTCACATAATCACCGAATCCTTCAACGTACAGAATCTCATCTGTAGAAATATTGATGTATCCAGAACGCTGCTTCACCGCAATAGAATGATAAGATTCACTCTTTACTTGTTCAAATAGGTTGCGCTCCAAGACTTTATCCATTGCACTAGAAAAACGATCTTTCGTAATGGGCTTGGTGAGGTAGTCGGTTACATTATAATTGAAACCTTCCACAGCGTACTCTGTGTAATCTGAAACGATGATAATCTGAGGAAGAGTTTCGAAGTGATTCAATAACTCAAGTCCCGACATTTTGGGCATTACCATATCCAGAAAGATGAGGTCAATATTTCCATCTTTTATTATGGGAATTGCTGATTCCGCATCTTGAAATTCGCCGATAAGTTTAAAATCTGGACGCTGCTCGATGAGTTTACTCAATGCCCTCCGGGTCAACTTATCGTCGTCAATTACAATACATTTCATTCGATGCTCGTGTTATCTCGTTCTGGTAGATTCGATAATGTAAAGCTAAATTAAACATTTCCAGTTGAATTCAGCTTCTACAGCTGTCAATTTACATTCACGTTCTTGGATACATAATCGTTCAAAAAATGGGAGGGTTTCATGGAATAGTTTGATTTAGAACGAAGAGAAGCGTTAAGACTAAAAAATGAATAGCATATTTTCCGATAGACGGGATTTTGATGAAAAAAAATTAAAAAGTTGCAAACCTTTTCGGCCTGAGCTTCGTCGTTAGAGTAATGCCTCTTACAAATCTGTATCCGGTTTAAGGTTGGATTGGTGAGAAGTATTGATTAAATTTGTGTGATTAAATTTTAAATTGAATTATGAAAAAGATCTACTTAAGTGCACTGTGTTTGGCAGTTGCATCAGGACTGAACGCTCAGGTGACTAGTGCTCAGTTGGCTCCAAAAACGTCTGTTTTTGGACATGAAAAAATTTCTAACTACAACAACTTCGAAAAAGCTGTTCTTTGGTCGAATGATGTTTCTGTAGCGTCTGACTGGGCGTTTACAAATAACTCTTCTCCAGCTCAAGACTGGTACATTGAAACAGATCCTAACGCGGTTCCAACATACGCACCAGTGGTTACAGCAACTGCTTCTAACGGATTCTTGATGATCGATTCTGATGCTGCAGGAGCTTCTGCAACTCAAGATGCATACGCAACTTACACAGGAGCATTGGATTTCACAGGTGAACCAAACATTACTTTAGAGTTCGATCACCACTTCCGTGCTTTCCAAGAAACACGTTCTGTTGATGTATCTAACGATGGTGGTACAACTTGGACAACTTTCGAAGTAACGCCAAGTACGCTTGCTAACGTGAACGTAACTGAGACTTTCTCAATTGACATTTCTTCTGTTGCAGGAAACCAGTCTAACGTTTCTATTCGTTTCCACTATGAAGGAAGCTTTGGATGGTACTGGGCTGTTGATGATATCCTAGTGAAAACAACAGAATTGTACGACTTGAGAGCTGACGGAAACGTTTGGGGTGTTACAGGTTCTTGGGGAGCGCGTCTTCCTTACTACTCAACTCCAGTTGCTCAAGTTCAACCAATTGAGTTCTGTGGGGTTAACTCAAATATCGGTGTAAACGATATCGCAGATGCAACTTACACAATCGATATTCCTTCTGTTTTCAACTCAACAGGTACTATTAACTCTGTGTCTGGTGCTGTAGATACAATTTGTGCAACAGCTACATTCACACCTAATGCTACAGCTGCTTCTTACGTTGCTTCTGCATCAATGTCGACAGCTAGTAATACGGAACCAGTTGTAACTAACAATGATTTCGTTGATATTAACTTGGACGTTACTGATTTCATTTACGCTCGTGATAATGCGAACAACTTTGTTGAAGGTGGTTCTTACAACCAAGGTAACGGATTCGAAAGTGGAAACGTATTCGATATCTTCACTGATGCAGAAATTACAGGTGTTGAAGTTGGAATTGCTTCGACTGCTGTAGTGGATGCTGTAATCTACGTGAAGTTGTACACGATTGATCCAACAACAGGTGACTTCATCTTGGAAGATCAATCACTTCCTTACACATTGCAAGCTGGTGACATCGATAACTTTATCTCTCTTCCATTACTTGGTGGAGCATACTTATTGACTGCTGGTGAAACTTACCTTGTAACTGTTGGAACTGATGGAGATGGTGGATTGACTAACGATTTAGTTGTTATGACATCTGGTTCTTCTGAAGCTCAAACAACATTCTACTATGATGCAACAGATTTGACTTGGTACTACTCAACGTCTACGTCTGCTGTACGTATGGATTTCACTCCAGCGTCTATCAACGAGAATGAGAATGTATTTGGAATGGGAGTTTACCCTAACCCAGCGAATGCTAACGCAAACGTTACTTTCTCTTTGAATAACACTGCTGACGTAAACATCACTGTTACTGATCTTTCAGGAAAAGTAGTTTACACTGATGCACTTGGAAATGTTGCTGCTGGTACAACTGAAGTATCATTGAACACTGCTTCATTGTCTGAAGGAGTTTACATGATCAACGTTGCTGCTAACAACGCAGTTTCAACTCAAAAATTGGTTATCCGTAAGTAATCACTGATTACTACCTTTGGGTAAAACGATATAAGAGCCGCTCCGACATTTTGTTGGAGCGGTTTTTTTGTTTCCGCTCGAAAAGAGTTGTATCTTTAATTGTATCTACACCTATATTAAACCTAACCCTATGATTAGACAATTACTATTACCCATTTCACTACTCATTGTTATTTCTTCCAATGCCCAAAAGGTGAATTATCCACCGGCACCTTCATCTGTGTATACGTCACATAAACAGAAAGTGAAACCGACACAAAAAGCAACGTTGTGGTCAGATGATGTTTCGATGGGAGCTAATTGGAACTTTACAAATGCTTCGACACCAATTCTTGATTGGAGCATTCAAACAGATTCCACCGTTGTTTCTACCAGTGGCCCTTTTCAATCAGGCAGTACATCAAACGGTTTTTTGGTATTCAAAAGTGACACTTCAACGGGAGCAGTCGCAGATGCGTATGCTGAATATGCAGGAGCGTCAATCGATTTGACGGGATTTCCAAACGTCCGTATTCAGTTTGAGCAGCAATTTATCTCTGATTCCAATCAACGGATTCTTGAAGTGAGTCAGGATGGAATTTCATGGTCGCCTTTTGTTATTTCAGATGGGATTTCTCCTACTGGAGTAAAGCACAACGACCTCACATCCGTAGACATCTCAAGTGTTGCAGGGAATGCTGGTAACCTTCATTTTCGTTTTCATTTTTCAGGGAATCAGGATGGTTATTGGGCAATCGATGATCTCCAACTTCAATCAATTGATTCTGTCGACCTCAGAGCTGTGCGAGTAGATTGGGGGACAACAGGAGCATGGGGAGTTCGAATGCCATATTATAGCATAGTGTCCATGCAATTAAGTCCGATTGAGTTTTGCTTAGTTGCAGCAAATGATGGTCTCTTGGAACAGGACACAGTGATGTACTCTGTTTCTATTCCATCGGAAGGATTCAATTCTTTGGATACCTTTTCTATGCAATCGGGAGTGATTGATACCCTGTGCCCACAAGGTATCTTTGTGCCATCGCCCACGACCTCAGTTCATCAGGTAGGTTATCAGTTGCAATCGAGTAACTCAGAGATAAATACCCTGAATAATAGCATTGAGTCTACGCAATTTGAGGTGCTTGATGGGAACTGGATTCCGTATGCTCGGGATGACTTTTTTCATGGAGTTCAAGGTGGAATTAATGGAAGCGGATTGTATGAATACGAGGTTGGAAATGTATTTGATTTTATTAATAATGACTACTGTCAATTAATGGAAGTTCAAATTCATCCTGAAGCACCTGCGGGTGCGGAGATTGCAGGGGTCATATATGTCTATGATTCATCAAATGGCTTCACTCAGATTGATCAGACTTTTAGCTATATAATTACGCCTGCAGACGTAGGACAAGAAATCTCATTATTTCTAGCGAATGGAACCTACTTTGAAGTGCAAAAAAGTTATTTAGTTGCGGTAAGAACGTACTGGTATGACCAATCCGACTCGTCTGAAATTATTATCGCTACTTCTGGAAAGTCTAAACCTAACACTTCTTTTTTACGGTATGAATCGTCGCCAACTACACTTGAGTCTTATTACCTAACCGAAACTCCAATGGTACGCCTCGTTTTTTATCCTGAAGGTCTAGAAGAAAATCAATCCGACTTCAACCTTTCAATTCATCCCAATCCAGCCAACAAAGTGACGACTGTTTCGTTTGATTTACCGTCAAGTTCGTCAGTGAATTTCGCAATAGTGGATGTGTCGGGGAAGGAAATTGAGCAGACTGAATCTATCTTTTATCAGGAAGGAAAGAATCAATATGAATTGAATACAAGTGCGTTGTTGAATGGTGTTTACTTCGTAACATTCGCATCAGATTTCGGTTCAACCACAAAACGAATCATCGTTCAGCACTAAATAAGATTTACTATTTTTGCGCCCAAATCATTACTTATGAAAGCATACGTATTCCCAGGTCAAGGAGCTCAATTCTCAGGAATGGGTAAGGACCTTTATGATAATTCCGACATCGCACGTGAGATGTTCGAGAAGGCAAATGAAGTACTCGGTTTCGATATCACCAAAATCATGTTCGAGGGAACTGATGAGGAATTGAAAGAAACGAAAGTGACGCAACCAGCGATTTTCTTGCATTCAACAATTTTGGCGGCAACGTTGGGAGATTCCTTCCAACCAGACATGGTAGCAGGGCATTCTTTGGGTGAATTATCAGCACTAGTGGCAAACAAAACATTGAGTTTTGAAGACGGCCTTCGTTTGGTGTCGAAGCGTGCCTTGGCAATGCAAGCGGCTTGTGAGGCTGAACCTTCTACAATGGCAGCAATCCTCGGCTTGGATGACGAAGTGGTAGAGAAGGCGTGTGAAGAAGTTGATGGAGTGGTTGTAGCAGCCAATTACAATTGTCCAGGACAGTTAGTGATCTCAGGTGCTTATCCAGCTGTTGAAGCGGCATGTGAGAAGTTAACGGAAGCAGGAGCACGTCGTGCTTTGATTTTACCAGTTGGTGGTGCATTTCACTCGCCATTGATGGAGCCTGCTCGCGCTGAATTGGCAGCAGCGATTGAGGCAACTACGTTCAATACACCATCTTGTCCTGTTTACCAAAACGTTGTGGCAGCGGCAGTGACAGATCCAGAAGAAATACAAAAGAACTTGGTCGCTCAGTTGACAGCACCAGTACGTTGGACACAAACGATGCACGCAATGATTGCCGATGGAGCAGAAGAAGTGATCGAAGTAGGTCCAGGAAAAGTGCTTCAAGGATTATTCAAAAAAGTAGATCGTAAATTCCCAACTTCTAGCGCTGAGCTCGAAGCATAGAGAATAAATAATATCAGTTAAAGCCTTCTTGTTCAGTTGAATGAGAGGGCTTTTTTATTTTTTCTGAAATTATTTTATGGAATTCTCTTCCATCCCTCATCTTATTATCAAACACCTTATTTAAAATTGATAGAGATGAAAAATTTAATCGTAATAATCGCGCTGGTTTTTGCAGGACAGGTTTCGGCACAGCAAGCATTGGGAGAAGTAACAGGATACGTATATGAGTACGGAACGAAAGTCGGAGCATTGGATGCGAGAGTGTACATCGATGATTTCGGAAGATTGTACCAAGCTCGTGTAGACATCGACGGAAGCTTCCGAATTTCGGCAGTACCCGCAGGAACATATCAAGTGAATATCATTTACCAAGAAGACACGATGTCGAATTTATCGGTAAATGTACCGATGGAAGGAATTGGTCGAATGGGAGAAATTAATTTTGATGGAGGCGTTCAGAAAATTGGAGGTGTCGTTATCACAGCAGATAACCCGAATGAAATTAAACTCATCGACGGAAACCTACCCGTAACGCAAATTACAGCGGAAGAGATTGCAGTATCTCCTGTAAAGTTCGACATCAAAGGATTGGTAACCTCAATGTCTTCAAATGTTCAACAAACTGCCGATGGTTCATTGGTGTTCCGTGGAGCCCGAAAAGGAGATATGATCTACATGGTAGATGGCGTAAAAGTAAGAGGAGATGTTGGACAAATTCCAAGTGTGGCCATCGGATACATGCAAGTGTACACGGGTGGACTCCCAGCTAAATACGGAGATACACTTGGTGGAGTAGTCGTGATTGAATCGAAAAGTTACTTCGACCTCTACCGCGCTTGGAAATCGGAACAATTAAGAAATGGAAATATGTAAACTACCTCTAAACCTAAATAATCGGAGCTCTCAAATGAGGGTTCTGATTTTTTCATTTCAAATCGATAAATAATGAAATTGCTGTTCCTCTTTATATTTTTTGCTCAATTTTCTCATGGTCAAATGCATTATGGAAAGATTCGCGGAAAAGTGATGGACAAGAATGGTGAGCCGGGGATGTTTGTAAAAATCGTAGCGGTCGACTCAAAAGATTCATCTCAGAACTTTGTAGCGGGTTGCCAGTCCGATTTTGATGGCCAATTTCAACTTAACGCACTTCAACAGGGGACATACGACTTGGTTTTTACAGGTATCGAGTATGACACGCTAACGATTGAAGGTGTTTTGGTTCAAAATGAACGTATTACTTTCGTGGACAGCGTAACAATGAACAATGTAGAATTTGATTGCAGTTACGGGGTGCCGACGCCTATTAGACGATCATTCGAAGATCCTTTCGGACGGTTCACGACCATTCAACCTGAAGATATCAGAAGAGACTGAAGTGATAGAAAAGCTGCGTTAGTTGCGCATTGAGCAAGTTCTGATCCTTTCGCGAAAGAGCAAGAAGTAAATTAATTAGTTACCTCCTTAACAGAAGCATTTACTTCATTCACGTAGGATTTTAGGGCTTGCTCATTTTCTTTTTTCAAGATCATCAGCTTATCATCTGATTGAACAATGATGTAGCCTTCCAAACCATCAATTACCGCCGTTTTTCCCTTCGGAATATTCACAATACAGTCTTTCGAACCGAATAAGTGAACTTGATCTCCAACCACAGCATTTCCATGATTATCTTTCGTGAGGTGTGTATCTAAACTTCCCCAAGTTCCGAGGTCAGACCAGTCGAAATCAGAGAGTACCACATCGATATTGTCAGCATGCTCCATCACTGCGAAATCGATGGAAATGTCTTCACACGTTGCGAAGCAGTGATCCACATATTCTTGCTCAGTGGGCGAATTGTACTGATTCATATCGCCACAAAACAAATTGTACAAGACTGGCTGGAATGCTTTTAATGCATCCAACACCGTTTTTGATTTCCAAATAAATATTCCCGAGTTCCAGTAGAAGTTTCCTGCAGCAACAAAGCTTTTTGCTGTTTCTAAATCTGGTTTTTCGCGGAATTGCTTCACAGGAAGAACATCTTTTGCTTTCAGCCCTTCTTTTTGCTCGAATTCAATGTAACCATATCCCGTATCAGGACGTGTCGGTTGAATTCCAATCGTAGCAATTCGACCTTGTTCAGCAGAAGTAATCGCTGCATTGATCGTTGCCGTGAAATTGTCTTGTTGTAAAATCAAGTGATCCGCTGGAGAGATAATCAGATTGGCTTCTGGGTTCAAAGCATGAATCTTCGCTGCAGCATAAGCAATACACGGAGCTGTATTTTTTCGTTCTGGTTCGGTTAAAACTTGCTCAGGACGAATATTGGGAAGTTGATCCAGTACCAATGTTTTGTACTCTTTGTTCGTCACGATGTAGATATTCTCCGAAGGAGAAACGTTTTCCAATCGTTCAAAGGTCATTTGCAGAAGGGATTTCCCCATTCCCAAAATGTCCAAAAATTGCTTTGGATAACTCGGTGTTGAAAGTGGCCAGAATCGACTTCCGATTCCTCCTGCCATGATAATGCTATAGTTGTTTTTCATCTTCTATTCTTCTACAAGTTCTACATGAGCCAGTGCACTCACTAAATACTGTCGCTTCGATTTGAGATCGGTACATAAATACCTAGTTCTCCGCAAAACGCCCTTTTGAAACGTTTTCCCGTTAAGCGCAAAAGTACTGTTTTTAGGTAATTCCTCGAGCGTCCGCAAGTTATCATTACGTGAATCAAACGTAAGCAATGTTCGTTGTAACTGTTGATCGGTACAAGAAGATGCCTTCATGTTCGTAGCTGAATTCAATAAAGCTGTACGCAGTTTTTCGGGCGTTTCGGGATGATCAATTACCGGAACCAACAATCGGGTGTAGTGCAATTTCCATTCTTTTCCGTGCGGTGCTACGCGATGTCCGTGTTCAAGATAATTCGTCAAATGAGCGAATTCATGCAAGGTAGTAACAAGAAAAGAATAGGGGTTTAAGTCGCCATTGATGGTGATTTGCGGTTTTCCATGTTTATTCTTGGCTCGGAAATCACCAAGCTTCGTTTTTCGCGGCTTCACAATTTTAAACTGAACCGTATACGACATCAACAATTCGATCACCATTTCTACAAATGGCTCGGGTAAGTAACGCTGTAAGATGCGTTCGTATTGAACACGTTTAGATTCCATAATTTGGAATAAAATTACAGTTAATCCTCAATCTGACACGAATTCAGAACGATCTTCTTGCCAACATAAAAAATACAGTTAATTTAGCGGTAGTGTTAAAAGCCCTGCAAAATATAGGAAAGTACATGCACATGCTCTGGATTGTGTTTTCACGTCCAGAAAAGTGGGGTGTGTTTCGTGCGCGTTTGTTTCACGAAATTCACTTCATTGGAATTAATTCTATTCCAATTGTAGCGTTGATGTCGGTGTTCATGGGAGGTGTAATCGCCTTGCAAACGGCATCGAACATGACATCTCCTTGGTTGCCAGAATATACCATTGGTTACATCACACGGTCCAGTACCATTTTGGAGTTCTCTCCAACGATGATTTCGCTGATTTTGGCAGGGAAAGTTGGGTCGAACGTTGCGTCGGAAATCGGAACCATGAAAACAACGGAGCAAATTGACGCTCTCGAAGTAATGGGAGTGAATAGCTTGACCTTTTTGGTTTTACCGAAAATTTTAGGTGCTGTTTTCTTCTTCCCTGTATTGATCATCTTCTCAATGGGATTGAGTTTGATCGGTGGATGGTTGTCTTTGGTGTTGTCTGAACTCGCTTCAACGGAAACTTACGTAGTTGGAATTCGATCGTTCTTCGTTCCGAGTAACATCGTTTATGCCTTGAGTAAAACGGTTGTTTTCGCCTTTTTGATCGTTTCGATTTCATCATTCTACGGATATTATACCAAAGGTGGTGCATTGGATGTTGGTAAATCCGCAACCAAAGCCGTTGTTACAGCAAGTATCGCCATCTTGATTGCTAACTTCCTCTTAACGCAAATGTTCTTGTTATGATAGAGGTAAAGAATCTGAATAAATCCTTTGGTGACAAGCAAATTCTTCATGAAATCAATACGGTTTTCGAGAAGGGTAAGGTGAATATGGTGATTGGACAATCCGGACAAGGAAAGTCTGTGTTAACCAAATGTATCGTTGGATTACACGAACCAGATAAAGGTGGAGAGATCCACTACGGAGGAGAGAACTTTACTGAAATGAGCCGAAAGGAACGGATGTTGATTCGTCAGGAAATTGGAATGCTCTTCCAAGGTTCGGCTTTGTTCGACTCAATGACGGTTGAAGAAAACATCATGTTTCCATTAACGATGTTTACCAAAATGTCGAAGAAGGAAAAGCTCGATCGTGTCAATTTTTGTTTGGATCGTGTCAATCTTGAAGGAAGAAATGGACTTTATCCTGCGGAATGTTCAGGAGGGATGCAAAAGCGTATTGCGATTGCTCGAGCCATTGCGATGAACCCGAAATACTTGTTTTGCGATGAGCCGAACTCTGGGTTGGATCCAAAAACGGCCATCGTAATCGACAATTTGATTCGTGAGATTACCTACGAATTCGATATCACAACGGTTGTAATTACCCACGATATGAACTCCGTAATCGAGATTGGAGACAATATCATGTTTATTCATGATGGAAGAAATTGGTGGTCGGGCGACCGAAAAACCATTCTGACAACGGACAATCAGGAAATTATCGACTTTGTATATGCATCGGACTTCATGAAGGAAATCCGCTCGTCGATGCAGGAAAAACGTAAATAATCATCCGATGACTTTCAAGGGAATCAAAGACTTGGAAAATAGCATTTTCTCGATTCAAAGTGAATCAGATTGGCAACGTGTCGCCTTGGATGTGTATGCCTATCAATCGGAAAACTGTCCCATTTATCGCACGTACATTCAAGAACTCAATTGGAAAAAGCCAACCTCGGTCGAGGAGATTCCTTTCTTGCCGATTTCATTCTTTAAAAGTCACCGTGTAATTGCTGAAGGACAGGAGCCTGAAGTAATTTTCAAGAGCAGTGGAACAGGAGGTGAGCGTTCGCAACATTTTGTCGCTTCGTCAGATTTGTATAAGAGATCCTTTCGAGCGATTTATTCAAAATTCATCGGAAATGTTGAAGATCAGGTGGTGCTGGCATTATTGCCCAACTATCTCGATCAAGGCGATTCTAGCTTGGTTTACATGGTGGATGATTTGATCAAAGAGAGTAACGATCCGCTTTCGCAGTTTCTGTTGAATGATTTGGAAGAGGTGGAAAAGTACTACAAGCTCGCCACTGCGAAAGGAAAGAAGGTCGTGATTTTTGGTGTAGCCTATTCGCTCTTGGATTTATGTGAGTTGAAACCGAATTTATCGAAAGCAACGATCATTGAAACGGGTGGAATGAAAGGTCGACGCAAGGAGATTACCAAACAGGAGTTGCATCAATTGCTGCGCGAAGGATTGAACTGCCCGAATATTTCCTCCGAGTACGGAATGACGGAATTACTTTCTCAAGCATACAGCAACCAAGATGGAATCTTTGAAATGTGTCCATGGATGGATATCTTGATTCGCGAAACAAATGATCCCTTCAACTACGTTGAAAATGGAAAAACGGGAGGAGTGAACATCATCGATCTGGCAAATCTCCATAGTTGTTCCTTCATCGCAACACAAGACTTGGGCAAGATCACCGAGAAAGGTTTCCAAATCATGGGGCGCTTCGATCATTCTGATGTGCGCGGTTGTAATTTGTTGGTACAATAATTCGATTGCATTTTTGAATTTATGAAATCAGTTTGGGGTGTAGTGCTTGAAAAGATCAAATACATCCGACCCTAAATTGCATTTCCTAGTATTTGGCAAACGCACTGTTTTCGGGAATTTCAGCGAAAAGACAAGGTTGCGTATCATCAGACATCGTAGTTCACTCAAACCTTTGCGTCCTAGAATCTTTGCGTTAAACCAAACACAGCTTTGTGTCTTGACTCCGTCAAGCCTGTGTCATTGTGTTAGAAAATAAACCACGAAGTCACAGGGTTCACAAGGATTCTCATGGTTTAAATAAATGCTTGAACACAACTCAAAACACATTCAAGCAAAATCTTTGCGTCTTGGAATCTTTGCGTTAAACCAAACACAACTTTGTGTCTTGACTCCGTCAAGCCTGTGTAATTGTGGTGAAAAATAAACCACGAAGTCACAGAGTTCACAAGGATTCTCATTTTATGAATAAATTCTTAAACACAATACAAAACACATTCAAACAAAATCTTTGTGGTAAGCCAAACACAGCTTTGTGTCTTGACACCGTCAAGCCTGTGTCGTTGTGGTGAAAAAATAAACCACATAGTGACATAGTTTAAATTGTACCTCGAGGACAAAGAAGAACATAAATGAAAATCCTTTGAGAATTCGCGTCCTTGGCGGTGAAAATGACATTGTACTTCCGTGAACCTGTTACCACTCTATTCATCTACTCTTGCCTAATACTAGGAAATAAGATTAACCCATTCTTCAAATTGAACGTCACCTCAGAAATAACTATTTTTATCAAAAAAACGATGGACACTCAGACGCTCCTGATTCTTATTGCGATTGGCACCTTTGCGGGAGTCCTCAGTGGATTTGTGGGAGTTGGTGGAGGAATTATCATCGTCCCTGCATTAGTCTACATCCTTGGAATGTCGCAGCATGAAGCACAAGGAACAAGTCTATTCGTTTTACTGCTTCCCGTGGGGATTTTAGCAGTTCACAATTACTATAAATCGGATCAAATCAATTGGAGATTTGGCCTAGTAATTTCTCTAGCGTTCGTTCTTGGCGGATACTTCGGCTCGCGCTTCGCATTGAAAATATCCCCAGCAGTTGTTCGCATTATATTTGGGATTGTTATGGCTGTGGTTTCCTTCAAAATGATTACATCTGGAATAAATACATTATCAAATGACTCCTGAGATTCATACCCTGATCCGTGAGAAATCGGAAGAAATTTTCGAGAAGGTTCGTGGTTACCGCGAACACTTACATGCTCATCCTGAACTTTCTTATCAAGAACATGAAACGATGAAGTACGTGTCGGAAGTATTGACCAACATCGGAATTGAACATACGACAGGAGTAGGGGATACGGGAATTGTAGCCATGATTCGCGGTGCGAAGCATTCAGAGGATATGCCGTGTTTTGGGTTGCGTGCAGATTTAGATGCGTTACCAATTCAGGAGGAAAATGAGGTTCCCTACAAGTCAACAAAGGATGGAATTATGCATGCATGTGGACACGATGTACATACATCTGTTCTCTTGGGTGCTGCGGAAATTTTGAATGAATTGAAGGATGAATTGCCTCAGCCTGTTAAGTTGATTTTTCAGCCGGGGGAGGAAAAAAATCCCGGAGGAGCAACCTACATGATTCGTGATGGTGCATTGGAAAACCCGAAGGTAGAACGAATGGCGGCTTTACATGTCTTTCCGGATATGGAAGTGGGAAATGTGGGCTTCAAAGAAGGAATTTACATGGCTTCTTGTGATGAAGTGTACATTACGATTCATGGGAAAGGCGGGCATGGCGCTACACCACACCGTTGTATTGACCCGATTATGATTGGTGCGAATATGTTGCAAACGATGCAGCAAGTGGTCAGCCGAAAATGCGATCCAAAAATTCCGTGCGTGCTTTCGTTTGGGCATTTTGAAGCTCTTGGAGCAACCAATGTAATCCCGTCGAAGGCACACCTCAAAGGAACCTTCAGAACCATGAATGAGGAATGGCGTGCACAAGCTTTGGAGTTAATTCAACAAACAGCTGAAGATGTTGCAAAGGCGAGTGGAGGTAAAGCAGAAGTAACGATCAGCAAGGGATATCCGTATTTGGAGAATGATCCAGAAACGACTCAGCGTATGCGCCAGGCAGCAAAGGATTTCTTGGGAGAAGAGCATGTGGAAGAATTACCTATTCGCCTAACGGCAGAGGATTTTTCGTACTATTCGCAAGAAGTGCCTGTTTGCTTTTTCCGTTTAGGAGTGAGAAATGAAGAGGAAGGGATTGTGTACGGAGTGCATCACCCTCGATTCGATATTGACAAAAAATCGTTAAAATTTGGCATGCAAATGATGGCATTAGCGCCATTTTGTTAATTTGTAAGAATGAAGTATACGCTTGCTATTTTCTTAATGAGCATTTTGGTTCTTTCTTCCTGTGGCGAAGAGACAAAAGAACCGCCCAAAGCTGATATTTACGAAGTAAAGAATATCGGGTTGCTTTCTACTTCAGAATACACCATTGGAAAAATAATCAAGCTTTCAGATCCTCCTGAATGGTATAAGGTGGGCGATCGAAAAATCCTAATGAGTTGCAAGGCGAAAATCAAAGCGGGAGTCGACCTTAAGAAAATTAAAGAAGGTGATATTTCGGTCAATGGAAATACGATCACGATTGTGTTGCCTCCAGCGGAAATCACTTCATTTACGATGGACCCGAAGCTCACACATACAGAAATGGAAAGTGTAAGTGGCTTCCGACAAGGTTTTACACAAAACGAAAAATACAAGTACATGCGTCAGGCTGAGGCGTCTATTCGATCAGACATGCGCGACACAAAAAATTTGGAAGATGCCGAAGACAATGCAGCGACATTTTTAACGGATTTCTATGAGCAGATGGGCTACGAAAAAGTAATTGTAATTCACCAAAAAGAGGAGGCAAAGGATGAATGATACAATTCGTTTACTGAAAAATCTGGTTGTTCTTGCGCTGGTTGGTGTTGGTGTGTATCTCGTATATTATTTCTTCTTTCGGGATACTCCAGAAGAAGAGTTACGCATTGATGATACTCCAATTCATATCGAGTCGATTCGTTCGATTGCAGAAATAAGTGTGGTCAATTACAAGGATGAAGTGGTGATGGATTCTGTGATTCGTCATCGTGGAAATTCGACGTGGACATGGTTAGATTCTAGAAAAATGTTTGATAAATACCTCAATTCAAATATCAAACGTAGATTGACAATCATTGTGCGAGGTGAAGTGCGTTTTGGTGTTGACCTGTCAGAGACCAACTTCAAAATACGCCAGACAGCGGATAGTATTTTTATTGATCTGCCGAAGCCGAAAGTGTTGGATGTGGTGGTTTCTCCTTCGAGAACAGAAGTTTTTCAAGAACAAGGAAAGTGGTCCGATCGAGAGCGAAAAACATTGGAGGTGAAAGCGAAGGATAAGTTGGTCAAAAATGCTCAGCAATTAGATCTCCATGAGAAAACAGAGAAGAACATCCGACGTTTAATGAACCAGATGATTCGGACTGAAAAAGAAGTAATTATCTCTTTTGATAAGTAAATCGTTTATAGCGTTATTGGTCATTGCGATGATGTTTGTGTTGCCTTCATGCGATAAGTATGAGAAACAACAGAAACGTTTGAATGGTACGTGGCAACTGAGTAGTTATCGCTTCAAAAATCAACAAGGATTGAGTTATTACCCAGAGGCATCAGGTTCTATTTTCTTCGATAATTGTGATAGCACGGAATGTGCCTACAGCATGTCCATTGAGTATACGTCTCCGCAAATAGCAGGGTCCCGTGTAGAGGCGGGCAAGTATAGCTTAAATGTGGAAGATGGAACGTTGTTTCTCACGCCAATCGTGAATGGAACGGAGCAGGAACAAATCAGTAATTTCATGTCGGTGTTAACACGAACGGATCTAAAATTTCAATATACCGACGACATAGGGCGTAGTCACTACTACGTGTTCGAGAAGTGAAAATCCGCTCGATGCATCAATGATTCTCAATCACCGTCACATTTCCATGTTTCTCACCAATTGTACCATCCGTTAGTGTTCCGCTCAAATGATAGAAATACACGCCATCTGAAACACGTTCTCCGTTTTGTGCACGACCATTCCAAAGATACGTTCCGGTAGCATCTTGTCGCTCATGTACAACATTTCCCCAGCGATTCAGAATAACAATATTGAAGCTTTCGAAGACATCGGCTTTCAATTCGAAGATTTCATTCGTACCATCTCCATTAGGAGTGAATACGTTGGGTACATGGAACTCGTTGGTTACAACAACCGTTGTGGTGTATTCATGGAAACAACCATTGGTATCTGCAACAAGAAGCGTTATTTCGTAGGTTCCGGGAGGTCCAAACTCATTGGAGAGGCTGGCATCCGTAAAGTTGACAATGGTGTCGTTTGGTAAGATCCAAGTCCATGAGTCGATTGGGGCGTTTGTGTACGAAGACTGATCGTTCATAGTGAATACAGTTCCCATTTGACCTTCTGCTGGGTCTGGTACAAAGTACGCATTCAACCCATTATTGATCACATAAATTGGAGGAAGTTCAAGCAAAACTTCACATCCTTGTCCATCCAGAAGTGTTGCTGTAGGATTGAATGTTTGATACGATTCATACTCATGTTCGAATGGAGTTAAGCTATTGACAACACTTCCATCTCCTAGTGTCCACATGATATCGGTTACATTCAACAAGCTATCAGAATCGAAAAGGAAGGATTGCTGACAAACATCTCCAACGCTGGTCCAAAAAGCTTGTCCAGTTGGGCCGAAAATGGTTAAGTAATCAACAAGTGTGGTATCCGCTGTACATCCGAATTCATCTACTATCGAAAAGGATGCTGTGTACGTGCCTGGGAAAACATAGGTGTTGTTCGGATTTTGTAAACCAGATGAATTACCATTACCAAAAGTCCAAGACCATGTGTCGATTGATCCATACGAGTTGGTGTTATCGGTTAAACTCGCAAAAACTGGAGGACAGGTAAAATCTCCGTTACCATTCACACTTGCTCCTGTAAAAGAGTAGCCAAGGTCCAAGTAGGGAACAGAAACAACGATGTTCTGAGAAGCGGTATCCATACACCCGTTTTGATCGGTGGCAATTATTGTTACTACATGAGAAACGTGATTGTAAGCCGAGCTTGTTACTTCATCAAATGAATAATTGAAGTTGCTCGTAAATGCTTCTGACGAACCGTCTACGAACCATTCGTAATTGGTCGCATTGGAACTGTTGTTCTGCGCAATAAAGGCTTCTTCATCACACACGACCGAATCGAGAATAAAATCGGCTGTGGGTTTTGTGATTGTCATGTTCACGGATTCTGGACTCGATACGCACCCAAATTCATCCGTAACAATCAAGAAAGTGGTAAATGTTCCCTCCGTTGTGTATGTATAGTTTGTGGGGGAGGGAGAATTGAGTGTTTGTGTAGTTAAATCTGGGAATGTCCAAAAATGACTCGCCAGCGGAACACCATTTCCTGTCGGAGTTGAGTTGTTGTTGTACGTTACGGTAATCGGTGCGCATCCTGCAACGGCCGAGGGAGAAATGTTTGCGTCTGGTAATGAGAGGACGTTGAGCGTCTGTGTCGTGGAGTCCGTACACCCGTATATATTCGTTGCGTACAGCGTGATGTCATAGGTATTAGAGCTGGGATGTGAATAGGTTACAATGGGTTGTTCCACAACGACACCATTTCCCATATTGAAAACGATGGAATCAGCTATAAGATGGGTAGAGGTCGAGTTATTTGTAAATACGACGGGAATCCCCAAGCACGTAGAGTCATTCGTCATGGAGAAATCGGCTACGGTTTGTGTGATCGTAATAGAATGTGTAATGCTGTCTTCGCAGCCCGTGGAGTAATTGTAAATAACTTGTTCAACGGAGTAGGTTCCGTAGGTGTTATAATCGTGTGACTCGTTACCGGCGTTAAAATCGTCGACTTGAGCATCACTAAGCGTAGTTGAAGTTCCATCTCCCCAGTTCCATACCATTTCAACGGTGTCTGCAGCTGTCCCTACAATCGCAATGTCCTCAACATCCAAGGTTACCGGGAAGGAAGTCGGATTACAGAAAATACTTTGCGATTCGATGAATCCAGCTATTGGGGCAAGAACGTAAATGCTATCGGCGTAAATCACCGTGTCTTGACAACCATTCCAATCAACAATAAGCATGGGACTGAAATAACCTGTATCAATGGGGTACTCATAAATTGGGTTTTCACCCGTACCTGATCCGCCATCTCCATAGTACCAAATGTATTCAACATCTGCTGGATCTGGAGTTCCAATAAAGGTTGTTAAGTTGGTAAATTGAAATTCTGATTTAGCACAATCAATAGGTGGTGCAACCGTGAAGTCGGGGATGGAATGCCCTCCAACGGCAACTGTGTCAACTTTTACTTCTGTGCCGACACATCCTGCTTGTGTTGTTGCGGTAAGAGTAACGGTATATTGCCCAATTGTGCTGTACAGATGAGGTGGCGGAGTTTGTCCAGAAAAAGTTGTCCCATCGCCAAAATCCCAAAGCCATGAAACGATTGGGTCGGAAGTTGGATTTGGTGAGGTAGAAAGATCGGTAAATTGAACGGATAGCGGTGAACAACCGTCGTCTTCATCCAAGGTGAAGTCAACAATGGGCGCGGTAACCGTGATAATATCAGTTTGCGTAGTTGTTCCAGGACATCCATTTGCGTCAATAACGGATAAGGTCACAGAATATGTTCCATTCGCGGTGTAGGTGTGTGTTGGGTTCGCTCCTGATCCTGTGGAGCCGTCTCCGAAGTTCCAAAAATAGCTTTGCGCTCCAGGTGGAGTACTGGTAAAGCTCACGTTGAATGGGGCGCATCCAATGGTGACATTGGGCGTAAAAGTTGGAGTTGGCAAGGGATTAACAACAATGGTTTCCGTTGCCACATCTTGACATCCTGAATTTGTATTCTGAGAAAGAAGTGAAATCGTGTACGTACCAGGCGCATTGTAAACAACGGTTGGATTTTGAGAGGTAGAGGTTTGTCCATTTCCGAAATCCCAATTCCATTGATTTGCTCCAACAGTCGATTGATCTGAAATGATCACTGGTTGGCCGAGACACGCTTCTGTTGGTGCGTTGATGCCTGCAGTAAAGTTGGAAACAACAATATCGTTAGTGACTGTATTTACACATCCCGATGTGGCATCTGTAACGGTAAGGCTTACCGTAAATGTTCCAGCTGAAGCATAGGTCACAGCAGGAGGGTTTGTAGCTGTTGATGTTTGTCCGTTTCCGAAATCCCAGTCATACGAAATGTTTGGTCCAGCGGCGGAAGCATTCGTGAAGGTGACATCAAAAGGTACGGTGCATCCGTTCCCAATGAATGAAAAATCGGTTTGAGGCAATGGATTTACAATGATATATGCTGGTTTCACCTCGGGGTCTGCTACACCATTTTGATCGGTTACGACCAAGGTTACGGTATATGTTCCTGCTGTGCTGTACGTGTGCGTAGGATTGAGTGCATTGGATGAAGACCCGTCTCCAAAATCCCATGTTCTACTGACAATGGGTGCGGACCCAGCAGAAGAAGCATCTGTGAAATTGATGGGAGTACCAACACATACTTCGAGCGGAGAAGCGGTGAAATTGGCAGTAGGTGCTTGACCAAACGACAAGAAACTACAAAGTATAGCGAGGAGGTTAAGAAGTTGTTTCATATATAATGTTTTCACTCCGAGAGCAAAAATCCCTGTAGTAGTCGTGGGATTTAGTCACAGAAATTCGTGTCTAGTAGATAGACGTAATTTTCAGAAGAAAGTAGGGCAGAATACGAAAAGAAACAGCACCGAATGAGCAAACCGTACTGCTCGTTGATTCAATTGTACAATTTGCTAGTTCGCCATTTCACTCATGAACTTTATCCGCATCAATCGCAGTTCTTCTTCCGTGTAATCTCCTTCAAATTCGTCGTAAGCAACATTTAAATCGTCGGTTTCGGCTTCGGCGAAGTATTCGTAAATTTCTTCTTGAACTTCTTCGTCGATTACATCGTCGATATAGTAGTTGATGTTTACTTTAGTTCCAGACTGAACAATCGATTCAATTTCACTGATTACTTCGTCTACATCTTTTCCTTGCGCTCGACCAATATCTTCCAAAGGTAACTTTCGATCAATGTTTTGAATCAGCTGAACTTTCATTCCTGATTTATTCACCACCGATTTCACCACCATGTCTTGAAGTCGCTCGATGTTGTTTTCCTCAACATAGGCCTTGATCAACTTAGCAAAAGGTAATCCATATCGTGTCGCTTTTCCATTTCCTACTCCCTGAATGTTGGTCAATTCTTCCACATTTGTTGGGTATTGGAAACACATCTCACGCAGTGATGGCTCTTGGAAAATTACGAAAGGAGGAATTCCTTTTTCTTTTGAGATGCGCTTACGCAATTCAATCAACTGATCGTATAATTCCTGGTCAAGAACAGCGTTTCTACCGCTTGTATTGGTTTCCACTACATCTTCTGTTCCGAGATAATCATGTTCTTTGATGATTTCGAATGAAGTTGGATTTTTGATGAAGGATTTACCTGCATCGGTTAATTTCAAGACACCGTAGGTTTCAATATCTTTGGATAGCAGACCCGTCACTACAGTTTGGCGAATAACGGCGTTCCAGAAATGAACGTCTTTCTCTTTACCAATTCCAAACAGTGGACTCTGATCGTGCTTGTATGCTTTTATTTCTGATGTTACTTTACCTGCGAGGAATGAACAGTAGTGCTTTGCACGCTGCGTCTCCTTCAATTCTTGAACTACTTTGAGCAGATTCAATACGTATTCTTTCCCTTCTTCTTTGACACGTGGATTTTTACAATTGTCACACATGTCGTTACAGTTACTTTCATCGAACGTTTCACCGAAGTAGTGGAGGATCATTTTACGTCGACAAACCGATGTTTCTGCATACGAAGCGATTTCATTGAGCAATTGACGACCAATTTCTTGCTCGGCTACTGGTTTTCCTTGAAGGAATTTCTCCAATTTTTCGATGTCTTTGTATCGGTAGAAAGCAACACACTCTCCTTCGCCACCGTCTCGTCCTGCTCGTCCTGTCTCTTGGTAATAACTCTCAAGTGACTTTGGAATGTCGTGATGAATCACAAAGCGAACATCGGGTTTATCGATTCCCATTCCGAATGCGATCGTTGCGACAATCACATCCACATCTTCCATGAGAAACATATCTTGATGCTTTGCCCGAGTGGCAGCGTCAAGTCCTGCGTGGTAAGGAAGTGCATTAACGCCATTTACTTTCAGTAACTCGGCAAGCTCTTCTACTTTTTTGCGGCTCAAACAGTAGATGATTCCACTTTTCCCTTGTTTGGTACGGATGTAGCGGATAATTTGCTTCTCAACATCTTTTTTCGGGAAAATCTCGTAGTACAAATTCTCTCTGTTGAAGGAAGATTTGAACACCTTCGCATCCGTCATATTTAAGTTCTTCTGGATGTCAGTTTGAACCTTTGGTGTTGCAGTGGCAGTAAGCGCAATAATTGGAACATTCGAAATCGCTTCGAAAATTTCGCGAAGTCTGCGGTATTCTGGACGGAAATCGTGACCCCATTCCGAAATACAGTGTGCTTCATCAATGGCAAAGAAGGAAATGTTTACCGATGTTAGGAATTCAATATTTTCCTTTTTTGTGAGCGATTCAGGTGCGACATAAAGCAGTTTTGTTTTGCCTGCAACGATATCTTCTCGAACACGAGTTGCATCTGTTTTCGTGAGCGAGGAGTTTAAAAAGTGGGCAATTGAATCATCATTTGAAACATGACGCATCGCATCCACTTGGTTTTTCATTAATGCAATGAGGGGAGAAACAACTACAGCAGTTCCTTCCGAAATAATAGCAGGCAGCTGATAACACATTGATTTCCCACCGCCTGTAGGCATGATCACAAAAGTGTTACCACCATCTAATACATTCTGTATGATTTCTTCTTGACTTCCCTTGAAACTATCAAAACCAAAATACGTTTTGAGCGAATCTTTCAAATCCAATACTGCCATTTGATATAAATATGTTGAAATGCTTATCTAAAATAAGCAAATTCTATCAATTGCGTAAGGACTATTACTATTTTTGTGCAATTCATGGAAGATCAAAAAAACATGTCGTTTTTAGAACACCTCGAAGAGCTACGTTGGCGTCTTGTGAGGTCCGCAATTGCCATCGTTGTATTCGCAGTGGCAATCTGGTTCTTTATGGAGTGGATTTTGGATAATTTGTTCCTTTCGATGCGTTACCCAAGCTTCCCAACTTTTAAGTTGATGTGCAGTTGGTTCGGTGTATGCGTAGAATCGATCAACATTGATATGCAGAGTACAGAGCTCCTTGGGCAATTCTCGTATGCCATCATGATGAGTATTATGGGGGGAATTGTTTTATCGTTCCCGTTCCTCTTTTATCAAATTTGGTCGTTCGTAAAACCAGGACTCAAGCAGAACGAAAAAGGGGTTGCAAAAGGCATTGTTTTCTGGGTGAGCATCCTCTTCTTTACAGGAATTTTATTCGGCTACTTTATTGTGGCTCCGCTGTGTGTGCAGTTTTTCGGGAATTTTCAAATTAGTGAGGCGATTAAGAATGATTTCACCATCAATTCCTACATGGGAACGGTTATTTCTTCGGTGTTCTATTCTGGACTTCTCTTTTTATTACCTGTTGTGACTTACTTGTTTACGAAACTAGGAGTAATCACACCGGATTATCTCAAAAAGTACCGTAAACACGCAATCGTTGGAATTCTTGTTTTGTCGGCACTCATCACACCTCCGGATTTAATCAGTCAAGTGATTGTTGGGGTTCCAATTGTAGTTCTTTACGAAGTTGGAATCATGATCTCGAAACGAGTGGTACGGAAACGTAAAAAAGAAGAAATGAACCAACTTTAATTGGAATTTCTTCGTTACATTCACGCAACAACCGTATGAAACAAATCTTTCTATTTCTACTATTTTTTGTACCGCTGCTTTCCTTTGGACAGAAGACGAAAGTGGAAGGTGTTGTGCTAGATGGACTTACGGGAGAACCTATGCCTTTCGTATCGGTTCATTTTCAGAATTCTAAAATTGGAACGTTAACTGATTCTGTTGGGTACTACATGCTCGATACGTACTATGGAACAGATTCGCTTATTTTTTATTCCTCTGGATATTTGAAACAAATTGTGGCGGTTGAGAAAGATGAATCGCAAGAAATTAACATCACACTAAACATTCAACAATCCGATATTGAAGAGGTAGTGGTAGTTGCTTCTGGAGAATGGCCTTCAACGATATTGCATAAGAAGGTGATTGCCAACAAACCCATCAACGACAAAGAAAAACTGGAGTCCTACGAATACGAAGTCTACAATAAAGTAGAAATGGACTTGAATAATATCGGGGAGAAATTTACCGAAAGAGGAATTGTCCGTCGATTGGATTTGGTGATGGATTACCTCGATTCAACGGAGGATGGAAAAAGCGTATTGCCCGTTATTTTAAGTGAAAACGTTTCCGACTTCTACTTCAAAAATAATCCAAAGAAAAAGAAGGAAGTCGTAAAGGCTAGTCGAATAAGTGGAATGGAGAACATTCAACTGAATCAGTTTATGGGGGATATGTACCTCGATATCAATATCTACGATAACTATATTCAGTTCTTCAACAAAAGCTTCATTAGTCCTGTTTCGAATTATGCGCGGAGTTTTTATAAGTTTTACTTGGAAGATTCTACCTTCATTGATAATCAGTGGTGCTATAAGCTACGTTTTCGCCCGAAAAGAACGGGTGATGTTACGTTTACAGGGGAAATGTGGATTCACGATACTACGTATGCAGTCAAAAGCTTTAAGGCGGATATTTCACCAGGCGTAAACATCAACTACGTTCAAGGAATGTACATCGAGCATAATTTTGATATGGTGGCTCCCGAAGTTTGGATGCTCACAGAAGAAAAAATGATTGTCGATCTCAAAATTGCGCGAAAAACGGAGGTGTATGGATTCTTCGGACGTCGACATTCAACACGGAAAAACTTTCGAATCAACGAACCAAGACCCGACGAATTCTATCGCTCTGATAATGCGGTAGAAATGGTGGAAGGAGCGCAGAATCGAAGTGACGAATACTGGGCAGAGGTGCGACACCAGCCGCTTTCGCAAACCGAAGAAGGAATCGATCAAATGATAGATTCGCTCAGTGAAGTACGCTTCTTTAAGTTCTTGAAGAACATGATTTACTTCGTCTCTACAGGTTATTTTCCAGTAAAGAAAATCGAAATTGGAAACATTTACAATTGTTTCAGTATCAACCCCGTCGAAGGGATTCGAACCTCTGTGGCGCTCCGTACATCCAATAACTTTAGCCGTAAAATTGAGTTGGGTGGACGAATCGCATATGGATTTAAAGATGAACGTTTTAAGTACGGCTTAACCTTCAGGGCAAACCTCTCCGAAAAGAAACGGGCACTCCTCAGTACCTATTACAACTATGACATCGAGCAAATTGGTCAGTCTTCTACGGCGGCATCTGTTGGTTCTACCTTCGGTACTTTACTTCGAACAGGACCACTCGATAAATTGACCTTTGTTGAGAAATTGGGGGTAACACTCGAAAAGGATGTTAAGAAAGATATTGTACTCTACGGAGGACTGGAGTGGAAAGAGTATGTTGCGTTGGGGAAAGCGAATTATGTTCGTTTCAACGACAATACGAATTCATACGACACCATCAATAGTTTGCGCACAAGTGAAATTACGCTGCGTTACCGCTGGGCAAAAGATGAGGAGTTCATTGCTGGAGCATTCGATCGTACATCGGTGCGGTCAAGATTTCCCATTATTGCGGTTCAAGGAATATTTGGGGTGAAGGGTGTATTCGGAAGTGATTACAATTATCAAAAATTGGATCTTTTTATTGAGCATACAGCACCAATAGGTTTCTTTGGACGTATCAAATATGGAATTAATGCAGGGTATATTTTCGGAACAACGGCGTATCCGTTCTTGAAGGTACATGAAGGAAATCAATCTTATTGGTTGTATCCAAATGCCTTCAACAAAATGAATTTCTTCGAGTTTATTTCCGATCGTTACATAACAGGTTTGCTCGAAAACCATTGGGATGGTCTGTTTTTTGATCGTATTCCGCTGATAAAGAAATTAAAGTTACGATTGGTGACTACGGCGCGTTTGGCGTATGGAAGTATCGATCCGAAACATACAACACAAATGCTGCTTCCAGCGTTTACCAAACAGTTTGGTGATACGCCTTATGTAGAAGTAGCAGCAGGAATCGAAAATATTTTCAGTGTTGGGCGGATAGATGTTTTCTGGAGGTTAACACATTTGCCAGCAGGTGTGAAAGTAACCGATTTGAGTAATTTTGGAGTGCGAGCGCGCTACGCAATCAATTTCTAAGGGAACGAGAAAATATGAAATTACACACAGATAAAATCGCGAAGGCTTACAAAGGTCGAAAGGTGGTGAAAGGCATTTCGGTGGAAGTGAACCAGGGCGAAATTGTGGGATTGCTTGGTCCAAATGGAGCAGGAAAAACAACCTCTTTTTACATGATTGTAGGGTTGGTGACACCCGACTCTGGAAAAGTATATTTGGATGAGGTTGAAATCACCAACATGCCGATGTACAAACGTGCCCAAATGGGAATTGGATACTTGCCACAAGAAGTTTCAGTCTTTCGAAAGTTAACTGTGGAAGATAATATCATGGCGATTCTCGAAATGACGAAATTGTCGAAGTCTGAACGTGAAGCGCGCCTGGAGCAATTGATTGGCGAGTTCAGTTTGGGACATGTTCGAAAAACGATGGGGAATAGATTGTCGGGAGGTGAGAAGCGAAGAACGGAGATTGCCCGTGCTTTGGCAACGAATCCAAAGTTTGTTTTACTCGATGAACCTTTTGCAGGCGTCGATCCCATTGCGGTAGAGGATATCCAAACAATCGTTTCAGAATTGAAAAAGCGAAACATTGGCGTGCTGATAACCGATCATAATGTTCAAGAAACGCTGTCGATTACCGATAGAGCCTATTTGCTGTACGAAGGAGATGTTCTTTTCTCTGGGTCGCCTGAAGAACTGGCTGCAAATGAGCGTGTTCGAAGCGTGTATTTAGGGCAGAAGTTTGAGCTCAGAAAGAAATAATTTTTCCGATGTCATCAAAAAGAATTAAATTTAGCATTCACTAATTAACAAAAGCGAAACGAACATGCGCAATTTTAAATTTTACACCCTCTCCCTACTACTCGTGTCGGTGCTGTTCCTCAGCCTTTCTTCTTGTAAGAAATGTAAACTAGAAGGCGAAAATGTGGACGGAGGTGTTATCAATTCTGAGGTGGCGGTTTATCCAGACCACGGATACATCACGCAAGATTTAGCAGGACCGATCACTCATATTCATGGCAACTCTCCAGTGGCAGATAAATTTGATATGAGTACGGATAACGGTTTCACGCGTTCACCAGTTAATTATTCGCAGTATAGCATTATGGCGTTTCCGCTTACATTGAACTGTAATCACTTCTTGAATCGTGAGGTGAAAGTGGATGACTTGAACGGGACGGTTACCTACAACATTACCGTTACACAGTGTAAGGACGCACAATGCTCACAACAACGATATATCGAAAACTATGTGGTGATTCCTGCTATCCCTGAATCGTATGCGGTTCTCGGAACGGTTAAGTACGTCGAGCAATAGAATACATCTTATTGAAATAGGAAAAGTCTCTTTCGTTGAAAGGGACTTTTATTTTTATAGAGAATTATGCTGAATCCTCGCAGTAAGAGAAGGTGTGATTAATTCCACTTTTTGATGTGATAGCGAATTACGCCGGCGGGATAGGTTGGGTGTACAACGCTTCGTTTATAGTATAAACATCCTCCTGTTTTTTGTTCGAATACCTGAACATAGTTCTGGCTCATGTCGTTGATGACATATACCAAATTTACATCTGCATTATCTTCGATGAGTTTGCTGTATTCTTCAAGCGAAACAACGTATACTTCCCCGTCGTAGTGTTTCTTGACATCCTCAATAGATTTGATCTTATCGTTTAAGTCGCTCTCTAGAATGTAAAGAGGTTTTGTTTTGATAAGGTCACTAGATCGATTCATTTTTCTCATTCTAGATCGACCTTTGGTGTATTTGTCAAGCTTAGCTTCCGTACATTGAAGGTTCAGGTTTTTGATCAGAACGGGAATAAAATAAGTGGGTATTTTTCTGCTTAATGAACAAAAGACACTGGCTGTTGAGGTGGAGATTGATTTAAATCTCGGATTGATCGTCTTAACGTCGCCGTCGCTCACAGGAATGATTTGTAGGTTTCCATACAGGTGAGTCTCCATAAGTGCTCCTCCGTTTTCAATACTTGCGTATTTGTTGTATTGAACTTTGGTCGATCTTAAAAGGAACTGGGAGCTTTTGTTTTCAAGCGCGTTATATTCTTCGGTGTCAATCACGCGGTAGTCTGAAAAGGTCCAATACGATGCTAACGCATTTTCTACAGCTGTATCAAACTCATCGGATACAAGTCCTTTTATGAAAATGATTCCAAGCGAATTGAGTCTTTCGTATTCTTCTGTGCTCACACCTGTGGGATAAACTTGCGCTTGTGCGGTGGAAATGAGTAAAATCGTGGAAAGTACTAATTGGAGTGACAAAAAGTGGATGGAAGGCTTCATTAATGAGGCAGGTTTAAAATTTTGGGAAACAAAAAAAGGTCATCATTCGATGACCTTGAGGTAATAAGATTGCTAATGCCTACTCAGCTAAATCTACTTGGTCAGCAGTCGGTGCATTACCGTACGCATCACAGTGTCCTCCTCTGGATGATCCACATGCAGCAAATACTACTGTTAGCATCAATCCCATTAATGTCAAGGCCATAAGTCTTTTCATGGTGTCTGATTTAAAAATTTAAGGTTCTAATTTGTTGTTGTGTTCAACAATATAACGACAAAATTACGATAAATTATATGTTTCTCGAAAAAATGTTATCCACAACGGCCGTTGAATCGTCTGAAATTAAGTTCCTTTCGTACAAAATATTGTACTTTTCGAGGCGTTAATCCATCAGATGCAAAGGTATTTTTTGTTATTTCTTTTTTTAAGTTCTTTTACTACGTTCTCTCAAAAAACGTACCAGTTGTCATTTGATAATGAGAGTCATGTGGAATTTATCAAGCATCCGACAACTACATTTAAGGATAGTATTTCACTCGTGAACTATGTGCGCGATCTTCAAACATCTGCCATCAATAAAGGGTATTTGTTAGCATCTATCGATAATTTATCATTTCATAATCAAATTGCTACGTTAAACTTCTACCTAGGAGAACGCTTTGAGGATGCGCAGATTACAATGGATCAAGATGAGATGAATTTCGTCCGAAAGCATTCTCGATTGAATGAGCGTTTCATTTCGCAATTGGCATTTACACCAAAAGTATTGGCTGCAGCGTTGAAGGATATTCAAGCGGCCTATCTCAACAATGGATACCCGTTTGTTCGACTCCAGTTCGAAGAGGTGGTTA
>PDWJ01000267.1_pt1 | contig 80000 bp, 67 predicted proteins | sample 1430881 | NCBI WGS metagenome assembly PDWJ01 (sample SAMN01162460, study PRJNA174530) | Oral metagenome, whole genome shotgun sequencing project. | biome: Marine environment; feature: Marine mammal; material: Swab sample of the gingival sulcus; isolation source: swab sample of gingival sulcus...
CTGGGTACGAGAAATACGCAAGCTCACAGGGCAAGGTCACCAAACCTCGATCATTTCAACGGATTATAGCCGGGATATTTCTGATTCGGCAGCAACCATAACAGAAAAATCTGATTGTCCAGCTGCATCAACCGGCAAACCGTGCCAGCGCTGAGACAATGCTCAATATATTCCACGAGCTCAACGCTACAAAGACGATTTTCCCTCGAACCAACCTGCGTCTGGTTTACAAACTAGTGTCCTAACAAAATCTTCAGAGGTCAGGAGGTCTGAAGTATAATGAGCTACCAAAAACTACCAAACCTGGCACGCCTGATCTGAGGGAAAATCCAGGCTGAATACTGACCATCGCAGAGTGCGACAACCATTTCCCTGTTCCAGGATCATCAAAAACACAACAGTCTGTGGCCGCTCAATTAGGGACCGTCGTATCGGCTACCCCTGTTGTCGTCAAATACAAACGGGGCTTTGTTCCCTTTTTTTCTGATCCAGTTGAGGGCGTTGCGAACCTGCTTTTTTTGCACCAAAAACTGGATCCATCGTGCTTTGAGAGGAAAATCCATCACACACAGACCGATAAGAATAGTCAGGATTCCCTGCCCCGGTAACAGTAACATAGCAATACCGGCGCCAATCAAAGCCAGTCCCACCACATTTCGCAGGGTATACCTGACAGCAGCGGCCAGGGGGTGCCGCCTTTTCTTTTCTTCCTTTTTCTGGCAGTGCCCGACAAAATACGTAACCGGCATCCGGTTCACCAACAAAGGAATACCCACAAGACTCCCCAGGAACGCGGCCAAAGACAGAACAGCCATCACCTGGGAAAAATGTATAAAAAACATGGATAGAACAGTTTGTTAAAAATTCGGTGCAACCAATATATCCACAAGGGAACGCTTAGGGACATGGAAGGTTCCTTCCTCGTCCCGCCAATAGCGGATATCACCGTCCCCTCTGACTTGCTCCAGCTGCACCTTTTCCGCTGGATATCCAAGGGCCAACACCAGTAGCACATCCAGATGTTCGGGCAGATTGAGCAGGGAACCCAACTTGGGCGAAAAAGCACCGATCCTGCACCCAAACACCCCTTGTTCAACAGCAGCCAGCAGCACACTCTGGGTTGCTATCCCACAATCAAAGTAGGCTTCCTTTTCGTTGCCCTGCAGGAGTTTTCTGTCCAGCAGACAAATGATATAGCCGCTTGGCCGCTCCCCTGGTTCCGGCCCATGCCAGTCTTTTAGGTATCCAGCCCATGCCAAGGTGGGAAACAGTTGGTTCCGCTGCCCTGGATCCGTTACGATCATGTATTTCAACACCTGGCCGTTGCGGGCAGAGCCGCCGCATCGTGCCAGATCGATCCAACTTTCCAATACGGAGCGATCAAGCGGCTTCTCTTCCTGAAACTTCCGCACTGTCCTGGTTGCGTAAACATGTTTCCCTATTCTGTTTTCCATTCTTCTGTTTCTCCTGATGGTGCGGATCGCTGATGATTTCTTCGCCTTGGACGTATTTTTTCTGTTCATTCATTGACCAACATGATAATTATTTTATAATCCAAGTAAAATCAAACTGTTTCTACGTCCATGTTCAACACCTCCATATCACTGCGCTGGCAGGATATTGTCGACATACTCATTGTCTCGTTCATCATTTACAGGGTGATGCTGCTCATCCGCGGGACCCGAGCCGTACAGATGCTGGTCGGCATTGCTGTCATCATCATTGTTTATTTTATTTCTGGCAAACTGGACCTACTCACCCTCCACTGGCTGTTCAAAACCTTTCTCAGTTCTATTCTTATCGTCATTATTATTGTTTTTCAGGCTGATATCCGCAGAGCCCTGACCCAGATGGGGAGAACCCCTTTCCAGAAAACCGGCGATGTAGTGCACCAGCATATCGAAGAGATAGTCCGGGCTGCGACCTATATGGCAGGCAAAAGAATAGGTGCCCTGCTGGTGATTGAGCGAGAAACAGGTCTGCGCGTCTATATAGAAACAGGGCATAAACTGGACGCCCGGCTCCGTCACGAACTGCTTATTGCCATTTTCCTTCCCGACTCGCCCATGCACGATGGCGGGGTCATTATCCACGAGGGACGAATTCATTCAGCAGGCTGCCTGCTGCCCTTATCCAGCAACACCCACATCGATAAACGCTACGGCACCAGGCATAGAGCGGCGCTCGGACTTTCGGAAGAGACCGACGCGGTGATCATAGTTGTTTCCGAAGAAACCCAACAGATTTCTCTGGTCCGCCAGGGACGTATTGCCACCCTGCATGATGAAAAAGCTCTGCGCTCTGCCTTACAAGCCATTCTGACGAGAAAAACAACGAAGGGGGCTTCCTGGAAAAACTGGCTTGCCAGAAAGAAGACACCGACCAAACCATGACCATGTTCAATCCTTTTCACCTCCTCACCAAGCATTGGATGCTCAAGCTGCTTGCCCTTATTATAGGGGTCAGTCTCTGGTACTTTGTCGTTGGCGAAGATCAGGTGGATATTACCATCACCCTCCCCATAGAAGTACATAATCTACCAGCCAACCTGGTTATTGCCAATCAGTATAAAAAAGATATTGAGGTTGCCATTCGCGGCCCCCGTCGAATCATCCAAGATGTCCGCCGACAAAACGTATCCATGCCCATTAAACTGAACCGGGTTGAACCAGGGGCCATGGTCATTGCCATCGATTCTACTGCCATCCCCTTTCCAGACGGTATCACTGTGCTCAGGTTACAGCCCACCAATATCACCTTGCTGATAGATGAGCTGGTACAAAAGGTATTTCCCATCAATCCTGTTACAACGGGTTCTCCCCAGGCGGGGTACACCCTGAAGAGCATCACCCTGGAACCAGGCAGCCTGACCGTCAATGGCCCAAAATCCTTACTGGACAGTCAGCTTGCTTTGGCCACAGATGTTATTAAGCTGGACACTCTCACCCGAACTGTAAAAAAACAGGTGCCCCTGGATCTCAGCGATCCTATGTTGAAACTGATAGGCGAAACCGTTGTCACAGCCCATATAGCGCTTAGTGAAAATATCCTCAACAAGACAGTGCATGGTATTCCCGTCAATGTCCGTAACGCTGCTAAAAGTGTCCATACCAGCCCCTCCCTGGTGAGTGTGGAGGCCGGTATACCTGAAGTTCTGATCAGGGAAACCCCTGAGTTGGCCATGCTGTTCAGGGCATCTGTCAACGCTGAAGAGGACAGCAGCCCCCTTGGGCTGCGACAGGTAACTGTTATTGGTGTAGAGGTTCCAGAGCACGCAAAAATAGAGATACTCAGAGTTATTCCAGAAAAGGTGCACCTGAGCACACCTGAAGCCGGGGAGCGCCAATGACCAGTACCCCTGCCCTTGCTTTGGAAGACTGAATCACCGAGTAATTCCCATACACTGCTAAAAGAAAGAATTGACGTAGAAAATATGTTTATGAAATAAAAAAATTAAAAATACTATACGAAAAGCCAACCACATGTTTGAAATTCAATGTTACCATAGTTTCATTATAACAATTTTTCTTTTTCAAATTATTCCTGGCGCTGGTACAATTGCCATATTATCATCTACAGCCAGCAATGGAATGAAATCAGGAATGATTGCTGTATGTGGCATTCTTTCAGGAGATTTTTTATATATGTTATCTGCAGTACTCGGACTCTCTACATTGCTCAAATCATTCCCCACTATTTTTAAAATATTGCAGTATACAGGAGCAATATATTTATTTTTTTTAGGATTAAAAAAAATATTCTTAACACATGAAAATGATTTATTAAATGATAAACAAAAAAGTAAAAATTTAAAAACATTTAAACAGTCACTTGCAATATGTCTCTCAAATCCTAAATCAATTATGTTTTTTATGGCTTTTTTCCCTCTATTTTTATCCAAAGAATCAAAGCCAATAACCTTAATAGCCATGATGTTTCATGTTACAATAATCAGTCTAATGTATCAAAGTTTATTGGTCGTAACAGGTAACTCTGTTAAAAAACTCTTATGTAACTGGAAATATTCAAAACTAATTACAACACGTCTGGCTGGAGTCGCACTTATAGCTTTTGGAATAAAACTGGCAAAAAATATTGAATAATTAGTATAATCAGCGGTGCTGACCGGACACCGCCATTACATTGAAACAATTATCTAAGAAGGGGCGAAGGTATCATTGATACAATTGGTTCCCAAACAAGAGGCTTTCTGAAAAAAAGATATCAAACGAATCATCAGAAAACAATTACAATCAAAGCATCCCAATTGGCAGCGTTTACCGAGGAAACGAAAAAAAATTGCCAAAGAGATAACCGATGCTGTTCTTGTGGAGTAGAAGGGCTTTGATCAGGAATGGGGGATACCCGTTGAAGTGTTGATAGCGATCGAGGAACAGGTTCCTGATTCCCGCATCGTTTCTTCATTTATCTATCTGATTGTATGGATAATTTTTACTTACGAACCGAACCTGTTAACCTTGAAAAAAGCGTAAGGCTCATGGGCGAAGATTGAAAACGAAGAACTGCTGTTTATTGACAATTTGCTCGACAACCGAAATATCAATACATTGTTGGCGAACAGCGGATATTCACCTCTGATGCGTGCTATTTTTCCCTACCACCTTTTTCGGGCAGAATTTCTGAAAACGATTACATATCCCGAGATCAGTTATCGCACATATTGCACCAAAGAATACATGGGCCAGGAGCGCAAAGAAAATCGTTGCTTCCTCGGCCTGCCACTCAATACCAAGGAAATGATTGAGATTGATCATACGGAGTTCCTTTATTATCGTCGGGGGTTGCAATTCTCTCCAATCGATCAATGTCCTTTTTATATATGACATTATTTCTATCGTAGCGGACTGCTAAAGAGGACGGTGATTCATGGAGTTGATTCCACCGAGATAGCCAATGATAACAGATTGCCGTTCTATTCAATCGAAGTGACTGGGAAAAAGGGCGGGGTTACAATGATATCGATCGCGGTTACAGTGTCAGCCACCACAAGCGGGACAAGTCAAAATATGTGACAGGATATCGTATACATACGCTGACAACCATTACCCCGTCAACAGGGCGTAGTTTTCCTCTTGTCTCTTTGCTTGCACCAGCTCACCATCATGACGGCCGATATTTGAAGCCACTGGTTGGGCTGGCGCAGGCAATGGGTATTAAAATGCAGCGTATTCCAGCAGCTGAGGCGTATCGTGACAATGACGGCTCCCTGTTGGCAAAGACAGGAGTTCATCTCATCACCCCGGTATCTTCGGGCACGTCCCGGCCTGTCCATGTATCCCCTGATGCGTTTTGGCTCACCTGTGATACGCCAGAGGATGACGGCTGAGGGGAATGAGGACAAATGTGGCGCAGAAAGCAGGTCAATGTGCACGAGCATCCCAGTGCCCGGGGTTCCGTCAGTTTCAGAGGATACCGATTGATTGTGAAGAGGCGAAAAAGGCTATAGATTGACGAAAAAACTGTGAACGGGCTTTCAATCTAATGAAAAAAGGGGAAGGTTTGGAGGATGCGAGGGTTGGCAGTCAACATGCCCTGATGGGGCGTGTGATGTTTACTACGATCACTACCTTGCCCATTGAAATGGTTGGTTGTTACCGTCAAAAGGACAAAAAACGACCTCAACAACTTGAACTGGTGGGTAATACAAGATAATACTTCGATAACACCAAGAAAAATTAGATCAAAACACTTTTAGGAATCCTGCAACTTAAAAAAGACCGCATTGGTCGTACAATAGCTGGATTATGTTGCTCGTTTGTTACTTTTCAACCCCTTCTTAAGAAGAGATTGTCTGATTTTTCGAAGGAAGAAATCACAACGAATGTTGGGGTTCTTCGTGAGCGGTCTCACCTTTTACATGCAATTGGAAAACTATCATGCGTAAACTTTTTGGAACAGACGGCGTACGCGGGGTCGCCAATATTTACCCCATGACCTCTGAAATAGCCATGCAGATCGGGCGGGCCATCGCCTTTCTGGTTAAAAACAAAAACAAAGGGAATGCCATTGTGATAGGTAAGGATACCCGCCTGTCCGGCTATATGATCGAAAATGCCCTGGCAGCTGGGATCTGCTCCATGGGTGTCAACGTTCAGTTGGTCGGCCCCCTGCCGACCCCCGGCATCGCATTTATCACCACCTCCATGCGTGCTGATGCAGGGGTCGTCATCTCTGCATCACATAATCCATTTCAGGATAACGGTATCAAAATCTTTTCAGGCGACGGATACAAGCTCCCAGATGAACTGGAAGCGGATATCGAAGATCTAATTTTTTCCCAAAAGATGGCTGCCTTGCGCCCTGTGGCTGATGAAGTGGGAAAGGCCTCCAGAATCGAAGATGCCGCAGGCAGGTATATCGTCTACCTTAAAAACACTTTCCCCAGACAGTATACCCTGGATGATTTTCATATTGTCCTGGACTGCGCCCATGGAGCCACCTACAAAGTCGCACCGCATGTTTTCGCGGAACTCGGTGCCCAGGTGACTACCCTGGGTATTGAACCTGATGGTACAAATATTAACCACAAATGTGGTGCCTTACATCCAGAACTGATGGCTGAAAAAGTACAGCAGCTTGGAGCTGATATTGGTTTGGCACTGGATGGTGACGGTGACCGGCTGATTGTCTGTGACGAAAAAGGCCAGATTGTGGACGGCGACCATATCATGGCTGTGTGCGCTCAAGAACTCATGGCCCGGCGCAAACTGAAAAAAAAGACCCTTGTGGCGACCGTCATGAGCAACATGGGTCTGGAAGAGGCCATGCAAAGCATGGGTGGACAGATGATCCGCTGTCAGGTCGGGGATCGCTACGTGGTCGAGACCATGCGCACCAAAGGCTACAATTTCGGCGGTGAGCAGTCAGGCCACCTGGTTTTTCTGGATCATAACACCACTGGGGACGGCATACTCGCCGGTCTGCAGCTTTTGTCCATTATGATCAAGAAAAAGAAACCGCTCTCTGAACTAGCCACGATCATGACCTCATATCCCCAGGTGTTGAAAAATGTACGTCTGTCTTCCACAATGGATACAAACCAGATCCAAGGTTTTTCCGAAGCCCTGCGGGCAGCAGAAAAGCAATTGGGGGCAAGCGGGCGAATACTTGTGCGCCCCTCGGGCACGGAGCCGGTTATCCGAGTCATGTTGGAAGGGGCAGACAACGCCCTAATACAGGAGCTAGCCTTAGAACTCTGCGATGTGATCCATCGAGCTGACCGGGGATAACCCGGAGAAACCATCAAACAATTTTTCGGCGATCAGCGGGCTATCAAGGGCTGCAGCATGGGACGGCAATGGCTTTTCTCTCGTCCTCCCATGCTACTGCCTCTCTCTTTTCATGCCAACAGTGTTTACCGGACCTCGTACACCCCTTGTCTCAACACTGCCCCGCCGGAACTCATGGGCTTACTTTTTGGCGGCAGCCATAGCCCGCTTAAACCCTTCTGCGGATTGGACGATAACCTCTTCATCTACACAAAATGCCAGCCGGATGTAGCCTGGCATGCCAAAACCACGACCCGGAACGGCGAGAATCTTTTCCTCTTGCAACAGGGCGCAAAAATCGACATCGTCGATGGGCACTTTGGGAAAGAGATAGAACGCCCCTTTGGGCCGCTCGTACTCCAGACCGGCATCATCAAGGATTTTGCAGAAGACTTCCAGCCGCCTTGCATATATTGAGCTATCCACAGAATGATCCTGCAGCTCGGCCACGGCCCGCTGCATCAGTGCAGGGGCATTGATAAAGCCCAGGATACGATTGGCCATGGTCATGGCGTTCACTACTTCCTGTTTTTCGGCCATGTTGGGGTGTACGGCTATATAGCCTATCCGCTCACCAGGCACTGAAAGCTCCTTGGAATATGAGCTGGCAACAATGGCATTGGTGGTGGCCGTCATCAGCGGCGGCACCTGGTGACCATCAAAAACGATATTGCGGTATGGCTCATCGGAGACCAGGTAAATGGATGATAAATATTTTTCGCTGGTTGCATCAAGCAGTGCACCGAGTTTCTGTAAGGACTCCCCGGAATAAATCTGCCCTGTGGGGTTATGCGGGCTATTGATCAGAACTACTTTGGTTTTTTCACTCAAAGCCCCCTCCATGGCGGCCAAGTCCAGGTTAAACTGTTCATCCGTGTCAACGACTTTTACCACCCCACCATGGTTATCCACATAAAAGTGATAATCAACAAAAAATGGTCGCAGCACAACAACCTCATCTTCTGGATCAAGCAGCGCCTTGAAGATCACGTTCAGGGCACCAGCGGCTCCACAGGTCATGAGAATATCTCCCTGTTCAAGGGGCACCTCCTGGTCCCCGGAAAGCCGTTTGGCCAGGGCTTCACGGACATACGGATAGCCACCATTAGGCATGTAACCGTGTATACCCGGTGGTTCATCATGGACCAAATCCTGCAAGACCGCAGCGAATTTGGCAGGAGGAGGCACGTCAGGGTTTCCAATGCTGAAATCACAGACATTATCATCACCGTATTCAGCTTTCATCCTGGCCCCTTCTTCAAACATTTTACGAATCCAGGATGAATTTTCCGCAAACGTTCTCATCTTTTTAGATATGGTCATCTCTGTTCCTCTCTGCAATGATGTATATAAACTATGATTGTACTGCATACAGAACAGCTCGTCCGATTTTTGTACGGCCTCATCACCCTGGTAACCAATGTGTTGCGCCAGAAGACTGCAGATGCGGCCACTAAGGCCTCACAGCTCAAACAGGATAACAGGGGAACGACGCAGGTTGCCCTTCACAACGGTTCACGCTCCGAACTTGTTCTGAAAATAATCATAAGCCACATTGATCTCTTTCATTTTTTCCTCAGCCACACCTTTAAATTCATCCCCGAGGTGGGCGACCTTATCTGGGTGATACTGCATGGAAAGCGTACGGTATGCTTTCTTTATGGCGACAAAATCAGCTCCGGGATCCAGCCCGAGCACGGCATAGTAGTGGGATTCATCAACCCTGGTGCCTGCATTTTTCTGGTTGTACCAAGAGGTGTGCTTTGCTTCAAAGGTCCGCTGATCATAGGCGGAAATTCTCAGATAGTTGGCAATATTTCTGGCCATCTGCAGCTCACCCTGATCCGGAGGCTGCTTGGTGTAAATAATCTGATACACCAACTCCAGGAGAATAAGCCTCGGTTCATAGGCAAAGATACTGCGAAACTCTTCGAGCAACTCGTTCATGCTCATTTTGGCATCGCGGGCGCCTTTTATCAACTGCTTGACCCAGTACATCTGCTCCTGGTTATACCGAAGATTGTACTGGAAAAAATTGAGCATGGTGTTCAACTCAGCCCGGGTAAAATGGCCGTCGGCTTGCGCTATCTTGACCAGGATATGGACAAGGAGATACACGAATCGCCTGTGCGTCTCTGGCTGCGAGGCCTCATAGGTGGAGACTTTCTGCTTGATATAGTAGGTAAACCCCCAAAAAACAGCAACAAGCAACAGAACACTCAAGATGCCGGAAAAAAAGAGAAAACCTAAAAAATTAAGCAGCGCTGGAGCACCACCAGTAACGAGAATCAGCAGCCCGGCGATGAGAAGACAGCCGCCACAGCCAGGTTGATTTTGTTGTCGATATTCCATACAAGTAATGTAAAACGTCTAGAATTTTGTACCAGGAACAGGCTGCCGACCACCTACCCTGAAAACAAGGCTGCAACAAACTGCCGGGAATCAAAGTCCCGTAAATCATCCATCTGTTCGCCAATGCCTATGAAGCGGACCGGTAACTGCATTTCCCTGCATATAGCAGGCACAATCCCCCCTTTGGCTGTACCATCAAGCTTTGTCATGGTCAAGCCGGTCACCCCCACGGCCTCGTAAAAGAGACGAGCCTGAGCAATCCCATTCTGGCCAGTGGTTGCGTCAAGCACCAGCATAACCTCATGGGGCGCCTCGGGCAATTTCTTGCCAATGACGCGTTTGATTTTCTTCAACTCTTCCATCAGGTTGACGCTGGTATGTAGTCGGCCGGCCGTATCAATAATTATGACATCAAAATTGCGGGCCATGCCGTATTCCATACCGTCAAAGACAACCGAGGAAGGATCTGCACCCGGTTTTTGGGACACGACGTCCACCCCGGCCCTTGCACTCCATATATTGAGCTGGTCTATGGCGGCCGCCCGGAAGGTATCCCCGGCAACAAGAAGAACCGACTGCCCGGAACGGGCGAATTTGGCAGCCATTTTTCCTATGGTCGTGGTTTTTCCCACACCGTTCACCCCGACCACCATGATAACAAAGGGCCCTTGCTCAGGCATAACCAGTTCAGCTGGCTGATCGGAATCCGTAATATAGGTCTGTATTCGCTCCTGAATAATACCCTTTACTACTCCAGGATCATTAAGATTTCCTCGACTGATCGTTTTTCGCGCATGCTCAAGCAGATCCATTGAGGTTTCCACTCCCAGGTCGGCCGTGATGAGTATCTCCTCAAGTTCATCAAAAAGCTCCTGATCAATCTCCTTACGGCCCAGCGCAAGGGCATCAAGACGGTACACCAGGGTATCACGGGTCTTGCCCAGTCGTTCTTGCAGTCGTTTGAGAAAAGGCTGCGCTTTCTCTGCTGTCTCACGCCTTTTCTCTGGACGGCAGGCCTCCTCTGATTCTGACTTATGCTGAGCAGCCTCTCCTCCCAGAGGGGTGGATGCTCCTTCTGTTGTGAGACGAGACTCCAGGGACTCTCCCTCTGCAGGGGTAGTAGCAGACGCATCCTTCTGTCCAAGCAAAACCTGGTCGTCAGGGAAGGCCTCCATTGGCACCATCTCCTCTCCATGGTCAGAGGCCTTGGTTTCAGGAAGGCAGATTTCCTGTTCTTCTGTATGGAACTTTTTTTTAAACCAACCTAGCATTCTTACTCTTTCCCCTGCTCAGCTGCAATTGCAAACACTGTACTGATGGTGTCCAGGTAGTGGAACACCATCCCTTGTCTGATAATTTTCGGTGGTTTGAGATTGTCCTTTCCATTGCCCACAGGCAGCACCAAAGCCCTGATACAAGAGCGCCAAGCTGTCGGCATGTTTTTGCACAGGACAAATATTTGCCAAAGAGCTACCAAGGCTCCCAAATTCTTCACCTTGCCGTACTAACCCAGGTTTCTCATCAGCTCAGGCGGTGCCTGGTTCGATAGTATTAAGAAACGCAGTATACTTGGGCATATGGGTTGCAACAACACTACCGAAGATGGTACCGCCTGAGCTGATCGTTGGTGCACAGTCTGTGGAGATTTTAAACCGCTCACCGATATCACATGCATCTGTTTTTTTTCTTTTTTTGCAAATAAGACAAAATGTTGCTCATGAGAACTCCGGGGTAAGCCCTGAGAGGTGAAGGCCAGGCGTACCCAAGCTCCTGATAGACAACAGGTACGCACTATAACTGCTCCTCCAATTACAAAGCAAGAAAAACACGTGCTTGCCGGAAACAGCAGGGCGAAGAAAAAGCATACGCTGCCTGTCTTGACCGAGACAGTACCCCCTCGGTCTGGTATCAGCTCAGGATCTGGATTGCTTTTCATCGCACCGACACTACAATATCCAGCGAGGAAAAGAGGCTGCCTTCCATCCTGCACCGGCGTACCACTCAGCACGGAGTTTGTTCACGGGTAGGTTAGGCACAATAATGCCCGCAACGGTATACGAGATTCTTCCGGGAACAGATATCTGGCCCTGATGAAAACACTGCCCACGCCACTCCCCGGATCGTTCAGCAACTCAGTTGATCCCCCCTTGGGCAGTATTTTGGCACCACAGCCATCTGTTTTATGGCTGTTTTTTATAGATCAGGATAAAATGTATAAGCAATGATGGCTTGGCCTGTCCACCACCATTTCAGAATGCACATGGACTCAGCCATTGTACTGGCACACCTTTTGTGTCCCGCGCATGGCTGATAAATACAGCAAACCAGCCAGAAATTTCTGGCAGTTTACCGGGAAGCGATTATATAGATACCTGGAACCCTGAATATACGTAGTTTGTGTCTCCCAACACCGGTCATAATGACGCAAACACTCTCGACGTCTGCCCTTTTAATCAGTTGGTATGATACTCGAAAGGTCGATGCGCAGACCAGGTGCGATAACAAGAGGAAAAGCCTGATTTTTTACCAGACACCTGTTCTGCATTCTCATGTGCAGACAGACACAATCCAAGTGGAGGAAAACATGAGTAGTAACTGTGGAGGTTCCTGTGGAACTGGCGAGCAGCAAGGCACCTGCGGTTCTGCAGATGCCCATCTGGCACAGCAGGATATCGCAATAAACAGATCTCTTGGCCGAATAAAGCATAAGATTTTGGTTATGAGCGGCAAGGGTGGTGTAGGAAAATCCACCGTTGCCGTCAATCTGGCCATGAGCCTGGCCAAAAAAGGGCATAAGGTCGGTCTCATGGACGTAGATCTTCACGGGCCCGACATTTGCAGGATGCTCAACCTGACAGGTTCCTTGACGGCCCCGACAGATCCCAAAGCACTGATCCCGCCCCTGAGCTACAGCGACAACTTGAAGGTCGTGTCCCTGGAATATATGATGAAAGACAGGGATGAAGCCATCATCTGGCGTGGACCCTTAAAAATTCAGGCCATCCGCCAATTTGTCGCTGACATGGATTGGGGCGAGCTGGATTATCTGATCATTGACGCTCCTCCGGGGACAGGGGATGAGCCTCTCTCTGTGGCCCAGACTGTCCCAAAGGTACAGGCAGTGGTGGTGACGACTCCCCAGGCTGTGGCCCTTGCCGATGTTCGTAAATCCATAAACTTCTGTAAAACAGTGGAGATGCCCATTGTGGGTGTGGTGGAAAACATGTCCGGTTTTATCTGTCCTCACTGTGAAAAGACCGTGGACATCTTCAGTTCTGGCGGTGGTGAGCAAACCGCCAAAGATTTCGACCTGCCGTTCCTTGGACGTGTGCCCATGGACCCCAGGGTGGTAATCGCCGGAGACACGGGTTCACCGTACCTCTCTTCTGACGAGGATACCCCTGCAACCAAGGCCTTTGAGCAGGTCGTCACAGCGGTCCAACAGTGTCTACCGCCGAGAAGCAGCGGCGGCTGCGCCTGTGGTTCAGGAGCCTGTTGTTCATCCTGATTGGTATGCAGACTTGGGATGATTCTGGACCCGTTACCGGTTCAGGTCCATCCTCATTTGCAACTGGTATGTACCGTTATGCTGCGGCCTGCTGCAAGCAGTTCTGGTATACCTGAAACAGCTTAGTACAGGGGGGAATCTGTAATGCATGTGCATCAACTCACTGTTGGTATGATGGGTGTCTGTACCTATGTGATCTTTTGCGAACAGACCAGACAGGCGGCCATTATCGACCCTGGCGGCGACGAGGACCGCATACTTGACTACTGCAAGAAAAAAGATCTTAAGGTAACCTATATCCTCAACACCCATGGGCACCCTGATCATGTCTGCGGCAACGGGCAGATCAAGGAGGCAACCAACGCCCCCATAGTGATGCACTCCGATGATGTTGCCTATTTCAGCAAGCCGCAGATCAAACAGTTTTTTTCCTCTCTGGGGTTGCCCGAATCCCCGCCAGCGGACAGGCTAATTCATGGCGGCGATGTTCTTACCCTTGGCGAGGAAAAAATTGAGGTCATCCACACGCCGGGACACTCTCCTGGTGGGGTCTGCTATTATTGTGCTCCCAATCTCTTTACAGGAGATACGCTCTTTGTCGGGGCTATCGGGCGAACAGATTTTCCTCAGTGCTCCATGGACGAGCTTATCCAGTCAATAGAAAACAAACTCCTGCAGCTGCCGGACGAAACCATTGTTTGGCCCGGGCATGGATACGGCGGTTCCCGCTCCACCATTGACGAAGAAAAGCGTACCAACCCCTATTTTTAGTCCTCCTTATGCGCGAAATAATACTTGGTACAGCAGGCCATGTTGACCATGGAAAAACCAGTCTGATCCGGGCATTGACAGGTGTGGATACTGACCGGCTCAAGGAAGAAAAACAGCGCGGTATAACCATTGTCCTGGGCTTTGCTCACCTGGATCTTCCCTGCGGCCACAGAATTGGTGTGGTCGATGTTCCCGGTCATGAGAAGTTTATACGGAACATGGTCGCTGGTGCAGCCGGTATGGATATGGTCGCCTTTATCATCGCTGCTGATGAGGGCATAATGCCACAAACCAAAGAGCATTTTGACATCTGCAGACTTTTAGGGGTTCAGGACGGGCTGATCATCCTGACCAAAAAAGACATGGTGGAACCCGAGTGGCTGGAAATGGTCGAAGAGGAAGTCCGGGAGTATTTCCAGGACAGTTTTCTTCAGGACGCTCCCCTCCTGGCGGTTTCCTCTACCACCGGAGAAGGTATTGACCAAGTGATTACGGAGTTGGACAATAAGGTCAAGGCCGTCCAGTTCCAGGAAGAATACGGTCCTTTCCGGCTTGCCGTGGACCGAATGTTCAGTGTTAAAGGCTTCGGAACCGTTATTACCGGCACCTCGCTCTCTGGAAGGGTTGAGACAGGCGCCAAGGTCATGGTCTATCCCCACGGTAAAGAGGCAAGGATACGCGGTATCCAGGTGCATGGAGCCGATGTGGACCTGGTCGAGGCAGGACACCGGACCGCCATCAACCTCCAGGGGATTGAGAAAGAGGATATCCAGCGTGGAGATATGGTCGCTTCTCCTCAAAGCATGGTAGCTGTTAGACTGCTGGATGCCACCCTGCTTTACCTGGACACGCTTAGGAAAAACCTGAAAAACAGGGCTCTGGTGAGGGTCCACATCGGGACCAGAGAAATTCTGGGTCGGGTGTTACTCATGGATAAGGATGAGGCCGCGCCGGGAGAGGAGGTCCATGTGCAGCTCCTGCTCCAGGAACCCGTCGTCTCCTGGCCCGGTGACCGCTACGTGCTGAGGAGTTATTCCCCGGTAACGACCATTGGTGGCGGGGTTATTCTCAATGTCGATCCACCCAAACGCAAACGGGCAACCCCTGCAAGCAAGGAAAAGAACAGGGAAATTTTTTCTTTGTACAAAACCAAGGATCCGGTGGAGATCATTTTGTTGATGCTGCGGGAAACCGGATACCGGGGGCTGACGGAGATCGCGCTGCAGGCGCGGATGGGTATTTTTGGGAAGAAGATGGCCAAGATCCTGCAGCAGCCCATCTCAGCGGGCACCATCACCGTGGTGGATTCCGAGAGCAGGCGGATGCTGGCCGCATCTGTACTGAAAAAGCTACAGAAACAAATCCTAAACAATCTCGAAATGTTCCACGCCTCCAACCCACTCAAGGAGACCTTGGGTAAGGAAGAACTACGTTCTCGACTGAGGCCATCTGTGGACGCCCGTCTGTTCCAGTATGCGCTCAATGGATTGACCAAAAAGAATCGTATTGAGCAGGACGGTGCCGAGGTCAAGCTGGCAGGTCATACCGTCACCCTGCAGGTGGATGAGCAGGAAATGCAGGAAAAAATCGGCGGCCTCTATCTGGCAGCGGGGACTGCCCCACCCAACCTAAAAGATGTGGTCCAGAAATTTACCGATTATCCCGAACAACAGATTCTGCAGATCATCAACCTGTTGCTTGAAAAACGCATCCTGGTGCGAGTCACCGAATCGCTGTACTATCATCAACAGGCCCTTGACCAGATTAGCAAAGACCTGATAGCTTTTCTGCACCAGAAAGGCGAAATAGGCCCACCCCAGTTCAAGGAACTCACAGGATTAACACGCAAGTTTTCTATTCCCCTGTTGGAGTATTTTGACAGGCTTAAGATTACCGTCCGGGTTGGGAATACAAGACAACTGAGAAAAAAATAATCCAGACAGGGGGCAAAAGCTCACCCCCCCCCATCGATCCATCCTTCAGAGATACCGTGGCAGGCCACCCGGGTTGTATCATGCACAGTTTCCAAGGGCGGTACCTGTTCTTTGCAGATATCTCGGGCATGGGGACACCTGGTATGAAAGACACAGTTGGCAGAGAGATTAATGGGGGTGGGCACGTCGCCGGAGAGCTTCTGGTGAGAAAAGCTCTGTCCTATTGCAGGAATTGCCGCCAACAAGGCCTTGGTATAGGGGTGTTGCGGGGTTGCAAACAGGGCATCCTTGTCGGCAAATTCGCACAGACTGCCCAGATACATAACCGCGACCTTATCGGAAACATGCCGCACCACAGAGAGGTCATGGCTGATAAAAAGGTAAGTGAGGTTGTTTTTTTCCTGCAGTTCCATCATGAGATTGAGAATCTGCGCCTGGATGGAAACATCCAGCGCCGCAATGGGCTCGTCAGCAACAATAAAATCAGGATCCACCGTGAGTGCACGGGCAATAGATATCCGCTGACGTTGACCACCGGAAAACTCGTGGGGATAACGGTCCCGCCAGTCAGGGTCAATACCCACCTGCTGCATGACTTGGGCCACTTTTTCCTCAACGTTTTTTTCTTTCATGCCAGGATTGTGAAAACGGACAGGTTCTCCCAAAATATCTTCCACTGTCATTCTTGGGTTGAGCGATGCGTACGGGTCTTGAAAAACCATCTGCATCCGGGTTTTATAGGGTTTCCGTTGTTTTTCGCTCAAGGTGTTGAGACACTGACCATTATAAAAAATATCCCCGCTAGTCGGCGGATAAAGCCCTAAGACCGTCCGTGCCAGCGTTGATTTGCCGCAACCTGACTCACCCACCACGCTCACCGTCTCCCCCCGGTTGATATCCATGCTGACGCCGTTCACTGCATTGACAAGCACCTTGTGCAAGGACAAACGACCGCCATGCCAGCGAAGCTGTTCCAGCCATCCACCGGAAATGTCAAAATACTTTCGCAGGTTACGGATACTGACTAAAACGTTTGCTTCCATTCTCTTTCCTCTTGCTGTGGTGCTGATAGTTATTGCACCAGATGGCAGGCCACCAGGGAGCCGGTATTCTTTTTTTCTAAAACCGGGCGTCTTGTTTGACAGACATCTTGCACCTGGGCGCACCTGTCTGAAAAAGGACACCCTGAAGGGATCTTGGCCAAACCAGGCATCACACCTGGTATCTGGTTCAGTCTTTTGGCATCGCCCGCCCCCTGGGGTAAGGCTCCAAGCAGACCAACGGTATAAGGATGCTGTGGTGTATAGGCTACTTCCGAAGTGGGACCAAGCTCGACAATTGTCCCTGCGTACATCACGGCAATACGCTCGGTTACCTGGGAAACCACCGCTAGATCATGGGTAATGAGCATGAGCCCCATATTGCTCGTCTCACACAGCTCAAGCAGTAAGGCCATAATTTCCGCCTGAATGGTGACATCCAGGGCGGTGGTCGGTTCATCTGCAATAATCAGGCTGGGGTCGGTAAGCAGGGAGGTGGCGATAACGATACGTTGGCGCATCCCGCCGGAAAACTCGTGGGGATACTGCTTCAGCCGCTGTTTCGGGGAAGGGATATACACTTTCTCAAGCTTTTCTATACAGATATCGTTGGCATCAGAGGTTGATATCTTCCTGTGAGCCCTGAGGGTTTCCCGCATCTGGGCACCAATAGTCAGGACAGGATTCAGGGTCATCATCGGGTCCTGAAAAATCATACTGATCTTATTCCCCCGAATCTGGCGCATCTCAGATGCGTTGACCTTGGTGAGATCCTGCCCCTTGAACAGAATCTCTCCCCCGGCGATATAGCCTGGTTTTGAGATGAGATTAATAACGGAAAATCCTAAAACGGATTTTCCCGCACCGGATTCACCAACGATGCCCAGCCGTTCCCCACGTGCGATGGTGAGGCTGATATCATTAATGGCTCGTAAGGTACTCTTTCTCAGAGCAAAGTCTACACAGAGATGATCAATGGTTAGCAGTTCAGACACGGTTTATCCTTTGTATAGCTTAGGATTGAGATAATCGCGGACCCAGTCTCCCAGCAGGTTGATAACCAAAACAAGAAGGATAAGAAGAATGCCTGGAAAAACAGTAATCCACCAGGAACCACTGAAGATATATTCAAAACCTTCTGTGATAAGCGATCCAAGGGAGGGTTTGGACTGGGGCATACCCAGTCCCAGAAACGACAAGGCCGCCTCGCTCATGATAGCATTGGCCACCTGTACGGTTGAAATAACAAGGACCGGAGAAAGAGTGTTTGGCAGGATATGCCGCCACATGATACGAATGTTTGACAGCCCTATAACCCTAGCGGCCTCCACGTACTCTTTTTTCCTCTCTGCCAGGACAGAAGCACGCACGGTTCGGGCGTACTGAGGCCACTCGGCAAGACCGATAATGAGGATGAGCAGAGGCGCTGCAATCTTCTCGTACTTGGCAAGGCCAAAAACCATCTGAAAGGTGGCGCCAATGAATATTGCAATCATATAGGTGGAAAAGGAGAGCTGGACATCCGCTATGCGCATTAAAACGGTGTCAATTTTTTTTATGTACCCTGACAGCAGACCAACAAGAATACCAATGAAGGCCTGGAGCACAACCGCTCCTATGCCGATAATGAGAGAAATTCGCATCCCATACAGCATGGTGGAGAGCATATCACGACCCATGTCATCGGTTCCCAGTGGAAACTGGCTGGTTCCCTCAGCCTTCCAGGCCGGAGGCAGTTCAGCGTCCATGATATCAATTGTCGAAGGATTATAGGGATCATGGGGGGCAATGAGCGGGGCCAAAAAGGCGCTGATAACCAGTACCAAAAGAAGAGCAAAACTGATACAAGCTATGGGGTCGCGGAAGAAATGGTACACAAAATCCGATTCTTGTATACGTCGGTATCTGAATCCCATGCTATTGTACCCCCGTGACTCGAACCATTGGATTCACCAAACCGTAAATAATATCGACCACCGTGTTAACGAACACAAAAATGAACCCGACAACAACAATATACGACACCATGAGCGCGGTGTCTGCCCGTTCAACCGACTCAATAAACATCGAACCCATCCCCTGCCATTGGAAAACGGTTTCAGTGAGAATGGTAAAGGCCACCATAATCCCAAGTTGGACCCCGCCTACGGTGATAACGGGCAACAGAGTGTTTTTAAAGGCGTGGACATACCAAATTCTTCTGGCCTTGATCCCCTTTGCCCAGGCATATTTCACGTACTCCGACTCCAGCACCTCCATCATCTCAGAGCGAATGAGCCGGATAAACAACGGCAGCATAATGGAAGAAAGGGCAATAGAGGGCATAATCAGATGGAGCAAACCATCTTTTGTGAACAACCCACTTTCCCAAAAACCAAAAAGAGTCACCGTTTCTCCCCTGCCAAAAGACGGTAGCCAGCGAAGCTCAACAGAGAAGATGTAGATGAGCATGATGGCTGTGAGAAAGACCGGTATTGATACCCCCAAAATAGAGAACCCCATGATCACCCTACTGAGAATTTTTTTCGGATATATGGCCGAATAGATCCCCAGAGGAATGGAAAGGCCGATAACAATCAGAGAGGCGCAGAACACAAGCTCAAGCGTTGCCGGAGCTTTTTTGATAATAACCTCGGTTACCGGTTTTTTAAAGAAAAAGGACCGACCAAGGTCACCCTGGATGGCATTCTCTAAAAACCTGCCATATTGGACAAGAAAGGGGTCATTCAAGCCCAGTTGCTCACGAATCTGGCTTCTTTCTTCCGGTGTTACACGCTCTCCAACAAGTTCCCGAACGGGATCACCAAAATTATGTTTAATGGCAAACCCAATAAAACTGATGATGAGCATGACAAGCAGGCCCTGGGCGATACGTCTGACGGTAAATGCAAACATTGGGATAGTATTTTATCGTAGTATTGGAAAACCACAGTTGTCAGGGAGCCCCCGCAACTGAGCGTTTCCTTGCTTTTATAATCCAGCCATGCTGGTCATAACACAGGGGAAACCAGCCTGATGCCGGTTCCCCCTGCATGTGTTTTCCTTTAAAAAAAGATTTGCTCCTGTGGCCTTATTGCATGACAAGGTCACCAAAATAAGGGAAATTCATGACATTGACGATATCCTCTGTATTCATGTTGTCCTTAGAGGCCCATGACAGATTCTGCCAATGCAATGGAATGAAGGCCGCATCATCATAGAGGATCTGTTCTACTTTCTGCAACAGCGCAATGCGTTCTGCGTTGTCTGTTTCAGCGTTGGCGGCTAGGGTCAGCCTGTCCACTTCTGGGTTGCAGTAGTTTCCGGAGTTATATTGTCCACGACCGGTTTCTTTGTTGGGACACATGTAGAGATATTCGTAGAAATTGGCAGAATCTTCCGTATCTGAGTGCCATCCTACCATCTGGATATCCGCCGCCTGGGCGTCAAACATATCCCAGTATTGGGCCTTGGGCATTGCCTTAAGACTGATTCGAATACCGATTTTACTCATCATGGAAACAAAGGCCTGCGCTATTTTTTCATCATTGATGTAGCGGTTGTTTGGGGCAATCATGGTACATTCAAACCCATCGGCAAAGCCTGCTTCTTTCATCAGTTTCCTTGCTTTTTCAAGGTCATAGCGCGGCTTGAGCTGGTCATTATGCCCTTGATACCCCAGGGGAGAATTCTGGGCGGCCGGGGTCGCAAAGCCTTTCATGATCTTCTTGGCAACACCAACATTGTTGTAAGCATAAGCCATGGCCTGACGAACCTTCGGGTTGGCAAACTGGGGCAGGCGCTTCTGATTGAGCTGAAAGGTTATGATTCGTGATCCTGACATGGTGACCAGTTTCAGGCCAGTGGTCTTTTCAATGCGTGAGAGATCAGCTGGCGGCACAGGCATGATGAAATCAACATCACCTGAAAGGAGCGCAGCCACGCGGGTAGGCTCTTCGGAGATAGGAGTGAGAACTATGGCGCCGACATTACCAGTATTTTTGTCCCAGTACTCAGGGAAACGTTTAAAAACAGTCTGTACGCCCTGTTCACGCTCCACAACCTGAAAAGGGCCGGTTCCTGACTCATTGAAGTTGGCAAAAGAATAGTCAGTCTTGACGATCACATCCTTTGGTTTGCCGTTCTTCTCGTCAGTACCACTGTAAAATTTTGCATCCATAGGAAAGATATAGGTGGCCATTGCCATAACAAGGCCATACGGCTCCCTGGTATGGATGTCCACCGTATGGGCATCCACAGCTTTGGCCTCAGTAAAGTACTCAAAAAGCCCTTTGAAGTCGTCAGACTGCTTCAAACGTGCCAGGGTAAAGACAACATCCGCTGCCGTAAACTCGTTCCCGGAATGAAACTTTACTCCTTTTCGCAAATAAAATCTGGTGGTTGTGTCATTGACAACTTCCCATTTTTCAGCGAGACGCGGCTCAAAGCTGCCGTCCTTTGCCCAACGAACAAGTGGGTCAAAAACCATATGGGAATATTGCAGTGTCCCGCCAGAAAGCTGAACTTGTGGATCAAGTGATATGGGATCCGCATCCATTGCTAGCTTCAAAGTAGAGGCACCAGCCGACATGCACCCCAAAAAAAGTGTGGACGCAAGGAGTGCGAGTGCACGAAAAAACCAACTCTTCATAGATGATTCTCCTCAGTTTAAAGAATAGTTGGGTCATTCCACTCAGCATCAAGCAGAACGAACCGTTTGATTGCACACGGTACCTGGGTCAGAAAAAAATCCGACTGTACGCAATGGTGGCATAATAGACTGTTCACCTGAATCCTGCAAGTGCGCAGGGCAGCGATAAGGAATTGCTTACCCTGGTAGGCAGATAAACTGTTCCCCTTGTCCTCAGGAGCTGAGTCTGCCCATATTGGGTCCTTGTTTCCCCTTTGCATAAAACCACAGCCATCCTTCGAATCAGGAGTTTGTTTTCTAGTCCGGGTTTCCCATGAACAACATGGCGTTATCCATACAACATCTTTTTGGACAGCACAAACAGAAATGGATTGCTTGCGAATATTCTACTGCCTATTGTAAATGTACCCATTTTTTCCTTACGAAAAGGGAGTCTCTTCCTTTCTGCGACAAGAACAGAGACTATTCGTGTTTGTGATCCCAAAAAGCTGAGGTGAGAGAGAATGCTATTTACAATGCGAGCAATCATGTTGCGAGAACAAATATTGCGGCAGGTATGGACTGCTCTCCTGCTCATCGTTGTATGCTTTGCCAGCGTAGCAGCAGCCGAGCCAGTGGTACACATCATTCCGGTTTCCGGAACGGTTGAACCGGGCATGGCCGCATACCTCAAACGGGTCGTCGCTCCCCTTGAGCAGGACGACTCCGCTATCCTGGTTTTTGTTCTGGATACCTTTGGGGGCAGGGTCGATGCTGCTTTTACCATTGTGGAGACCATTACCGCCATACCAAAACAAAGGACAGTGGCCTATGTGCAGGATAAAGCAATATCTGCAGGTGCACTGATCGCCCTTGCCGCTGGCAATCTGATCATGCAGGAGAACTCTCTTATCGGCGACTCTGCGCCCATTATTCAGACCAGTGCAGGACACGAGGAAGCTGGCGAAAAAAACCAGACCGTACTGAGAGCACAGTTTCGCAGCCTGGCCAAACGAAACAATTATTCTCAAGTATTGGCCGAATCCATGGTATCCAAATCCATGGAGGTCTATAAAGTGACCTGGGCGGATCGATTTGAATACATGGATAAAACAACCTTGGAGGAACTTCCCCAAAAAGAAAAAAAAAGCATCGTAAGTACCTCTACCATTGTCCAGGAAGGCGAGCTTTTAACCATGGATGACAAAGAAGCGGTCGCACTTGGTTTTTCTCGCCAAAGCGTCTCCTCCCTCGACCAGGCACTTGATGTTTTAGGGTACGGGGCATACCCCAAAATGCATGCGGCAGAAAACTGGTCGGAAAAGTTTGTTCGATGGCTGCAGCCTCTTATTCCAATTCTCATGCTCTTGGGGATTGGTGCCTTGTACACCGAGATCAAGGCGCCGGGTTTCGGTATCCCCGGCATGACGGGTATTCTTTTGCTGGGCTTGGTGTTTTTCAACCAGTACCTGGTTGGACTAGCTGATTATACAGAACTTCTGGTATTTCTTATCGGTTTTCTGCTTCTGGGCATGGAAATATTTGTGCTACCAGGTTTCGGCATTGCCGGTATCAGCGCCATCATTGTTTTGGCCGCAGGGCTTGTCCTCTCTTTTCAAGATTTTGTGCTCCCCGATCCTGCTCTGCCCTGGGAGAGTACCCTTTTGATAAACAACTTGGGACGGGTCGTTGGCTGCGCCCTGGGGGCGTTTCTGGTTTCAATGGTTGTGGTGCGTTTTGTGCTGCCAAAACTATCCCGAGTTATGGGCGGACCTTATCTGGAGGCCACTCTTCATGAGTCCCGTGTTCCGGTCACAGAGGCTTCAGGTATATGTGCAGGTGATGAAGGTATTGCCTTGACAACGCTGCGACCTTCGGGCAAAGTCACTTTTAGGGGCAGAAAAATTGATGCCGTTAGCCAAGGCGAATTTATTGAACCTGGCACAGCGGTCCGGGTCGTACAACTCGCTGCAGGGCATGTCATTGTTGAACCGATGAGAGAAAAGAGGGAAAAATGAGTTCCTGGATTCTGCCTGTTATTCTTCATATTATGGCAATATGTATTGGGGTGACCGAGATTTTTCTGCCTTCCATGGGGATCTTGACCATTCTGGCACTAGGGCTTATGGGGTATGCCCTGTATCTTGTTTTCAATACTTTTTCCCTTACTGTCTTTTACGCTATCCTGGGGGGCGATCTGATCCTTATTCCCATTGCCTTCATTCTGGGATTAAAAGTGCTCGAGGTCTCTCCATTATCCCTTAAAAAAAAGCTGGCAGCATCCCAGGGTTTTGTCTCCCAATCCCCGGACCTTGACAGGTACCTGGATTGTACCGGACACACCCTAACAACCCTTCGACCAGCTGGGGCCGCTCTGATGAACGGTGTCCGGCTGGATGTGGTCTCTGACGGAGATTTTATCGAGGCAAATACGCCTGTTCGAGTTTGCAAGATCACCGGTAACCAGGTGATTGTCTGCCGACAGGACAAGGACGCAAACAAGGATCTGGTTTCCACACCCACCTGATGTCAGATACAGGAGCAGGTGGAACCGACCTCTGTGTTGTTCTTCTTTTCTGCTGGAGGTACAGACGAATTTTGGGTGCGCCCCACACAGACTGTTCTTATTGACGCTTCTTCAAGTTATTACAACGTACAAACCAAGAAAAAGGGGGAGTAAACATGGAAATAATGTCCATTCTTTTTATTATTGCCGGCCTTCTCGGCCTGATACTTGTTTATTTCGCGTTTTCCTACATTGGCCTTTGGGTTCAGGCCTTGGTGTCCGGCGCCAGGGTAGGCTTGTTCAATATTATTTTTATGCGGTTTAGGAAAGTGCCGCCTAAACTGGTGGTGGAATCCAAAATCATGGCGGTGAAAGCCGGAATTGATATCTCCACCAATAGCCTTGAATCCCATTTCCTGGCCGGCGGCAGTATCTCCCGGGTCATCCAGGCCCTCATTGCAGCGGACAAGGCCAACATTGACCTACCCTTCAACCAGGCTGCGGCCATCGACCTTGCTGGTCGTGATGTGCTGGAGGCTGTACAGATGTCAGTAAATCCCAAAGTGATTGAAACGCCCGTTGTAGCCGCCATGGCCAAGGACGGTATCCAACTCAAAGCCATTTCCAGAGTTACGGTGCGGGCCAATATTGACCGCCTGGTTGGCGGGGCCGGTGAAGAAACCATCCTGGCACGTGTCGGAGAAGGTATTGTGACCACGATTGGTTCAGCCGCATCCCACAAGCAGGTGCTGGAAAACCCGGATACCATCTCTAAAACCGTTTTAAGTAAAGGGCTGGATGCAGGCACGGCCTACGAAATTCTTTCCATTGATATCGCAGACGTGGATGTGGGTAAAAACATTGGTGCTGAATTGGAAACAGACCGGGCCGAAGCAGATAAAAAGATTGCCCAGGCCAAGGCCGAGGAAAAACGAGCCATGGCTTATGCCCAGGAACAGGAGATGAAAGCCCGGGTCCAGGAAATGCGTGCCAAGGTGGTGGAAGCCGAAGCCCAGGTACCCCTGGCCATGGCCGAGGCGTTCAGGAGCGGCAATCTCGGTATCATGGACTATTACAAGATGAAGAATATCAGCGCCGATACCCGGATGAGGGACACCATTGCCTCACCTGAACAGAGGGATGAGCCGGGGAAATAAGAGAGTAAAAACAGGGGCTGGGGTACAACATGGATTTTCAAGACTTCATTTCGATCATCATCTTTCTGTTTTTTGTGGTGCCGCCGTACTTGAAAAGACGGGCGGCTAGGCAGAAAAAAAGACGACAGGCATCAAAAAAGCAATCCCTTGAGCTGGCCGATAACAAGCTGACCGATAACAACGTGACCCGCCACACCTGCCCAGAGGCAGGCGATGGCACTACTGCGTCATGTCCTGATGTTGCAGAGCCGCCAGCTATACCACAGGCTACTCCAAAGGAGGAGATAAATCCGTTTGTATCCCCGGCCAAAGAACACCATGAAACAATGACCAGGATACTGGCAAGCAAAAAAGCGGCCGCCATACAATCCCTCAACCATGGGGCCATGCCCCCAAGCGACTCCAGACCCCAATCGCACCTGTCCTCTCTGCCAGACGGGGTGCAAGGGCTGCAGCAGGCGATGGTCTGGTCAATCATTCTCGGCAAACCGCGTGCCTTAGAGAACCAGCAATCGCTGGAGCGGACATCGCACGCTCCAGGAGAAAGAGTCTATTGATTTTGTGCTACTCCCCGTCCCCCTGATCAACATATATGAAATCAGGACAGGCACAGGTTCTCACCAGAGAAGACCTCTGCAGGATCTTGTGCCTGTGTACAAAGGGTGCCGTGCCCACTGACTGCAAGGGACAGGTGGACCAGCTAGAGTTTTTCATGCACATTTTGGAGATTTTCAAAAAGTGGTCCTGGAACGCACTGCCTTGAAAACATTTGGCAACTGTTGATGAAACCCTTTGCGTTCCTCTGTGAGATTGTTGAGTTGCCTGGGTTGAGTTCATATTCTGGAACTATGTAAAGGTGTTCGTCGTTCCGCGTGACGACCAAGCCGGATTATGCAAAGGCCAGGGCGCGTTCCTCCAACAGGTTATCCAGCCAGTCCGGATCCATTTCAGGAACGGAGGAAAGAAGAAGGTCGGTATACTCATGATGAGGTGGGGTAAGTATTTGCTGTCTTGGTCCTTTTTCCACAATGCGGCCATGACGCATAACCACAATATCATCGCTAATGGCCTTAACTGTCGCCAAGTCATGGGTAATAAACAGATATGAGACTTGGAGTCTGCGCTGTAGGTTCAGGAGAAGCTGCAGGATACCTTCGGCTACGAGTTGATCCAGGGCAGAGGTGACCTCGTCACAGATAATCAAATCCGGTTCAGCGGCAAGTGCCCGGGCAATACAGAGCCGCTGTTTTTCACCACCAGAAAGTTCCGTGGGATACCGATCAATATATTCCTGAGGTAACTCAATCTGTTCCAACAACTCCAGTATCCGTTCCTCCTGTTGCCGCTTGGTATAGCGGAAATAAAAGCGCAGCGGTCGTCCAATAATTGTGCGTATTTTTTGTTTGGGATTTAGTGCCGTGTCCGGCATCTGGTAGATCATCTGCAGGCAGCGCAGTTCTTCCCTGCTCCTTGACTTCAACGCCGCACCCAGGGTGTGCCCTTTGAAGCATATCCGACCCTGTTGGGGTGGTAACAGGCCAGTGACCACTCGGGCCAAGGTGGATTTACCGCTGCCGGATTCGCCCACCAAAGCGACCGTACGCCCTTTATACAGGGTGAGATTGATGTTCTCAAGCACCTTGCTTTCTCTGGTGTACCCCGCAGTAACATCCTCAATACTCAAAATCACCGAATCATTTTTCTGACCATCACCTTCACACTTTTTGAAGGAGCGAACTGCCAGCAGGTCACGTGTGTAGCGTTCTTTTGGGTTGGCCAATATCTCCCGGGCATCGTTTTCCTCAACCAATGCACCATTACGCAGAACCATTATACGATCAGCCAACTGAGCCACCACGGCCAGATCATGGGTAATATAAATGGCAGCGGTATTATATTGGCGGGTGATATCCTTGATGGCGGCCAAAACTTCTATCTGGGTGGTCACATCCAGGGCAGTGGTCGGTTCATCAAAGATAATGATATCCGGCTGGCAGCTCATGGCCATGGCCAACATGGCTCGTTGCAGCTGACCACCGGAGACCTGATGGGGAAAACGGTAGCCTATATGCTCGGGATCAGGCAAGAGCAACTGATCATAGGTGGCAACGGCTTGCTCAGCAGCCTGGGAAGCACTCATCAATCCGTGCTGCACAGGTCCTTCCGTATACTGCCGAATAAGCCGATGGGCGGGGTTGAACGACGCAGCTGCGCTTTGGGCCACATAAGCAATCCGGGCTCCCCGTATTGCACGCAGTTTCGCCTCGGATGCCCCAAAAAGCTCCTGCCGGTCAAATTGTATGGAACCGGAAGCGATGCGACATCCCTGCCGGGTGTAGCCCATGGCAGCAAGGCCCAAGGTCGATTTGCCTGCACCGGACTCGCCAATCAAACCCAGCACTTCTCCTTTGTTCAAAGTGAGATCGAGTCCCTGAATAATAGGAACCCAGGAGGCGGACACATTGCCTTGGATAACGATATTCTTGATCACAAGAAGTGGTACCATAAATTCACTCTTTCACTTGCTGGTTCATGAGACCGGGGTTCTCATTCCTCTATTCTTCCAAACCACTTGCCACGTGTAGGAACCAGTCCACCATAAGGTTGACCCCCACAGTCAGAAAAGCGATGGCTGCGGCAGGCCAAAGGGGGGTATAAATGCCAAACGTGATGGCTCCAGCGTTTTCCCGCACCATACTGCCCCAGTCAGCGGTTGGTGGCTGAATGCCCAATCCCAGGAAACTCAATGCGGCTATAAAAAGAAAAACAAAACAGAAACGCAGACCGAATTCCGCCACCAATGGCGGCATGGCGTTGGGTAAAATCTCGTGACGCATAAGCCACCAGAGGTTCTCTCCTCTGAGTCTGGCAGCCTCAACAAACTCCATAACTTCAATGTCCATGGCAACCGCCCGTGACAATCGATACACCCGGGTGGAATCCAGCAAAGCAATGACAACAACAAGAGCAGGGATAGATGTGCCCACCACGGAGAGCACCATGAGTGCAAAAATAAGCGTGGGAAAGGCCATCAGAATATCAATCAAACGGCTCAGAACCTGGTCGATCCAGCCTCCTAGAGTTGCTGCCACGCCCCCAAGGGTGACACCAATGCAGAAAGAGAGCGCGGTGATGAGAAAGGCAATGGCAATGGTGTTTCTGGCTCCATACAAAAGGCGGGAAAACAGGTCACGCCCCAAGTTGTCCGTTCCCAGATAATACTCCTGACTTGAAGGTAGCCAGACATCCCCGGCCAGCTCGGTTTCACCGTAGGGTGCTATGAGCGGCGCAAAGATGGCGGCAACCAGGGTTATACATACCATCACCATGCCAATTTTTGCGCTTATGGGTGCTGCCTGCAACATTTTCAGGGCAATAGACATACAATATCCTTTTCGATCCCTCAGCGCGGGCTGCGCAACCTGGGGTTGGAAAGAATGGACAGCACATCGGCCAACAAATTGAAGCCAACATAGGTGGCGGCAAAAACCAGGCCGCAAGCCTGCACCACCGGAATGTCACGCTTGGAGACCGAGTCTACCAGAAGCTGTCCTAGTCCAGGATAGACAAAAACAACCTCGACAATCACCACGCCGACCACAAGATACGCCATGTTCAGGGCAATGACGTTGATTACAGGCGACAGTGCATTGGGAAAGGCATGCCGTACAACCACCCGCACCTTGTTCAATCCTTTTAAATGAGCCATTTCAATGAATGGGCTTGAGAGAATGTTGATGATAGCAGCCCTTGTCTGCCGCATCATATGAGCGATAACGACCAGGGCCAGAGTTAGGCAGGGCAGGAAAACAGCATGCATTTTTTGCCAGAACCCCATCTGCTCGTTGAGAGTGGCAATACTTGGAAAAATCGGCCACTGTACCGAAAGCAGGGCAATGAGAATATAGGCGATAAAAAATTCCGGAAAAGAAATCGCACTCAGAGTTACCATGGAGAGAAAACGGTCAAACAGGGTATTGCGGTACAGGGCGGCCAGAATGCCAAGCACCACAGCCACAGGCACAGCCACCAGAGCTGTCATGGAGGCAAGAAACAGGGTGTTGGCAAATCTCCAGTTGATCAACTCCATCACCGGGCGGCTGTTTGCCAAAGAAGTACCAAAGTCCCCCTGGACAAAACCAGCCAGCCAACTGATATAGCGTACATGGGCAGGCAGGTCCAGCTTCAGTTCTTTACGAAAGGCCGCAACGGTTTCAGGGGTCGCGTTCTGACCAAGAATTTCCTGGGCGAGATCGCCGGGCAAGGCTTCTATACCCGTAAAAATGAGCAAGGAGATGACCCAAAGGGTCACCAGGCCCAAACCAAGACGCTGCAGCGTCAGGATAGCAAGGGGATGCAATTTCAAAACTGCCATGGGATGTGCGACTGTTGCCTGTTCTTTTCAGGACTTGAACCACCAGCGCTCCGGAGCATAAAAACCATCCAGCTCCCAGTTGATCCCAAGTGTACCATAGCCGATCTTATCACTGGCTGCTGCCAGATCCGCGCTGAACATGGGGACCACAACGCCGCCTTCATTCCGTACGATTTCCTGCATTTCCACATACATGGCCCGTCGTTTTTTCTCGTCCAGCTCGGCGCGGGCAGATACCAGCAAGGCATTGAACCGGGGATGATCCCAGAAAGTATCGTTCCAGGCCGCTTCCTTCGCATAGGCCGTGGAAAACATAATATCTTCGGTTGGCCGCCCGCCCCAGAATACCGCACTCCAAGGCTTCTTCATCCAGACATTACTCCAATACCCGTCATTGGGTTCTCGGACCACATCTATGGTGATGCCAGCCTTGGCCGCACTCTCCTTGTAGAGAACAACGGCGTCAACGGCTCCCTTGAAAGCAGCTTCTGCAGCATGCAATTTCAAAGTCACGTTGGAAAGGCCTGCTTTCTTGAAGTAAAATTTTGCTTTGTCTGGATCATACTCTCTCTGCGGCAATTCATGGGCGTGAAACCGATTGCCCTCGCTTATGGGATGATCGTTACCTATCTTTCCATACCCGCGCAGAATGGTCTTGACCATCTGCTCCCGATCAATGGCGTATTTGAGTGCCAAACGCAGATCGTTGTTGTTATAGGGCGCCGTATCAGTCCGCATGGCAAAGGTGAAGTGTTTATACCCGTCCTGCCGCATGACCTGAATACCAGGCATGCGCTCGAGCAGATGCACGGTTTTCAGGTCGCACCGGTTCATCACATCAATCTGACCGGTTTTCAGAGCATTGGTGCGGGCGTTTACATCATTGATGCCCAAAATTTCAACCTCGTCGAACCAGGCTCGATCAGTTTTGAAATAGTTGGGGTTTCGGCTGGCCAGGGCTCTCACTCCGGGTTCATAGCTTTGAAGTATGTACGGTCCCGTAAAAACCCCATCGGCTAGATTTGTTTCATTGGGGCCGATAATGAGGTGGTGGTCGCTCAGAATAAAAGGAAAATCGGCATTCCCCATCTCCATCTCAAAAACAATGGTGTGAGCATCCTCTTTTCGCATTCCGGTAATGGATTCAACCAGGGTCTTGGCAGCGGACTTGCTTCCTTTTTTGCGATGCCAATTGATGGAATATATGACATCATCAGCATCCATGGTTTTGCCGTTGTGGAAGGTAATGTCCCGCTTCAGTTTGAACATCCATTTTTTCGCGTCAGGTGCAGCCTCCCAGCTCTCCGCTAACTCAGGAATGGCCTCACCGTCGGTATCGACTTCGACGAGTTTATTCCCCAATGTGCCTGTGACCAAAATCATGGTCATCATCGCATACAGGATGCTTGGATCAAGGGTATCGCTGGTGGCTGCTCCATCCAGCCCGATACGAAGCCTACCGCCTCGCTTTGGGGTCTCTGCCTGGGCGACCGAGGGCAGCAATGTTGGCGATAAGGCCGCGCTCAGTCCAGCTGCAGAAACATAGGTTATGAATTCGCGGCGGGAAATTCTGCCTGCCTGCAACATCTTCTCAAGTTTCTTCAAGCGTTCCATGCTCGTCTCCTGTTGTTCTCTGCTTAACGGTGGAAAAACTGGTTATTTATCAGGATCAGGGCTTATCCCGGCTTCTTCTATGGGGTCTGCGGCCAGAATAGGTGCTGCCTGGATGGATTTGGCATCCATTATAGCAACCAACCGCTGCAAACTGCTGAGAACCATCGTCTGTTCCCAGTCCTGCAGGTTATTGAAGCGTTCTACAAAAGCTTCCTGCATCAAAGGCGGTGCCGTTTCCAGGGTCTGCATACCTGCCTCGGTTATCCGCACCAATACCCTGCGGCGGTCAAAATCACTCCTTTTACGGCTGACAAACCCTCTTTTTTCCAGCCTTTCCATGATGCCAGTAACCGTACCCTGACTTAGGCTAACTGTTTTAGCAACCTCACCGACCGGCGCCTCATCTGATTGAGCCACGGCTTGTAAAACCAAAAGCTGCGGTCCGGTCAAACCAACTCTTTTCACCAAACTTTTGGAGTTCAAAGAAATGGACTGCGTAATTTTGCGGATAGCTATAAGCACACTGTTGGTAACCGTGTCCGCCGCATCTTTCCGTATGCCGTTGTTGTCCACCATAGTGTTCTCCAGATTAGAACAAATTGTTTGCAGTACAAAATATAACCGATAGAAAAACTTTAGAAAACAAATTTTTTCACCTAAAAAAAAACCAAGAGGAAGAAAAGAGCGCAAAAAAACAAATAAGATATAGTTTTTATAATAAAATTGAAAAATATTGTGTTCTAAGAAGTCAAGATAAAACCTTTGTGCACAATGGTATTATCCACCACATTCCCCTGAAAACATCCTGAATCATTTTCAACGCAAACGATAAACTGCTTTGCATTGAAAATATCAGACTGAAGCGCAGAAAGTTGGTTGTGCTAATCTAGTGTGAGCAGAGCAGGTATGACCATCCCAGCCTTTCTGGACCGAGTCCCGTCGCTAGACGCCTTTGGGTCATCGTCACTTATCGGTTCAGTGCTGGTCGGCGAGGGTGTCAAGGCTGCGGGGCACGAGCACCGAAGACTTGGCCTTGACAGCCGTGCAGACCAGCACTATGCGAGCATTATAAGGGAAGTGAAAGCTAAGGAAAAAGTACAGAAAAAAAGTTGCTTTATGATTACCACCAATCGTGGTTTTGCTGATTGGACCCAAGTTTTTGGTGATCAGACGATGACTGCCGCCATGCTGGACCGACTCACCTATAAGGCCAGGATAATCAATTGTACTTGAGAGAGCTATCGGTTGAAACAGAGCCTTGCGTGCAGAAAGAAAAAGAGCAATGGCCAACAAGTTCAAGAGATGAAATAAACCTCGTGGTGGTTCCCCACCCTTGTTAACCCAAGCTTAGGGTGGTCTAAGCCGGGTTAGCGCAGGTGGTCATTTTTAGGTTATCATAACGACCGATTTCTCAACAGCTCTGTTGGTTCAAGTGCGGGGATTTTGGTACCTCATTATACCAGGGTATATGTGTTGCCTAAATACTGCCGAAGATGGTGTCACCTGAGCTGACTTTGGTGAACAGTTTGTCGAAATTTGAGCCGACTGACGCTCCCTCCTCAAACAACCTCTCATACCACCCAATCACTGATGTTGGTGGCAAAAACTGGTGTACCCAAAGGCAACACTGCCTCCGTCTCACTAGACTAGTCCGACGCCATTATTCTGTATTATCAATGATCAATCCTGCTCCACCTTAGCAGCTTATTTCTGGCAAGGCGGCTCAAGTCTTGCCATGTTAGATCAATGGGCTGCAACAATCTGCCTCTTTCAAATAGCTAGCGATCCTTTTCGTTATCCCCCATTTCTTTGCAATGGCATTGTTAGCCCTCTAATTGTACATCAAACAGCAGCAGTTTCAATTCGGGTAAAACAAAACCAAGCCAGGACATAAATCAATAAAGCAAAAACCAAGGCGGCCTGAAAGCCAAAGAAAAAGGCACAAATCAAGCTTACAAAGCCACCAAAAACCGTAAAAAAGCCATTCATACCCCATGCCCAAGGAATACCCTGAGGTTCAACCTGACCGAGCCGATACATCCCAAGAGGAAAAGGCATGCCAAGGAAAAAACCAAGAGGTAACATCATCAGTGAAGCTGCTATAATACGTACAGGTAACTGATATTGAAGCAACTTTACAAACAACGGTTGATAGAAGAGAAGAAAGCCACCACCCACGGCCAGGATGGTCGCAAAAATGATATGCCAGCGTCCTGGAAGATAAAGTTGCCATTTTTTTGAGGCTGCCGAACCAACACCGGCAGCAAAAAGGAGTGAAAACAGAACAACCGCAAACGTGTGTGTTGGAAAACCAATGAGCTTGGTAAACATCTGGATCAACATCAACTCTATGATAATAAAACCAGCGCCCAGGCAGGAAAAATACACCAGATACCAACCACGGCTTGTCCACTTGGCTTTTCCTACCGAGGAACCGAGCAAAGGTACAAACACAAAGATACAGGCAAAAAGGATGGAAACGACCCCGACCACAACAAAACTCAAAATATCCCGGGAGAGGAAAGGAAGCAGCTGTGCGTTTAAAATCCTAGCCGTTCCTTCGTCAATGTATTTGGAATTATTGATACTCAAGGGAGCAATTGTTTTCCTGATCATGTTAAAAAACGGCTTATTGTCAGTGACAGGTGATAACCTGTAATCAGCTTGGGAAGCAAGCTCCTTAGGAAATGGCTGTTGAAGGAAATCGACAGGTAAAATATTGACCTCTGGATAAAGCGGATGAAAAGCTATTCTAAACATTGCCACCTTACCTACGAATTCTGATGGCATAGAGGTCACTCCATCGACATCGAGCCAAATGGAAAATCCCTTATCAAAGTCAGAATTGTCTGAAACGACCTCAAAAAAAATCATCTTTCCATTCATACCTGAAATGGTACGAGGCAATGGGAACGAGATTTCTTTATTATCTGTTACCTCTCGCCCTGCTATCGAAACTTCAATCCCCTTTACTTCTTCAGGAGCAGTAAGCCGTAGTGTAATTGGATAATCCAAGTGTTCCTGAGCATGGGTGCCTACAGCGAGTGGGATATGATCTAGCGTATTTTTTTTGCAAAGAAAATGTCCTTTGTACGGGTGCCCCTTAATAACTTTAGGTGAAGGGTTCCCAATCGGTACCCGGTCGAACCCCCTTACCTTTTCTCTGTTCGCATATGCATGGATACGGTTGACCTCTTCCAGGCTCCACGGGGTCATTTTAATCAGTACGGTAGGTAACGAGTCTTTTGAGTACCGTTCTAAAACAAGTATATGGCGATTAAAATCGGTTCTTCCCATCTGGTGCCAGGCAAGACTGGCTGTTGTCAGCATCCGCGGGTAAAAATGCCTGTTGATGGACAGTATTCCGTCATCCTTCAAGTGTTCGAAATATTCAACATATGCTTCAGCTGTCTGGAGGTATGCCGCACCCAGTGCTCCACTTCCCTGGGCAATACTTGAACTGGTATGATTGGAAAACATCTGAATGATATCATATTTTTTGGAGGTAGAACGAAGGAAAGTTCGTCCCTCGCCTACCTGATAATCCACTCTGGGATGGTTGAAGATGTTTCCGCTGTACTCGGCATAGCGTCCTTTTGCTGCATCAACCATGGCAGCAACCAGTTCAATGGCATCGACATGCTGTGCTCCAAAAAGCAAAGCCGCCTTTGTCTCCCCTCCAACTGCCGCTCCCAATATCAATACCTCCGCCTTTGTTCCCTGTTTAAAGTAATGAACCAGAGAATTCAGACCAAAATAATAACTATCGGGTTTGTCTGTCATTTGTTTGTAAAACTGGTCGAAATCGCCATCAAATCCCACCAGCCAAGATGCCTGCTGCCCACCATCTAAAGCAAAATATTTGGCTCCGGGACTACTATTAAAAACATCCAGTTTGGAAACAGCATCCCACTTCACATAATCCCTCTTGCCTTCAGATATCCATTTATCCACTCCCCGCTTATTGCCATGGCCTCTGAACTCAAAATAACCATCATGCACCACGGGTGTCATGATGAGAAAAGCGACAACCGGGAATACGAAAGCAATCTTACCTGCAGAAAGAGAAACGTTAGAAAAACAAAGAGTTGCCACACAGAGCAGTGCAGCAATAACAAACAGGATGCCACCGGGACCGAAAACTGGAACAAGAGGGATAAGTGCTAGACAGCCTAAACCAGCGCCTAACAAATCATAAAAATAGAGCCCATGACTTTCTTGGGAATAGGTAGAAAAAACAATAGATATAACAATTCCACCAATAAAAAATGGGGTAATCAGCGCCGCATACATCCCTACCCAAGAGAGCAGTTGCACCATTGCAGAACCACCAAAATTCATATCAAAGGGAAGAAAATTCAATACCGGTAACAATGCCAATGCAGTTCCACCATAGGCCGCCGTCAACCAGGGAAGAACGCGAGCACGTGACCGGGCGGCCGGTTTAAGCAGAGAGACATATATTCCCCCAAGACCTAAAGCAAACATCGCGGCAGTAACAACCATGTACCCCATGGCAGGATTAAGGATAACGTCAAACACTCTGACCATGCATAACTCAAGTAAAATAGTGGCCAAGGTGGTCGTCCCCAGCCCTACTTTCATCCGTATAATAGATACATTGTTCATAGCAGCCATTAATAAATAGTCTCCTGTTGACTCCTGTTTATTGGTTGTAGACTCATGTTGTTCGCGTACAGACCGGCTTGCCATGTAGACTGTTCTTGCTCTACGCCCTTTTGTGATATCGGAGAGTTATTCTCCCCGAAAGTCCAGGGACTCTTGCCATGGCAATGGGATCGCAGGTGCTCGAAAAGGTCTAGCCCGGACCGTTCATCAGCTCAGGTGGCCTCAGTTTCGGGAGTTTTTGGTACCTCATAATACTTGGGTATATGTCTTGGCAAAATACTACCCAAGATGGTTCGGCCAGGGCTGACCTTGAGGGAACAGTTTGCCTAAATGTAAGCCGACTCACGGACACCACATTCATCTATTGTTGTAGAATTTTCTAAAACGAGACAAAAAGTTCATGAGATATCCGGGCTAGTGATACTCCCACCAACACTGCGTTGGGCAAACGGCTGCCACGGACATTACTGAGCAGACTTGAACTTGTTTCCCTGGGATATCTCTCACCTCAAGCAGATAGAAATCAGTCTGGACATATTCCTCGCATTACTCTATTGGATCATGCAAACCTGGATTACGTTTGGCAATTCATCCCAGCCTCTACAGTTACAATGAAAGCTGTAGAGAGGGGAAAACATATCGGAACGCCTGCTCAGCATCTTAGGACAAGTGAGAAGTACACCTAAGTGGTTAGGGTGTACAAAGAAGCCGGTCACTATCTGTTGGTGGTATCCCACCATACCGTTACTTTTTCCTTTCCTGTGACGACAAGAGGTGGAGCTGATCTTTTTGGGAGGTATACATACCATTGATAGGCTCTTTTTACAATAGAATCACAAAAAAAACTCTTACCCCCCACTTGCACGTATCATACTGTTTTTTATTGACTTTTATCTAGCCAGAATTTCTCTTCAGCTCAGGTGGTGCCAGGGTCAAGAGGTTTTGGTACCTCATTCTCCTTGGGTGTATGTGTTATCAAAAAACTGCCGAAGATGGTACTGCCTGGACTGATCTCAGGCTAACAGTTTGGTGAAATTTGAGCTGGCATTCGTATACCACATGCCTCTGTTTTTGTAGAGTTCTTTGGCATCGAATCTTTCTGGTACGTCCAACTCAAATCGCCATAAGACACCTTGACCAGTTGTATGAAAAAGTGGATCTCTTTATTTCGGGTCCCACCGGTCTCTCGCCTGAACATCGCCCAAAAACAGGGGCAACCTGAAAACAGCTACAGCCTTGAGTAAAGTGAAACCAAGGAGTTACATGCATTGCACCTAGCTACCTATCAGGTGATATACAAAATGATGACAGACATGGTCGCAAAAGCACACAAGGTGGAAAGAACGATGGTTGCAGAGGCGAGGTCCGTATCAGAATGTAACTGCGATGAGAGAACATAGGTGGCGGTAGAGGTGGGCAAAGAGAAAAAAAGCATGCTCACCTGCCAGGGTAACCCCTGGACAGCAAACAGGGCGAGAAAGCACCAGCCCAGCACTGGTAGCAGCACTAACTTGCTTACCACTGCCAAAGATGCATGCAGTATCGAGCCCCGTAGCCTGTGGAATGACATTGCCCCGCCAATAGAAAAGAGTGCAAGCGGGAGGGTGGTTGAGGAAAGGAGGCGTAAAAAATTGTCAATATACTGCGGAAAGTCAACAAAATAAAAGGCATAAGCAATCCCTGAGAGACAGCCGAGAATAAGAGGATTGGTCAGCAAATTTCGTAAAGTGGAACGTAGGCGTGATGACTCGGGGCCTGAGGTCTTGTCATGCCAAACCAGCACACTGACACTCAGCACATTGATTATTGGAATAAGTAAGCCCACGAGAATAGCAAACAGCTGTACACCTCTCTCACCCAGAAGATTAATCACTACAGCCATACCGATATAGGTGTTGAAGCGATAACAGCTCTGACTGAAGGAACCTGCCTGAAAGGCTCCCATTCCAGTACAACGAATCAACAACAGGCTGCAGTAGAACACCGAGAGTACCGCACAGAGTGAAGCGGCAAGATAGTGCCAATCACCATCCTGTCCAAGAGGGGCCGAACCAATCTTCCAAAACAGCATCACCGGGAAGAGAATATAATACACCAGCCGGTCACTGCTGCTGTAAAAGGCCTGGGTAAGGAGACCAAATCGACGTAAAAATATCCCGGTGAAAATCAGGGCAAATACCGGGAAAAGAGCATTCAGAACCATAAGTTTCCTCATTAACACTACATTTCAGGGGCCTCATGCAATACTCAACAGTGGATTCTGTCGCCTGTTTGTTCGGCATGCAGGGCATCGCCCTGACGGCTTGCAGGTCGGTTCTGTATGGGTGAAGCTGCAACCATCATCTGTTTGAGAGCAGACCAGGCAGTAAGCGTTGTTCCTGCTGAGCATATTTCTTGACCAGTTTATCCACCTTATGTCGAACCGTTTTGCTGACCTCTTGCATCAGGGAAAAGGGGACTGCACGTATGCCATACACATTTCTGAGTCGAGCAATCATTGCAATCCATAGGCGCCCTGTTTTCTCGGCATCAGCAAGAGCACGATGATATACACCGTCATTAACAATCCCGCAATAGGATACCAATGTGCTAAGCTTATGATTGGGGGCATTGGGATAAACCCTTCTCGCCGCTAGCATCGAACAGGCATATTCATTTTCCCGGAACCTGTTCAAAAAGGCCAGTTCACGATCGAGAAAGCGTATGTCAAAGGAGGCATTATGAGCAACAAGTGGACAATCTTCAATGAAGCAGAGAAATTCTTCCATGATCACATCACTGTCAGGAGCCTGTTCCACCATGTCGTTGGAAATTCCGGTCAATGATTCGATAAAGGAGGAAATGGGAAAGCCAGGATTCATAAGCCTTTGAAAACGATCAACAATCTGATCATTTTCTATGCGAACTGCCCCGACTTCGATAGGACGATCCCCTGCCTCGGGCGCTCCCCCCGTTGTTTCAAAATCAAACACAACTATGTTCTCAGCCATTGGTTCTCATGCATTCTACCACATATTTACCTACCTGTTTTTCGTCCCCCCAAAATGAAAAACTACCTACACACTGGGAGGGTCTGTAACCGGTCTCTTGCACTTACTGCCAGCCTGTATTTGCTTTCAGGCTGTCCAGATTTGGGTCAGCGCATTTGGCGGCTATTGCCCGAATTATCCATGAACATTTTGGAGAAGTACTATTAATGTACTGGAGTTTAGTCTGAATTTCTTGTCAACTGCGGTGGTGCAAGGATCGGGTGCTTTTAGTACCTCTTTTTATTTGGGTCTATGTGTTGCCCAAATACTGCCCAAGGCGGGACCGCCTGGGCTGACCTTTGGGGAACAGTTTGGCAAGATGTGAGTCTGCTCACAGAAACCATATCCATTTGTTTTTGTTTTCTTTTTCTTAAAAAGGACCAATTGTTCATGAGCAATCCAGGCTCAGGCTCCACCATTATAAAACCAGCGGAGTCATGGAACTCTAACCTTATGATACGGCTAAGCAATTCTTCAAGATACCCTTGACTCTATGGCCATATATTCATACCATAGCAGATACTGCGGTTCAGGCAACCTTCACGCGCCCACACTCTGCGCGGAATTATTGCCCGCTTTTTTTTCTACACTGTACTCTGGAGGGAAAAATTTCATGTTGGAAGTATCGGCCACGGCAACGGAAAAACTTGCGGCATATCTCAAGGCAAACAAGGTAACCCTCCCTATGCGCATAATTGTCATGCATGGCGGTTCTTCTGGTCCAGCCCTTGCCCTGGCTCTTGATGAAACAAAATCTGGCGATGCAGTCTTTGAGCAAAACGGCCTCACCTTTATCGTGGAAAAAGACCTGCTTGATCAACTCGGTGACATCACAATTGATTATCTCAATGCTGGTATCCGCTCTGGATTTCACGTTTGCTCTTCTATTCCCCTGCCTGGTGGGGGTTGCTGCGGTTCCGGAACCTGTGGAACAGAAAAATGTGATGGCTAACTCCTCTTTTGCTGGGCCATCGAGGAACGGTGGAGCAAGCCTTGCACTCCGATGAAGGATCGTGAAGGTCAAAAAAGTGCTGAGAGCGCAGGACAAGAAATCAGTCTCTATTTGCCTGTGCAACCTCATAAAAACGTGGTTCAACCTCCAGCAACGCCTCTATCATCACCGGATCAAAATGCGTTCCCTTGCCTTCGAGCATGATCTGTATAGCCTTCTCATGGGAAATAGCATCTTTATAGACACGTTTGGTTGTCAGGGCATCATAGACATCGGCTATTGCCATAATACGCCCTGCCACAGGAATCTCTTCCCCGGCCAGCCCATTTGGATACCCTGTCCCATCCCATCGCTCGTGGTGTGAACCTGCAATTTCCTTTGCACAACTAAGAAAGGAAGTTGGATTTCCAGCCATGCTTTCCAGGTTGGCGATGACCTCTTCCCCGTAACAGGTATGCGCCTTCATTTCTTCAAATTCTTCTGGGGTGAGCTTGCCAGGTTTAAGGAGAATGGAGTCGCGAATAGCCACTTTCCCAATATCGTGTAGCGGTGCTGACTTTTTCAGCAGGGTTATGTATTCTTCTGTTAAAAGCTCGGTAAAATGTCCCATTTCCACCAAGGTCACAGCTATAAGATACACATACTCACGGGTACGATGGATATGACTACCTGTTTCCGGGTCACGATACTCCGCCATCTCGCCTATGGCCTCAATAATCACATCCTTGAGGACCTCAGCCTCTTGCGTGCGCCTTTGGACTTCCTTCTCCAGACTCTGGCGATACGCACTCAACTCCAGATGATTTCTCACCCGTGATCGGAGTTCCAGGCCCTTGAACGGTTTGGTGATATAGTCCACTCCACCCAGTTCAAACCCGCGGACGATATCCTCTGGCTCTGCCCTGGCGGTCAAAAAAATGACGGGTATGGTATCGATCTGCTCATCACGCCGTAGCTGGGCAGCCGTCTCAAAACCGCTTTGTCCGGGCATCATGACGTCCATCAGAATCAGCTGGGGTATGGTGGCCCTGATACGTTCAAGAGCCTGTTCACCATTGGTTGCATAGGCAAAATCGCAATCCAACGTCTTGAGATGAGACATGGCCACTTGAATGTTCTCTGGAACGTCGTCAACAATAAAGACAAGAGGTTTTTTCCGTGCATTCATTTCTCAAGCCCAGACATAGCTTTCAAGGATGTCAAAATACCTTCAACCTCCACAATATCCGGTTCTCCTGCGGCTTCGACCAGAGCCTTTCCGAGCCGACAAATGGCCTGGGATTGTTCCTCTTCGCCAATCTCGAGAATTCTATTTCCCAAAGCCAACGCCACAGATAAACTACCGGTATGCAGCGCCAAGTCGAGAAAAGAATCCAATTCTCTATTCCATAAAGTGGTCAATAAGCCAATCCCTGTTTCTGCAGATGCCTGGAGTTTGGGTTCGACCAGAATCCTCTCCCCCTCTGTATCCATACGGTTTTTAAATGTGCTCACCAACCTGTCAATATCTTCAAGGCGAAATGGCTTTTGGAGAAAGCCATCAAAAAGAGCGGGATAGTCAGAATGCCCCACGGTAGTTCCCGTCATGAGAATGATAGGAATACCCTCTGTAACCGGGTCAGCCCGCAGCTCTTCAGCCACTTCTCCGCCGTTTTTCCCCACCAGATTGAAATCCATAAAAATCAACCCAGGTTGTTCCTCTTTCACCTTTTCCAGAGCATCTTCCCCTGTAGAAGCGGTAGAAACAGTGAACTCTGTCTCGGCAAAATAATCTGTGAAAACATCCTTGATCAGATCCATGTCATCGACGACTAAAATCCTGGTACTGGAAAGTCGGCGGGGGGAAGTTCTTTGTTCTTTGCGTATTGGGGTGGCTGCCGGTGTGATCGACTGGACGTTGTTAAAGGTGACCGTAAAAACCGCCCCTTTCCCCTTTTCGGTTTGCAAGTGGATACGACCTCCCATCATTGCGGTCAGCCTGGCGCATAACGGTATCCCAAATCCAATTCCACTATAGACTTCTAACGACTTGTCAGAAACAGGATTTAATACCTCGGAAACGATCATTTCCTGACTTCTATCCATACCCCGCCCTGTATCCTCTACAGTAATGGTAAGAGTCCATTTTTCCGGGTGACTGGTGCTGGAACGCTGTGCCTCAACCAAAACTGCAATATGCCCTTTTGGGGTATATTTCACCGCATTCTTCAAAAGAATCTGTAAAATTTGTTTAAGGCGTTCACCATCAAAAACAATGAGTTCCGGGACATCATCTTGAATGTCCAGCCATAGCTTCAAATTTTTGTTCCTGGCAGCGTTTTCAATGGCACGAATTCCTTCTTGAACAATGGCACTGAGCCTGACAGTCGTTTCCTTCAGTTTAAGCTGACCCGATTCGATCTTGGAAAGATCCATAATATCGTTGAGCAGGTTGACCAGGGTCATCCCGCTTTTATATATGGCCTTGGCAAATCGTCTTTCCCGTGCACGCAGCTCGGAGGCAACCAGCATCTCCGCATAGCCAATGATGGCATTCATTGGTGTTCGGATTTCATGATTCATATTGGTAATGAACTCCATACGCATACGTTTAGCGCTGAGAAGAGTTTCATGAACCTGCTCGTGCTGGATGGTTGTACATCTTTTGTCCACGTTCATGGCATATATGAGATCAACCAGTTTAAAACCATACCTCAACAACCCCTTCCGTCCACCAGCTTCATAGCGGCAGATGATATCCTCGCACAGTCCACATGAATAGTGCTCAAGGTGGGCTGATTGAAAACACGCCAGGCTCTTAGAGTCTGCCTGCAGAATTGCCTTGAGGTGATCCTCGGGAATCTCTGCATCAAAGGACAGATGAGGCATTCCCACCAGTTGTACCCCTGCCTGTTGGGCTGCGCGTTCCGCTGAGCCGTTGGTCCTTTCTATAATCAGGTTTTCATCAAGCCAGAGAATATCCACCGGGGCCTTGTCCAGGGCGACCCACATACGTTCCCGCTCGTACCGATCTCTTTGCCATTCAGCTGTCCGCCTCTTCAGCTTCAAACCGAGTACGACAATGCCCACTGTCAGTACGGAGCTATACAGAGCGAGAGAAATAATGGCCGTGGATTGCGTGGGCGGCATTATGGCCGCCCACGTTTCGACGTGTGACACAAGTAGGGCGCAAAAAGTAACAGATAGGACGCTCACAATCTTTTGCACTTTGTTCTCGGTACGCTGAATTTACTGTAAAGTTACTTCTCATTATAGGGCGGGTGTGAAAGACAAGTCAAAAATGTATGCGATGGCAACAATAAATTATTCCATATCACTGCTAGCTCGTATACATTCGTGCGGCCCGCACCAGACCCACAGCCCATTCGGGGGTACCGGGTGCAAGGACATGGGTGTACATCGCCAAGGTGTTGTTTGTAACCAAGCCGTCACGGCCGCCGAGAAAACCTGTCCCCCGCTCCATCTCCACCACAAGTTCCTCCGTCCTTCCTGCCCATGACTTGACAGTCGAATATCTAAATTCATGCCCTTTAATAACCGTCCCCTTCTCATAAAAGCAGGTGTCACCGGTTACCGTACATGCCGAGTATCCATGGGCCTGGGGCTTTTGCGACAGTCCGAACCGCACTGGAAAAACACCGGTCATGGGGTATTCCTGTCCCTCTATTTCCAGGGACTGGCCGAGGTATATCAGACCACCGCATTCCGCATAAACAGGCAATCCCCTTGCAATCATCTGCTTTAACGAGGCCCTAAACGATGCGTTCTCAGCCAGCCTGCGAGCGTTTGTTTCGGGAAACCCCCCGCCAATATACAAGCCATCAAGATTTTCAGGAATCTTATCGGTCTGCAATGCGTCAATAAAAACCAGCTCGGCACCTTCTCTTCGCAGATATTCGAGGTTTTCCTGATAATAAAAATGAAATGCAATATCACGGACAACACCTATTGTGACCCGGTTTTGATGAAGTATTTTCTCGAAATGCCATGCGGTATTGGGTTTGATCGAAGACATCCTTTCGGTAATACAATGCAGGTCGAAATGCTCCAGGGCAAGCTCTGCAAGCCTCTCCACGGTAGAGCGGGCTTCCTCGTATTCCTGTAAAGGAACAACGCCGAGATGACGCATGGGAAAGATATCTTCCTGTATTCTGGGTACAATACCCAGCACAGTTAAAGGGGTGTAGGTCTCTATGGAACTGCGAACCAGGGTTTCATGCCGGGGGGTTGCTATCTGATTGAGAATAACTCCAGAAAAAGCTAGCTCCTGGTCAAACTGGCAACAACCGAGAATCAACGCCCCGACTGTTCGGGTCACCTTGGAGCAGTTTACCACTAAGAGGACTGGCAGGTTGAGGAAATTTGCCAGAGCCGCCGTAGAGTATTCTCCCTCCAGATTGACCCCGTCATAGAGACCCCTGTTCCCTTCAATGATGGCATAATCATGCCCATGGATATGCCCCTGGTACGAAGTTTGAATAGTGGCAGAGTCCATCAAGTAGGGATCCAGGTTATAACAGGTATGTTGTGCTGCAGCAGTTAACCAGCCAGCATCAATGTAATCCGGTCCTTTTTTAAAAGGAACAACCGATGCTCCTTTCTGGCGCAAAGCGGCAATAAGGGCTACAGAGACAACGGATTTTCCGGAACCACCGCTCAAACCGGCTACCGCACAGCTTTTTACATCATTGAGGTTCACATATACTCCCAGGAATATTGCTTCCGTTTCAGTTGCTCTTGCAGGATGACCAAAGAGTCACCTAAAACAGTGAGTGTGCAAAAACAGGACAAAGAGGCATGACTAACAAGAGCAACGATCTACCAAGACCGTACCAGAGCTGCTTCTGGATACCCTGGAGGGTGTTTGAGCAAACCCGGTGGTTTCAGTCTCTTTTTTCCCAACAGACGCAACGGGCTCTGGGCAATCACGCTTTCCACTGCTACTCACCCGATTTTCTCATCAACATCGTGTCGAATTTTTGCAACCAACCACCGTCTGCACATACATCTGTTGTGTGCAGCTCTTTTGCTCAAATAAAAAGTGCTCATGGGGAAGTCGGGTCCATTCAGGGGTCAGTCAATCCCATCATGATGTGCACGCCCCACCCTCCTCCAGGCATCCCGATAGAGTTGGTTCATTTGCTGTTCCAACTTTTCACGGTACTGTTCTATCCCGTTGGCGTCCAGGTCTGGTGGTGGTACCATAGGTGCACCATACAAAAGCACAATGCGAGTAAACGGCAGAGGGACAACTGTTCTATCCCACGATTGAAAAGCAACATATCGCCTGGCTGCCCAGACCACTGGCAAAATGGGACGCCCGCTTTTAGATGCTATAAGGATACAGCCCGGCTGCAGTTTTCTAGGCGGTCCCTGTGAGCCGTCTGCCACCATGCCGCAGTTATACCCGTCCCGTACTGCCTGGATCATTTTTCTCAAGGCCTGCATGCCTTTTCTGTTCGATGAACCCCGGATGGGCAGGTGTCCAAGGAGCCTGGCAGCCCGAGCGACGTATTCGCCGTCGCTGCTGGTGCTCACCATGACCGCAGCGGAATATGTACGCAGCGCATACAAGCTGTACACAAAAGAATAATGCCAGAAAACAGCAATACCATTGCCGTTTTGAGCGATCTTTGTAAGGAACTCTTGTCCCCCTGTTTCCACTCTGCAGGTACGAAACCAAAGTTTGATCAGCAAGACAAAAAGACGTGGCACCAGCCAAAGGGCAAAACGCTGCATTCTCTCAACCAACTTCAATCTCCCACATTTGCAGTGCACGTATGCGGTCACGGTAGGCGGCTGCATCCTCAAACGCCAGCTCTTCTGCGGCTTCCAGCATCTTCTTCTCCAACGCCCTGATCTCTAACTGTACCTGATCCACGCTCGTGTACTGGACCGGTGGTTCGGCTGCGGTCAACAATCCGCCTTCCTGCTCTTCCCCTTCTCTGGACCATCCCGAGGCTTTCAGATGCTGTGCCATGGAATCCTTTATTTCAGAAATAACTGTCCGGGGTACGATATGGTGTTCCTGATTAAAAGCGTGCTGTATCTTTCTTCTCCGATTGGTCTCATTTATCGTATACTGCATCGACCCGGTTACGGAATCGGCATAGAGGATAACAGTTCCGTCGGCATTTCTGGCGGCACGTCCGCAGGTCTGAACCAATGAACGTTCGCTGCGCAAAAATCCTTCCTTATCGGCATCAAGTATGGCAACCAAAGAAACTTCTGGGATATCGAGCCCTTCACGAAGAAGGTTGATCCCGATAAGGACATCATACTCTCGATTTCTCAAATCTTTTATCAACTCTATGCGCTCAAGGGTCTTAATATCGGAATGCAGATATCTGACGCGCACGCCAAGCCCCTCATAGTATTCGGTCAAGTCCTCGGCCATGTTTTTGGTCAGGGTGGTCACCAGGACGGCCTCACCTTTCCTGCTGCGCAAACGGATTTCTTCCAGCAGGTCATCAACCTGGTTCGTTGCAGGCCGAACCTCGACCACCGGATCGAGAAGCCCTGTGGGACGGATAAGCTGTTCCACTATCCTCCCCTCGCTTTTCTCAAGCTCGTACTCTCCCGGTGTTGCAGAAACATAGACCACCTGGTGCACACGTTTTTCAAACTCGTCAAAACGTAAGGGACGATTGTCCAATGCGGAAGGTAGCCGAAAGCCGAAATTGACCAAGGTCTGCTTCCGGGAGCGATCTCCATTATACATGCCCCGGAGTTGGGGTACGCCTATGTGCGATTCATCTATGAAGGTCAAATAATCATCTGGAAAATAATCAAGAAGATTTGGCGGCGGAGCCCCTGCGGGTTTTCCTGTTAGGTGACGGCTATAGTTCTCAATGCCGTTGCAGTACCCCAGCTCGCCGATCATTTCCAAGTCAAACAGAGTTCGTTGCTCCAGGCGTTGTTGCTCCACCAGTTGGTTGCTTTGATACAGCTCTTCTGATCGCAGCCGTAACTCTTCCTTGATCGAATGCATGGCCTTATTAAGGTTGTCCTGGCTGGTGACAAAATGGCTGGACGGAAAAACTGTCAGCTCATCCACATCTTCTAGGACGACTCCCCGCAAAGGATCAATAATGGAAATTGCCTCAATGGTGTCGCCAAAAAATTCCACCCGTACCGCATGGTTCTCCTCGTGTACCGGAAAAATATCAAGCACATCACCTCGAACACGAAACGTTCCCCTGTGAAAAGAGATGTCATTTCGCTCATACAGCATAAAGGCAAGCCTACGCAGAACATCTTCCATGGGATACTCTTCGTCCACCTGAAGATAGAGGTGCATGGTACGATACTCTTCCGGGGAACCGAGCCCGTAGATACAGGAAACCGAGGCCACGATGAGCACATCCCTGCGGGTCAGTAACGAACGAGTCGCCGAATGACGCATCTTATCAATGGCATCATTGATGGAAGAGTCTTTTTCTATATAGGTATCCGAAGCAGGGATATAGGCTTCCGGCTGGTAGTAATCATAATAGGAGACAAAATACTCCACTGCATTGTGTGGAAACAACTCACGAAATTCGGCAAACAGTTGGGCGGCAAGCGTCTTGTTTGGGGCAAGCACCAAGGCCGGTCTTTGTACTGCGGCCACAACCTGAGCCATGGTAAAGGTCTTGCCTGAACCAGTTACGCCCAGCAGCACCTGATGTTCTTCTTTACGCTGCAGTCCCTGGACCAGTTTGTCAATGGCAAGAGGCTGGTCTCCAGAGGGAGTGAAATCGGAAACGATTTGAAAGGGAATGTCTTTCTGATAATGCTGTGAATTCAAGCTACACCTGTGATCAATCAAGAAGAAATGGACACGCCGCTCCGGGCAAAAAGGGACACATCCTTACTCGGTAAAGGCCAGCATACACTATGAATGCAACAGTATGTGATGACCGCAGGCCGCCTCAAGTGTCGACAAACGGTTCCTGAAAAAGACAGACTAAAAATCCATGACAAAAGAATAAACACCTTCCTCGATGTGACTGCTCACCTTCAACCCTGAGTGATTGAACACATTTTGCATACGTTGATTTTCCCGCAGCACTTCTGCGGTAAACCCCTCAATACCGTTCTGTCTGGCAATTTTGGCCAGGTGACGAAAAAGAAACGTTCCCAAGCCTTTATTCTGCCACCCATCCTTGACTATAAAGGCCACTTCCGCCTTATTGGTCTGTTCATTCAGATAATAGCGGCCCACCGCGATTATTTGCTCTCCATGAGCCTCGGGTAAGGTGGCAATGATGCAGACATCCCGCCGGTGATCAATGTAAACAAAATCTTGAATATGACGGGTGGTAAATCGCTGATGATGACTCATGAACCGATAATAGACCGTTTCCTGGGACAGGTTATAGAAAAGCTCCCGCATATGGGGCTCATCGGTAGGCCGAATGGAACGGATAAAGACATCAATACCGTCAGGCAGCAGAAAGGTCGCCTGCATAGCTTGCTCAGCAGGGACATTAAAATGATTGCCAAAACGTGCCAGTTCGGGCCTAAGATACTTCAGCTCCACGGCTTCACGAAACAGCTTTTCCCTGAAATCAGGGTGAGCAATGGAAATAAGGGCCATAACCCTCTCCTGGATGGATTTCCCATGGAGGAAGGCCACACCGTACTCGGTCACAACATAATGAACGGTGCCCCTGGTAATAACCACCCCAGAACCGGGCTGCAAGGTGGAGACAACGCGGCTTGCATTGCTGTCTTTGGACAAAGAGGGAATAACCACTATGGCAAGACCACGTTCTGAACGTGAAGCGCCACGGTTAAAATCTATCTGCCCTCCGATTCCTGAATAAAATTTGCCCCCTACGGAGTCCGAACAAACCTGGCCTGTCAAATCGATTTCCAATGCCATATTAACCGATACCATCCGACGGAGTTTTCCTATCACAGCGGGATCGTTAATGTATTCGGTGGGACGAAAGCTGAAAAGAGGATTATCATTGATGAAGTCATAGAGTTTCTGCGTTCCCATACAGAAACTGGCGGTAATTTTACCGCGATCAATACTCTTCCTGGCTCCGGTAACCGCTCCAGACTCAATAAGGGGCATGATGGTGTCGGAAATCATTTCCGTATGAAAACCGATATCCTTTCTGTCATGCAGATAGTCCATCACTACCTGGGGGATACGTCCATATCCGGGAACACGACCGAGGCCGAGTTCAATGGTGGCCCCATCAGGAATCAATGCTGCAACCTGCTTGGCAATGGTTCGGCTGACAGTATTGGGTGGATCAACCTGCCTTTCCAGGATAGGATGCTCTACCGGAACAAGCAGGTCCAGGTCGTAGACATCAATAAGTGTATCACCATGAGTCCACGGCATATTGGGATTCACCTCGGCAATAACCAGGGAGGCATTGTCTGCTGCCGAACGTACAATGTCCACTGAGATACCAAGGCTGACTTTCCCGGATTCATCTGGCGGGGTCACCTGGATCAGGGCAACATCAAGGGGCAGTATACCTGAATCAAGGAGTTTGGGAACATCGGAAAGAAGGATGGGAGTATAATCGCCGTATCCTTCCTGAATGACATCACGGATATTGGAGCTTATAAAAAAGGCATTGATGGCAAAACACTCGGACAAGCGCTTTTCTGCATAAGGAGCAATACCCTTGGTTATCAGCTGAATAATTTCCACATTGGTGAGTTGTCCCGCCCGTTTGGTCATGGCCTGGATGAGTTCCTGGGGCGCGCCGCAACCGGTACCGATAAAAACCCTCTGACCAGGACGAATCATGGCCATGGCCCTTGCAGGGGTCGTGATCATGTCTTTGTACGTATTCAGCCAGTTCTGATCATATTCAACCATAATAGACCCTTATGTAATACAGGTACATGTTCGGGTAACCCAACCCAGCCTTCTCAGGCCTCCACCGCATTGGCAAAGGTCATCTTCGCATCTGCGACCACCGGTTCCGTTCCTGGCTCTCCCACAATAAGGGGATTGATCTCCAGGTCGGCAATCTGGGGAAAATCTGTAGCCAACTGGCTGATTCTCTGCAGAGCGACAGCCAGGGCGCCGACATCCACCTGTTTCAAACCGCGTTTGCCTTTGAGCAGTTCATAGGAACGGGTTGATTTCAGCATCTGGATCGCTTCGGCCTCTGTAATGGGAGCAAGATGAAAGGCCACATCCTTCATCACCTCAACAAAAATACCCCCCAGACCAAACATCAACATGGGCCCGAATTGGGGATCACGGGTCATACCAATTATGACTTCCAGCCCCTTCTCCGCCATTTTCTCCACGTATATCCCCTCTATCTTGGCCTCGGGAGCATGATTTCTGATCCTCAGCATCATGAGTTCATAGGCATCGGCAACCTCCTGGCTTGACCCGACATTCAAACGGACACCGCCCAGATCAGATTTATGCACAATGGATGGAGATACAATCTTCATGGCAACCGGAAACCCTAAAAAACGGGCAATTTCAACAGCCTGTTCAGGGCTGACCGTCAAGCGTCCATCAAGAATACGAAAACCGTACGCCTTGAGAATGTCCTTGGATTTTACTTCCCCCAGGCTGAGCCGACCTGTTCTCTGCCGCCTTGTTATGATCCGTTCAACCCTCCGACGGTTTACCGGGAAACGAACCACATGGCGAGCCGGTCTTCTCTTCCATTCACCATAATCGTACATGGCGCGAATGGTTGAGATTGCCCTTTCCGGGCTGTCGTAAAAGGGTAAGCTGGCAGCAGCCAATTCACGGCGGCTGGGCATGACATCGTCACCACCAAGAAAAGTTGCCAGGACAGGTTTGGTAAATTGCAAGGCAGCAGCAATTGCCCGCGCTGTTTCTGCTGGTTGGTTCAGGTATTGGGGCGCCAGGATCACCAGAACCGCATCAATGGAGTCATCCTCCTGGGCGGCTGCAACAATGGCACTATAATGCTCCGGTGTGGCCTCCCCACTGACATCCATGGGGTTGTTGATTTTTGCTGCGGCAGGCAGGATGTGCTGGATGGTGGTTTTCATCTCACTGCTCATATCGCAGACAACCAACCCGGCTTTTTCTATGGCGTCGGCAGCGATTGTTCCAGGACCGCCAGCATTAGAAAGAACAAACACCCTGTTCCCCTGTGGTGTTGGCTGCATGGCCAGGGCGATGGCGTAATCAAACAGGGCCTCAAAGCTGTCAGCCCGACAGATGCCCGCCCGTCGAAAAGCTGCACCATAGGCCGTATCTTTTTTCCCACCCAGAACACCGGTGTGCAGGGCGGCTGCCCGTATGCCGGCCTCGGTCGTACCTGATTTCAGGATCACCACAGGTTTATTTGTCGATGCCTCCTCCGCAGCTTTGACAAAACGGTCACCATCGCTTATATCCTCGAGGTAGCCAACAATAACCTTGGTTTTGTCGTCCTTGGCCAGCGCTTCAAGGACATCAACTTCAGTAATGTCTGCCTTGTTGCCAATGGAAATGGATTTGGAGAGCCCCAGTTCCCTGCTATCGGCGAGGTCCATCATGGCGGTACACAAAGCACCGGACTGGGAAAAGATAGCCATTGAACCAGATCTGGGAACCCTTTTGGAAAAAGAGGCGTTGAGTTTGATCTCGGTGTTGATCAACCCCAGACAGTTTGGCCCCAGTAACCGCACCTTGCTCTTACGGCAAATCTCGATTAATTCTTCTTCCAGAGCTCTTCCAATTTTGCCGGACTCCTTGAACCCCGAAGCTACAACCACGACGGATTGCACCTTTTTCCCTACGCTTGCTCTGACCGCATCCACTACCTGGGCTGCTGGAACGGTGATAACAGCCATATCAATGGGATCAGGATAGGAATGGATATCAGGAAACACCTTCAGCCCCATCAGTTCGCCGCCTGCCTGGTTGATTGGGATGACCGGCCCTTCAAAACCACTCTGGACAAGATTGTTCAGCACCTCGTATCCAACCTTACCGACTGTTTTGGAGGCGCCAATGACTGCTATGGATCGGGGGAAAAATAATCGTTCCAAAACCGCTCCCTCATATTACGTTGACCCTGGGGATATGGATAGTAAAACCGATTGCTTCAATTGCCCTGTGCACGGACCGGATATTGTAAGTGTTGATACGCAGATAGATCATGGGCTGGATACCGTCTGCGCTTTTTGCCCTGATAAGCCTGGTGAATTCGACCTTGTTTTCCTCCATGGCGGAGACAATCCTACTTAAGGCCTCGGGGTCGCCATTATCTTCGATGCAGATCAGTGAGGAGCCTTTCTCTCCCAGACCAAACAAGCCTTTATAAGCCTTCATCAGGTCCATAACAGAAAAGACGCCTATGACCTGCATGTTTTCATTGAGCACGGGTAACGCTCCAATTGCTTTGGTTTGCAACAGGAGCAATGCCCGATCCAGAGTCGACATCCGGGTCAGATGAAGGCAACTATCATCCATCACCAGCTTCACCGGGGTCTTGTTGACCGCCTGTTCCACATTCTCCCGCTGGCTGCTTCGAGCCACCGTGGACGGTGTTGCCGAGCGCAGATTACGGTCAGTGAGCATACCGAGCAGGACACCGCTTTCATCCACAACCGGAACATGACGGAACCTATAGTTATTCAAAATATTTATTGCTTCAGCAACTGTTTGTTCCGGACCTATGGTTATGGGGTCATGGGTCATGTAGTATTGAACAAACATAATTAATTGTCTACTCCTCTTGTCTGTACTCTCATCTGATGTCACCCTTGAACTCTTGAATACCTTGCAGATATGCTGCCACGGACTCCCCCAGACACTCCAGACAATAACCGCCTTCCAGGATGGAAAGCATCCGTCCCTGCGCCTGTTCCCAAGCCAGTCCGGCAAGAAAGCTGCCCAACTCCTTAAAGATCTGGAAGGAGTAATTCAGTCCAGACATATCGTCTGCTGCATGGCCGTCAAATCCGGCCCCGATCACAAAAGCCTCTGCCTGAAAATCTCCCGCAAATTTTCGTATTGCAGGAAAAAGGGCCCGGACTTCGACATCGGTGCTGCCGGGAAGAAGCGGCAGGTTGAGAATGGTACCCCTGCCGTCCTTAATGCCAGTTTCCTCGGGCCAGCCAGTACCCGGGTAGCTGAAGCTGGGATGCTCATGGATAGAAATATAGGCGGTGTCCGCCTCCTCTTCAAAGGCCGTCTGAATACCATTGCCATGATGGGCATCGAAATCCACTATACAGACCCGCTTCCTGCCATAATCACTTTGCCAGTATCGTGCCGCGATAACGCAGTTATTGAAGAAGCAGAATCCATACGGCGTGTTTGGTTCAGCATGATGACCCGGCGGACGGGTTATCCCAAAAACAATCGGCGTGCTATCCTGTTCAACCAGTTTTACACCTCGAATACCTGTCCCAGCGGACAGCATTGCTATATCGTAGGATTCATATCCCACCTGATTGTCTGGGTGATCTATATAGGTTCGGCCGCTGAGGACTGCTTCTTCAAAACGAAAAAGCCAGTCTTCCGAGTGGAAAGCCAGCAGCTGCTCTCTGGTGGCGACTGAAGGGCAAAACTGTTTGATATCCCTGCCCAGACGACTGTCAGCCAGAAATCGGTTGATCACCTCCAGCCGTTCAGGAACCTCGGGATGCTCTCCTCCCCCAGTATCATGACGCTGAAAGGAAGGATCCGTAATGATGTAAATTGGCGTTCCGCCCTTCTCGTCTTTCATAAGGAGCTTCATCTTGCCGAATGGACGGCACTCCTGGTTGGAGAACGTATCGTCTCACTCGCCCTGTGCTCCGTGAGCGTGTCTCCTACCTTATCACACAATACAAATATGCCACCGGTGACGGGTCTGATATACAAATACCTGGTTGAAGCCATGCTCCAGCATCTGTCTCCTACCCGTTTTGATCCCCGACGGTCAAACAGTTGCCTCACCCTGCTGGTGGATTTCTGAACACCTAGACCGGATACCTTGGTATAGCAAATGGTTTCAGCAGGCGTCAAGCCTTGTTTTACCGTCCTGAATCCATACACCTTTGAGAAACCCAAACAAGAAAACCAAACGTCAATCGGTTACAGATTCAGGTTTTCTCCAATCGCGCTCTGCTGTATTGGTCTTGAAATTGATGTAGCGGGCTACCGTAAAAAGATAATCAGAAAGCCTGTTGATGTAGATCTGTACGGTTTTGATTTCTTTTTGTTCAGCAAGCCCGGGCAAGCCCTCGGTTAACCGGCTGATATTCCTTTCGCAACGTCTGCAGACGGTACGCCCTACGTGGGCCATACTGGCCGCGCAGTGGCCGCCCGGCATGATAAACACCTTGAGCTTTGGCAATTCTTCACTCAACGCATCGATATCCTTTTCCATCTGGAGGACTACTCCATCCGGAAAATCGTCCAGACATCCTACCGCAGTAGAACCTGGTGTGGTAGCGAGCCAGGCGCCGGCCAGAAAGAGGCGCGCCTGGATTTCCTCCAGCTGGCGCTCCAGTGCCCCCAGTCCTTCCGGCAGCATAGATATAATAACCCCGATAACAGAATTCAGTTCATCCAAATCTCCGTAGGCCTCTATACGTGCACTGTGCTTTTCAACCCTTTCCCCTGAAAAAAGACTGGTTTTCCCTTTATCACCACCACCCGTATACACCTTCATCGAACCCTCCTTGCATAGTATGAAATAAACCGAACATTGTTCTTTGTGGCAACGGACTGTTATCAGGTCTTCTACAGAGCGCATATGTGCTGCGCATACAGAGCGACCATCCCGCCTTATATTGATCCATAGACCAGATAAGCCGAAAAAGCAATGCCCTTCACCCGATACAACCAAAGCTGTACTGGCATCGATTATGCTTTAGAACATTGTTTATACCGCTGCGCCCGACAAAAGCTGTAGCCCGGATTTCTCATGAACATCTTGTTTTATTTAAAAAAATGGATAAAAACAAATGGATGAGATCTCTGTTAACCGACTCAACTTACGCCAAAATGCCTGCGCCTAAGGTCAGCCCGGGCGGTATCATCTTCGGCAGTCTTTTGGCAACACATATACCCAAGTAGCATAAGGCACCAAAAACACCGAACCGGGCTCGCCCCAAACTGATGAGAAAGTCGGCCAAGACCGTTCAAAGATGGGCGCGGTGAAAAGCGACAGCAACCGTTCGACTCCACTGAACAGTTTCATAAGCACTATCGATAAAGAAAGGGCAATCTACATAACCTCTTATTTTAGCTTATATAGATTGTACAATGATCTGATGGGTCAGCCCTAAGGGTCTGTTTTAATTGTTGACAAAATGCTTGACTTGCAATACGAAAATACCATCTTTTTTGGGGGAAGGGGGTTTTCAAACCTGCGAAGCACCGGCTTCGGTGACACCGAAACACAAAAGACTCTTCATATCGGCTAGGCACCTGGCCGGAGGTTTTTTGGGCGGGTGTCCTGTATCTCATTTTGCACAGCAGACACTGCGCAGCCCCGGTGTTTCTTTTACCGAGAATGCGCTTTAAGGCCAAATATTTCCCGTCTCCGTGAGACGACTGGTTTATTGCCTGAGGAGCATGGAAACAAGGTGTCTATTTTTTCGGAAACAACCCAAAGCATACACCTCATCGAATCCTACGAAAGAATGTCTCGTATAAGGTCAATGAGACCAAACTGCATTACCATACAGTTTCATTGAACTTTTTTGTTATAGGGAGGGGGCCGAAAATTTTTCCAAATGAAGCACAAACCGGAAAGCCAGCTTGGTAAAACTGTTCCGCCCTGCATTCAAGATGTGCCTGAACCGGTACTACGTAGATTGTATACACTGTCAACTGATTGATCGTGTTGCATAAACGGATCCGAACCAGGCACAACATAACTTCATTGCAGGCCATAAGGCCGGAAGAAAGGAGCGCTAGTATGAAAATCGAAAAAATTGATCATCTCGGTATCGCTGTAGGATCCATCGAAGAGGGAAAACAATTCTGGACAGACGTACTTGGACTTGATTTTGAGGGCGCCGAAACAGTTGAGGAACAAAAAGTAACTACAGCTTTTTTTCCCGTCGGGGAAAGTGAAGTTGAGTTGTTGGAATCCACTTCTCCAGACGGGCCGGTGGCCAAGTTTATCGAGAAAAAAGGACAGGGATTCCAGCATATCGCATTTCGAGTGGCTAACATTGAGGAAGCCCTGTCTGAACTGAAAGAAAAAGGCGTCAAGCTCATTGATCAGACCCCTCGCATCGGAGCCGGCGGTGCTAAAATTGCATTCCTGCATCCCAAGGCTACTGGTGGCGTTCTGGTCGAGCTCTGTGAAAGAAACTAACAGGTGTGGTCCCGTCTTCTTTTGCTCGCGGCAGCCAATGGTGTCAGACCTTTTATACTGTCAAGCATACATCATAAAGCTGAACAGGCGTACGTACAGGTTTACCATGCTTACCCCTTAAGGCTTGGTGCCACAGACGAGTGCTGACTACCCGCCGTCCTGCATTTGCCAGGCACGCCTCTGGACACCTAACCTCTGACTGTCGTAAAAACAAGACAGTCAGAGGCTTTTGAAAAAGGATACCGCGAGGGAATTGTTTAGCTCTAGGGAGCAGGACCGGTGGCATCATCTCACAGGGAGGCCCCCAGAACCCCATCAAAGAAAAAAGAAGGACATGGGCACCTAAAAACAATGGCTTGCATTTCCGTCATCAGGGCATTACCCTCTTAGCATACGCTCAAGGATTCTAAGGCCGTAGCAGCTGCTACCTGAAGATGGGGCCCATATCAGCAACTCGTGACGGTACGAAGTTCCGGCACATCAATCTCTCTGGTGAAGCGGTCAGCGTACCTACGTTTTTTTCGCACTCATTTTTCGCAACACCCACAAATCATCATCCAGGAAGAGACCTATGTCTGCAAAACTGCCGCTCCTTCAAGCGATTCCTGTTCCATTGCACACCGAACCAGCCAGCAGAATGGTAAACAAGCTCAGACTATTCTAGCCCGGATTTCTCATGATCATTTTGTCTTATTTGAAAAAATATACAAAAACAGATCAAATATTTGGAAATAATGTTTCCAAAATAGTCATAAGAATGCCAGGTTAAACATACCTCTTGTACGCATTATCATCTTTTCTTGTATGCCAAAACAAAAATCGTCAAAAAAAAAGCTGATACAAAGGATACTTCTCCTGCCTGTTGTACTGTTTATTATCTTTGGGATTATTACCATCCCGAAATTAAAATCACACATTCAATACCTTGACAGCCTAATCACTGAAAAATTTGAACGTAACCGATGGGCCATACCCGCTCGTGTATACGCTCGCCCCCTGGAGATTTTCATTGGAATGCCGCTGGACAGGGAGGCCATAGCAGACGAGTTGCAACTGGCAGGTTATCGTCTTGCCCCGGAAAACGGATTACAAGAAGGCAGCTACATTCCACTGAAACATGGCATTGAGATAAAAACTCGCCCTTTCTATTTCCTGGATGGGTTCCAAGAGGGTACACATTGCCTTGTCAGTTTTTCCAGACAAGGAAAAGTGACCGAGATAGTAGATAAAAAAACCGGTGAACTGCTGGATTATCTCCGTTTTGACCCTGTAACCATCGCCAGTTTTTTACCGGATAATTTTGAAGACAGAATTCTCCTGAACCCCACAGAGATACCAGATACATTCATCCGCCTGCTGCTTGCCGTGGAAGATAAAAATTTTTATTCACATCACGGCGTGGACCCGAAAGGTATAGCCCGGGCCGTGCTTCAGAATATTCGAGCAGGTACAACCGTTGCCGGCGGTTCGACACTGACGCAACAACTGGTAAAAAACCATTTCCTGAGCAATGAGCGGACCTTAAAACGAAAGTTCAACGAGATGATAATGGCCATTCTCCTAGAACAAAAATATCCTAAACAGGATATCCTGACGGCCTACTGTAATGAAATTTTCATGGGGCAAGATGGGAAAAGGGCTATCCATGGTTTTTCCCTGGCCAGTGAGTATTACTTCAAAACAAGCCTGCAACAATTAACTACGGCTCAAATGGCTCTCCTTATTGGTATGGTGAAAGGGCCCACCTACTATCACCCTGTTCACCATCCTCATCACGCCAAAAAACGAAGAGATATCGTTTTGCAAGTGGCGCTACAAGAGGCTATTATCACCAACTCTACGTATTTCTCTGCCCAATCTGAACCACTCCAGCTCCACCTCACTGCTCTTTCACCCTATTGGGCCTATCCTTCTTTCATTGATTTGGTTCAAAGACGTCTGCTCCAAAATTATGATCATGATATATTAACCAAAGACGGATTACAAATATTTACGACACTTGACCCTGGCATGCAAAAAAAGGCCATGTCTACCTTTCAGAACACCATGGCAGCCATCGAACAGAAGCATTCCATTGGTTCCCTGGAAGGGGCCTTTTTGATTACCGACAGACATACTGGTGAACTACTCGCCATGAGCGGCGGGAAAAAACCGTGTCCTGGCAGTTTTAACAGGTGCCTTGATGCTCACAGGCAGATAGGTTCTCTGATCAAACCTGCTGTCTATCTAACGGCCATAGAAAATGGCTATAGCTTGACATCGCCTCTAAGTGACACAAGGGTGCACATACGGAATTCCGAAACCGGCTCAGAATGGCGGCCTGACAATTATGACGGGAAGCAACATGGTCAAATACTGCTCTACCAGGGGTTAGAACAGTCCCTCAATCTGGCAACCGTACGTCTGGGGTTGCAGCTTGGAGTGCCCGCTGTTTTGGACACTGTGAAAAAGCTCGGTTTCAAGACAACAACACCACCCTACCCTTCTCTCTTGCTTGGCAGCCTAGAAATGACTCCAATGGAGGTATTGCAAATGTATCAAACGTTGGCGGCAGACGGTTTTTACACACCGGTACGTGCTATCCGCTACGTTATGGACAGTCGCAAAAATATTGTACAAAGTAATGGACTGCGCATTGAACAACGATTTGCAGGAGAAGATATCCAGTTAATCCAGTTTGCGTTACAAAAGGTCGTTGCTTCGGGAACGGCCAGAGGACTACAGCGGTTTATCCCACCGACTTTTCATATTGCCGCAAAAACCGGGACCACCAACGAAAACAGAGACAGTTGGTTTGCAGGATACAGTGGTGATAAGGTTGGTGTCGTCTGGATGGGCAAGGATACACCTACCGAAACGCCCCTCACAGGAGCATCAGGAGCATTGGTGGTCTGGGGAAACATTTTCTCGTCCATCGGCATCACCCCGCTAAAAGAGCAACCATCTGAGAAGATCTCGTATAAGATGGTCCCTCTTGACACATGCTTTTTCAGTGATGGTCAAGGTGCTGAAACGATCCGAATTCCATATAGAGTAGACCGGGAACAATCGTTGCACAATGCTCATCGTGGCCAATCTATCATGCATGATCTTGGCACCATGATCCAGTCAATTATTGTATTCGAATAAAGGGTTGAGTATGAGAATACAGCAGTATGCAGGGTGGTTCATCGTAGGCTCTCTTAGTACTCTTTTGATGACAGCTTGTGCACCTGTCCAGGAAGACATACCCTCCAGGCTGCCCGGCCAGGGTTCCCAAGAAAAGACGGTATATGTTCCACAGGACCAGCAGAGCCTGGGAGGGCCCGGCAAACCACTCGTTTCCAGATGTTCACCGAACAAGTATCAAAAACAGGCCTACCAGGCGATTGAAAATCGTCAGTACCAGGTTGCGGTCTCGTTGCTGGAAAGGGCCATACGATATCAACCTGCGAACAGTTGTATCTGGTATGACCTTGCCAGGGTGCACTATATGCAGGGCAACTATCAACAAAGCTATCAATTGGGACAAAAGGCGCTGCGCCTCTGTCATGTGGCGGCGGAAAAACAACGTATCGAGAAGCTCCTCACCGACGCGGCCTTTCATATGCAGTGACTTTCTTTGAAGAGTATCTGACCATCTAAAAGTACACCCCATACATCTCATCAAGAAAACTGTCTGCAGATCACAGCACAGATGGCACCATCTGCGGTAGTGTTATGACAATAAAAAGGTGTACTTTCATACTCTTGCCAAAAACTACCGAACCTGGCACAGCCTGAACAGGTTCAGCAGAAAAAAAGGCGACTCCTTTTCTGGAGCCGCCTTTTTTTCTGCCACCGCCTGGCAATCTAAACAATCATGGGATACAAACCGATGACAAAAACGGCTGCAGCAAGAATAAATGTACAGGCAGAGGCCATTGTATGCTCACCCACTATCTCAAAGCTTTCCACCGATTCATGGAAATACATGGTAACAATGAGCCTGAGATAGTACCACATGGACAGGATACTGCTGAGAATACCAAACACGGCCAGGGCTATCTGATCAGCCTGGATGGCACTGGTGATAATATAAAATTTCCCCATAAATCCTGCCGTAGGTGGAATACCAGCCATGGACAGCAGGAAAATGGTAATGGCGGCGGCTGAAAAAGGCCGGACCTTGGCCAGTCCCTTGAAGTCGGCAAATTGCATTCGTTTTTCGTCTTCGCCACCAAGATAGGAAAGTGCGGCAAAAATACCCAGAGTCCCCACTGCATAGGCAGCCAAGTAGTAGGCAATCACCCCGCCGGTAAACTGTTCGGTGTTGATGGCTATCAAGGCAATGAGCAGGTAACCACTATGGACGATACCGGAAGCAGCGAGCATCCGCTTGAGGGATTCCTGGCCAATGGCTATCAAATTGCCTACAAACATAGTCAGCACGGATATATAAAACAGTGCTTTGACCCATCCAGCATGCAGACCACCATTCAAAACAAGAAAGTTGGCAAAAACTGCAAAAGCGGCTGTTTTTAATGCCGTCGCCATAAATCCGGTGATGGGAGAGGAGGCGCCTTCATACACGTCTGTAACCCAGGAGTGAAATGGAAAAGCGGCGACCTTGAACAGAAACGCTGCAATCACCAGAAAGGACCCTCCGATGAGAGCGGCATTGCCTTCATACCCGTTCTCGGCAATATACGCACTGATTGTTGCAAACTTTGTACTGCCTGTCCCCCCATAAATCAGGGCGGCTCCCATGGTAAAAAAGGCTCCGGCAAAGGCCCCGAGCATGAGATATTTTAATACTGCCTCAGATGCGGTTTGACTCTGCCGATTGTAACCAACCAATATGTAAATCGCCAGGGACATAATTTCCAGAGATACAAAAACCGAGATGAGTTCCTGGGCCATTGTGAGCAGCAACATACCACAGGCGGAAAAGGCGACAAGACTATAAAACTCCCCGGTACAGAATTTGTGTTGTTTAAAGTAGGTATACGCGCTCATGCATGTTGCCAGACCGCAACCAAGGATAATTAAGCCACTAATCCGGGTAAAACCACTGACCACCAGCATGCCATTGAAAACCTGTTCATAGGTAGTGACCGAATGGGGGACAGCATTGCCTAATTGAAAGAGGAAGGCCAACCCAAATACCCCCATCCCACAGAGAGCAGCACGCTCATGCGTCATGCTCTCATAGGTGGAACCAATCATTATGGCGATGCCGCCTAAACCGATGATCAGCATCGGTAAGAGGAATAAAAAGTCGTTATTCATTATTCTGCCCCGCTTTATTTAATCAATTCAAGGTTGTGCCCGAGTTGCTGCGTGGTAACACTATCCGCTACCTGGGTATGTGTATCTGTCAGGTGCGCTAATTGAATCTGTGCAGCAGGTTCAATTTTTTCGATAAATGGTTGCGGGTACAGTCCCATAACAAGAATCAAAAGAATGACCGGTAAAAGAACGACTCCTTCCCTGAAGGAAAGATCTGTAAAGGTCGCTGTCAGGGTGTTGTCTTTTTCGAAAAAGACCCGCTGGAACATCCAGAGCATGTAACAAACTCCAATGATAAGGGTTGTCCCTGCAAGTATGCCAATAAAAGCGTTGAATTTGACGGCACCTAGAATGATCAGAAACTCACCTATAAAACCGGAGGTGCCTGGCAGGCCAACTGATGCCAGTAAGGCTATGGCAAAATATAACGCAAAAATTGGAGCATGATAGGCAACCCCACCCAGCGATGCAATATTTCTGGTCTTCATCCGGTCTTCGATAATGGCAGCAAAAAGAAAGAGCACTCCTGTACTGGTCGCGTGGGCGACAATCTGGTAGACGCTTCCAGTCAATCCCTGCACAGTGCAGGTGAACACGCCCAGGGCAATTATGCCCATGTGAGAGGCTGATGAAAAGGCAAACATACGTTTGATATCCTTCTGGGCAATGGCGGTTATGCCACAGTACATCATTCCAACTATGCCTGACAAGCTCAGCAGTAAAGCAAAGCGGGCGAAATCATCATCAAATACAGGAACAACCATGCGTATAACCGCATAGACGCCGATCTTAGCCATTATGGCAGAGAGAACAAAGGTCGCGGCCACAGGTGCTTCGGTATAGGCATCAGGCAGCCAAGTGTGAAAAGGAAACAGGGGAATCTTGATGGCAAAAGCGATCATAAACCCAATAAAAGCCAGGGTGGCAACAGAACCGCTGAGATCAAGTTGTGCCATTTTGCTGATCGTAAAGCTCCACTCACCGAACTGTGCGTGGTAGGTCACCCCCAGATAGAGGATAGAAACCAGCATGAGCAGCGAACCGGCGATGGTGTAGATGGTGATTTTCAAAGTAGCTGGAAGTCTTTTTTCTCCCCCATACAGACCAAGCATGAAGAAAATAGGCAGCAGCATGATTTCCCAGAAGATGTAGAAAAGGATCATGTCCGCTGCGCAGACCGCACCAGCCATTGCCCCCTGGACAATCAGCAGGTTTGCATAATATCCTTTTGACTGGGTATTGAAAAGCAGAAACACCAGAGGTAGCAGCACAGCACTGGCCAGCAGGATGAAGAGGCTGATACCGTCTATACCCAGAGAATAGTTGATCCCATAATGAGGAAACCAGGGAATGTTTTCAACAAATTGAAGTTCCCCCACAGCCTGAAACTTGAAAAAGATATCCACCCCCAGCACAAAGGAGGCAAGAGATATACAGATTCCGATAATGCGGGTAAGGACCTTACCCACAGGCGTGAGGAGCAATATCACTCCTACCGTAATCGGCAAAAATATCATAAGTGAAAGGATATGTTCAAACATTGTTCCACCTTACTCTTGGTGACTGTTCGGAAATGCAGGGTTTCTTTGCCTTACCGTGTAGGTGCAAGATACCCCTGTAACCAAAGACATACGCTTTCCATAGTGCATTTGGAGACGCATGTACACGCCGTGTAGACATTGGATAACAGAGCATTTCCGAATCGACACTAGTTCAATGATAGGGATAAAAACAGGCTCATCACACTTAGCCCGACGATCATGTAGATAGCATAAACACGCACCAGCCCGACCTGGAAATATTTAAAGGCCTGACCGACATACATGTACAACTGGGACACGAGCTTAACAGGCGCATCGGTGACGTTTGGCTCAACAGTACTGCGTATGACTGCACCTAATCTCTTATATGGCTGAACAAATACCCTGTCGTAGAGTTCATCTACATAAAATTTATGATATGCAAACTCAGCGAATCCACGGAATGCCGGCTCCTCAGCACCTTGGCCGAAACGCTTCCAGGCAATGCGGATACCTATAACAAATGCCGCTATACTGGCTCCCATGGCAATGATTTCCACAAAAATATTGACATGGGGATGATGCTCAACCAAACTCGGCGCCAGCCAGTGGCTGACGTTCTGGTGCCCACCGAAAATGCCTGGCAGATTCAGATATCCGGCCAAGAATGCGCCAGAAGCAAGTATAATCAGAGGGATAGTCATAACCCAAGGAGCCTCATGGGCATGGTCGTAGGCTTCTTGATCACGGGGCTGGCCGTGAAAAACGACAAAGATCATGCGAAAGGTGTAATAAGCAGTCATTCCAGCAACAATAACCCCTACCAGCCATACTCCGGCATGACCGTTTGCCAGCGCCATGAAAAGGATTTCATCCTTGCTGAAAAATCCAGAGAACAACGGACAGCCGGCCAAGGCAAGAGCGCCTATGACCATGGTGGTGTAGGTAATAGGCATCTTCTTTTTCAGACCGCCCATTTTCCAGATATTCTGCTGATGGTGGAGAGCGTAGATAACCGCACCTGCGCCCAGAAAGAGCAGGGCTTTAAAGAAGGCATGGGTGAAGACGTGAAAAATACCAGCGGAATATGCGGCCACCCCAACACCTGCAAACATATAACCCAGCTGACTAACGGTAGAATAAGCCAGCACCTTTTTGATATCATCCTGGAACATACCAAATATGGCTGCCACCAGAGCGGTCAGTATACCGACCCAGGCGACTATGGAACCAGCCATGGGCACATGGGCATAGAGAAAGCTGAACCGTGCGACCATGTAAACCCCAGCCGTCACCATGGTGGCGGCATGAATCAAGGCAGAAACAGGCGTAGGGCCGGCCATGGCATCGGGCAGCCAGACATAAAGCGGAATCTGAGCTGATTTACCGGTTGCACCCACGAACAGAAGCATACAGATGGTGAAAGCCATACCTGCTTCTATATGATGGACGTTGGCCTTCAGGGAGAGGTAATCAAAGCCGTGTGCTCCAATTGACCAAAACAGAAAGCTCATCCCAAGAACAAAGCCGAGGTCGCCAATTCGGTTGACAATAAAGGCTTTGTTACCAGCAAGAACATTATCCGTCTCTTCTGTGTAAAAACCGATCAACAGGTACGAGCAGAGACCAACGCCTTCCCAGCCGACAAACATAACCACTGGAGAATCTCCCAGAACCAGAACCAGCATGGCCCCCAGGAACAAATTGAGATAGGCGAAGAACTTGGCATAATTCTTCTCCCCACCCATATAGCCAATGGAATAGATATGGATCAAGGTTCCGATGAAGGTGACAAAGAGCAGCATGAGAGCACTGAGCGGATCCGCTAAGAATCCCATAGCTACGTCAAGATCACCGACCTGGAACCAAGTGAAAGCCTTGTGGGTGATAACCCTTGCCCCTTCGGGTAGAGCTTTCAATTCGAGAAAGACTCGTATGGCCAGGATAGTGGAAAGGACAGGCCCTATACAGGCAATAATCCCATAGAATTTTTCAAAAATAGGTTTCTTGCATGTAAAGACATGCATAAGTCCAATGAAAACTGCACCCAACAGGGGGAACAGCGGTATGTATGCGAGATATGTTGCACTGTTTTCCATGTGATCACCCCTTTAGCAGACTGAATACGTTGGTATCCAGCTTCCCCTTATGCTTGTGTAGCAGAATAACCACGGCCAGCGCCAGTGCTGCTTCTGCCGCAGCTACAGCCATAACCATCAAGGCAAGGACATGCCCGTCCATGCTCTCATGTAACCGTGCAAAGACCACAAATGCGAGGTTGGCGGCATTCAGCATCAGTTCGATGGACATAAAAACTGTAAAAACATTCCGGCGAGAGATAACTCCAAGCATTCCTATACAAAAGAGAAGGACGCTCACCGTACAATAACTGTGTATCATTTCTTCTCCCCCCTTTTTCCGGCCAGAGCCACAGCACCAACAAGCGCCACCAAGAGAAGTATGGAGACTAATTCAAAAGGTAACAGCCAGTTGGTAAACAGAACTTGCCCCACTTCTTTCACGCCGCCAAACTGTTGATCGGGCGTGACGCCCTCACTTGCGGATATCCGGTGCACGACTTTCATCAAAAACATTCCAATCGGAGCAACACATAGTGCCCCGATGGCGATATTCTTGGCGAGTCCCTCTTCCGGCGGAAGATCTTCTTCCTGAATATTCAAGAACATGATGATAAAAATGATCAACGACATAATTGCCCCGGCATAAACGATAAGCTGGATGGCAAATATAAGTTTAGCAGACAACAGGGCATAGAGACCTGCCAATGAGATGAGTGTGACGACGAGACTCATCGCACCATTCATTGGATGCCTGAACAACACCAGTCCCGCCGCTCCCAGAACGGCAAAAACGGTAAACATTGTGAACAGCCAATCGGCAAACATGATTTCAAGCGCCCCCTTTTTTGTACTCTTCTTCGCTGAATGCACCATTTGTGGCAAGAAGGTCATCAATGTGTAACACCATTGATTCACGCTCACTCCCGGTTACTGAAAAAATACCCGTATCCATTCGAATTGCGTCCATTGGGCAGGCTTCCACACAATAGCCGCAATAAATACACTCCAGCAGATCAATATCAAAACTGACAGGCATTTTCTCTGTGCGCCCGTCTAACCGTTCTCCGGCTTGAATCTGAATACATTGAGCCGGACAATTTGTCTGACACATGTAGCAGGCCACACATTTAATGGTGCCATCGTCTTCATGGGTGGTCAGTCTGTGCCTGCCGCGCCACCTGGGGGTGATTTCCGGTTTAACTTCAGGGTAATGCCGGACATACAGGTTGGAATTATCCAAGAAGTTTTTTAAGAAATGACGAAAGGTCACCGCCATCCCTTTAAACACTTCCACCAGGTAGAGCCGCTCATAAAAGCTTCTGCCTTCACGCACTATGGTTTTTACTTTAATGCTCATGGCTTCTCCCTTATTAGCTCAGTGCTACAACAATAGCGCTTGTTACGAAAATGTTCAGAAGCGAGAGCGGTAAGAGTGTCTGCCATCCTAACTTCTGTAACTGGTCATATCTGAATCGAGGAATAGTCCATCGAACCCACACATAGACAAAGCACATGAAGGCCGTCTTTGCGATGAAGGTACAGATTTGCAACATTGCAGCCAGAATATTGTCCGCTGCGCCGCCTGATGCAAATAGAAGGTAACCGAGAAACCATATTTCAGTGAGAATTACAATGGCCCAGACAAGTTTGATATACACCTTGGCTTCTTTCACCCTTGGATCGTTGGGACGATCATAATGGCTGACATTATTTTTCCGGATCCAGACGGTAAAGAGCTTACCTAAAAGCGCCACCATAACCATAACAAGAAGGGTGATTGGTACAGCGTATTTGATGAGAGTGGCGGTGGGCAACCATGGGATCTGGTATCCCCCGAAGTACAGAGTCACTATGATCGCACTGGAGGTGAACATGGCCACATACTCACCCATGAAGAAGATGGCGAATTTCATAGCGCTGTACTCGACATGAAAACCAGCAACGATCTCACTTTCCCCTTCAGCCAAGTCAAAAGGCGTACGATTGGCTTCAGCAAAAGCGGCAACTATAAAGATAATCACGCCAAGAGGTTGCAGGACAACTCCCCACATGGGAATAAAGCCGAAAAGAAGTTGCCCCTGAAATCGGGCCATCTCGCTGAGGTTGACAGTGCCATAGCAGACCAGCAGGCTGATTATGGCCAGTCCCATGGGAATCTCATAACTGATAACCTGGGCTGCAGCACGCAGGCCGCCCAGCATTCCGTACTTGTTATGCGAAGACCAGCCGGCCAAAATGATACCATAAACTGCAAACCCAGCAATGGCAAGAAACCAGAGAATACCAAGATCCATGGGAACGGCCTGCATAATATATGCTTTACCGCCCAAGACCAGAGTATCTGCAAAAGGGACTGCTGCAAAAGAGACGACTGCGGTTACAAAGGTGATCAGCGGGGCAAGCACAAAATAAAATTTATGCTTGATATGGCTGGGGATCACATCTTCTTTAAAGGCCAGTTTCAGGCCGTCGGCCAGGTTCTGGATAAGACCTCCCGCCCTGAATCCATATATTCCGGCCCTGTTTGGCCCGGAGCGATCTTGAATAAAACCGGCGCCTCTCCGTTCCATCCAGACGCACACGGCTATGAAGCTCAACGGGACAAAAGCCCCAAATGCAACTCGTACTATAATTAAAGTGATATCAAGCAGCGTCATCAGAACCCTCATCTAATGTAAGTGCCAATCCCTGCTCAGGGATCATTTCCGGTGCAACATCCTTGAGTGCCTCTACACTTCCCCTGATTGCGGTCCAGGCTTCCTGATTGTTGCCAATCTCACAGCCCAGCAAACCTGCTACCGCAACAATGTCCTCCAGGGGATCATTTTTTCTCACGGCTTTGTTAAACGTCTGTACTATGCTGTCGCAGCTCACCACGGTTCCGTCGTATTCAGTGTACGAAGCGACGGGATAAACAATAGAGGCCCTGCTGACTAAATCGCCGTCATAGGAGCCAACAACAACGATTTTTGTTGTGGAGGCCAGATCATTGAGCGCTGATTCGTCAAGACTCAAGGCCAGATCGTTGTCAAACACGACCAGGAGATCAGCGCCGCTAACTTGGGCCTCAAAAGTCTCCCTGCTCGTATCAATCCCAAGCATTTCTAATCCAGCGCGGTTGGCAGCCTTATCGTCCTGGATGTGGAAATCATCCCCATCACCGACCTTGATGTAGCCGTCACTGAAACCGGAGATGGAGGCATTGTTCTGAACAGCAAGTTGTTTCACCGCAGCAAGCTGTTCCAGTGAGCAGCTAGGCGAAATAAGAAAGGCCGGTTTTGCAGCGTGCTTCAAGGCTTCTTTCAATGCCTCAAGAGCCTGTTCTCTGGAGCAGGTCTCGCCCTCAACCACCCCCTCGCTGATCCTGCCTTCAACCTCCTTCTTGTAACTCATTCGGGCTTCATCACAAATAAAGTACCCGTTAATTGCCTCGTTAAAACGAGGGCGATACCGATAAATGATATCGTCTTTATACTTCTCACGGTTGTGGTCTATGAAGATATTACACCCCTTGCTGCATACATGACATATTCCCTTGTCCTTGGACAGGAACCACACACGCTGCTTAAAACGAAAATCCTTACTGGTCATCGCCCCGACCGGGCAGAGATCCACCACATTGAGAGCATACCGATTGTTCAAAGGACGACCGGGAAAGATGTTTACCCGGGCGGCATCGGTTCGGTTGACGATGCCCAGTTCACCGGTTTTGGTTATCTGACGGGTAAAACGGACGCAGCGTCCGCAGAGAACGCAGCGTTCCTGGTCGTGAATAACCCCGCAACCCAAATCTATCTTTTTCCCTTTGGTAACGGGAGACACATTCATACGACTCGGCTGCGCGTCGTACTGCATGTAGTAATCCTGTAAAGAACACTCACCTGCCTGGTCGCAAATGGGACAGTCAATGGGATGGTTGATCAGTTCCAGCTCCATGATGTCCCTTTGGATCTTTTTGATATTATCAGTATTTAACTGTACCTTCATTCCTTCCTGGGCCGGGGTCTTGCAAGCAGGGACCAGAGGCGGCCTGCCGTCTTCGATGCCAACCAGACACATTCTGCAGTTGCCATCGGCTCCAAGCGCCGGATGGTAGCACAGGTGAGGTATCTCAATACCAACGGCTCCCAGAGCGTCTATCAGATTCTTACCTGATTCGACTTCAACTTCCTGTCCGTTTACGAACAGTTTTACCATATCTGCCATGGTTTCTTCCTATTCCTGTTGCATTGCGTTTTTAACAAAGCCTGCTTATTGAACATACGCCTCGAATTCATGCCTGAACTTATCCAGATAGCTCCGTACTGGCATGGTGCAGGCCGCTGAAAGTACGCATACTGTTTTCATTTCGATATTGTCGCAGAGTTCTCTGAGCAGGTTGACATCATCCATTGTGCCCTCCCCGCTGAGTATTTTCTTAACAATTTTTAACATCCAGCCGAGTCCTTCCCGACACGGGGTACATTGGCCGCAGCTCTCATGGTGATAAAAATCGATAAGATTCTTCACGAGTTTGACCACATCAACATCTTCATCTAAAACAACAATTCCTCCTGAGCCAAACATGGTCTTATGCTCAGCCATGGACTCATAATCCAAGGTGACGGTTTGCGCCTCTTCTGGAGTCAGTACGGGAGTAGAACTGCCACCGGGGATAATCCCCTTGAGCTTCTTGCCCCCTTTCACCCCCCCGGCCACCTTTTCGATAACCTCAAGCAGAGGCAACCCGAGGGGCAGTTCATACATACCCGGCTTTTCCACCAGACCAGAAATACCGAAAAGATGGGTTCCCGGGCTTTTTTCTGTACCATACGCCCTGTAGGCATCGGCACCGTTTGCCAGGATAAATGGCAGAGATGCCATACTTTGTACGTTGTTGATGATAGTCGGACACCCATACAGCCCTTCAACAGCTGGAAACGGCGGTTTACTCCGGGGCTGTCCTTTTTTCCCTTCAATGGACTCAAGCAAGGCCGTTTCCTCACCACACACGTAGGCGCCAGCTCCTCGATGCACCGTTATATCAAGTTGATAATCCCTGCCATCCACCGTTTCACCAAGATACCCGGCTGCATAGGCTTCATCTATAGCTGCCTGCAGATCTTTTATCTGGGTGGTGTATTCACCTCGAATATAGATGTATGCGTGATGACTCTGTATGGCATAACAGCAGATTATAATACCCTCTATGAGCATATGCGGGTCGCGGACAAGAATGTAGCGATCCTTGAATGTAGCCGGCTCCGACTCATCGGAGTTGACGGCCAGATACACCGGTTTATCAATGTCTTTTGGCAGAAAACTCCATTTGAGACCCGTGGGAAAACCTGCACCACCACGCCCACGAAGTCCACTGTTTTTCACTTCCTCTATGACCTCCGCCGGCTCCATGGAGAAAACCTTTTCCAAGGTTGCATATGCTCCATGCGCCTTGGCAACGTCGATCTTATGGGCATCTTTAATGTCAAATCGAGCACTCAGTATTTTCACTTGCATTGGCATGCCCTCCTATTTCAACGTGGCCAAAAGTTCTTTCATTTTTTCCACGTTCATATTTTCGTGGAAAATACCGTTGACCTGCACCACAGGAGCCGTTCCACAATGTCCAAGACACTCAACCTCTTCAAGGCTAAATTTCCCATCCTCGGTCATTGCACCCGGTTTTAAACCGAGTTCGCTCTCCAGATAGTCGACTATTTCCTGTTTACCCAGCAGATAGCAAGACAATGTCCGACATATACAGATGTGGTATGTCCCTTTCGGCTGCAGATGATACATGGTGTAAAAAGTAGCACACTCATACACTTTGCTGGCAAAAGTACCAATCCGGTCAGCAATGTAGGCAATGGCCTCAGCGCTAATCCAGCCTTCCTGCTCCTGGATAAGCCAGAGTGCGGGAAGAATCATTGACTCACGAGTTGGATAGCGTTGTACGAGTCTCTCGAATTCCGCGTCTCGCTCTGCATCAAACTGGAAAGGTTTCCCAGTTTCAATTAATTGTGATCTATCGCTCATCTGTCCAACTCTCCGCCAATAATGTTGATACTACTCAGATTAATGACCGTATCCGCTATCATTTGACCTTCTACCATTTCATGGAAGCCGCCCATTGTGTAGAAACACGGTGGTCGAACTTTACATTTATATGGTCGTCCAGAGCCGTCTGAGACAAAATGAAATCCCAGCTCGCCATTGGCCGCTTCCAAGGAATCGTACCATTCACCCGGCGGTGTTTTGACACCTTCAAACACAAGTTTGAAATGATTGGCAAGCCCTTCGATATTGCCATATACCTTATCCTTGGTCGGCAAAGTCACATGCGAGTCATTGACATTGACCGGACCTTTGGGGATCATCTTCATGGCCTGGCGTACAATGGAGACACTCTGCTTGATTTCCTCAAAACGAACCATAAGGCGATCATACACATCCCCATTGGTGCCGATAGGCACAGAGAAGTCAAACGCCTCGTAATTGTAGTACGGACTGTCTTTGCGCAAATCAAACGCTACCCCGCTTGCCCGAAGATTGGGTCCGGTAAATCCGTATGCTAGCGCCGTATCACCAGAGAGACAACAAACCCCCTGGGAACGGTCATGCACGATTCTGTTTTTGGCGACCAGGGCAATGGAATCATTGACCCCCTTCTCTATGGCCCGCAACTGATTCTCCAGATCTGTCTCCCAGCCCTCATAAAAATCGCGATACATCCCGCCAATACGGGTGAAAGAACTGGTCAATCGGGCACCGCACAGGCGGCTGATCAAATCGTAGGAGGCCTCTTTTTCATTGTAGAGGTACCAGTAGTTGGTTAATCCCCCCATATCGACGAATGCTGCGGCAAGACAAACCAAATGATCCAATACCCGGTAGAATTCGGACAGAATCACCCGCATAAATTTGGCGCGCTCAGTAATCTCTATCCCCAACCAGGACTCAACGGCTTTGACATAGGCCACGTTGTTCATCAACGACGAACAGTAATTCAGCCTGTCGGTGAGAGGAATAACCTGGTTGTATGTCCTGTTCTCCGCAGTTTTTTCAAATCCCCTGTGGAGGTAGCCGATCTCGTTAACATTGGCGACCACAGTCTCACCGTCCAGGGCTGTCAGGATGCGGATAGCTCCATGGGTAGCGGGATGCGAGGGACCAATATTGAGAAACATGATCTCGGTATTGATATCCTGCATGGTCAACTCATCAATGCCCTTGGCGGCCAGACGGGCTTTGATTTCCTTTTCCATGGGGTCGGTTTCGTAACAGACCTGCCCTTTATAAATATCGTAATCCTTTCGCAGGGGATGCCCTTCAAACTGCCAGTGATTGAGAATCCTGCGCATATCGGGATGACCAATAAAATTGATACCATACTGATCATAGGTCTCGCGCTCACCCCAATTGGCAGAGGCCCACAGATGGGTAGCAGTGGGAATGCCCTTATCAGGATCAGGGACAGGTGTACGCACCTGCACCAGCATGTCCTTTTCCCAACTTCGGATGGTATAGACCACTGAGAACCGATTGTCCCTGGGCTGGGGATAAGTAAGATAATCTATGGCGGTAACATCGAGCAGCAAGCCAAAGTCCAACTCTGGATCGTGCTTGAGCGTGGACAATGTACTTTCCAACTGATCAGGTTGGACATCTATGGTTACCGAATCAAGGGTTTCTGTGCAGGTCGCTTTGGGAAACTTACCCTGCATGCGTTCAAGTGCCGTATTCATATCAGTCGAGAACCCCTTTAAAATCTTTGTGGCGATCGTTGAGCACACTTTCACCTTTAATCTGATCCTGAATCTTCATCAAAGCATCCAGAACAGCCTCAGGTCGCGGGGGGCACCCGGAAATATAAACATCCACGGGAATGATGTTATCAATCCCCTGGACAGTACAGTAATTATCGTACATCCCGCCGGAACTCGCACATGCCCCCATGGACACAACCCATTTTGGTTCAGGCATTTGCTCGTAAATCCTCTTCAGGATGGGGGCCTGCTTGTAACTGATAGTCCCACACACGAGCATGAGGTCAGCCTGCCTCGGGGAGAAGCGAACAACTTCCGCACCCCATCTGGAAATATCAAGCTGACTAGATGCAGCGCTCATAAATTCAATGGCGCAGCATGCCGTACCAAAAACCATGGGCCACAGCGAATACTGACGGCCCCAGTTAACAGCTACATCAAGTTTTGTAGTCAGAACTGAATCGCCCAGTTTTGCTTCTATTCCTAACGCCAATTGAGCACCCCTTTCTTTAAGATGTAAATAAGACCCGTAAAAAGCAGCACCATGAAAATGACCATTTCCGTAAAACCGAACCAACCGAGTTCACGAAGACTGACCGCCCATGGGTACATGAATACGGCTTCGATATCGAACAAGAGGAAAAGAATCGCAAGGAGATAGAACTTAACGCTGAACTTTTGCTCAGCCAAGCCAATCATCCTTTTGACTCCACTCTCGTACGGATCGTTCTTTGCCTCTCCCCCGGCTTTTGGACCGAAAATAGTCGTAGCAACCATGATAAGCGGGATGACTAAGGCAATCCCAAATAGCGCAATTGCCGAGAGAACCAGTTCTGTTGTCATTGCGTCAACCTCTCCCTGTGTGTGAATAACTTCGGGCCGATCAAGAGAAATCGGACCACACTCAAGTTATAAAATGAACGGCTATTCATTACCGAGCCGCCAACAATCTGTCAAGAAAAAAGAGTTTTTTCCCTATTGGGTCAAGCTTGGCCCCGATCTCTATTACGCGCAGACGGTGCCAGGTTCGGGAATTTTTGGTCATGCATTCTACTTGGGTCCCTGTGTTGCCAAAACAGGCCGAAGATGGTACTGCCTGGGCTGACTTTTGTGAACAGTTTATCGATATTTGAGACCGCTCACGGACTGAACAGCCATCTGTTTCTGTCTCTTTTTTTATGAGACAAAATGTGCGTCAGAAATCCAGGTGAGTGGTTGATAGAGGCAACAGAGTACACCTGTACTTCTTCCCCATACTGTACTGTCTGGCTTGCACTTGCTTTGGGAAATACGACCGTTCCCCCCAAGGGTAGCTAGCAAGCATCATGCCTTTTTAATCTGAAATTCGTATAAACCCTGTTTTTTTAAAGGAAACAGCCCTAACAACAGCGTAGTGCCGCGTCAGTGAACACGCTCAACTTGCCGGCAAAAAGGCATAAAAAATGCGCCCAGGTAGCACTACCTTCGGCAGTATTCTAGCCCGTTTTAATCATCAGCTCTGGTGGTGCCAAATGCAAAGGTTTTGACAGTGCCTGAGAATGCCCTCTCTGTGCTGATAGAAAACCCGGATGCGTCATACCACTGGCCCGACCCATACCTACAATCATTCATTGAGGCACCATTTCTGCTATCAATTCTCTGTACACCGATTCCACGGTCCTAAACACAGCTTGCAAAAAAATTCTTACGTTGCGGGGAGCATATCGCACAACAGACTGTCCCCACCTGCAAACAGAAGACTCGCCTGCACCCGTTGGCCCGGATTTCTCATCAGTTCAGGCGGGACCAGGTTCGGGAATTTTTTTATACCGCATTAGAATTGAGTCTACGTGTTGCCAAGACACTGTCGAAAAAGGGATAAGTCAACCAACAAGCCAAGGCCGTCGTCCCCTGAAAGCTGGACTGTGTACCCCGCATCTCAGAGAAATTTTCTTCCTGTTACTGCAACCTGTTTCCATATGGAGGAGACTGTACGAACAACATACAAACTGTTCTTTGCCAACAGGAAGAACAGGCACCCTTTAAAGTAAGGGTTTGTTATAATGTGGATTTCTCATTAGCCCCGGCGGTGCCAGAGGCAAAGCTTTTGGCAGTGAACAGGTTGGCAAAGAGTCCGATAGTACGCTCCCTCTCCTGGCAAAACACTGCCGAAGATGATGCCGCCTGGGCTGATGAGAAATCTGGGCCCAAGGAAAAGGGGTAATTTTGACTCGATCAACACCGGATATTGTCGCATTTTGCCACGTACCAGGCGTCCCTGCACCGGGCCAGCTTCCGCGCCGCCCAAAATCGCTCCAAGGTGAGGGGCCAATCCCAGAGAGTCATGCCAAGGCCTTTCCTGCAGACTGCTCCTCTTGGGGGACATAGCATCATGAATTGCTCTTAGTTCCTGGACAGAGCAGCTCACAACGGACTCCATATGGGACAACACCATTGCTTGAGCCAGCCCACATTATTCATAACCACTTTATTCCATTTATAAAAAATACACAGAGGAAAGTGCTGCCAGTGACCAGTCTTGCTTTTCAACAAATTGTCTTTAAAAACGTCGAGAGGCCTCCATGATCAGGGAACGGCTCTTTTCCTGAAACCAGCACTCCACAAATTTCTCGGCAAACTTCTTACCTCCTTGGCGGTAGGTCTCAGCAACAGCCTGTGTCCGCATACTTTTCATGGCTGCAAAAGCTGCCATGGACCCGCCGGCCGTTTTCCCGGCGATCAATGCGGCCTCGGCTATGATATCGGTGGCATCAACAAGACTGTGTAGTAAATCCCTGTGCAGGGCTTCTTTGAAAGAGAACAATACCCCCTGATACAGCATCAAATCAGCAGATGAGCTGGAGGTTCTTTGACCCAAAATAAGTGCCGCAAGATATGGAACAGGTAGTCCAAGCAGCGACTCGTTCAGTCCGAACTTCAACTGTTCGCCTGACCCAATCCTGATATCGCTGGCCAAAGCCAGTATGGCCCCCCCGGCAACAGCATGCCCTTCCATGGCACAGACCACGGGAACAGGTAAGGTGTACAGTTTGTAGACAATCTCATTGAAACGAGCCATATAGTCAGCAAACCGCTTCTGATCATAGGAAATGATCTCAGGCAGGTTCAATCCCATGGAAAAAAACTTACTGTTGCCGGCCAAAATGAGGGGTATTTGTCGCTGTTCTGCCTGGCTCAGTTCCTTATCCAGATGCTCCAGCAGCTCAGCACTCAACGCGTTAGGGACTCCGTTATCCAACCGAATCAAGGTACAATCATTGCATTTTGTGACCTGAAGCATAGAGACCTCCTTAAAGTTTTCCAATCAATAAAAAGACCGATTTGATACGGTACATTCTGAACGCCCTGCTGCAATGCAGCATGGTCTTTAACCCGCATTTTTCATAACGGTTCTGCATCTTGAGCTACCCTGTTTGTCCTCAGCCTGCCATGGTACCTGACCAGCAATAATCAACCTCCTGGAGACAATTTACCCAGGTAAGAATCTGCATAATCACTCATGGACAGGTAATAGGCATGTCCCTGGGACAAGGCCTTGTCGTACTCAAAATCAGATACCCATTTTTTTGCATCCTCTCCACCTCTGAGCACAGCATCCAGGGTGAGTCTGACAGCTTCCGGAAAAAAAGGATAGTGGGTCGTCCAATATTCAACCCCTTGGAATATATGATCAAATCTCTCTGGTATGCCTTGGCCCTTGAGCCGCTGCTGAGCGAGCATCATATAACCGTGGATATCATAGGCGTATGAATTGAGGTAGAGATCAACCTGAAGCTCAGCCATGGAAACGTACTCTTCTTGGTTCAATCGATATGAGCAGGTTGTTTTCCCCTGGTGAAAATATGGCATAAACATTTGACAGGCTGTGGGCTTATAATCGTGTATGACGCATATATCAGCAATCAAAAAAGGACAAAAACCTGTGTCCCCTTTCAGGGCATAATGCTCAATGACCATGGCCGCCATGTCCTGATTCAACAAATACACCAGGAGAGCTTCGAGCCCTGTCAAGTCAATCCGTACGCTGGTTGTACAACATGCGTGACACCGTGCCGGACATTCAGCTTGTTTCTCTGGTATACCTTCCCCCATAAAACGCGCAACGGAAACCTCCTTTTTTAACAGTAAGGCTTGAACTACAATCGACAGGTACTCAGGATGCACTTTTCTTTCCCTTGGGGTTTGTTCCTAGCCCGGATTTCTCATGAACATGTTGTCTTATTTAAGAAAAAAGAGACAAAAACAGAGGCATGGGATGTCCGTAAGCAGGCACAAGAGAACACACTCTTTATGAGAAATCCGGGCTAGGAGGAGTTGTGACGCCTGTTATTGAGCAAGGCCCAATGATAGTGATGATATGCCGAAGGGGCAATTGAAAACATACGCCATACAGCAAGCCAATACAGTTTTCTGGACAGACACTTGCAGGATACTCTCATTCTCTTACGAGTCACTGACCGGGGAACCATGTCTAGCGAAAATCTGCAGACAAGATATTATAGCGGCGCATCAATCTCTGCAATCCTTGTCGCTCCATACCACCCCGGGCGGCGGCATTGGTCACATTCCCCCCGTGTTTACGGAGAAGATGCTCGAGATAGTCTACCGTAAAATCTTTTATTATTTTCGCTTTAGCTTCGTTGTAGGTGAGTTCATAGATATCGGAAGATTGGTTGACACTGGTTTTCAATAATTGTTCAGAGTATCCCGGATCGATATCCTCGATTTTTATCTGTTCATCAGTCGATAATAAAACAATTCGTTTGATCACATTTCGTAACTCGCGAATATTTCCAGGCCACTGTCTGCTGTTAAGATACTGCATAACCTCAGAGGACAGCGAGAGCTGCTCTCTTGCATATCGCTCCTTGAACAAAGTCATATAGTGATGAATAAGCAGTGGCAGATCCGCCTTCATCTCTTCAAGATTGGGCATTGTCAAGGTGACCACGTTGAGCCGATAAAAGAGATCCTCGCGGAACTCTCCTGCTGCAATCTTTTCCTCCAGATTTTGATTGGTTGAGGCAACAACCCGTACGTCCACCTGCACCGTTTTATTTTGACCAAGGGGCTGAATTTCCTTTTCCTGGAGCACCCGGAGCAGCTTTGTCTGCACCGGTACCGGAACATCAGCAATCTCGTCTAAGCACAGAGTTGAACCATCTGCTTCCAAAAACAAGCCTTTTTTCTCTTTTACCGCCCCGGTAAATGCACCTTTTGCATAGCCGAACAACTCACTTTCCAGGATATGCTCCGGCAAAGCAGGACAGTTGACCGTTACCATCCGCTGATGTTTTCTTGCACTTAATGCATGCAGTGCCCGTGCAGCCAGCTCTTTCCCTGTCCCACTTTCCCCTCTGATCAGTACTGTAGCGTCTGTATCCGCAACTCTTGCGATCAGGTCAAGTACTGTCTTTAAGGCAGGTGATCGGCCAATAAACCCTTCAGGAGTTGAAAGGGTATCGATCTGATGTTGCAGTCTTTTATTCGTCCGCAGCAAAGCATTTCGCTCCAAGCAGTTACCGACGACCCTGACAATATGGCTCCGCTCAAAGGGTTTCTCGATAAAATCATAGGCACCTTCTTTCAAGGCATTGACAGCCATATCTATGGTTCCATATCCGGTCATGATGATGGTCGAAATCATCCTGTCATGCTCACGGATTCTCGTAAGCAACTGCAACCCGTCGAGATCAGGCATCTTAATGTCCGTTACCACCACATCCGGACAGAAGGTCTCAAGTTCCTGCAGTGCTCTGTAACCGGATTGGGTTGTACAGACCTGGCAATCCAGCTTCTTTTCAAAGACCGCCCGCAACATGCTGAGCATGTCCGGTTCGTCATCAACAATAAGAACCCTCTGCTGTGATGAATCAGGAAAAAACGGATCAGAACTGGTCATTTTAAAGTGCTACTTTTCTGTTTGCCAGGAGTTGAAAATATGTTTGTATGAACCTACCGGACACCACATCCTGTACGGGTACCTGGGGTGGGGTTTCTTCTGTATGTACACTGAAAATTTCAGCAAACACTTCCCTGGACAATTGCGCAAGCTCTTTTGTTATCCGCTCCGCAAACCTTTTCTCAAGAACCGATTCGTCCGCCCTCCACCAGACGGGTCGAAACCTATAAAGAGGGCCTTCGGGCCGATCAAACAGCCGATATGCTTGACTATCGGCAACACTTTGCGCCATCAGCTCTTTTCGTTTCTGAACGGGTAAGGTGATGTTGGCTTTCGTGTGCAGGTACAGGGCCTCAATCAAGTCTACAGTACCAGGTTTCGCCTCAGGAGGAAGGGGGGACGGCGTACAGGAGGGTGCAGGATTACCAGCCTCACGCTCAATGGCATCAAGCAACAGCTCATAGCGGCCAAAAAAAGGTGCAAGATCATCATGCTTCCGATTCTGGGGATCAGGTTCGTCGATGGTGAGTTGCCCTTCTTTCCTGCCGTATTTCCTCAAAAGCCACCACTGTGAGAAATTGGTCGGACTGGCCCGGGTTTGGGTTTTCTTCAACAACCTGCCCGCCTTTTTCAGGTTGAATCCCCGGCGCAGGAGATAGGCGGTGACAAAGGTGCCAGTCCTGCCTATTCCGTGTCTGCAATGCACAAGCACCTTTTTACCTAAATACACCGCCTCATCCAACCATGCAAGACCTGATTCCATGGCCTCCATGTTGGGTGCGGTTTCATCGGGAATGGGTAAAAAAAACACCTCAAACCCTGCTGATTCCTCAATTTCATGCAGATCACAGTATTCGCCGCAGAGATTGACTATGGCGTCGATTCCCTGACGCTTTATAGAGTCAAGTTCCTCATAGGACATGGGGGCATGCCCTACAGCAAGATTATCGGTTATCCAGGTAAGGGGGTAGCCAGACATAATGATTCTAGAGGTATACTTTGGCCCGCTTTTCTCATCAAATAGGTTGTGTGCAGAACAAAACGCCGGGAAAAGAGGTACCACCGACAAGCCATCGTAAGCGGCCTGCGCAGAGGAGTCTGCGGGACAATCTCTTGATTAAAAAAGTGTTTCTTTGATTATTATCCGAACACAATCTGTATTCGTAAACCTAAAAAGTTGTCTCTTGTATGCCAGCAGGTTGCTGAAGATGGCACACAGGCCATGCGCTATAGTCAACTCGATTTACTCATGAACATCAATCAATTACAGGAAAAAGAGAGGAGCAGATATATTTCATTTCCTTGAGAACGCTCTAGCCCGCATTTCTCATAAGACTAAAGCAAAAAGGCCATAAATGTTGTAAATTATAGTGTTCACAATACGATAACTCTAACAACAAAAATGGCCTATGAAAACAGAGTGTACTCAAGTTGAAGGTGTATTTCAAGCACTTGGTAAGCGGGAAATCAAAGCA
>PDWJ01000270.1_pt1 | contig 79833 bp, 69 predicted proteins | sample 1430881 | NCBI WGS metagenome assembly PDWJ01 (sample SAMN01162460, study PRJNA174530) | Oral metagenome, whole genome shotgun sequencing project. | biome: Marine environment; feature: Marine mammal; material: Swab sample of the gingival sulcus; isolation source: swab sample of gingival sulcus...
AACAGCCAAGGTTGGTGTAAAAACGAAACGAATGAAGGCAGGCTGGGATAATAAATACCTGCTTAAAATTATTGGGATGATTTAAGCCCGATTGCCCTGTAAAGTCAGCTATCCAGTGAGCCGATATCGACCAGAGCGAATGGCCATAGCATTATGGACTTTATCGAAGAATCTCAAACCGCCGTTTTTCTTTTGCTGGAGAACCGGGAGTGACATTACCACAACCTCCTTCCCGAAAGCTCGTAAATATAGTTCATTTCACCTGGAAAACGTCATACTACTCTAGTATTCGTATGCTACCATCGTATAATGTCTATACTAATGTTCAGGTGTTCACTTCGGCAACGGGCCCATTTGTTTTTTTTACTTTCTATTTGCCAGATAGCTTACACCTCCAGATTACAATAACAAGACCATATCCAAGGAGAACCCCATGTCAGATTTCGCTAGTTATACGCTTGGCACGGCCAACAGACGTACCAGAGTCAGTGACGCGATAGATGAAACTCAAGCCATCATACTCGCCGGTGGCAGCGGCTCACGCCTCAAGTCGCTGACGCAATGGCACTCGAAGCCGGCGGTTCCTTTTGGCGGCAAATACAGAAGCATCGACTTCCCTTTATCAAACTGCATCAATTCCAAGATCCGCAAGATTTCAATCTTGACCCAGTACAAGTCTCACTCACTGAATATGCATATCACCCAGGGCTGGAATTTCCTGAAACCTGAACTGGGAGAGTTCATCGACCTGGTACCTGCGCAACAGAGAATTAAAGATGACTGGTACAAGGGAACTGCCGATGCGGTATACCAATGCATGGATATCCTTCGCGAACATTCCTCCAAACTGGTATTGATTCTCGCCGGAGATCACATCTATAAAATGGATTATTCACGGATGATTTACGAACATCTTGGCAGCGGTGCCAAAATGACGATTGGCTGTATCGAGGTTGACCTGGAAGAAGCCAAACAGTTTGGTGTGCTCTCGGCGGATGAGAATGACAATGTTGTCGAGTTTACCGAGAAACCGGAATCCCCTAAACCCTGCTCGCACAACCCAGACAAAGCACTCGCTTCCATGGGAATTTACGTGTTCAATTCCGATTTCCTCTACGAACAGCTGGCCAAAGATGCTTCGAATCAGGTTTCCAGCCATGACTTTGGCAAGGATATTATCCCAGGTTTGATCGGCGACACGCTCGTCAATGCCTATTGTTTCAGAGATGACCAAACCGGAGAATCAGGCTACTGGCGGGATGTGGGTACTATCGATGCCTATTATGAAACCAATATGGCTCTGTGTGATGTGACACCACCTTTAAATTTATACGACAAGACATGGCCCATCATGTCCTACCAGGAACAGCTTCCGCCGGCCAAATTCGTTTTCAATGACGAAGGCAGGCGAGGTACCGCCATTGACTCCCTGATCTCCGCCGGCTGTATTGTTTCAGGAAGCCTGGTGGATCATTGCCTGCTCTTCAATAACGTAAGAGTGAACAGCTTTGGCGAGTTAAGGAATGCAATCATTCTGCCGAATGTCGTGATCGGCCGCAACTGTAGAATTCAACGAGCCATTATCGATAGAAACTGCGATATTCCCGAGGATACCAACATTGGCTACGACCCGGAAGAAGACAAAAAGCGCTTCTATGTGTCTGAAAATGGCATCATACTGGTATCAGCGGACATGTTAAATAACTGAATAACCGGTTTGACCGTTGCGCTGGCCACTTGCCCGACTTTGACGCCGCCGCCGTCAGCGACTGACGGGGTCGGCGGGTTATAAAAAATCCATCTCGTTGATATTCAATTCTCGTGTGTCAATGGTGCCGACAATCGTCTCTTCCACGCGACTGGAGGCTAGATCCAGCACATAAGGACTAATGTGGTATTGATGCTTGGCATTGTAGAAAACGCGCACGATGGGACATTTAGCTTGCACCGGATTGGCTTCAATCACAACACCCGCACGACCATTGTCCAGCTCGACTACGGTGCCGACAGGATAGATACTGACGCAGCGAATGAAGGCATAGACCAATTCTTTGTCGAGATGAAACACACTCCACTCAACCAATTTTTTCAATGCCTGGTTAGGCGGCATACCTCGGTGATACACTCGATCTGCGGTAATCGCATCATAAACATCGACAATGGCCGCCATTCGGCCATACCGATCGATCTCTTCATCCTTCAAGCGCCTTGGATAGCCGGTGCCATCGAGCCGCTCGTGATGCAAGCGACAAATGTTACGAGTCACATTGGACAATCCTTCGGTTTCAACCAACACCTGCTCACCATAGGTAACATGCCTTTTCATCTCTTCCCACTCTTCCGCATCCAGCTTCCCGGCCTTATTGAGCACTGCATCCGGAACCATCACTTTACCAATATCATGAAGAATTCCGCCCGTTACCAGTTCATTGACCAGAGGACGGTCAAATTTCATAGAACGGGCAAAAAGCCCCATCAATATACCGACATTGACCGAGTGTTCCAGCAAATAGCTGTCTTTTGCCCTGATTCTGGATAAACAAGACAATGCATTGACATTGCGGTCGAGCGATTCAATGAGTTCATCCGCCATACTGGTAATTACCTGAGCATCGATTCCCTTCCCATTTCTAACGTCATCCAACACGCCACCGATGATTTCTTTTGCCTGAGAATGAATTTTTGCCGCATATCCCCATTCCTCTTGCAGGGAAATCGTGGCTGGAACAGTTGCCGCCACACCACTTTGCTGGGCTATTGTCGCTGCGTGGTCACTACGCAGTTGCGCGACGATCGCGGAATTGTCCACCTCGTTTGCATCAGGACAATCGATACCTTTTTGGGTATCGATATAAAGCTCGGTAACGCCCAGCTTTTTTATTTTGGCAATGGTATCGGCGTTTTTTATCGTCCCCTTGCGAGTAGATGCACGAGCTGGAATCCATTCATTACTGGTTTCCGAGACAAACATTCCCACCTTGAGTTGCTCGACCTTAATTTTTTTAATCAAGTCAGATTTCTCCCATTACAACGCAGACACTAACTATTCAGATTAGTTCAATATCAATCAGTGGGTGAATTCTTGCTTGATATTTGTTAGCGACACCGGTTCAGGGTGCATCTGTTTTCAGGCAAAAGGGACAGGCACAAGCCGCTGACAACAAAGGGTAAAACAGCGCAAATAGATAGCGATGAAAAACTGATGGCAAGCGCGGCGGAGTTGGAAAAAACTTTGAACAACAGGTCAATCCTGAAAAACGGATACCCTAAAAAACCAGGCAAGTGAATACAACACTTGCCTGGTTTGAGTTTTAGTGCTTCGTATTGACGAGAGGTCAGCTGTTCTGCTCATCCTTCAATGCCGCGTGGGCAGCCGCCAAGCGAGCTACCGGAACGCGATAAGGCGAACACGAGACGTAATCAAGACCAATTCGATGACAGAACGCAATACTTCTTGGATCGCCCCCATGCTCTCCACAAATACCAATATGAAGATCAGGGTTGCTCGAGCGACCTCTTTGTGTCGCCAACTGCATCAGGCTACCCACCCCTTTCTGATCCAGGGTGTCAAACGGGCTGTCCTGCAACAGCCCTCGGCCAAGATAATGCACCAGGAATCCGGCCTCGGCATCATCTCTGGAGACCCCAAACGTCATCTGAGTCAGATCGTTGGTGCCGAACGAGAAGAAGTCAGCCACTTCTGCCAACTCATCGGCGGTAATCGCCGCTCTTGGTATTTCAATCATGGTGCCGAATTCATAATTCAGCTCTACGTTATGCTGGGCAAGTACCGATTTGGCTTCTTCTTCCAGAATCTCTTTTTCCAGTTTCAATTCATTGATATGACTGATCAGCGGTATCATGATCTTAGGTCTGACATCGACACCGGACTTCTTGCAGTTCACTGCCGCTTCAAAAATCGCCCTGACCTGCATTCGCACAATTTCAGGATACACGATACCCAGACGAACACCACGGGTACCCAGCATAGGATTGGATTCACCCAACGCTTCAACACGAGTCAGAAAATCTTCATCAACCCGCAACTTATCCAGGTGCGCATTCAGCTGATCCAGTTCACTGGCGTGTTGTATCTTCATTTTCAAATCGGTGATGTCATGCATCAGTTCTTCATAGGCCGGCAGGAACTCGTGCAAAGGCGGATCGAGCAATCGAATGACAACCGGGTCGCCTCCCATCACCTTGAACAGCCCTTCGAAGTCACCGCACTGAAGTGGGAAAAGCTCTGCCAACGCCGCCTTCCGCTCACTCAACTCCTTAGCCATGATCATTTTTTGCACTACCGGCAAACGGCTGGTTTCGAAGAACATATGTTCGGTACGACATAAACCGATGCCCTGGGCACCGTAGGATTTCGCTTTTTGTGCATCCCTCGGGTAATCCGAGTTGGCCCATACTTCCAGTTTCCTTATTTCATCGGCCCAACTAAGCAGTTTCGAGAGTTCCGGGTTTTCCAGTGAAGGCACGACCGTGGGAATCTCACCCTGGAAGAAGGTTCCATTGGTGCCATCGAGCGACACCCAATCGCCCTCGTGAAGCGTGATACCATCCAGCGCGATAGTTCTTTCCGTCCAATCAAAGGTAAGGTCTTCGACACCAACGACTGCTGGCTTACCAAACTGACGAGCGACCAGCGCCGCGTGACTGGTTCGGCCGCCCCGGCTGGTGATAATACCTTGGGAAGCCAACATGCCATGAACATCATCTGGTTTGGTTTCGGGGCGCACCATAATGACGGGCTCACCGTCCTTGGCCCATTTTTCAGCAATATCGGCGTCCAGAGCCACTTTGCCCACTGCCGCGCCCGGCGACACGTTCAAACCATTACCCCAGACCGTGGCGCTTTTGACCGCTTTCGGGTCGAGCTGCGGATGCAGGAAGAAGTCAATCTGACTGGGCTGCACTCGGGCCACCGCTTCAGCCTTGGTGATCATGCCTTCTTCGACCATATCAACCGCAATTTTCACTTCTGCCTGAGCGGTACGCTTACCGTCCCTTGTCTGCAACAACCAAAGTTTACCCTGCTCGACCGTAAACTCCATATCTTGCATATTGCGGGCATGCTGTTCGAGTTTCGAAGCAATATCGGAAAACTCTTTGTAGATCGCTGGCATTTCCTGTTTTAACTCATCCATGGTCTGAGTAATACGAATACCGGCAACCACATCTTCACCCTGGGCGTTGTACAGGAAGTCGCCTTCAATCACATTCTCGCCAGTGGAAGCGTTTCGTGACATCGCGACACCGGTCAGAGAGTCACTTCCCATATTGCCGAACACCATCGTCTGGATATTGACAGCGGTGCCCAAGTCATGAGCAATGCCAGCCGCATTGCGATAGTCTATGGCTCGTTTGCCGTTCCAGCTCTTGAACACCGCCTCGGTAGCCAGCTTCAACTGTTCGAGCGGATCTGCCGGGAAAGGACTGCCGGTATAGGTTTGATAAATCTCTTTGAAGTGAGTGGTAACCAATTGCCAATCTTCCGCAGACAAATCAGAATCGGAAGCCACACCCTTCTCCTTACGCTTGGCCGTGATCACGGCTTCAAACACTTCATCGGGAACTTCCATCACCACGCTGCCAAACATTTGCACCAGACGCCGGTAAAGGTCATACACAAAGCGGGCATCACCACTCTTTTCGACCATGCCTTTTACCACATCGTCGTTAAGTCCGATATTCAATATGGTATCCATCATGCCAGGCATCGAAAACTTGGCGCCGGATCGGCAAGATACCAGCAACGGATTTTGTGCATCACCAAATTTCTTTCCAGTCGCCGACTCTATCGCAGTGATAGCTTTGAGTTCCTGCTCCCACATCCCCTCCGGAAATTGCTCTCCCGCTGCCAGATAAGCGTTACAGGCTTCGGTGGTAACGGTAAACCCGGGGGGAACCGGTATCTCCAGTCGCGTCATGTCCGCCAGGTTCGCCCCTTTTCCTCCCAATAAACCGCGTACGGCATCCCAGTCTTTTCTGTGGGATTCGACCTTATCCAGGTCAGAGTATAAATAGACATAAGTGTTATTATTAGATGGGTTGTTCATTACAAGTTATTCTCCTGTTGTTTGGTGGATCGTCTTTATACCGTACTAATTGGAATATTGGAATAAAGCATTAAGACCAAATTAACTATGACTTTGGCTGAAACTAATAGAGTTCAGCTCTATATGGCTACAAGACAAGATCAAAAAATTAAGTGAACGAGTCACCACTTCTCAAAGCGATATGGAACATAACAGTTATTCAACCAGTTTCAAAGACAAATTGAAACCCAATCGTTCAGTTACTGAAAATAACATCGAATCCGGAATCGATACAAAAAGCAAACAATCTTTACATTTTTAAACATCACCTGTACCCGGCGAGCATTTTATACTAAGGCCTGCGGGGTGCGGAACTCATTGATTTAACAAACGTTAATGACACATACCTCATCTTTTGGCAAAAAAATAGAGTCCCCGCCCCGAAACCGCTCCCCAAAAAATAAGGATCAATGAGGAACTGTAAATGAGATACCGTTTCAGGGCTAAAACAGGCCAAAGTAAAAACGGACGATCACTTGTTTTTTCCGCCAACTCTCTCGCTGTCCGTTTGCTGACGACACTCGTACTGTTGTTCGCTCACAGCCTGGCAATTGCAGGGTCATTTCACCTGACGCTTACCGATGCAATCACACAAGATACCATCAACAATCAACGTGTCGATGCTTACCTGATCGACGCCTCCGGCGATAGAAGCTGGAAGGCAAAAGCCACAACCGACGGGGCAGGCAAGGTTGCGTTCGAGCTGGATAACTTAACGCCTGGCACAACCTATAAGTTTTCTACCAAGGTTTTCAGCGACTATCGCTCAGAGTTGTCGGTGACGCAATCGTCCGCTGATAAAAAATGGCAGATTGGCTCTTTTATTGCGAAAATCGTCAATGGCACAGTTGCAAGTCTACCTCCGTTAAGCGACACCAGAGTGTCCATCCAGCGACTGGCAGACAATGGCGAATTCAAATGGTTTGCCGCTGCGTTAACTGATGAAAACGGCTATATCAGGGTCGATCTACCAGGGTTGGGCAGCGGATCGACCTACCGGCTCTATGCCAAAAGCCCGATCAACGGCCAATCGAAATTCAGTCACACACTAAAACACACGAAACCCTATACGTTCATTGTCGGCAACCTGCCTCTGTCAGTCTGGCTAACTGACAATGAAACAGGACAAGCCTTATCAGACACCGAAATCACCGTTTACGAATTACTGCACAATGGTTCGTCCAAATGGACGACCAAAGCCAAAACAGACGCATCGGGCGCTGTCGTTTTCGACCTCGATGGATTGGGCAAAGGCCGTAACTACTACCTGAGAACAAAAGTATTCAATAATTTTTGGGCTAAATCAGCGCTTATTCTCGCCCCTCAGGACTACCACTGGCAGTTGGGTTCCTGGCTTGTTCACGTTTTTAACGGCAACCAGTCGCCAGCCAGCCCGCTACCCAACCACGAAATATTCATTGAACACCTGAAAGAGAACGGCGAGTTTGGCTGGTTTGCCAAAACCACGACGGACACACAAGGAAAGCTAAAACTCGACCTGCCAGCCACCGCCAATGGCCAGGTTTATCGGCTAAAAGCGAAGAGTCTGATCGATGGCAGCTATAAATATGGCCCTGAGATAAAGCAACCGGACATTTATCACTTCACGGTAGGCAACCTGCCATTGCAGATCACACTGACCGATGCAGCGACAGGAGAGGCTCTGACCGGGCTTGACGTAACTGTCTATGAACGGCTGGCCGATGATTCGAAAAAATGGGTGACACGCAGAACGACCGATGACAACGGCTCGCTCATGCTGGATCTGGATGGACTGGATTCGGGAAGGAAATACATTATCGAGACCAAAGCGTTCAATAACTTTCGATACTACTCTTCTCCTTTTACCGCGCCCGGCCAATATACACTCCAACTCGGCACGATTCAGGTACAGGTACTGAACGGTTCGATCGAACCGTTACCGCCGCTGACAGAGGCCGAAATAACCATCAGCAAACGTAATAGAGACGGCCAATACAAGTGGTTCGCTCAAGCCCATACCGATGCCGCTGGAATGCTGAAAATCGATTTGCCTGGGGTCGGCAGCGGAGCCCAGTACCGGCTATCCGCAGCCAGCCCGGTGTCGGGAAAAACCAAATACAGCGCCCCGATCACCAGCCTCGGCCATCATCAGTTTATCGTTGGCAATCCGGCCGTCAACGTAAGCTTGATCAACGCTATTTCCGGTCAGACAATCCCGGCAATAGACGTCATGGTTTATCGGATCAATGCAGACGGTTCCCCCTCATGGGTCACCAAAAGGAGAACCGACGACAATGGCCAGGTGGTTTTTGACCTGGACAACATCGCAACAGGCACCAGATACTTCCTCAAAGCCAAACCATTCAACGGCGGCTACACCTTCAGTGATCCTATCGTACAGTATGGCAATTTTGACTTCCGCGTCGGCGCCGTTCCCGTTACATTGGTCAACAGCGAAGACACTAGTCCATTCCCGCAAAAAAAAGTAACTGCCTATGTCGCCAATGACGACGGCACATTGCAATGGTACAAACAAGCTGTCACCGATAATCAGGGACAAATTATCTTTGACCTCGAAGGATTGCGCAACGGTGACCGCTACCTCTTGAAAACCCAAAAGCCTTTTGGCAGCAGAGGAGACTACTACAGTAGGCTTATCGTATCTGAAGGCCCCTTTCTATTTGCGATAACCGAAGGTGAAACTGGTAAACCAGATACCGAATTCCCGGAACTGGCCATTGTCTCACCCACTCCCGGCAGCACAGTACCTGCTGAAGGTTTCTCGGTGATCGGCACCGCCAGCGATAACGAAAGTATCGATAGAGTCACAGCCAGCATTCGCTCCGGCGAGCTCGAGGCAGTTACTGGCATGGCAGCCTACAATGCAACGACAGGAGAATGGACACTGAACGTAACCGCCGATCAACTGATACCGGAGCGACCCACAGTGATTCGGGTTACCGCTTTCGATGGCAATAACAATGCCTCGGTACAGGAAATCACCTTCACTGTCGATGCAGCGATTGTCGACAATGAACCACCGGTTATCGAGCTGCTGTCTCACAGCGATGGCGCCGACATTCCCAAAACAGGCGTAATATTGCAAGGCAAAGTCACTGACGATACCGTGCTAACCAGCTTTGCGGCGACCGTCACTGACCCGGTTTTAGGGACTATTCTCTCCGCCGAGCCGGTTCCATTCGACAATGACACCGGACACTGGGAGCTAGTCATCAGAAACGGTCAAATGACAGTCGACCAATCGATCACTTTGCAATTGGTGGCAACCGACATTGTGGCAAATACAACTACGCTGAACGCTGTATTCGAGGTCGTTCCGGTCGACCACGAACCAATGCAGATGCTAAGCCGACTCACCTTCGGCGCGACACCACAACTGATCGCTCAAATCAAAGAGATCGGTGCCGATCAATTCCTGCAAAACCAGTTGAACCCGGACAATATTGACGACACCGTTTTCGATTTGTTTATCGCAGGCATCCAGCCTGAAACACAGGCTGACCTGAAGTTCTGGGCCTTGCAACATATGCTGTTCAGCGAAAAGCAGCTTCAGGAAGTGATGACCCAGTTCTGGGACAATCATTTCAATACGGATGTCGATGCCCACGAGGTAATTGCCTACGAAGTGAATGAAAATAACAGCTTCAGGCAACATGCGCTAGGCCGCTTCAGAGACCTGCTGGAAGTCAGCGCCAAAAGCCCGGCCATGATTATCTACCTGAATAACGCTGAAAATATAAAAAGCGCGCCCAACGAAAACTATGCCAGAGAACTGATGGAACTACATACGCTGGGTGTAGATGGCGGCTATGACGATGATGACATTGAACAGGTCGCCAAAGTGTTTACCGGCTGGCACGTTCAAAATGGTCAGTTCTTTTTCAATAGCGACGAGCATGACTTCAGCGATAAAACTGTACTCGGCGAGCACATCGACGGAACAGGTCTGGCCGAAGGCGAGCAAGTGCTGACCATGCTCGCAGCCCATCCGAATACCGCTGCTTTTCTGTGCGAGAAACTGGCCGTGTTACTGGTCAGCGAATCGCCGTCCAGTGACACACTCAATACCTGCACAACAACCTACCTTGCCAATGATGGCCATATTGGCAAAGTGGTAGAGGCACTGGTTCACACTCCGGAGTTTGGCGCAGAGACCTCTTTCAGGAACAAAGTGAAAACACCCCTGGAAATGTTGACCGGCGTCATTCGCAACTTCACTGCGAACTTCAGCCAGGCTGGCATGCATTTGGCGATCCGCAGAATGGGGATGGACTTGTTCGACAACGCAGTCCCTACCGGATGGTCAGAAAAAAGTGAAGACTGGATCAATAGCAACCTGCTTTTGCAACGAACACGGTTTGTCAACCAGGTTGCCTATAACGACAACGCCAACAGTGGTAACTACATCGACGTAATGGCGTTGGTGGAAAGCGCGGGCGTCACGTCGGCAGAAGCCATTGTCGCACTGTTCTTCGATATCGCATTGGCCGGCGACTACAACGAGACCGAGTACCAAATCGGCCTCGACATACTCAATGACAACGGTAACGCTTTCGATATCAACGCCCCCCAAGCGGAAGTCTTGCTCAGACGGCTACTCGGTCATGTCATGAGCTTTCCCGGCTACCAGTTCCAGTGAAGGAGGAATGGCTATGAACAGACGTAATTTTTTGAAATCACTGACGACTTCCACTATTGCTGGTATGGCTGCATTATCGGGTAATCCGCTTTCACCCCGAATCAAACTGGCTCATGCCGCTGAAGGCAAAACACTGGTAATACTGTTCCAACGGGGTGGCTGTGACGGACTCAATACCGTCGTTCCCTACGGCGACGCCGACTACTACAGCCTTCGCCCCACCATCGCCATTGCCGCACCAGACTCGAACAACCCTGAATCAGCATTGAATCTGGATGGTTTTTTTGGTCTGCATCCCGGGCTGGCACCTTTAAAACCATTTTACGACGCAAACCGACTGGCGGTGTTTCCGACGGTTCATTATCCCAATGCCAACCGGTCACACTTCACCTCTCAACATTACATTGAATCCGCGTATCGCAGCACAAACCTTGACGGCTGGATCAATCGCTACCTTCAAACAACCCCGGGCGGAGGAGATATACGGGCGATCAGCTTTGGCTCAAAAATTTCCCAGGCACTTCGTGGCGAGTTCACCGTCTCCTCGGTGAATGATATAAATATATTCAATCTGGGTATTTCAGAAGACGAAAGCAATCGGTTATTGGGCAACCTTTCGACTGTCTATGACCAACTGAGTTCGGATCCAAGAGCTTTCCGGGATCTCATTCACCGCTTCGGCACTCGCCTGCTCGACGATATAAGTGCATTGAGAGCTATCGATGCATCGAATTATCAACCCGAAAATGGAGCTAACTACCCCAACGATACGACCAGCAGACAACTGAAACAAGTCGCTCAGCTGATCAAATCAGGAATTGGCCTGGAAGCGGCAACAGTCAGTATCACCGGCTGGGATACGCACAGCGACCAGGGCGGAGGCAACCCCTCTGGCAGACACTACAAGGCACTTCAGCGATTTGCGGGCGGAATTTCAGCTTTCGTAACAGATATGGGCGAGGCAATGCAGGATGTCATACTCCTGACCTGTACCGAATTTGGTCGTACTTCAGCCGAAAACGGCAGTCTGGGAACGGATCACGGCCACGCATCGACCTGGTTTGCAATCGGCGGTGAAATACAGGGGGGCGTATATGGCTCCTGGCCGGGTCTGGCCGCAGACCAGTTACATAAAGGCCGCTACCTGGCAATGACAGTAGATTACCGCAATATATTCGGCGATATTCTTACCAGGCATATGAATGCCAACGATCTGGATCTGATTCTTCCTGACCACACTTATAGTCCAACCGGCCTATTCGCCTAGCACTCCGGGAGACAATACCAGTCGGATACAGTTCTTTGTAAATCGGGTGGCCGGAGGTATCTGGCCGCCAGTCCCCACCTTTGACTGGCGCACCTCACCGTGCAACCCTTTACCGCTTCTTGCCAAACGACCTTCAGCAAAGAAATGTCATTCCGGCAGTCAGATGCGGCAAAATACACCTGAGTCAATTGCAGTGATAGTGGTCGCAAGCGACAAAACCGGATCACATCGTTCACAAGCACTCTTATTTCAATTAGTATTTGCATCAGACGTTGATATTGAAAATTGGGCTATCTATGAAAAAAACCCTATCCTCCGACATCCTGCATTTTGTTATTATCTATGTACTGCCGGCGATAGCGACGGCAGCGCTACTGTACGGACTGGTTATTGGACTGCGTTTGATTCCACCACAGTCGGTGACTATCGCGGCTGGAAAACCCGGCAGCGCCTATCACAAAATTGCGCTTGCCTACCGACGCGTTCTGGAGCAGGATGACATTACGCTACACATCATAGAGACAGCCGGATCGGGTGAAAACAGAGATCTGATGGATGACCCTGACAGCCAGGTGGATATTGCATTGATCCAGGGCGGAATTACCGTAAGCAACCCCAGACTGAATGCCCTGGCCGCGGTTTTTCCCGAGCCTTTGCTGGTTTTTTCTCGATCAGACAAGGTAACCAGCGGTGCCCCCAATGACTGGTCGGACTACCGGGTGGCAATAGGCGCAGAAGGCAGCGGCACCCGAGCCGTTGTGCAACAACTCGCAACGATCACGGAGGCCCCGGTACTGGATTCGGAGTCTGGTTTAGGTTTGGCTTTAAACGCTCAGGAGGCCGCCCAGGCGTTAGTCGGTGGTGAATTGGATATCGCTTTTTTTGTCGCGCCACTCGATGCGCCTTACCTACACACTCTGTACAACGATTCAAATATAAAACTGATTCCCCTCGATCATGCACAGGCGTTGGCCAGTCAGCTCCGGGAAGCACGTTGGATCGAACTGTTTAGCGGTGCCATTCGTTATTCACCCGCTTATCCGGAAAAAACCATTCCGTTAATCACCGTGGTCACCAAGCTGGTGGCAAGAGATAACCTGCATCCGGCCCTGGTCAATCGTCTGGTGCATGCGATGGTTCAGGTGCATGCACCACCCAGCCCTTTGGTGATGAGCTACGGTTTTCCCAATACCCAGCTTTTGAACATGGTAGCCGATGTTTATTCCGCCAAGTTATTGAGAGAAGGGTTTAGCCCGCTGGAATCGTTTTTACCTTACTGGGTGGTCGCCCAGGTCAATCGATTCGCCATTCTATTGGTACCCATCATCTTCCTTCTTTTACCCTTGTTTAAAGTATTACCTGCCCTGCTGGCCTGGCGAATGCATGCAAGAGTATACCGATATTACGATCGTTTGCATGAGATAGATTTAATGCTATCTGACCGATCAGCACCAGTTCCGGATGAGAAAGAACGTCAGCGACTAGGACTGGAATTGGATCAAATTGAAGCAAAACTGCGAGACGAGTCACTGCCACTGCGATACCGGGAGCATGCCTATATTGCCACTGAGCACGTCGCTTTTGTTAGACGAAAACTCGCAACCCTCTGAATCGGTTCAAGGAACGCCAATCGCAATGATATGTCGGGGTAATTCAATTGGATCAATTTGCTTTTGAAATCAATCTGCACCTGGAAGAAAATGAAAGCAAAGTCTGTGCGCGATTGGCACCTTGTTTCGGAGGCAAAGAAATAACCAGGGCAAGCCTACTGGCTCTACTGGACAAACACGGCTACGCCGAGTTCTATCACCTCGATACCGAAATAGCCAAGCTGCTGGAGGCCAACCAGGAACTAGTGGAACAATGCCGAAAACTCCTGGAAAACTTCGCGCAAAATCCCCCCGCTGACCACGCGAATAGCACGGAAGCGGCAGACGCTGCTCCCAAAACAGAAAATGAGCCATTGCGCATACTGGAAGAAATGGGTATGGAGTACCCGCAGTTTGTCGTGGCAGAGCGCCGAGATGCGCAAATATTGATAGAAACAGATGAGGCTGACCTCCAGGCCTACCTGACCCTCCTCCCTGCTTACGGAGGCAAACAAGCCGATCAAAAAGCCGTCATCCAGGCAATCAGGCAAAAAGGGATCAAAGCCGGGATTATCCAGGCAGCCCTGGCCACGGCAATCAAACGTTTTAACATGGAAAAAAAGCCGGTGCTTATCGCGAAAGGGCAAAAGCCGGTCAAAGGCAAAAATTCGGGGTTTGAGTATTTGGTCGAGTCGGTGATTTGTCAAGGGCCAAGAGAGGACGACCGGGGCAAACTGAATTACCTGGATGTCAATGAATTCGTGCTGGTAGAAGCCGGTACCCCGTTGGTGCGCCGAACGGCACCTGAACCAGGGAAAAACGGTACAGATGTTTATGGCCGCGCGATTCCGGCCGAAACCGGTGATCTGCTGCCGTTTGATCCCGAAGTGACCGGGGCGAAAGTCTCTGAGCAGGATGCCAACCTGCTCATTGCCACGCAGAAAGGTCACCCAATTATATTGAAAGCAGGCGTATCCATAGACCCGGCCCTGGAACTGAAAAATGTCAGCTTGGCGACTGGCAATATCGACTATGATGGCTCCGTTCATGTCAAAGAGGATGTCGCAGATGGTATGACCATCAAAGCAAGCGGCGAAGTCATTGTGAATGGCGTGGTCGGTAAAGCCACGATTATCGCCGGTGGTAATGTCATTATCGATCAAGGACTGATCGGCGGGATACAGACAAAAAAAGTACCCCAGCACAACCAGTTTGGCGCCAAAATATGCAGTAATGGACATGTATCCGCCCGTTTTATTACCTGCGCCCAAATACAAGCCGACTGCGTCAGTGTAATGGAATACATCAGCCACAGTGATATCGATGCGACAAATGCCGTTCTACTAGGGCAAAAGAGAGGGAACGGCCAATTGATCGGAGGTAAAACACGCGCATTTAACAAAGTGGCAGCAAAAACCCTTGGCACAAAGGCAAATATCATAACGACCATAAGAGTTGGCGCTGCCGCGGACACCCTGCCCAAGCTGCGACACATTATGCAAAATATCAAGCGACTGAAGGACACACGACGCGAAATAAATACCAGCCTGAATAAGCTTTCTACTCAAGCCAAACTGACCGCACTGACCGACCAACAGACAGAACTGGTCGCCCAATACAGGCAACAGCTTGACGACATCGACAACGAGATAGCCGTGTTTTCGAGCGAAGAACGAGTTTTGCAGGGCCTGCTTGTCAAGAGCAAGGCAGCCACCGTCACAGCCAGCAAAGCCATCTACTCCAATGTCACGGTTAACATTCTGCATACGGGCAAAAAGGTAACGGAAGATAGGGGGCGCGGAACCTTTAGGTTTTTAGCCCGTAAAACCGTTATCGAGAAGTAGTCTCCGCTATCCCCAGACACCCTGTGCGCGACCCCTGTTCTCTGGATCGATCGGAATTACAATGACTGCAACGCGGAATCGTCGTCAACTCACCTTGAGATGCTTCCTTTCAACGACCTCTTCTTCTGCCCGCCAGGAAATGCGAACGCTCAGCTTGTGTCGGGAGTCGTCCTTACTGGCGGTCAATTTCAGGTTTAACAGCCCTTTTGGCTCCAAAATAATCTCACCATCTTCATCGCTGAATGTCAGCTTTCCTTTTATCAAGCCTTTTGCCAATGAATCCAGCACATCCTGAATCCTTTTGGCATCCTGCAACGACTCGTGCCGGAAACTGTTTTTACCGTCAGCCATACTACCTCTTGTGCTTTTTACCTATTACGTTTTTTGGTTCAAAGACCTTGGCATGTGGATAGTCATTGCTTATTCCAATGACACAAGCCTCAGGCTGAATCAGTGTCAGGCCCGACCCTTATCAAGTAACCGAACCATTGCTTTCAGCTCGTTATGTTTCAACAAAGCACAGGCCTTTGCAATATTGACCCACTGCCGACCACGATGGCTTTCCTGCCACTGGGCAGCCGGCATTTCATTTTCGACCCTCATCACAAAAACGGTAACCTGACACTTGCCGCCCCATTTTTCCACTTCATAGACGCCAATGGGTTGTTGCATCACCTCACCTGTCACTCCAGCTTCTTCCCAGGCTTCCTTACTGGCCGACGCGGCAAGAGATAAACCAGGATCAGCAATACCTTTAGGCACACTCCAATGCTTTTTACCGCTGGAACCTATCAGCATAATTTCAGTCTGACCATCCTTGACACGATACGGAATGACCGCCGACTGGGTGTAATAATAGGCAGGACGCTTCCGTTGTTCGACCCCGTCGACACCCGGGAAAGGAAACTTCTCAGGCAGTGTACTGGCCCTGACAAGCGCCATCACTTGTGCCGAACCTTTTTTCAATACCGACCAGTCATCCGGCATACGCAGCCGCGCGATAGTCGCCGTTGGCATTAGTTTGCCATCGGCAGGCATCTTCAGTCGATCACGTGAAAGGTGTATCAGTAGCGCTTCAAGGCCGGGGTTATGCCCGACCAGCATCACTCGTCGCTTGTCTTGATGCAACTCCGCCACCTCCGCCAACACCGCCAACAGGGTTCTGCTATTTGCCAGATAGAGTCGGCGGTCGACAGCAACATCACCCGCTGTCAGACCAGCGGCCTTACAGCATTTTTCGGCAGTGTTGATCGCTCGTTCGGCCGGCGAAGAAATAATCAAGTCAGGCACAATCTGCTGCCCATGTAACCAGGCACCAATGCGTTGTGCACCCAATTTACCTCTTTTTTTTAGCGGACGATCAAAGTCCGCCACATTGAGACGCCAATCCGACTTGCCATGGCGTAAAAGAAACAATTCCCGTACCATAAAATTCCTGTCACTCATTCAATAATTTTATACAGCGCGATGCCAGGCCGTTGAAATCGACCTTGCCTCGGGCTTCGTAAACCGGCACTGAATCAAGCACCGCCAGATAGGCTTCCTGATCGCCTTGTTCATCATCGTGATGAAAATGACCATCAGGATGCTGATAAAAAGGGCCGGGTGATTTCATAATTGCCCGCGTCAGCAATTCACGACGCTCAGCCAGATTCACCGGCAGCAAAGCAAATGGTCGCTGGCTATCCCGACTCCAATTCAAGACCAAAAAAACCGCCAGCGGGGCTTGCGCAATAATCCGATCCTGGCCATAGATATCATCCACCAGTACATCGTACTTGTCTTCCAGATGCCATAACTCGTCCTTAGGCAAGGCCATCAGCGCATCTCTTTCCGCTGCCGGTATCAAGGCATGTAACCGGGGATTATGGACAATGGTTCCCGGGTTGATCCGAGGCAGTTTAGGTATGCCAGCGGCTAACACCTGGTTCGATTGTTTGCGAATAAACAGTCGGTCGTTGGTCAGATATTTGGTGTCAGCGTGTTCCAACATATGCAGCATGAGCGTCGACTTGCCGCCGCCCGAAAAACCTGCCATTGCCAGAGCCTTGTTATTCTGCACCAGAGCCGCTGCATGGCAAATCAACCAACCCTTGCGTTGCAACCAATTCATATATTGCGCATTGATAAAGTTAATTACCTGATTATCACAATCTGCACAAGCACCGGCGGCGATCCGGTAACAGTCAGATTGCAGAAATACCAGGCCGGTTTTCACTTTGCGTACCAACCGACCGTGTGGAAAGTCGAAGTAACTGTCTTTTCTACCGGTTTTCCCCGGTTCGCGCTTCCAGTCTAAAAACTCGACGCCCAGATTCGGCTCAGGCGAGTCGATGGCAATGATTTCAAAATCGGTCGCTGTTTCATCCACTAACACAGAGGAGAAATATCGTGTCAGTTTAGCCATCAAGGCTTCACTGTTAGTACGAACCGCAATGCGGCAACTACCTGCGGCCAAATACAAGACCTTGTCGGGCAAGTCACATCCAGCTTGCATTTGCCTGGCAAATTGATCGGCTGGTTTGTTTTGCGTACTCATGCCAGCTTATCCAGTACATAATCAGTATATAAAGATGCCACATCGATACCGGCACCATCCAGCGCACCCCGAAACCCGCCAAAAGCAGACACTTCAAAGACAATCGGGCCGCTTGCCGTTTCTGCCACATCGACTGTGGTAAAGTCCATATTGAAGGGAGCCTGAGCTCGTTGCGCCAAGTCGATCATCGACTGCGGAGGCGTGAATCCGGCATACTTGCCGCCACTGTCGATCGTGGTATTCCAACTGTCACCCTGACGCACACGGGCATAGGCGCCCAGGTACTGGCCACCAAGAAAAACCATGCCAAGATCCCGGCCAGGTAAATCAAGCTTTCGCTGCATATAGATCATTGCATTGTCACGGCGAAAGGCGTCTATCTGGTCGCGAATTGTCTGCTCGGCCTGGTCTGCATCGATAATGCACATACCCCGCGCCTTGGTCGAGAACAAAGGTTTGAACACGGCACTGCCAAAGCGTTTGACAGTTGCCAGCGCAATATCGACCGATTCGGTTATCACGGTGTCAGGCATAGGAATATTTGCATTACGTAATGTAATCGTACAGCTAAGCCGATTAATCAATCGGATCATGTTCTCGGCGCCACTGAACACCTGCACCCCGCTGTTTTCAGCCGAACGCAGTAATTCAAGCCGATCCAGGGTATTCGGGCTGTATTCGGCGCTGATTTTCTTGACCATCAGGCCATCCAGTTCGGATAAATCATGATCTCGATAAAACAGACGATTTCGGCTTAAATCAAGACGCGCCTCATTCATATCAATGACCAGCCGGTAACCTGTGCGTGCTTCCACTGCATCGGCAAGGATTTCTGTCGACCACTTGCCTGGAACACCCACTACACCAATTTTTCTTTCAGTCAACGAAAATCTCCCGCAATGGAATTTTAAATCGAGTCAGCTTGCCACCCTGGGCAGCCAGTACCAGTTCCAGCAAATAGCGCGCCCGCAGAAACATACTTCTCGCGAGAGACTTATCCAGAATAAAACGGGTAGAAGTCACAAAGGAACGAGCCAATCCCAACGCCAGCCGCAATTCAAATGTATCGTCTTTTTTTCGCTTGGCGTAGCGGCGGGCAATCTGGTAGAAATCCAGAGCCAGGCCCAATATGCGCTTTCTGGCACCGGCATCCAGAATCTGCAAGCGATAGTTCGAGACCATAAACACAGATACATCCTGCACATAATCCATATAACGGGAACGGTGAAGATCAATAAAATTTACCCGTTTTTCGATCGGGTCATAAATAATATTGTCGACATTGAAGTCACCATGAATATAAACCGAAAATGGGGCCGGCAGTTTTTTCTCCAACCGTTCCGTCTGTTTGACCAGGGATTGAAAAGAAGGAATTTTCTGACCACAAATGGATTGGGCACCCTGAACAAACTCCGGATGAATCTTACACACTTCAGGCATGCGTTTTTCGAGCTGCTGCATATACCCTGCCGATACCTTCTCGTCGGTACAGGTTTCCCGCCACACCGAGTTAAGGGTTTTACCTAATTGCGCCAGCGTTTCCTTGAGCAGTCGAGCGTCTTCGTTGACCAAAATATGTTCAAAGGTATAACCCGACAAATGCTCGATAAGCAGCGCCGCCGACTCCCCTCTCTTCTCGTAAGACAGTATCTTAGGTGCCAGGCCCGGGTAAATCTCATGCCAGCTTTTTACCCCTTGTCGTTCTTCCTTGACCTTGCTTTTTATACCGTCTTTGAATATTGCGATATAATCGTCAGCCTCCCCATCGCTGGCTGAAATACCCGAAATAGCACTGCCAGAGCGCGTTTCTGCGATCGGTTCGACGTGTAATTCCTGTTCGGTCTCGAGCTCTGACACCAAAGATTGCAGAGAAAAAAAGCGTTCGAAGTTGACCGGTTGCCCAATATTGGCAGAAATAATGGATTCGCTGATATGCAACAAGGTATCGGCCATTTCCCTTACACGCTGGGCGACAAACAAGGCGTGAGTCAAATCCTCTGTGCGTTTGCGCTTTTTCAACGCACCCACATAATCACTTAGCAAGCCTTTATAGTGCTTATCGATTTTTTCAACTAACTTGCCTATCTGCAATGCCTGGCGGGTGTTATTTGCCCGAATGGCCGGTTCTATCATTTTGATACCCGAGCGTATCGAGCCTAGTAACGACTGGTAACGCTCCGGCTGAAGACAACTGAATTCTTCCAGGTAGTCCATTTGTTTGATAGAACCGCGACACAGCTCGGCAATTCTGTCAAGGTCGGTAGCGATCAGTTCCGCACCACGCAGATTGAGAGAATCGTTGGCTTGTTTATTCTGGCGGGCCAGGGCATTGATGCAAGCGCTGTGAATACGCATCTTCAGATTGTAAGCGTAACCACCCCGATCCAGAATGCGTCTCGCTCTTGCGGTAGTTGGCGATAAAAAAAATGCTTGCAGATTTGCTAGTTGAGAGTCGACCTCGATACACAGAAATCGTAAATTTTCCTTTACAGCCTTAGGAAGACGGATCGTCATGAAATGCGCCCAAATAGTGACTTCGCTGAATTGAGTTTTTTAACCTGGTCAAACAGTCAGATAGATAATAAGGGGTAAATGTCAGATTTGCCAATTTGTCTAAATGCATCCACACCACGGCTGTTTGACTTTTATCCGGGTGCGGGCCGTTATGAGGGCGATAGTCATCCGGCACTTGGCACAGAAAAACAAACTCCACCAAATGCCGTTTGACCAGCGGCTCGATCTGTTTGATTTTGAAAAAATCAGCGACATGAAGCAACTCACTTGGCGTTACCGAAGTACCAATTTCTTCCCGACACTCCCGTTGCAGCGCAGAGTCCAGTGTCTCACCCAGGTCTTGTCCGCCTCCCGGAAGCGCATAACGCCTACTATTACCGAAACCTTTTTTTTCGATCAACAATACATGATCACCCTTTACGACCAATGCCCGTACCGTATTCCTGATGCCTGGCACCCACCCTGCCATAGTGACTGGACTCCCGATTTATAGTGTTCGATCAGCCGCGATACTCATTGTCACAGATTAAATTGGTTTTGTCAGTCGAACAAGTTAGGCTATGCTAAAGATCACATCCGCCAAGGAAATCAATCATGGAGTCAGTCCGGGTAACCCGGAGTGCCGTCATCCCAGACCCACTGCGCATCAGTCGATACCAAAAAATACCGGAATTTGGGCCGCGAGTGCTTTTTTTCAGCGGCGGCTCTGCGATCAATGGCCTGAGTAAAACGCTAAAAAACTTCACCCACAACTCTATTCATCTGGTCACCCCTTTTGATTCCGGCGGTAGTTCGGCCAAATTGAGAGATGCCTTTTCGATGCCGGCTATTGGGGACTTGCGCAGCCGACTATTAGCACTGGCCGATGAAACAGTAATGGGCCATCCCGAAGTATTCCGCCTGTTCAATTACCGGCTACCGGAAAACAAGCCGCAAAAAGAGTTGAAAGAAAACCTGGCCGAACTGGCCCTGGGTAAATCGCCTCTGGTTGCAGATATTACCAACCCGATGCGCAAGCTGATCTGCAATCAGTTAGGTTTTTTCCAGACGGCCATGCCGGAAGACTTCGACCTGCGCGGAGCCAGTATCGGCAACCTGATATTGGCTGGCGGCTACCTGAACAATCACCAGCGCCTAGATCCGATCATTTTTTTGTTCTCCAAACTGGTCAATGTCCAGGGCACCGTCAGGGCGACGATCAACAAAGATTTTCACCTGGCTGCCGATCTCCAGAATGGCACCCGGGTGAACGGGCAGCACCGGCTGACCGGAAAAGAAGTCTCGCCACTGAATTCGCCGATAAAACGCCTCTACCTATCGCGGAGCAGGGATCAACTGATTCCTGCCTGTGCGCAACTAAGAAAGAAAATCAAAAGACTGATCGAATCCGCAGAATTAATCTGCTATCCACCAGGCAGCTTTTACTCCAGCCTGCTGGCGAATCTGATTCCTTCCGGAGTCGGTAAAACCATTGCCGCCAATGATTGCCCGAAAGTATACATTCCCAATCTGGGCGATGACCCTGAACAAATCGGCCTGAACACAACTCGGGCCATTGCGACCATCCTGAACCAATTGAAAAAAGATGCGGGGAAAAATACACCAACCTCTTCTCTGCTGAACTTCGTTTTAGTGGATAGCCAAAATGGAGACTATGCGTCAGCCATTTCGCCAGATGATTTAAAACAGCAGGGAGTCTGTCTGATCGACACCCCACTGATCAGCGAACACAGTGCCCCGTACTATGACAACAATCTGCTTGTCGCCGCGCTGCTATCACTCGTCTAATTGCAATCACTTCCGAATAGACACTCTCTGGGGGCTGTAACCGGGATTGTTGGCAAGCACGGTAGCGATTGTCCAACCTGACAGTCTGACAAAGCCGTTATCGGTCTGAACGAGAGTTAAGCCTAAATAGGGGTTAAGTGAGGCTGAACCAGTTTATCCATTTCCCGCCAGATAGTTTCACACAAATCAGCCCGATACACCGATCGTCTGAACAATTCATGTTCATTAATGTACATGGTCAGTTTATCTGCACGATTTTCGCTTACACACGCGGTTAGATTGGCAAGACGATCAGCCGCCTTGACGATTAGCGCCAGGTGCAAGTCAGCCGCCACCAAAGACATCTTGCGATAGGTTCGACGTTTTCTTTCAGCTCGATCGATACCCGGCTCATCCGTCAAAACATGCACACAGTCGGCAATGAATTTACCGAATTTTTGCTCGATCTCGGCTATCGTCGCCTCTGTATCCTCGACCACGTCGTGCAAATAAGCCAACTGAACTGCCTGCTCACCATATGGCTTAACAATACCTGCCACCGCATCCAGGTGATAACAATAAGGCAAGACGCCATACTTTTGTTCTGCATGCCGTTCAATCGCGAATTCTCTAGCCGATGCCGATATAGTCACATCTATCCTGTTTTAGTTCTTCGTTAAACAAAACAATGTAGGCAGAGCCGGAACAAGTGGTTGCTTTATCGCGGAAGAAGTTGGCCTGGAACGCAAGGAGTGTATGCAAAACAGTCTTCCCTGAAACAACTTATTCTTGATCAAGTTTAAGGGTTTCCAATGTACGCTGACGTACTTGTTTCAATAATTCAGCATCTTCAATCAATGATTGTCGATAAGATGGAATCATCTCTTTCATTTTTGCTTGCCATTCAAGTGTTTCTAAACGTTCCGCAAAGCAGCGTTCGATAATTTCAAGCATCGCAGGTACCGCAATCGAAGCCCCTGGTGAGGCACCTAGCAAAGCAGCTAACGAACCGTCTTTTGCTGTCACGACCTCAGTACCAAACTCCAGCTTACCTTTGCCGTTGGCTTTCTTGATGATTTGTACACGTTGACCCGCTATTGCCAGTGTCCAGTCTTTGCTTTGCGCTTCAGGGAAATAGGCTTGCAAGGCTTTAACGCGTGTTTTTTGTAACTGTAAGACCTCGGTAATCAGGTATTTGATCAGGCTGAAACTTTGCAGACCAACTTGTAACATGGGAATGATATTGTGCAAGCGAAGCGAACCGATCAAATCAAAGAACGAACCTTGCTTCAAGAACTTGGTAGTAAAGCCTGCAAATGGGCCAAAGAGCAACGCAGATTTACCGTCGATCACCCGGGTATCCAAATGTGGCACAGACATTGGCGGCGCACCGATGGATGCTCTACCATAAACCTTGGCATGATGCTGTTTGACGATATCCGGATTGGTACAGACTAACCACTGACCGCTGACCGGGAAACCACCATAACCCAGGCTTTCATCAACGCCTGATTTTTGTAGCAGTGGCAAGGCGCCGCCGCCACCACCTAAGAACACGAAGTCAGCGATATAGCGGGTTTTTGAGTTGGTATGGACATCACGCAACTCAACGGCCCATTTGTCATCCGCTTGTTGGGTTAGCCTATCGACAGAATGATTGAGTAACAATTCAAAGTTACCATTTTCGTTCAACTTTTCGACCATACTGCGTGTCAGTGCGCCAAAGTTTACATCGGCGCCATGCCTGATACGTGTCCCAGCCACTTTTTGGCCGCTATCACGCCCTTGCATAACCAGTGGCATCCACTCTGTCAAAGTGGCATGGTCTTCGCTGTATTCCATTTCCGCGAACAGGTGATGTTTTTTTAGAGCCTCATAGCGTCGACGTAGGTAATCCACATTTGCATCACCCCAGACAAAACTCATATGTGGGGTTTGATTGATGAAATCAGTGGGTTCTGGAAGCTGACCTCGCTCTACAAGGTACGACCAGAACTGTAAGCTAATCTCGAAACTGGCATTGATTGCATGTGCATTGTCAGTGGCGACAATACCGTTATTGTCCGGGGTATAGTTTAGCTCACAATAAGCCGCATGCCCCGTACCCGCATTGTTCCAGCCATTGCTACTTTCCTGGGCGACAGCATTGAGTCGCTCAACCATAGCAATGTTTAGCGAAGGATCCAATTGCTTCAGGAAAGTGCCCAGCGTCGCACTCATTACACCAGAACCAACCAATAACACATCCGTCGTTTTAGCAGCCATACCTCAACACTCACACAACATGGTAAAAGCGTGATAATAAAAGAGCTAGACGGTAATTTCCACTTATGCTAACGCGCCTTACCAACGAACCAATCGGAATACCCTATTGCTCAATGACGCTCAAACCCAGCCATAATAAGGCATTGCAGCATTTTTGCCAGTCAAATTTGGCAAACTAAAGATAAACGAAAAAATTTAAAAAACTATGATTTGAGCCATACTGTTGGCAACAATCCGAGTCTATTGAATTTGTCTCGATCTGCCTTCTTCCAGTTGTATGACTTGCCGCTTGAGTGGTAGAACTGAAGATGGCGCCATGGTGATCTTTTGTTCCGGAAAGATTACCCGGCAAGCGGAGTTCGACCGCAAGCGGGAACGGTCTATATCGACTTGCCAAAATAAATAAATTCACTCAGTGTGTAGTGTAAATCAAAGGAGAAGAATATGACCTATCCATTTAAAAACCTCGTGTTTGAAGGCGGTGGTGTAAAAGGAATAGCCTATGTGGGTGCCATGAAGGTGTTAGAAAAAGAGGGGATACTAAACAATATCAAGAGAGTTGGCGGTACCTCTGCAGGATCGATAAATGCCGCGTTGTTCGCTTCCGGATACAGTATTCAAGAGACATCGAATATATTCAGCACTCTTGATTTCAATGACTTTAAAGATGACAGCTGGGGTGCTTTACGCGATATGAAACGTCTGCGTGATGAATACGGATGGTATAGGGGTGACTTTTTCCGTGACTGGATTGCTGGCCTGTTAAAGAAAAAAACCGGCAGTGCAAATGTTACCTTTAAGGCTTTGCAAGAGCATTCCGGGCGGTCTCTCTATGTGTATGCGTCAAATTTATCGACCAAATTTGGCGAAGTTTATTCTCCCGAGCATACCCCTCGAATGAGAGTTGTCGACGCAGTGAGAAGATCGATGTCGATACCACTGTTTTTTCGCGCAATCAAAGATGATCGCGAGGACGTATTTGTCGATGGTGGTGTAATAAATAACTATCCCGTCAAATTGTTTGATCGAGAGAAATACCTTGAAAACAAGGACCTGCTAAGGATTCCAAATTACTACAAAAAAGAAAACAAAAATCTGTCGCGCAACTCGCCCAAAAGTAGTCCCTATATCTACAATAAAGAAACACTGGGTTTTCGGCTGGATTCTGCCAGGGAAATCGCTGTATTCCGCGACGGACAAGAACCCCGACATGTCGAAATCGACCACTTTTTGGACTATACGATGCAACTGATCAAAACAATTCTATCAGCACAAGACAGCCAGCATCTCCATGAAGACGATTGGCATAGAACGGTATACATTGACTCCCTTGGTGTAGAAACAACGGAGTTCGACTTAAAGGAAAGTAAAAAAAAGGCTTTGATAGCATCAGGGGAAAAATCAACAAAAAAATATTTGAGCTGGTGGTCGAATGTCAGTAATGATCTTGCAATAAACCACCCAACATCAAATATGTAAACCATGCTATCGAAGCCAGCAATCACGCTGCCAATCAACGGCAGGCCACCACGGAAGGGTGGCGGCTTTACAATCGGGCGGGATGATAGAGCACCAGTTTCAACTGAATTCGGGCGAAGCCACACTGAATTGCCAGGTTTGTATTGAACTGGACTGAACCGCGAGTTCAGTCCAGCTTGCTGGTGAATGGTGGATGGTGATGAAATTAGCAGCGGCAGCAATGATGACACCTGCATCAAAAACCGCACACCCGTCCAGAACCTGCCGGTTAAAACGCCACTTCGTGTCATCGGGCCGATTTCCCTCGGGTTTAAGCTGCTTAGAAGCGCCGAAATCATCAAAGTCGTGCTAGCTGCCGCTCAAGATTCGACAAAGTTAACGCGAAAGTCCGCAAACAACAGGACGAGACCCTAAACAAACATCCAATAATATCAGGAAATGCTAGAATACACGGCATCGAGGCTTGCATGCATTATCCATAAACACTTCACCGGCAACCAACAAAGGTAATACAACGTGATTGAAGACTTCAAAGGGGATGAATCCTGGCGCATGTTCAGGATCATGAGCGAATTTACCGAAGGTTTTGATAAACTGAGCGGTTTGGGTTTTGCCATATCCATATTTGGCTCAGCACGTACAATGGAGAACTCCCGCTATTACCGGGACACGGTTAAACTGAGTGAAAAACTGGCCCAAAATGGATTTGCTGTCATTTCAGGCGGTGGGCCCGGCATTATGGAGGCGGCCAACAAGGGAGCCTATCGGAGCGGTGGCAAATCCATCGGACTGAACATCAAGTTACCCAAGGAGCAAACGCCCAACCACTACCAGACTCTGCCAATGGAGTTCAATTACTTTTTCGCTCGTAAGGTCATGTTTGTCAAATACTCAATGGGCTATGTCGGCATGCCGGGAGGATTTGGCACAATGGACGAGGTGTTTGAGTCCCTTACCCTGATGCAAGCCCACCGCATCTACCCGATTCCGGTTGTGCTCTACGGCAGCCAGTTTTGGTCTGGCTTAATCGACTGGATTAAATCATCGATGGAATCACAAGGGTATATCGATCATTTTGATTTCGACCTGATTAGACTGACTGACGACATCGATGAAATCATCGACATCATGGTTAAACACCGTGACTGGAAACAAACCAAGATCGAACAACAAAATTACTCTCGTTAAGCACACTCAACTCGCGAAGCGATGTCGCCACTTTGTGTCAGTTCCAGAAACTCCTCTCCCAGTTTCAAACTGGCGTCGACACAATGCTGCCAGACTCGCATTCGCTCTTCATCATCCAGCCGGATAAAATCTTTCCTGTCAGAGATACGGCCATAAGGTAAGGCCCTCACAAAAGCCTCGGAAGGCGCAAGAATAACGACATTGTCAATAAGACAAGCCGGAGCAATTCGCGATTTGAAATATTTATCGAACCAGCCGGGAACCAAATACGGATAAAAATGAGGATACAAAACAAGGCCGTCAAAATGCGTCATTAACGCCGGTACAGGATGGTAGTCGAGCACGCCACCATCTCTATAGTAGCCTTCGTCAACTCCGGCAATAGACCGAACAGCCGGCAAAACAAGTGGAATTGACGCGGTGGCAAGCAATACCTGCCGAAAATTGCCATACTCCAACTGATGACATTCTGTTTGAAAGCGATCGCCATGGAACAGCGGTAACGAATCTGGCTGCGCTGAAAAAACGACCCGTTCAAACAAGCCTGTCAGTGAATTTCTGCCAGCGAGGTTGAGCACCGCAGCCTGCAGCATCGCCAGAGAAATCACTAAAGGGTGATCGGATGCCAACAGCCCCTTGCTACGGATTGTGCCGATATGCAGTCTATATTGGGGATGCTGGAGCACCTCCGATATCTGATCATCACTTAAATACTGGTCAAAAATCCTTTCAGCCTGCTCGGCCACCACCTCCGGTTTGACTTTTTTGTTATAGACTTGCGCCATATAGGCCGCTGCCAGACGCTGCATAGCCTTACCCGGCTCCTGTTCTGCCGCAGCCGCTAACTTCCAGGCACCAATCGAGGTACCAAACAGATGCAGCGGAGCATTGCGGTCAGCCAGCCAGGTTTCGAATATCGCCCTGTCCAAACCATAAATAGACAACCACTTTGCAGCACCGGAAGCACCAAAAACCGCATTGACATCATCAGGACTTAAACCACTACTGCGGATGTGACGATAAGCCTTGGGTCCGGCGATTATTTTCAAGTTCGACACAGGAAACATTTTTATCTCGGCATTCAGGTTGATATCCTGACAATATTAAGTGATAAACGCGCCAAATAACAGATGGTAAACCAGACAGTTTCACGCGATATAGGATCGACAAGCCTCCCGACCGAGGGCTCCCATCGGTTGCAGCTGGCCACTCCAGCCTGGAATATCACGGACTAGCCGGCAGGTACTTGTCGCGCACTTTCTGACGAAGCGACCATCGCGGCACAGTGTGTCGCGGTTAATTCTATCGCAGTAAAGATTGTTGAATTAGAACTAGACAGGTTGTTTGACTCTCTGACTGGAATAAGCCCCCTTACCGGACTGCTTTATTCGATAACACGCAGTATCCGCCGCTTCCAGCATCGCTTGATATGAGACCATCTCATCAACACTGTAGCCAATACCTATACTGGCACTTAGTTTTGGGTGCTGCGATGGCAGGCTATCCTGGTATTGCGACAACTTTTTTAAAATATGTGTCGCAACCACCTCTGCCTGCTTAACGGTACAGGAAGTTAGCAATATCACAAACTCATCGCCTCCGATCCGGGCGGCAATATCACCCGAGCGAACCGAGCCACGGATAAACTCGCCAATTTTTTGTAGCGCCTTGTCACCCGCCTGGTGGCCAAGCATGTCATTAATAGCTTTAAAATTATCCAGGTCTATAAACAAAACCGCCACCGTCACCGGCTTACCGTAAGCGCGTTCCACAAAGACGTTTTCAAACTCTTCCCTGTTCAAGAGTCCGACCAGGGAATCATGGGTTGCCCGATACCGGAGAGACTGGTTCAGAGCGAAATTTTCCTCCATAACCCGGTTGGATTCGCGCACTGTTCTCATCGAGAATAGAACCAATATTCCCAATAGAATGCCCAATGCTAAATGCGTGCGTTCTCCTTCGATTACAACCGTTATCATAAGAGGAACAACCGATGGAAATAAAAACAGGCTATAAGTTTCCATGTCAACCGCGTAGGAACCCACGGCCCCGGAAGCCATTCCGGCAACAAGAAAGATCACCAAAGATTGGTACAGCGCATTTTCGCTAAAAAAGAACACACTTAATGCGCCATATAAACACCCTGAAAAAAATGTCATGACCCGGAACCACCACAACCAGACATTTTGCGGCAGGGCATCCATATGAAGGCGATATTTACGGTATGTTATCAGCCTCAAAATGACGACCATCAGGCCGCATAGAAACCATATCAATAGTTGGTATACCGGAAAGACATCTGTCAGAACGAAGGAAATAACAGTGATTCCGGCAAAGCTTCCGGCCACCGCTGTAGGAGATTTAGAGTAGAGAATACGAACGATCTGCCGCCTGCGCCATTGGGCAACCATCATTTCCTCATGCGATTCCGGAGCAGACACTGCCATAGTTCCTTTCTTTGAAATTGCTGACCGAGGCTGTTTCGACTGATTGGTTATATCAATTTCTTTTATCTCTTTACACATAATAGAAAAACATGAAAGAACGGTAAATTAAACAAACAATAATCATTTCTGTTGTGCGGCTATTTTGGTATGGGCTAACAACATAGAATATGCTGCACTTGTGTGCAACGCCTCACTATACGCAAAACCAGAAGGCCAAAACACTGAGCGACGGGCAGGCAAGCTTGACGACTTGTCTCATTGTTTATCTCCACCGGGACAAAAATAGAGGCAAAGACTCGAATACAGACTTTCGAACACCAATCAAGGAATCACAGAAAGCGAACATCAATACCGAGTATAAAGAGACTCTAACAGAGAGTAAAACGCTCACACAAGCCACGCTCGACAATCAACCGGCAAAGTAAGACTTTACCTGCTGCACAGCCAGGCGATGCTCGACCATTGGCAAAACATAGCCTGTCGCGTCAACTTGAGCCTCGCTCGGATGATGAATCGAACGATTATCCAGTTGTCTGAGTTCAGGAAGATACCGGCGGATAAAAACGCCTTCGGGATCGAACCTTTCAGATTGCCGGTAAGGGTTGAATACTCTGAAATAGGGCACCGCGTCCACCCCGGTTGATGCACTCCATTGCCATCCTCCATTGTTGGAAGCAAAATCGCCATCGACCAGGTTCGACATAAAAAACTGCTCGCCCAGACGCCAATCCACAAACAAATCCTTTGTCAAAAACATGGCCGTCACCATACGCAGTCGATTATGCATCCAGCCGGTTTCAGCCAACTGTCTCATCGCCGCATCGACAATCGGGTAACCCGTTCGACCGGATGACCACCGAAACAAGCTATCCTCGTCCCGGCGCCAGGGCAATAAATCGGTTTCCGGCTTAAAGGGTTTGCCTTTGCAAAGCTGCGGAAAAAAGAAGATTAAATGCCGATAGAATTCGCGCCAGACGAGTTCATCGATCCAGACATCTACACCCTGACTAGCGCCACCCGGTTGAGCTTGATTCATCAGTACAGTCGCATGCAAACATTGCCGCGTCGATAAAACACCTGTGGCCAAATATGGCGAAAGTGCGCTGGTGGCGTCCAGCGAAGGAATGTCGCGTCGCTCTGCGTAACGGAGGATCTGCTCAGTCACAAACAGGTTCAATCGTTTGTGGGCATAGTCCTCGCCTGCAGGCCAGAGCCTGTCAACAGAGGAACACAAGCGTACTGAATCCAACGCCGATAAGTCTGTGCTTATCGCAAGCTCGACCTGTCGTTCTGGCCGGTAATACAAGGGCCGCAGTAAACGATCGGCAGTCCGATAAAAAGCCCGCCTGAATGCAGAAAACACCTTGTAGGGTTGACCGGACTTGTTTTTGATCTGCCCCGGCTGAACCAGACATTGGTCATTCGTAGTCACCAGGCTACGCCCTATCACTGCGAGTTTTTGGGCAACCGCTGCGGTTAAACTGGCTTCGTTCACTTCGTACTCGAGATTACAGAAGACATTTTGACATTTTATCCGATCGACATACCTCGACATATACTCCGGAACCTTGTCAAAGGCACCTGCATCGATTATCCGCAAAGGCACATTCAACTCAGCCAATGCCTTCGCAAGGTCTTTGATTTGCCTGACAATCAAGGATCGCTTGAGCAAAGAGTTTTTGTGCCAATCCCACTGCTGCTGACACAAAAAATAAATAGCCACGACTGGCCCGGTTGCCATCGCTGCCATCAGTGCCGGATTGTCGCTTACCCTTAAATCGCTTCTAAACCACATAACATTTAACATACTCGACCCTGTTACCAATCGCTGGCAGCATCGATTCTATAGACAACGCATTCGTGAAAATGCCAAACTGCGAAATAATACAGCGGCTTTCACTGGTTCAATCACCAACGGTAGCCGGCGAACAGGCTCGTTCAAGCCACTCTTGTCTGCATCAAAAAAACACTATGCCAAAGTTTACCACAGATAAAATCGAACACGCGCTGCACCAGGCAGCGGAGAAAATCGCCCAATCGGATCACTTGCTGATTAGTGCAGGAGCCGGAATGGGTGTCGATTCAGGTTTGCCGGACTTTCGCGGCAACCAGGGTTTTTGGCGAGCCTATCCAAAATTCAAACACTTAGGGCTATCATTTGTGGATCTGGCCAATCCCGTCTGGTTCGACCAAAAGCCCGCTCAGGCATGGGGGTTCTACGGCCATCGTTTCAATCTTTATCATAAAGCCTTGCCTCACCCGGGTTTTCAAATACTCCGTTTGTGGGCCAAATCGGCAAACAGCAGTTTTGTATTTACCAGCAATGTGGATGGCCACTTTCACCGCGCCGGGTTTTCTGCCGAATCAATTTACGAATGCCACGGCTCCATTCATTACCTACAATGCAGTCAATGCTGCACAAACCGAATCTGGCCAGCGGATTTCAGTCATATATCACTCAACGAAGCGAACCTGCTGGCAGACGAACCATTGCCCACCTGCCCGTCCTGCGGAGCCATCGCACGCCCCAATATCCTGATGTTTGGCGATGGTCATTGGCTGTCCAACCGAAGTGATAAACAAGAATACCGCTATCGACAGTGGCAAAACCAGCTAAGCGGCACACTTACGGTCATCGAACTGGGGGCGGGCCTGGCGGTGCCAACGGTACGCTGGGCAAGCGAAGCAGCCGGTGGCTGCCTGGTTCGAATCAACCCCCGAGACTATGACGTACCTCGAGGAGGCATAGCGATTCCACTCAGTGCGTTGTCCGCACTGGAAAAAATCGATCGCATCGTCAGCGCATCAGGGTAAAACCACATTAGAAAGCCCGTTCCAAAAGATCACGAATCTGCTCTGGCAAATAGTCTCCCGCTGCATTCTTTGCAGTCTCCTGCGCAAAGCCTTTCAACCTGTCGGCGGCTGCCGTCGAGTCTCCAGCCAGCTTATCTTTGATGGCTGCCACAGCGACATCGGCAAACTCCGAGTTAGTAAACGAAGTAACCGTATCCCTGACTCTTTGAGTGACATTTTGCTCGATTTCCTGAAACGATTTTTCAAGGTATGCCGCGTCGATGACTCCGATCGAACCCAAGGCGTCGCCTGCGAGGACAGCCGTTCCGGCGATATTGCCCATCACGGCATTTAACGCCGCTTTGGCCAATGTTCGAACCGGCTCTGAAATCGGCAACGAGTCGATGGCGGTATCGACCACATCGGTCGCGATGGCCACAGCCATTCTGGCTATATCTGCGGCCGCCATATCCCGAACTAAGCCAAGAGGCGCATCGAACAGCCCGTTCGCCGCCGTTTTTACCGCTTTCTCGACCAACTCGCCGATTTGCTTTGCCAAAGCCATATTGCCTGTAATTGCACTGACAGCGGCTGCAGTCGCCGCCCCCAAATTTTCAGCAAAGCCATCGATGACTTGCTCCAATACCTCTTTTGCCTGCTTTACCGTTTTTTCAAGCTCATCAAAACTCGCTTCGACCTGAGCCATTGCAGAATGATCTACACCGGCCTGACCCGCAATACCCGAATCATTGTGTCCGCCGATGCCACCGACACCGTCTCTGTCGATACCGCCACCGACACCATCTCGACCAACGCCATTGCCACCTGCGCAACCTGCGCCGCCCCCCCCTGTTGCATCTGTTCCACCGACACTCATCTTTACCTTCCTTGTAGCTTGGTTCAATTGTCAAAATGCATAGTCGAAATACCTTGTCGAAATGCATCGCCGAAACGAATTGTCTTACGATTGGTCGACCAGACACAACTAGGGGAAACCCTATTTAGGGTTTCCCCCAATAGCTTTCAGCTTGACAAGCTGCTGTAATGCACTCGCACGTCAAGGACAACACAAACGAAAAACAAAGGAGTGTCATCATGTCCACCATAGATAACAGTATCAATGCCAACTGGCAGAAGTTTCTCGATACCCGAAACTCATCAGCTTCACTTACCACGACAATAAACGGATTCGGCGGACAGCTGGAATACCACCTGAATGCAACCAGTGCCAACAACCAAATTCACATCCATATCAATTTCAATGGTTCGGTAGATGTCACCATCGATGGCGAATGGTTCCACTTTACAGTGCAACAGGCTCAAAATCTCGTCATCAACGCAGGAGATGGCAACGACCTTATCACCACATCAGGCGGCAGTTATTGCGCCCCTCCCCACATCACGATTAACGGCGGTAACGGCGACGACACAATGGTTTCGTTCGATAACCAGCTTTGCACCAGCGCGCCCGAGATCACCATGAACGGTGACGATGGCAACGACATACTGATCGGTGGCCATGGTGGCCAAACCCTCAATGGCGGCGATGGCCATGATCTGCTGATTGGCGGCTCGGGTCATGATCATCTGGATGGCGGAAACGGTACCGACTTTATCCTGGGCGGAGCCGGTAACGATTACATTCGCGGCGGCTCTGGCGATGACTTCCTCTATGGCGGCAGCGGCGATGACATTATTCATGGTGACCGCGGCGACGACTATATAGACGGTGGTGAGGGGCGCGACCGACTTCGCGGCAACCGAGGTTATGACACCCTGGTAAGCGATGCCGAGGACAGTAAACGCAGTGGTGACGAAGTGACGATAGATGGGTAACAAATTGACCGAAGCACCAATCATTTCGGCACCTGGAATACCTGATCGTAAACCAGTTGCGATTTTCAATTTACTCGATACAAAAAATACGCTAATTCACGCAATGACGCATTTAACCGTAACAACATGGAGTCAATTCGATGAGTCTTTTATCTTCTGTTTCACTGATTAGTTCGACAACAATCTGCCTGATCAGAAACAATCCCGTCGATATTTCCCAGTCACTCAAGCTGGGGTTTCTTAGCATCGCTATTGAAGAAGGGTTTCAAAAAGCCGGTGACCTGCTGGGTCTGGATCAAAGTACGATAGATCTGTTGCAAGGTATTACCCAGTTAGGCATCGCCAACGATGGCGGCGGTTTTCTGATAAATATGAAAGAAGCCGCCGAGAGTTTTATGGCAGAACTGCCTGCGAGTGATCGCGAATTTTTACAAAATACCATCGGCAGGGTTTCCGATAGTATTGCTGACCTAATTATGAGTTTTATATCGCAAACCAGTCAGGGTCAGAGGGAACTGGCAGACAACACAATGAATGATGAACAGGAAGAAGAAGGTGGCGTAAAAAGCTTTTTTGAAGTCATAGCAGAAACCCTGGGTAAAATTCTGGGCGAAAAGGCGGCAAACATGATGGAATCTTTAGAGAAGCTGGAATCTGCTGGTGGAGAAGCAATCAACCCAAAAACTGAAAAGGCCTATACGGATAAAGAAAGAAAAGCAGACCCTACCGGCTTTGCCGAAGCCACCAGAAAACAAACTGAAGAGTTCACAGTCGCACAAACGAAATTTACCTCAGATAGCCAGATTTATTCGATGATGTCCAATCTGTGCAATACATCGCTTAAATCTATGGGTGAATCCATGATAACCATGGCGAAAAGGCAGTAAGGTAACGCTAAATCAAGGCCATGCCCGATAACAGGCGGGCATGGCTAGACTCAATCAATCCGCCATTTTTATCCGCTCAGCCCAACGCAACACCTCCGCGACAACCTCGAAATAATCCGCAGAAATAGAGTGCGCCAAGGGCACATCGGCAAACAGTCCCCTGGCTAACGGCACATTTTCCATAACCGGCACGCCAGCCTGTTCAGCGATCTCTCGCATATGCAACGCGATATGATCCTGCCCTTTTGCCACAACCTGAGGTAAATCAGTTACCCCCGTCTCGTAATACAATGCAACCGCCAGATGCGTGGGGTTGGCGACCAGTACATTGGCTTGACGAACAGCCGCCAGCGTATTTTGTTGGGACCATTCCTGATGCAGTTGTTTTCGCTGATTTTTTAGCAATGGGTCGCCATCGGTCTCTTTGTTTTCCTGCTTGATTTCCTGCTGGCTCATCCTCATTTTTTTGATAAAGAGATGGCGCTGATAAAACACATCCAGTATGGCAATAAATAGAAAAGCCAAGGCAACCGAAAAGCAAATCAAAAACAGGGAATGCCGATGAGAAGCCAATATCGCTGCCAGAGGATTGTTGGGCAACTGAAGATAAGCCGACAATGCATCGAACAGCACGATAAAAGTACACCAGACAACCAATAGCGTTTTAATTATCGAACGGGCGACATCAACCAGCTTTTCTGCCGAGAAGAGTTTTTTAATGCCCTGAGCAGGGTTCAAGTTGTTGAATTCAAGTGTAAGTTTGGCAACCGAAAACACATTGCCGACCTGCAGCCACTCGACGATAAAGCCGGCCAGTGCCGAAACCAGGATAAAGGGCACAAGAGCGGAACAAATTGTTCTCGCCGAGAGATAGAGACGCTCGACCAGTTCCTGAGGCGTCAGTGAATGAATATTGCCAAACAACTGCTGTGTCAATGTCACGACTTCATCGATCAGATAATCAGAAAGCAAACCGAAAGCAAATAACCAGACGATCAAAACAAGCGTTCGGGATAAGTCCTGGCTGCGATGAACATCCCCTTTCTTACGTGCATCTTGCAACCGTTTCCGGGTCGGTTGTTCAGTTTGGTCTGACTGTTTTTCTGCCGACACATCGAGATCCTGAGATAAATTGACTCAAATAGCTGAAAAAAGGTGCGCCAACTGTGTGGACAGTTGCAAGCTCTCGGCCAAATGGTGAACCACTATTTCGGCGATCATGGTCAACAGCAACAACATAATCCAGGTAGCGAACCAAGCCTTGATCGGCATGCTCAAAGGCAGTACATTGATCTGTTGGGCAAAGCGATTGATCAAGCCAAATGCGATATCGATCGTCGCCAGAACCAGCATTGCCGGAGATGCAATCAATAACGCTTTGGTCATAATAAAACCAAACTGGCCGGCAAAAAAGTCGATACCTTTGTTGTTTAAATCAGGTAATAGCCGATCGACAGGCCAGAGCAGATAACTGCTCAGCAATACATCGAGAAAAATTAGAAACGCACCACTCACCATAAAGAGTACCGCGGCAAAACGCGCCAACCACTGGCTGGTCAGTGAAGACTGATGGCCCTGAATCGGATCCACCAGGTTCGCCATATTGCTACCGGTCTGGGTATCGAGTATTCCCCCGGCAATGCCCAATGCCCAATGCCCAGAAAATAGCACCGAAAAGCAACCCAATCACGACGCCGAGAAAGACTTCCTTGATCAGAAGCAACGGCCAATCGGCGCCACTGACCATGGTGACATCACAATGACGGGCTGAAAGCGGAAAAACCACCATAGCCAAACAGACATAAAGACTGTTTCTCAACAAGGCGGGAGCCGTCTCCCTGGTCAGTAGTGGCAGCATAATAAACGCCGCGCCGATTCGAGGCAGAGTTACCGCCACCGCGAGTAGTGCGGCACCGTACAATTCGGTTATCGCAGCGAGGGCATCGCCTAACGCACTGGCACCGAGCACTATCTCACCAGCGCCGGAAATCCGGCAAATGCACTCTGAGCGAACTGGAACAAGCTCTCTCCCATCAATCCAGCCGTTAGAAACAAGGTCACAACCACCGCAAACAATTTGACCGCAAAGCTGATTGTCTGCTCTTGCAACTGGGTCACGGCCTGAACGATTGCAACGATCAGACCGGATAAGGATGCGGCCAGTATCGTGGGGGCCGAGAGAATCAGCATTAACCAAAGCGCCTGCTGGGTTTGTCGAACGATATCAAATTCCATTTCTATCCATTCCTTTGCCTGATCGAATAACAATCAATCGATGCCACTTCTTCAGTACCATTTGCTCCAGTGGTCACAGCCCGATTGGCGGCCGAGGCTGTCAAACTACAAATAGGTCACTACCAAGCCATGTACCAGGTGAGTCCAGCCACTGATAAAAACGAATAGCAGTAACTTGAAAGGCAGTGACACCATGGTCGGAGCCAACATCATCATCCCTAATGCTAGCAAAATATTAGCGACAATCAGATCGATAACCAAAAAAGGCAGGAAAATAACGAAGCCAATTTGAAATGCGTCGGTCAATTCACTAACCACAAATGCAGGTACGACCACGATAAAGTCGTTTTCTGAAAAGGCACTTTTTCGTTTGTCGCCAACCAGTTTTTCAATGCTCTTCAAAAAGAACTGTCGCTCGGCCTGATCTGAGTGGCGAAAAAGAAACTGCTGCAATGGCTGCTTGCCCTGTTGCGCAATCGCGACGAGTTTACTGGTATCCGATTGCTCATCAGTAAACTGCTCAACCTGTTTCGCTATACTGTCGTAGGCGTCATTGAATACCGGATACATCACATATACCGAAAGAATAATGGCCAGCCCGTTAAGCACTACATTCGGAGGCACCTGCTGCAAACCCAACGCATTTCTGAGCAGGCTCAATACCACCACGATTTTGGTGTACGAAGTTACCATCACAGCCACAAACGGCGCCAGCGCCAATGCTATGACCACGGCAATTATCGCACCCGGGGAGAAGCTGGAGAAATCCATTTCAACAGAACCGGCTGATTTGCACCGCCAGCTGATCGCCAAGCGCGATTAGCTGGCCATCCGCCCATTTTCTGCCGTTAGCAAAAACATCGACTTGTGCCGATTCCAGAGGGTTCTCCAATGTCAACACCGAACCGGGCTGAATTGACGCCAACTCGTCAAGACTTAGCGCTTGTTCTCCGACACGAAAATCCAGTTGCATTGTCAATGCCGACAGGTCGTTAACCGCTGCTTGGGTACTTTGATCGCTCATGGTCTGACTCGCTTGTGATAGATTGAAGAAAAAGCCTGTTTCCGATAGGTTCGGCAAAACCGAAACCACGCTGAGCCGCCCGCCGTCATGCACGGTTTTTGCAGCCCAGTCTTTATATCTGGTGGCAATTGTAATATCGCCTTGGATAGCACCGAGCGAACCCAGTAGCATTAAATCTGCCGGTTCATATTGATCGAGTTCGGTCACGGTTTCATGTAGCGGAGGTAACCACATTTCGACAGACAAGGCTAAGTGACGGATAGAGACAATATCAGCGACAGGATTAGACCCTAAACTGCAACCAGATCGTTTCTGAGACTGGTACCGAACCAGCCTGAGCATGGTTGTCTCACTAACACCTAGCGCGAGTTCGCTGTACTTGTCCTGGTTTGCCAACCGCAAAAACAGCAGGCGATGCGTGCGATGGTAATCGTTGCTTCGGTCGCCCTGGCGAAGCGGTGGAACAAGCCGGGCATTGGTATAATTGGCATCACAATTGATCGCCGCCTCCGTTTTCAGCAGAGTCGTAAAATCCCAACCTTGCCCGGTCAGCTCTGAAATTTGATCGATCAGCCAGTTGTGCGCAATCGACCATGCCAAATTCTGGGAACCCGAATCATACTCCCACCATTGTCGCTCCCCCACCAACACCGCATGACCGGCCAGCGACAGCGACACCAAAAGGTGCTCGCCTTGACCTACCAGCACCGCCAGATCTGGGGTTAGCTGGCCACCGGAAATCACCTGCCAACCCGCCTCGCCAGGACGATTCAAACAGGCTGACAGCGTGCCGAGCCGATTCCAAAACCCGGATTCATGACAAGACATTTCAGGTAGTTTTCGCAACCCGGTCATAATCAATACCCCAGGTTCAACTTGACCAGATCCTGAATGCTGCGCACGCCCAGTTTGGCAATGACTCTGGCGCGATGCAGCTCGACCGTTTTGACACTGATACCCAATACATCTGCGATGGTTTTATTTAAACGCCCTTCGCAAACATGGCCCAGCACCTGCCGCTCACGGGGAGTCAGGAGACGCAGTTTCTGGCGACTGCCATCAGGGTTACGCAACACCGCCCCGGGGTCTGCAACCGCCAAATTGATTTGTTGAATCAGTCGCTCTGGGTCAAAAGGTTTTTCGATAAAATTTGACGCGCCCTGACGCATACATTCGACAGCCAAAGCCACATCGGCAGCTCCGGTAACCACGATCACAGGCAGCCGGACGGCGTTGCTTTGCAGCTTTCGGATCAATTGCAGACCGGACATTCCCGGCATATATAGATCGGTCACGATACACCGCCGCGCCTGCCTCTCGGGCTGACGGCAAAACTGGTCAAAGAACACATCGGCAGACCGGAAATCAAAGAGAGTGATAGCGCTACTGTCAAAAAACGCTCTGATCGACTGGCGAAACCGGTCATCATCGTCGATCAAGTAGACTTCTATCGGGACGGATTCTCCAGGGCATTCGACAACCCCCGGATATGGATAACGAGTTAAATCTTGCTTGACTTTCACTGCTCAGGCTCTCCTTGCCTATCGACTCTCATTGTCGGTTAAATCTGAACATCCTGTTCTTTTTTACCGACCGCTTTTTCATGCTAATCAAATCAGCACTGATTATTCAACCCCTAATTTTTTTATTTAGACATTGGTCTCATTTTTTTATCGAACAGCCAAATTTATGGTTGCTTTTTTTTCAGACAATGGATTACCATGCAAAGCGATTAGTCACGGGCAAGGATTGCCCAGGCCCGTCAGCCAAGCTGACGGGTACAAATGGATTTATTGCAATGGATTTGCGCTATGTTGTCTTTCCTTCTGCCCTGCGCCGTACTTATCCTCTCCGGTCTGGCTGCCTGGTATCTTGTCGTAAAACGCGGCACCATCGTCGGTGGCGGCCCGATCAAACTGGTGCAGATATTCCCGTTGGGGCCCAAAAGCCGAATAGTGGTATTGCAATTCGAAAACGAACAGCTTGTGCTGAGCGATACCGGCAGCCAAATCAGTTTACTGACCTGCAAACCCAGACTGGATCGGGAGCTGAACGATAGCTATTGCTCAGAGCCGGTCGGCCAGGAATAAAACCACCGGAGCCAACAGTGCTTAACTAAGTGCCAGTAAACCAAGCAGTATTAAACGGATTTGATACGAGAAAATGAAAACTACCCTCCCCTCAGATGGCGCCTCCGGGCCAGGTCGGCAGGTGATTTTGCCAAAACGGCATTTATCGAGCCACAGCTATAGCGACATCGTACTTGCCTTTGCCGTTGTCGCCATTGTCGGGCTGATGATTTTTCCGCTGCCTTTGCTGATTATCGATATTCTAGTCGCTATCAATATTCTTATTGCCGTTGGCCTGTTACTGTTAGCCATTTACATTCCATCCGCCAGTGCATTTGCCAGTTTCCCAAGCGTCATCCTGCTGACCACATTGTTTCGCCTATCGTTATCGATCGCCATTACCCGTCTTATTCTGATGGACGCCGATGCTGGTGATATTATCGACACTTTCGGCAATCTTGTGGTCGGCGGCAATCTGGTAGTTGGTATCGTGGTTTTCATCATCATTACCGTAGTGCAATTTATCGTTATCGCCAAAGGGGCCGAGCGGGTCGCGGAAGTCGCAGCAAGGTTTACCCTGGATGCAATGCCCGGCAAGCAGCTGTCCATCGATTCCGACCTCCGCTCCGGCATGTTGAGCAAAGAGGATGCGCGAGAAAAACGTAAAGCGCTGGAGCTCGAAAGCCAACTGCATGGCGCAATGGATGGCGCGATGAAGTTTGTCAAAGGCGATGCCATTGCCGGGATCGTGATTCTGATCGTCAATATTGTCGGTGGTTTGACCATCGGTCTGCTGCAAAGAGAAATGACCTTAGGCGATGCCGCTCACACCTATACCATTCTGACCATTGGCGATGGCCTGGTGGCACAAATACCCGCTTTGCTCACCGCCATTTCAGCGGGTTTGATTATCACCAGAAACAGCAATGGTGATAACAGCGGCCATAGTGATCACGACAGCGACAGTCATAACGACAACCACCTGGGCAGCGCCATCGCTTCCCAGGTAACCGCCTACCCCAGAGTCACACTTATTGGTGGAATCCTGGCGCTGACGCTGGCACTGATCCCAGGATTTCCGTCGTTGGTTTTCCTGGTCATAGCAGCCATACTGCTGACAGCCAGTTACTTCAGACTCAACCCCGATGCTCTGCCCCGTTTCTTTGCCAACAGCGCTACCTCTGACGACCAAGCAGATGATCTGGCGCCAAAGCGCACGGAATTGCTGCCCCCTCCAGCGCTTGAAATCAGGTTTGGTCAAGCCATAGAAAACACGATAGGCAAACAACACTTGTCCAGTTCTATCACTCGCACGCTCAATCACATAAGAGCAAAATACGGTGTTCCCGTTCCAGTCCCGGCAATCCATATTGATCCGAACCAGACCGGTAATCAATGTCATGTTTTAGCTTATGGGGCGACGCTCACGATAACAGACTGCAACGATATGGGTTCAGCGGATCCGGAAAAGGAGCTAAGCCAGTATCTGGCACATAGTATCGTTGAGAATATCGGCATTTTTATTGGCATACAGGAAACATCGACACTGGTCAATCAATGGCATAGCGACTACCCCGATCTGGTCAAGGAAATGTTGCGCACCATCACACCACAGCGACTCAGTGAGGTGCTCCGGCGACTACTGGAAGAAGGCGTTCCGATACGCAGCTTAAGAGATATATTTGAAAGCCTGACCCAATACGCCGCATCAGAAAAAGACATTGAAATTCTAACTGAACGCATACGCATTGGGCTGAAACGGCAAATCAGCGAGCACTTCTCCGGGCTAAACAACGAGCTGAAAGCGATTGTATTGCACCCGAAATTTGAACAGCGGCTACGGGACACTCTGTCATCGACGCCCGTCGCAGGCGCGACCAATCCGGCCATGGCCTGCTACGCGACGTTGCTTGACGGTATATCGGAGCTGACTATCGACCCGAAAACCGAGTCACCCGTCGTTGTCGTTTGCTCATCGGACTTGCGCAGACAGGTGAGCAAGGTGACCCAGGAACAGGCTAAGAGGCTGCCGGTGCTTGGCCACCAGGAACTGCTGGCAAACATCACCATCACACCAATCGGTCAAATTGGTGGCTAAACCCGATCATTATCGAAACCAATTGAAAGACCAAATAAAGATGCATCAAGGAAGATCATGGATACACTGCACTCAATTCGTCAAACAACCGGTTTTTTCACAAGCCTGGCATTCCTGCTGACACTGCTGGGTGGCCTGGCAAGCGCAACGATTCAGGCTAAACCCTTGAGCTTCAGGGATAGCGCGCAATACAGTTATCGCTTGAAAGAAAAGCCGCTGGCGGATTTTTTACAGACACTGCTGGCGGAACAAGGTCACCAGGCGGTAATCAGTGAACAGGTGGCGTCGATGAGCCGACGTTTAAACGGCATTAAACAAGGGACACCCCAGGAGATTTTTGACAGCATTTTGCGAACCAACGGTTTGGTCACCTACTTTGATGGCAGCAAGATATTCATCTACCAGCTCAACGAACTGATGCAAAGATTTGTCGCCGTGCCAAAAAGTGAATTGAAGCAGATTAAACAAGCCGTCCGGGCAATGAATCTGCATGATAAAGAAAATGTCACCCGTTTCAATCGTTCTACCGGCCTGGTTTCGATCAACGGTACCCCCGCCTATGTCAATCAGATTCAACATATCATTCAGGCGATCACTATCAGAAACCTGAATACGGCTTCGGAATTTCAGTATTATTCGTTGAAATTCGCCTGGGCGACGGATCGCGTGTTCATGGTAGGCAATCGTGAAGTGACTATCCCGGGTGTAGCCAGCATACTGCGGCAAGCCATTGGCGAGCAGTCGACGCTGACGACACCACCGCCTATGGACTCGGCTCTGCCATCACGGTCCAACTCATTGAAAGGACAAGGTATGGCGGCAACCGGTCAACGACCCAAAGACTCGAAAAAGCGAATCACACTGAGCAACGACAAAACTATCAATGTGATCGGCGCTCGGTCAAACAACAGCTTCACCCCGGCGACATCGCACCGAAACGATCAGGGATTGCTGGCAAACACGACATCGCGCGTGGTCGCAGATCCTCATCACAACGGCCTCATTATCCGGGATTTGCCGGAACGCATGCCACTTTATAGCAAACTTATCCGTACTCTCGACAAACCTACACCCATTGTCGAGATCGAAGCCACTATTATTGATATCGACATTGATAAATTATCCGAAAAAGGTATCGAATGGCGGTTCGGCCGAAACAATCTGGAATTGCTGTTCGCTCATGCCAACCGTAAAAAGAACCAGGTTGGCGCCGTGCTAGCCGATAGCGTCGATGTCCTGAAGCAAATGCCAGGCTTTCAGATAGGCGCCATTATCGGCGATCATAACCAACTGATCAGCCGACTGAACCTGCTTGAAAAAGAAGGGATGGTAACTATTACCTCTCGTCCGCGAGTGGCGACACTGAACGACCTTGACGCGGTAATAGAAAGTGGTCGTTCTCTCTATGTACCGGTGGAGGGGGCATTCGAGACCGACCTGTTCAAGGTCTACTCAGGGACAGTACTGCGGGTCACCCCCCATATTATCGAAGACGGGTCTGAAACCCGCATTCGTCTCATCGTCTCGGTAGAGGACGGCACCGTAGATATGCTGACCGATACCAACGGTGCCAGTGTCCCTAGCTCAACCCGCAATTCCGTGGTGACTCAGGCCATTGTCAATGCCGGGCATAGCCTGTTGCTGGGTGGTTTGGTGCGAGAGGCGTCGGTTCAGGAGACCGACAAAATCCCGTTACTTGGAGACATACCCTATCTGGGCAAGCTGTTCCGCACCGACAAAGAAAAGGCGAACCGCAGCGAGCGCATGTATATCATTTCACCGCGAATCATCACCTCACAAAACACTGACCAAACAGCACAGGCTATATTGAACAAGACTGAAATGGCACCTTGGGCAGCGACTGTCTCGCCAGTGCCATCTGCCGCTTTACCTTCAGTGCCTGTAAAGGCAACCGAACAAACCAGCGCAACCTGTGGCGAGGACTGCCGACATAGGCTGAAAGTGGAAGAGCTGATCATATTCTAGGTGAATCCAACAATGAATCATACAGGCGTGTTAACAGTCATCTCCGGTATCCATACCGGTGCCCGGCATCTATTGCAAACCAGCGACGTTTTGGTGCTCGGCAAAGACCTGGATTGCGACATCATTATCCAGGACGATGGTGTTATGGACAGCCACTGCCTGATATTTTTCCAGACTGGCAATCTGATCATTCGGGCACTGAAATCTGAGGTTGAGATAGACGGAAAACGACTGAACAAAGGCAAAGAAACCCAATTACGACCGGGTGATTCAGTTCAGATAGGCGCCGCCAAAATCCGTTTTTCGGTGTTGGGCTCAGCCAAAAAACCGGAAACAAGCACCCGCTATCCGGCCGGGATTGGCCTGGAACGAACACTAAAAACAAAAGGATACCAACTACTGATTGCCGTTGCTTTGTTGCTCATCTCTACGGGCATCGTTCACTCCGGTCTGAGCGAAACAAATCCCAGCCCAAAAACTACCGGGCACCTGACTCAACCAACACCAGAGGTCATAGACCAGCAGGAAGGCAAGCGAATGGCAAGAAGTGTAAAAGAAATACTGCGGTTATCCGGTATCGAGGCCGAAAGCCGATACCTGGGCCACGGCGAAGTCGAAATTACCGGCATTTTTACCGATGTCGACCAGCTAAACAAAACCATAGGGTCCAGATCGATCACCGAAATCGCAGGTCTGAAACGCATTCTGGCCAATAATCTGGTGCCAAAACAAGAGCGCGCGCCGTTGCCGAAGCTCGACATTCAGACTGTTGTCACCGGTTATGACCCTTATATCGTAACCACGGATGGAAGCCACCACTATATCGGTGCCGAGTTCAATAACAGCTTCGTTCTAGCCCAGATAGCGACGGATGAAATCACATTGAAAAACAGCGTCGGGGAAGAAAAAATCATCCAACTCAGTTCATACCACCCACAGCATACAACAAAAAGAGAATCCACCCCGGTGAAACAGCCATACCGGTAAACAAACCCAACAAAATACACCAATAAAGAAAAAAAGGAATAGAGGAACAAAGCAATGGACAGCATCAAATCAATCAGTGACCTGGCATCGATTCGGATCAACACAAGTAAATCACAAGCCAAAGACAATGAACTGACCAGCTGGTATGAGGCAATGGCTTCGGCATGGGGCAAGACTCTCGACCAGCAGGCTGAAAAAATCACCACCTTGTCGCAACAGATTGGTAGTCAGGGGCACGATGACCCCGGAACCATTACCCTGCTTTCTGCCGAAACGATGCGCATGCAGTTTTTATCCAACAATGCCGCCAATGCCACCTCCAGCGTCGGCAAATCACTCGAAACACTTGCCCGAAAACAGTGATAACCATCAGTTTGAAAAAAGGAGTTTTACCATGATTGAAGGCATTTCTCCGATACTATACGAGATAGCGCCGTCATATGACCAGGCGACACCCGCAACGACAGAACCTGGTTTTCAGGCAGCCAAGCATTATTCAGTCTACGAAGTCGCGGAATACGAAGCACTGCACAACGCACAACCTGAATCGCGCGTAACGATGGCGAATACCGAGAGCACCAGCGTTGAATTACACGGGTTTCAAACGGCATTGGAATCCTTGCAGTCGCTGAACGGCAGCCTGAAGTCACTTGGGCTGGATGCACTTAGAATGGCGGGTGAAGGGCAATCACTGAGCCCGAGTGACATGCTGCATATCAGCATCAAATCGCATGAATTCATGTTCCAGAGTCAACTGACGGCAACGGTTGCAAACAAAACATCGGATGGCATCACGCAATTGTTCAGACAGCAATCTTAAATGGACAGGAGTCTTATAATGTGTAAATCAAGGATGTTGAGAACAAAAACATTCAGAACGAGAATGGCTAACCTATGGATGGCACTGCAACAGCGGTTGCGGACACTAACTGTTTTCATCGCGATAGCGGCGATCACAGGCTGCGATCAATCGCCGCTGTATTCGGCGCTTGACGAACAGCAAGCCAACCAGATAGAGGCCACCTTGCTGGCCGCCAATATCGATGCCTACAAACAAAAAACCGGCAAGGACAGCGGCTGGTCGGTCACCGTAGCCAGACCGGATATCGCGCAAGCAATGCTCCTGCTCGAGGAAAAAGGCTTACCTAAAGTGACCACGCCCACCTTGCGCGATGTATTTCCCAAGGAGGGCTTTGTTTCCTCCCCAAGAGAAGAAAAAGCCCGCTACATCTATGCCCTTTCCCAGGAGCTTGCCAGCACCATCACGCTTATCGATGGTGTCGTGGCAGCACGGGTGCATGTCGCTTTACCCGAAAAACAACTCTTGGCCGACACCATCACGCCTGCCTCCGCTTCGGTGGTGATTATCCAGGAGCCTGGGCTGGATCTGTCAAAGTACGCCACTGATATTAAAGCGATAGTCACCGACGGCATAGAAGATATGAAGGACGTCAACCGGGTTACCGTCAAGTTTTTTTCCAAGCGCAAAGCCAGTCTGCCAGAAAACTTCCGCGCACCGAAACCAGGCGTGCCACCGGCATGGCTCGCGGGCGTTGTCGGTATCGCCCTGGCTGGCGCAGGCGGCGTAGGCGGCTATCACTATCGGAAAAAACGTAATCGTTATAGCAGGTAGCAAACACGGGAAACTTATCATGAGCACGCTGACTGACGAAACTGACAACACCATCGACAACCCGATACCGCAAGACAAAACATCGGCTCTGCACTCTATTCAAGGCTTTTATGGCCAGGGCTTTATCATCGATCATTGTCACGAAAGCTGGCTGGAACCACACCAACCAGCACTTATCGAAGCGGCAAGATCGACACCAGCCGGACGGCGACAACTGGTTCGGCAATTAAGTGCCCATTTCGATATATTCAACAGAATCGGCGCCAACACGCTCGATGAAGCGTCCAGGGCAATGGCCAGTCAGCTTGCCAATAACCAGGAAATCAGAAGCAGGCTGGTGATGACGCTGGGCGCACTCAGGTTCGCCCCCATCCTGCAACGAGCCATATCCCGTTCCCTGGTACTGACTATTCGTCATTACCTAAGTGATGAAACCTATCGAAAAGCACTGCAATTTCGGGCTATCGAGTCAGTATCGGAGGAACAGGAGAAACAACATAACAACGAGATAAATGACAGGCAAGACAATGCACAAGATTCGACCATGCTCACTCAAAACCCGTTCTGGCTGCAGCGGTTTCCGAAAACCGGCGTGGCCGAATTGCTCGGCTATCTGCATATCCATCAGCCGACACTTCGCCAGCCGATAGCGAGCCTCTACGACAAAACCTGGTTTTCAGACGGGCCAGCCACTCTCCCGCGATCATGTGTCGAAGCCGAAATCCAGCAACTGATAGCCGATAATCAGGTCGAAACGTGATGAAGCAGGAGCTACAGTTCCATCAAATTGCCACCCGCACAGAAACGGGAATCAACTTGAGCCGCTGGCAAATGAGTTCAGTCGAACGACGAATACCGGCAAAGTATTCGTTCCAATGGCAACAGGCGCAAGACTGGCTGAGCCAGGCCAACTGGATTCTGTCGCAAGCATCGCAGGAAGCATTGCAGATAAAGCGGCAAGCCTATGAATCCGGCTTGCGTGATGGCAGAGAGAAAATCCTCCAGCAAGCGGCGGAAACACTCGCTTCTGCACACCAGAAAAGCAGACAGTTTATCGAGGCGCAACAAGAATCCATCGTCAATCTAGCTTTTCATATTGTCAAAAACATTCTGCCCAGCCTCGATTCCGCGTCAGTCCAGAAAGCACTGGTTGAATCAGCGCTCAGCGAGATTTCCGGTGAAAAGTATCTGCGGGTTTATGTATCTCCTGATCAGATCGACACACTTGATTGGTTGAAACAGCAAAAAACCATAGAAATTATCGTCGATCCGACACTGGATGCGTACGGCTGCATCGTCGAGTCGGAACTGGGTGCCATTCATTGTGATATCGACAAACAGCTCGAGCTACTCGAGCGGGAATTGACGGGCTCGGCGTCGAGTAGCAAGCAGCCAGTCAATAACCCCTCACCCGTGCATGATGAAAAACGGCACTCATCGCCGGATTCTGGAGAGAGATAGATGAACTCAATTATCGAAAAACTGAATCACAGCCATAGCGTTTTACGACGCGGAAATATCGCAGAGGCCAACGGAACACTGATCAAAGCCACAGGACTGTCCGCTCGCATTGGTGATTTATGCCAGCTCACCGACAAACAAAGAAACTATACACTGATGGCAGAAGTCGTCGGTATCTCTCACCAGTTCACCTTGCTCACCCCGCTGGGCAACCTCAATGGTGTCAGTGCCGCGATGGAAGTCATCAGTCTCGAGCAGTCAATTACGGTCGCGGTCGGCACTGAAATACTGGGCCGAGTCATTGACGGGCTGAACCAGCCGCTGGATCAGCTGGGAGAGATTGCCGGCAAAAACCGCGTTCCGCTGTATCGTGAAGCGCCCTCTCCATTTGAACGGCCCACCGTAAACACAATGATGACAACCGGCATAACAGCCGTCGACGCGTTGCTGAGCGTCGGTATCGGACAGCGACTGGGCATATTCGCCGCTGCCGGAGGCGGTAAAAGCACCCTGCTCGGGATGATAGCGAGAGGCGCTCACAGTGATATCAATGTTATTGTTCTGGTGGGTGAAAGGGGCCGGGAAGTCACTGAATTTATCCAGGACAATCTCGATCAGGAAACCCGGCAGAAAACCGTGATCGTGGTCGCCACTTCAGATCGTCCGGCAATAGAACGGTGCCGGGCCGTTCAGCTTGGGGTCACCATTGCGGAATATTTCAGAGACCAGGGAAATCACGTTCTGCTACTGATGGACTCCATCACCCGCTATGCCAGAGCACTGAGAGAAATTGGCCTGGCACTGGGCGAACCGATGACACAACGGGGTTTTCCACCTTCAGTCTACACCTCACTTCCTTCGGTATTCGAACGTTCAGGAAGCAACAGGAAAGGCCAAATTACCAGTTTTTTTACCGTATTGCTGGAAGACGAACAAAATGGCCGGGATCCGATTGGTGAGGAAGTCCGTTCATTGCTTGACGGCCACCTCGTCCTATCCAGCAAATTGGCGGCACAAGGCCACTTCCCGGCCATCGATATTCTTCGCAGCGCCAGCCGAACCATGCATCGTGTCACCACACCCGAACACAGGTCAGCGGCCAGCAAAGTGCGCATGCTGATGGCAAAATTTACCGAGGTCGAACTATTGCTCCAAATCGGAGAGTACGTCAAAGGTCAGGATTCAGTGACAGACGAAGCCATTTTACGTCAACCGGATATAAAACACTTTCTCCGGCAAGCACCAGACCAACTCAGTCCCTGGCAGGCCACCCAGGAAAGCCTGTTGGCGCTGACCCGATGATAGCGACGAAACTTTTCGAAACACTGAAAATGGTTCGACAACGCAAGCTGGAAAGCGACTTACGTCAAATCAGCCGTTGCCAATCCGCATACCGCGAAGTAGAGGCAAAAAGTCAGGCGATCGAGCAGGAAATTGCGAGGATACAGGACAAAAGAAAAATCGAAATGGAAAACCATGCGGCAAAACAATCATTTACCATCGCAGATGTGGCAAGGCTACAAAACCACTGCCAAAGGATCAGTGCAGCATTGCTCGGGCTGGTTGAACAAAAGCACGCTTGCACCGAGAAAAAACAGACGATCCAACGGCAACTTCAGCGAACCCAAAGGTCTGTTAAACAAGCGAAGCTGAAACTGGAAAACATTGACCAACGGATAACGAAAATGCAGATTGCCCAATCAATAGACGACACCCAACCAGATGGTTGAATAATCAGCAAGGCGGTTATCGTGGTGGACTGAATCCAGGTCTTTCTCGATAACACCAGATGCAATGATAGCAGGCCCGAAACACGCAGTTTCGATCACGACAAATTCAATAACGACAAGGATGTCACAAAGATGCTAACGAGAACACTCACCAATGATGGCACACTGACAAATCGCAACTCTGGCGATCTAAAGAAAGCGATGTCAACAATGTCAATCAAGACAGCGACCAACCAAACCCGAGTTTTGCAGACGGAAACCCATGACAAAGCGCGGTTTGAAAAGCTGTTCAGCCACCCAAACAGGCTGGCTAAAACAGATTTTCAGCAAATCGATACGGACATCACAGATGATTCAACGCACCATTGTCGATACTCCGAATGCAGGCAATCCATAGCGAAAAATACCGAACTTAACCAGATACTGAACGCCATAAAAACCATCGAGATAGAGGACTATCTGGTCGGCTATGAAGCTGAAACCAACGAAATTGAAATACTCGCTTATGCCGCTTTCTGTGCTGCCAATGATCAGCCAACGTCGGTTTCCGAAAGCGCCGATCATCCGGTAAACAATCCGGAAGACTTGTACAATCTGATCCAAAAACAAGTGGATCGGCTCTTGATCAGTTCCGGCCCTTGGCATCCTGAAAGTTCAAACACAATCCTATTGATACTTGGCGACACCCTGGAAGGAAGCCAGCTTGCCATAACGAAATCAAACACCGGCTGGAAGCTGGTATTTACCTGTCCAGATCAAATCACCCAAGACTGGATCAACCAAACGATACCACTACTGAGTCAACGCATGGAACAACGAAAAGCCGGATTGGTCGAGATTAAGGTGCGATCACGGATGACAGTCACCAAACAAAATCATACCCTGAGGTAGTTCACATGGCTAACCAGTTTTATCGTTCGTCTGTCGGTCGCGCCACAAGAGCGACAGTGATAGCGCTTGCTTTGCTTATGATAACGGCTTGCCATAGCCCAAAATCGACCCTCAGGCCAATGCTTGATAATCTGCCGCCACCGGCGGTACTGGCTGATGTATCCACGGGTAGCTTTTGGAAAGACCAAGTGCAATATCCGTTTCCAGTTCGATACTTCAACGTCAAAGATGCCAGAGACCAGATTTGGCAAATCGCTGTTGTCGACTCCCATTATGGTTTCCCGGTCACTCAGGACACGCCCGTTCTGATACTGATTCATGGCCGGGGCGCCAACAGTGGCTATTTCTATCAGTTAATGCGCTATGCGACGAAAGCGGGTATTCGCGTGGTGGCGGTTGATTTACCTGGCTACGGTAAATCACTGCCCGGAAACCTGCAGAATCAGATACCCAGAACCATGGATGACTCCAGAAGACTTGTTTTCAATGTTCTGGTACAACAAATGAATATCGAAACAGCCACGTATCTTGGTCACTCGATGGGCGGGCAGTGGGTGCTGGGCTATGCATTGAAATACCCGGACGCTGTTGACAAGATCATTCTGGAAAGCAGTTACGGTCTGGAGGAATACAATACAGAGATTTTGCTGAACGACTCGAAACAACTCGCCATTTTCAACCCGATTATTCGTTATGACTACGGCAAATGGCAATCGGTCTGGTCCCGACTGGGCTACTTCGATCGGGAGTTCGCCAAAACCGCCGAGGATATTCGCCTGTTCTATCACTTTAAAAAACTCGATCCTGAAACCGGCACCATCGTGAGCAGCCCCATCGGTTATTTCAAAAACCGAAGTATCGACAGTACCTTTCTAACCAGGGTCCGAACCCAGATGATCTGGTCAACTGCCGATGAATATGAACGGTATCTGCGAACCAGTATTTGGGATATTTACGGCCAGGGTATAGAGATACGAAAAGAAGACCCGCGCAGCCTGGTAAAAAACCTGGAGCATATTCAGGCTCCGGTGCTGATGACTTTTGGTGAAGCTGACCCGTTTTTGCCAACTACCTCGTTCAGTCATAACCGAAACCTTCGCCTGGACATCGTCAAACCTGCATTTATTCGCATGGCCAGTTCAGGCTATCTACCCAAGGTGGTTTTTTACAAACAGTCAGGACATATACCCCATGCCGACGAGGCAAAACAGTTTTCAACCGATGTCATCCAGTTTATTCAGTTTGGTGATGTGATCAGCGAGCAGGAAGACCCGCTGTCTTATTGAAATACGCTGTTCGTTGATAGTGCGGCTCTCGCTATAGCAACGTTCTTGCCGCAGCCATGCCCAATAACCAGTGGCTTCGTTCACCGCCAATCGCGCCGGAGTATCCGGCCATCGCTAAACTTTAGCGACTCGTTTCTGACTAAATCCGCAAGCGTCAGACCGCCCAGGTGGCTGACCCATTGCGTCTCCAGATCGGCAACCAGTGTATCACAGACCAGAATTTTACTGTGCGAAATGCTGTTCTGATCTTCCCGCCGGATAGCCAGTAGCAAATCAGCCAGACTGATCTGATCGATCGACCTGCCAGGCACCAGTCGATCTGCCGACTGGCCTGAATAGCCAAGATAATGCTGCTCAATCAGTTTTTTCATAACCCTGCGCGTCACTTCAGGAGGCCCGCTCATATCTCTTTCAAGCTTGGTCACTGACAGCGGCCTTTCACCTTTGTCATACCTGCTGGCAACCCTGTACATCATCGCCAGCCCGACCCGCTCGTCTTGCCTCGCCGATGTGTGAATCCGATAAGCCTGGCAAATCTGACCACTGTTTTGCGCATAGTAGGATATCACCGCTCCGAGCAACAGTATCAACCAGGAAATATACAACCAGATCAGCAGAACGATACCAATTGCAAATCCAGAATAAACGGCCTGATACTTGGACGAGGACACCACGACAGACGCGAACAATATCCCGGATGTTTGCCAGGCGATGCCACCAACGAAACCACCGATAAGGGCGCTGCGCAAATTCACTCGGGTATTTGGCATAAAGGTATAGACAAAAGTAAAGGCCAGGACGATAAAGAAATAAGGCATGATTTTGCCGGCGAGCAAAAACAGCGTACCGAATGGCTCGATCGCCAACAACGACTGAACAATGGCAGAACTCATAATGGATGCCGTCGCCCCGATGGCAGACACCACCAGCAAAGGCCCCACCATAATCACACTGAGATAATTACTGAACCGTTGGCCGATACTGCGCAGGCCAGGTACTCGCCATATATAGTTAAACGAATGCTCTATTTTCTGAACCAATGATATGACGGTGTAAACCAACAAACCCAGGCCGACGAATCCCAGTACACCGACTTTGATATTGTCAACGAAAGACATGATATTCGCGGCAACCACGGTGCCCTGCTCACCCAGCGGGGCAAAAAAGTTGTCAAGTAAAGGCGCCAGTTGATTATGGACACCCATTGCCTTGAGCACCGAAAAACTCAAGGCCAGAAGGGGCACAATGGACAGCAAGGTGGTATACACCAGACTCATGGCGTATAACGTAAGCTGGCCGCTGATCAAATCCCGCACCGTCGCAAACACGATACGGGCAGCACGATGCCCAACCGCACGCAGCGTGCACGCTTCTTCCTCCGACCTGAACAGCCAGGTTCTCAGCGGCATCAAATAATCTATTACGGTTTTTCCACTACTATTTGACATCTCGTGCTCGGTCTTTTTTGGGCAGCTGATTGCGGTGAATGAACCAAACGAAACCCCAAAAAAAGGAACTGACATCACTTTTAGCAAAGAAACAGGGGAATCTCAAGCCTGGAAGCGAGCCCACCCTGGCTTCTCCTTCCGGCATGGCTGGCGGTTTACTCATGATTAGCTAAAGTTCTTGCCAGCGAACAAGCGAATTATCCGCGACTATTGGCTAGCCCCTTTTTTTCATTCAACCACACCTTTTGTAAGGCAAATTGCTAGTTTATGACAAATGATTGGTTTATATTTATGGCGTTTTGTGGCAATGACATCACAGCCAACCTGCCTAATCCATTGATTTTGCATTTAAAGATATCGAATGAACATCAGACCTGCCAATGAACAGGATTTACTGGAATTGTTTAATTGGTTCTTGACCGAATCCGAGGCGAGGTGTTGGGCAGGGCCGTCAATTCACTTTCCGCTGAATCTGGAACAGTTAAAAACCGATATTGAATGGAACAACGCACAATCTTATGCTTTAGTTGCTAGAGACGATAGGTTGCTGGGTTTCGCGCAAGCGTTTGACAAGTTTGGGTATCGGCATTTGGCGAGGATAGTCGTCTGTCCCAAAATGCGTGGCAAAAAAATAGGTTACGAGTTGATGTCGGCGCTTTTAAACTCTGCCGGTAAAAATGCTTTGGATTATTCATTGTTCGTCTATGAATCCAATACCGCCGCAAAAAAATTATACGAAAACATCGGCTTTAAAGTTCAGACCTGCCCCGAGGATCAAGCGACACGGCAAGATTGCGTATTTATGGTTAAACGAAGATAACGAGACACCTTGGTATCGATGGTCAATTGCCTGTTTGGCGCATTGATAAAAAACCTGCTTTTCAACCCGCCGTTTTGACCTGATATGTCCCATCGGTCAGCCTGGAGTCGGGTACCTGTTCGTTATCTTTTAATGAGATGATTCAGCACCGATGAGAACAATTAGAATTTTTACAGAGAATGTGCTTGAAGTGGGGCGAAGTGCCGAACTTGAACAGGCGCCTTCCCATCATCTAACCAAAGTGCTTAGGCTCAAACCGGGCCATAAAGTCGAGATATTCAATGGTGATGGTTACGACTATAATGCAGCAATTGACCATATCGGCAATAAGCGGGTAGTGGTTACTGTGCTAAACCGGCAACCTGGACTGACAGCCTTGGCACCTTGGTTCCATATTGGCCAGGTTATCTCTAAAGGCGACCGTATGGACTATATGATTCAAAAAGCCACCGAGCTGGGCGTGACGCGTATTACACCGCTGTTTAGTGAGCGCTGCGATGTTAGGCTGGATGAACAACGTCAGGCAAAACGGGTATATCACTGGCGGCAAATCGCCATCCATGCCAGCGAACAGTGTGGCCGGTCTGACGTACCTGAAATCACTCCGGTCAGGTCATTGCCGCATTGGATAGAGCAAAGAGACGAACCATGTTTATTGATGTTGCACTCTCTCAACCCGCAACCTCTGGAAGCCAGCCCGCCCCCCGAATCTGTCGCCATATTGGTCGGCCCCGAAGGCGGCCTGACCGACGCCGAAATCAGTCTTGCCCAGAATAACGGCTTTTCGACACTGACCCTGGGCAGGCGAATATTGCGTACAGAAACCGCTCCTGTTGCCGCACTATCCGTTCTGCAATGGCTTTGGGGTGATTTTCACAGATAGCATCACGATTAGCGATAACGACAACTATAGATCAGCCGGTAATACGGCCCGGTCAGCCAGATACGAGAAAGCGATGACAAAATTGAACTCAGAGCATATCCCTCCTCCTGCGGCAGCCGAACAGATTTCGGACAAGCAGGAATACCGTGGTTCAAGCATAAAGGCATTCATACTTATCGTGATAATCATCGGTTTGACATTGGCGATATTATTTGTACTCAAAGCCGCCCAACCCGAACCACCGATAATTCAGAAAAACGAAAAATCCTGGGGCGTGCAAACAATTACAGTGCAACCGCAGTCCCTCGCTCCGCAACTTAGACTACTGGGCACCGTACAATCCCCTTACACCTCTACGCTGACAGCGGCGGTCTCGGCCGATATCAAGACTGTCAACGCCCGCGAAGGGCAACAAGTCGGCCCAAATGAGCTGTTAATGACACTGGATGATCACGAGGCACAGATTACGTTGACTCAGCGCGAAGCGGATATCGCAGATATAAAAGCCCAGCTTTCAGCAGAACTATTCCGGCACCGGCAGGATCAAAAATCACTTAAAAACGAACAGGCTTTGGTCGATTTGGCGAGGCGAGCCGTGCAAAGAGAAAGCAAGCTGCAAAAAGCCAAGGTCAGCAGTAAATCCAAAATCGACCAGGCTAAACAAGCCCTGCAGGCGCAGAGGTTGTCACTGCAATCGAGAGAACTGGCGATACAAAATCATTCGAACCGGGTAGCGCAACTTACAGCCAAACTGAAACGGGCCAGCGCCCAACTTGAACTGGCTAAACTCGATTTACGACGGATTGCCGTGAGAGCGCCTTTTTCAGGCAGAGTGACAGACGTTTACCGGTCGCCTGGAGAACGGGTCAGGACGGGCGATCCTCTGCTGAAAATCTATGACACCGATAGCATCGAAGTCAAAGCACAAGTGCCAAACAGCGCAGTGAATGGTATTGTCAGCGCGCTTGACCGTGGCCACCCTATAGAAGCGACTGCGCAAAGCTTTGGCACTCCTGTCCGGCTCAAGCTGGAACGCCTGGCGGGCCAGGTCAATAAAGGCGCAGGAGGCGTTAACGCTATTTTTTCAATCGCCGATTCGACTCACAATCTAATGGTGGGTCAAACGCTCGACGCAGTACTCGATCTACCTGAGATCGGTTCTGTCTATGCTATTCCGGTATCTGCTCTGTACGGAACCGACCGCATCTACCAGGTGGTCGATGAACGCCTGAACAGCATCACTATCGTTCGTCGAGGCACCCGTTTCGAAAACGGTGATCAATGGTTGCTGGTTCAAGGTGACGGATTGACACCTGGCGTCAGGATAGTGACCACACAACTACCCAATGCCATAAATGGCCTGAAAGTCGCTTTGCGGGAGGCGAAAGTCAGTCAATGAGCACGCCATCGTTACCACCTGCCAGCTCTTCATCCAAGCAAAGCGACCACAAAGAAGACATTATCGGCCGCTTTGCGCAACACAAAGTGGCGGCCAACCTATTGATGCTGATTCTTCTGATTTCCGGCATCTACGGCCTGAATAAACTCAATCGCCAGTTTTTTCCGAACTTCGCCACTGACTTTATCGTTGTCAAGGTAATCTGGCCCGGAGCCAGCGCTGAAGATGTTGAGCAATCAGTGGTTCGACCACTGGAGCAAGAATTACGCAACCTGAATGACGTCAAGGAAATGAACTCCACGTCGCGCCGCGGTGTCGCCTCCGTGGTGATAGAGTACGACGAGGGCACCGATATGGGCCTGGCACTCAATCAGGCGAAAGAATTTGTCGGTCTGATTCGCAACCTGCCAGCAGATTCCGAACCACCCGAGGTAACCAAGATCGTCCGCCATGAAGAAATTGCGACCCTGATACTGACTTCGACAGGTTCCCTGGAGGAATTGCGTCCGCTCGCTTATCAGTTCAAACGAGAGCTGCTTGATCAAGGTATTGCAAAAGTCGAATTTGCCGGTCTGCCACAACAGGAAATTGCCATCGAAGTAGACAGCAAGACAATACAAGCCCTGCATCTCTCGCATATTCAGCTCGGTGAGCGAATCAAGCAACAAAGCCAGGATATCGCCGCTGGCGCTATCGGCCAGTCCGAAGCCGAACGTGAAGTACGCAGTCTGGAAAAACGGCGTACCGCCGAAGGATTCGAAAGCCTGCCGGTCAGCACGACCGAAGATGGCCAGAAACTGACCGTCGGTGACATAGGTGAAGTGACATTGAGAACCAAAGAGAACGGGGTGGAAGTCTACTACCGGGAGCGACCTGCGGTACTCTTGCAGCTCAAGCGTTCAGAGAATACGGACTCGTTGAAATCGGCTGAAACGATGCACGCCTGGCTGGCTAAAAAACGACAGACCCTGCCGGACAGCATTCAACTGATTCCAACCAACGAGCTGTATACCTTTATTGAGCAACGCATCAATCTGCTATTAAAAAATGGGGTTTCCGGGCTGATACTGGTTGTCGCCATGTTGTTTGTTTTTCTCAACGGCCGTGTCGCGTTTTGGGTCGCCTTCGGTATTCCGATTTCGTTTATGGGAACCCTGGCCATTCTTTATTTTGCCGGCGGTAGTATCAATATGTTGAGCCTTTTTGCATTGATTATGTCTCTGGGCATTATTGTCGATGATGCGATTGTGGTCGCCGAGGACGCACTCACCCACTACCAGACCGGAGAAAGCTCACTACAAGCGGCGGAAGGGGGTGCCCGACGCATGTTTGTACCGGTTATCTCCTCCTCGCTGACTACCCTGGCCGCCTTCCTGCCACTGATGCTGGTGGGCGGTATTATTGGTTCGATTCTAAGCGACATACCCTTTGTCGTGGTTTGCGTCATCATTGCCTCTCTGGTCGAGTGTTTCCTGATTCTACCCGGCCACCTGAGACACAGCTTTCATCGCAACCATCACACCCCGCCTGGGCCGGTGCGAACCCGGCTGGACAACTACTTCAACTATTTTCGGGATCATGTCTTCTATGCTGTGATTTCAACCGCGATGAAGTACCGAGGAGTGACGCTCGCCACAGCCCTGGCCCTGCTGATTTGTGCATTTGCACTGGTTAAATTCGGCCAGGTCAAGTTTCATTTTTTCCCTCAACCGGAAAGCTCGGTTATTTTCGCCAGTGTCAAATTTGCCGCCGGCACACCTCCGGAAACGATCGAACAATTTGCCTTCGATATGGAGCGCACTTTATGGCAAACCGCAGAACAGTTAAAAGAGAATGAAGAAGATAAGGATCTGGTAACTGCATCCTATATCCGGTTGCACTCCGCTTTGTTTAGCGGTGGCCAGCGTTTTCAGAGTGGTGAGCAATATGCGATGGTCACCGTCGAGCTGACCATGCCGGATGAACGGACGGTAAGAAACCCGGAAATCATTTCGCGGTGGCGCGCCAATCTCGCGATACCCGCCGGGGTGGAACAACTGACCATGAGCAGTCCCAGTGGTGGGCCACCAGGCAAGGATATTGACGTGTTTTTTACCGGTGGCGATGCAGATACGTTAAAAGCGGCCGCAGAAGAGTTGGCGGAAGAAATGAAGGTGTATCAGGGGGTTTCCGACATTATTGATGACCTGCCCTATGGCAAACAGCAGTTTATTTTCTCTCTCACAGCGGAGGGCGAATCACTTGGACTCTCGGTCGCCGATGTCGGAAGCCAGATTCGCGCCGCACTGGACGGCCGATTACTGCAAATTTTTTATAACCGGGATGAAGAAATCGAAGTCAGGATTATGCTGCCAAAAGAAGAGCGTCACTTCCAGCGCACACTGCAGACCCTGCCTATAGTGACTTCGTCGGGTCAGACGCTGCCTCTGGCCAATGTCATCACGCTGCAATCCAGACGAGGGCTTGAACTGCTTCGGCATTCCGATGCCCAACTCGGCGTTCATGTTACCGCCGAGGTTGACAGCACCATTACCAATGCCAATGAAGTACTGGCCTCGATGCAAACCGACATCATCCCGAATATCGTCGACAAGTACGGCTTGTCCGTGTTTTACAAAGGCAAGGCAGAAGAACAAGCCGAAACCAATACCGATATGGTCCAGGGTGCGATACTCGCGTTTATCGGCATTTATATTATTCTCGCCTGGGTATTCGCTTCCTATAGCTGGCCACTGGCGATTATGCTGGCCATTCCTTTTGGTGTCGGAGGAGCAATATTTGGCCACTGGTTGCTTGACATCGAGCTCACCATACTGTCCCAGTTCGGGATTTTCGGGTTATCCGGTATTGTCATCAATGACGCCATCATTCTTATCAGCTTTTACAAACAGCTAAGAGAACGCGGTATGGCGGTAAGAAAAGCCTTGGTCAGTGCCTCCTGCCTGCGGCTGCGCGCGGTTGTGTTGACCTCGTTGACTACCATTGCCGGACTCTTGCCATTGCTGTTTGAAACCTCATTACAGGCTCAGTTTCTAATCCCGATGGCGGTCAGTATCTCCTTCGGCCTGGCTTTTGCGACCTTGCTGGTGCTTATCGTGATTCCTGTTATTTTGTCCTATATCGAATCCCTGAATACACTTGGCAGCAGAATCAAGTCCAGATTATCGACAAAAACAGCGGCTAACCCGGTTGGTTAGATACGGGCATCTTGTCCACACCATCAATCACTGGTATAAATTTTGCTTTTTAGTGCGTAGCGGCATCAAATTGCCTTACCCAACCATTTATCAATGAATTGACTACGGGGAATATCACATGGAAAAGCTGTCTGGATATGGTTTCGCCATTGGCCTGCTTGTCGTTGTGCTGGGAGTGTTTCTCTCCGCCGATGAACCACTTAGATTTCTCAATATTACCGGTCTGATTATTGTCATGGGCGGCGTCGCGGCCTCAGTCTTCGCCAGTTACCCAAGAAACGAAATCAAACGGGCGTTTGTGCAGGCCAAAACCTATCGAACAGAAGCGGAATTTGACGACCGACAGGAAATCGACCAGTTATTCAGATTTGCCGTACTCATACGAAGAAACAATTTACGAGCGGCAGAGCATCAACTGGAATCAGTGAACAACAGTTTTGTCAAAACCGGCATTCAATGCCTGCTGGATCGCGTTCCCGCCGACGAGATCGCCGCCATTCTGAACTGGCGAATCACTAAATTAAAAGCCGAAGAAAGCGTCGAAGCACGGATTTTTCATTCTCTTGCCGTCTATGCACCGGCATTTGGTATGGTCGGTACCCTGGTCGGCCTGGTCAATATGATGCTGGTTATGGAGCAAAAATCTTTCGACCTGGTGACTGCCAATCTGGCCATTGCTTTGGTTACTACCTTTTACGGCCTGCTGCTGGCCAACCTGGTATTCAAACCTATCGCCACCAAACTGGAACGTCGCACCGAAAAAAGGATGATCCATATGACTATGCTGCTTCGTGGCATATTGCTGATTGCCGAGGGGAAAACCCCTGCCGTGATAAGAGATCAATTGTATACTTTTGTCGCCCGCTATGACGATGAGCTGAGACCATCCAGCCACCGCCCTCCGGCGCTCAAACCACAAGCTGCGTAAACCGACAGTCGGGGTCTCATTGCCATGCAACATCAGTTAGAGCGACCAGTATCAGACATCCCGTTGACGGGTATTTTGGATAAGTCCGATAGCGGCAGCAGTATCGACAGCTGGATGCTTACCTATCTGGACGTATTTGTCCAAATGACGGCAATATTTATGGTTCTTTTTATGATGACGCATCATCAAACGGAACCGGAGTTGGAAACGGCAACGGCACTGACGACGCCAACCGCGAATACCGCTATCACTGCGCCCGCTGATCGAGCAGTTACTGCGCCCGACCTTGAACCAGAGCTCGCGACAAAGCTTGAAGTGACTGCAACAAACTGGCAGGCCAATTTATACGACCAGGTGGCCAGCCTGGGGATTAGCAAGCGAATCGAGGTGAGTCTCGAAGACAATTCAGCGCGACTGACTATCGAGGATGACGTCTTGTTCGACTCCGCCGAAGCCGAGCTGAAATTTGGTGGTAAAACGGTCCTGCAAGAACTGGCAACCTTGATCAAAGGCTCTGAAGGCATCATTTTTATCGAAGGCCACACTGATGACCGCCCGATTCACACCCCGGATTACCCATCCAACTGGGTGCTGGCCAGCGCAAGAGCCAACACAGTACTGCATTTCCTGATCGCATCCGGAATCGACGAAAAACGCCTGCGAGCGATCAGCTATGGTGATACCAAACCGGTCGTTCCCAACACCTCTGAAAGCAACCGGCAAAAGAACCGCCGTGTCAGTCTTGTTCTGAAACCGCTATCACTTATCGACTAGCGAAAAGGCTGCGTTAACCGGTCGTCCACCATGGGCGCACTGCACTCACACGGGATAGGAGAACGCCCCTGCTGGCTGTGCCAACCATCGAGTATTTTCGGCAGACCCGAACCTGCGTTCTCCCCTAGACCACTAAATTGAAACATATTTTGCCCTCGGAAGTCATGATGTCGCTAAAAACCGGCTCAACACCACGACGATTCCTGACAAACAGGACTTTTTCGGCATCGAATTCTGCAATAAATCGATGCGCCAGAAACAAATATTTTTCCTTCGGTTCGGACAAATGATCGACCAGCCAACGACCATGCTTGCCGTCACGCTTTCCGGTAAAAACACATACCCCGTAAACACTGGAACGAGAGACGTCATCGAAACCATTTTGGTCGATCCAATGCGGATTTGATCTGAGGGTGAACTGACGCAAACAGCGCATTCAATACTATTATTGGGAGTAACTGTTTCTGTGAGAATCTACATGAAAACACGATTATTTCAACTAACCGGCAAATTGCTCCTCGCACTTTTCATTTCGTTCAGCAGCATACAGGCCGGTCACGCTTTCACCTATGTAATGATGCACGACGGCGATTTACTTGCGCACAGTGAACTGGTCGCCTCTGGCGAAGTGATAAAAGCCAACCAGTTGACCAACCAACAGGGTACAATGTTCGCGACGGAGTATCTTGTCGAGGTCAGCGACACAATCAAAGGTCAATCGGTGGCAACCGTTTTAGTTCGCGTTCCCGGTGCTCAACAGCCCGGACCTGACCGCATTTATCTGCATAGCGCACCACACTTCTTTGTGACTGACCAGGTTTTGTTGTTTCTTAACCGGCACGATGACGGCTATTATCAACCCAGTCAATATGCGTTGGGAGCATTTGCCATCAAGCAATGGAACGACAAACTCTATGCCGTACGGAACCTATATGGCGCCGACTTATCCTCGGCTAGAAAGAACGCCTATGCAGAGCCCAGTAACGTGAGAGAACTGGGGCCTTTTAAAGCCTGGCTGAAGTCAAAACTGGCCCCAAAAACAAAAATTCCAGCCCGAACCCGACATAACCAGGCATCAGGCAACAAAACGGCAAGTGAAAACTATTATGTCACTGATCCGTTATTAAAAAGTCGGCTGTCTGGTCTGTTGACCGAGCCCTTTACTCTGGTTTCCAGCGGCGGCACCGGATTCCGCTGGACAGTATTCGATCTTGGCAAAAGTGTTATCTGGAGGCACAATGGCGGCACAAATTATACGACTCAAATAAAACAGGCACTTGCTGCCTGGAACAATGCCGCTGGCAGCAATATATCGATGCACCTTGAGGGTTCCACCACTGCCAAAGAAGGTTTGCTTGGCACCGATGGAGTCAACACCATCCTGTTCGGAGACCCGAACAATGAAATTGGCGGATCCTATATCTGCGGTGTTGGAGGTACACTCGGAATTGGGGGGCCTTTTTCCTCTGGAGTACATACCTATAACGGAGAGACTTTCAACACAACAGTGGAAGGCGACCTGGTAATAAACGACAGGGCTGAGTGCTTTCTAAACGATTTTAATAAAGCTAACGCCGCAGAGATTATTGGGCACGAACTCGGACACACCCTGGGATTCGGACATTCTTGCGGAGATGCGAGCAGTGGCCCCTGTGATAACAGCCCGGCGGGTGATAATGACGCATTGATGCGCGCAACAGCCCGTGATAATGGCAGAGGCGCCACCTTGGGCAGCGATGATATTTTGGCTGCCGCTCATCTGTACCGATCCACTAGTGTCGCTGCCAATCGGCCACCAACCATCTCGACAATCGAGAATCAGGTCATCGATCGAGACAGCTCAACAGGCGCCATCCATTTCACCATTACCGACCCTGATGGCGACATCAACGCTGCCACATTGACGGCAAGCTCGAACAATCCCGACCTGGTGGCGGTAACCAACATTCGCTTTACCGGCTTCGGCAACGATCGCTCGATTAGCATCGTGCCCAATCCCGGCACAACCGGCTCGGCAACAATCACCGTTACGGTCACAGATGAAAACAAAAACACCAAATCGACCCGATTTAGTCTGACCGTCAACCAGGTAGCCAACAACGAGCCACCAACGATATCCCACCTGGCTGACCAAACCATTACCCAGGGCAGTTCTGTGGGGCCACTTGGCTTTACCGTTGCCGACCCGGATAACGAAACAACCAGCTTAACGGTCACGGCCAGCTCCGATAACCCACTCCTGATACCGATACAGAATATTCAGTTGGGCGGCAGCGGCTCAGAACGTACCGTAACTCTATTCCCGCTAGAGTCGGCAAAAGGTATCGGTAAAATCACTATCACAGTGTCTGACGGCCAGGACAGTGCCTCGACCTCATTCAAGCTAACTGTGGTTGCCCCCAACATTCCACCCACGATCTCGGCGATCGCAGACCAAATCGTTGCCATCAACTCATCGACCGGCGCCTTGGCATTTGCAGTACAAGATCCAGATGGCGACGATCAATCCTTGCTGATCAGAACCGACTCCGACAACCCCAACCTGATCCCGAATCGAAATATTCTGCTTTCAGGCACTGGCCCAGATTGTACGGTAACGGTGATTCCGGTAAAAAATGTCACGGGCATTGTCAATATAACAATCACCGTTAGCGATCGCGAAAGCTCGGCAGCTACCACATTCGCGGTGATTATCGAAGGTTCGACAAAAACCGACAATACCGGCGACTCTGGCGTGGGTTCGTTACGCTACGCAATTATCAATGCCGCCGACGGAGACGCTATCAGCTTTGACAGAACGGTGTTTCCGCAAGACCGCGACCCGGACAACAACCCGACCATTCAGCTTGACTCCCCGCTGGTGATCGAAAAAGAAATCACCATCGATGGCGATATCAATGGTGACGGCATTCCCGATGTGACCATCCTCGGCAGCGACACCGGCTTGATGCAGATAACCTCGGCTGGCAAAGTCAACATTGGCGGGCTGATATTGGCCGAAAGTTCAGCAGTTCGAGGTGGCGCCTTGTCCGTCACCGGTGGCGGAACAATCAACATCGAACACTCGGTAATCAAGCACAATACGGCTGAATCCGGCGGTGCCATTTTTAACGATTCGGGCCTGGTCAAGATTGCCGATTCAGTCCTTTTCGACAATGTATCCGAGCAAGGAGGTGGCATCGTACTCGAAGGCCCGGCTGCACAAATGACCATCGAACAAAGTGTTTTTGACCGCAATGCGTCGCTCGGTAACGGTGGCGCCATACTGAATACGGGTGGCACACTGCAACTAAGCAATAGCACATTTTCAGGCAACTCATCCGGACTCAATGGCGGCGCCATATTTAACACATCAGGCGGACAGGTCAGTATCAACAATGTCACTATTGCCGAAAACACAGCTCGATTTGGTGCCGGCCTCGCTCAGCAGAGTGGTAACACCAATATCACTAACTCGATCATTACCGACAACGGGCTTCCGGGTTCTTCCGGGTTCTCCGCATTTGCCGATGACGACACTGTGGATGTCGCTGCAACAGGCGGCGAGATAACGGTTAGTTTCAGCGGCATCAAGAAGTTTTACGGCAATATCAATGATTCCGTAAGCAATCGGTTGGCCACTGACATGATGCTGGAGCCAGCGTCGATAGTGGGCATTAAAAAAATCTACCGACTACAGCCGGGCAGCCCCGCAATCGATGCCGGTGACAACAATATTCCCGGACAGGGCGGCACCTGTAGCCCGGTGGATATCGTCGGTAAGCCAAGGCCCATCGACGGTGACGGCGACTTCATCGCGATCTGCGACATGGGTGCGTTCGAATACGATGTCGTCAGCGATACCGGCTACAGTGCCGACCTGGTAGCCCGCATTCAAGAGCAATATATCGCGTTCTATGGCCGACCCGGTGACCCAGACGGAGTCAGATTCTGGGTTGGTGAACTTGAAAAGGCAGGCAGTTTATCCGCAATTCAAAATCAATTCGGCACCTCTGCCGAGTTCAGCGAACTGATTGTGCCCGGTAACGCGACCACTGTCGATCAACTGACCCGGGAACAAAAAGCCGAACTCATCAACAATCTGTACTTGAACATGTTTGGTCGGAATGTCGAAGGCTCGGCAGACGACCCAACGACCGGCCTTGGCTTCTGGATCGCCGAGCTTGACAAGCCGGAAGTGTCGCTTATTGACATATCGACTCGCATTGCCGATGGCGCAATCAATGACGATGACACCATTCTCAGGCTGAGAGTCAGGTTAGCACAACGTATAACCGAGGAATTCGTTCTGCAATCAAAAGACTATACACAAGCGCATATCGCCGCTGTTCGCAACTTTATATTCGACGGTATTGACGAAACCAGTGATGACCCGGCGGAACTCGATGTCAAGTCGCTGGTTTCAGGGTTGTAAAAAGATGAATCCAGGGATGGAAAGCGCTTGCTCGAACCTGGTGTCAGGAAAACAGATACCACGACAATAAAATTTCAAATCTAATTTACCTGACTCGGGTTCATTGCTACCATTCTCCCTCGTTATACCAGTCGGGGAAAGAATCAGATGTCAGGGACTCAATCAAGGTCAGCTCGCACGTCCAAGTGGCAAATAGTGAAGTGGCTACTCCTATCATTACTCGCACTCATTCTGGTAATCATGCTGGCTATCTGGCTATTCGCCGGAAAAATTACTGTCAGCTATCTGAATGACTACCTACAGGATTCAAATCAGGTCACCATCAGCCCCCAGTCGGAGCTCACGTTCAATCCGTTTTTGTCTCGTTTGACTATGCGCAACTTCGAACTGGTCAAGCGGGGGAAAACCGTCTTTTTTGTCAAACACCTGCAACTATCATACCTGTTCATGGATATTCTGACCAAAAACGTGATTTTTGACGAAGCGAGTATTGACAACTTGTTTATCAACGCCAACCTGACGGAGAATCAGATTGCGGGCATTAACCTGGAACCAGAGAGTCCCGAAAAAGAATCCGCCGAACCTGATTCCGGCCCGATGGAGTGGCAAATCCGTCTACCACATCTGACTCTCACCGATACCCAGTTTGAGGCCGTGACCAAAGACAGAAACGATGTTATCGGCATCGATCTGTTTGAGTTAAAAGACCTTCACTTTCAAGCGGAAAAACTCGACCTTCAAATGCTGCTCAGAGCCAGTATCAATACCGCACCGGTTAAACTTGCCTTTGACATAGCGCTTGACAACCCCTTGACACCGGAAACACTGACGGCTGACGCAGTCGGCAGCTATCAGCTTAAAGCTTTCGATACTGCCCAATACGCGAGTTTCCTGCCCGAGACGATAGAAACCTTACTCGGCCTGATTTCCGTTGAAGGTGACATAAAAGCCAAGTACGACGGCCAATCGATTCAACTGCGCCAATCCAACAATCTGATAAACATCCAAAACGGTAGCATCGGTTTGCCCGGGTTAGACGCCGAAACAGGATCGATCCAGGTTTCGCTTGCCAACCTGGATATCAATGTCAAACAAAATGCAGACCCGGAATCGGCAGCACAGATCAGTGCCTCCGCGACCCCGCATCTTACAGTCAACCGGTTGGCGCTGAATTATCAGAATTTGTCTGCACCCGAAGCGGCAAATAGCCAAGCGAATGCGAGCGCCGAGGCAACGACAACAACCGCCGAGGCAGCACCGGCGCCAAAAACTACGCCCGCAACACCCGGCAACCCGACCGAGGGCGCCACACTCAATTTACAACTACTGGAATTCGACCCCGGTGAAGTAGCGATTCAGACAGAACAAGACTCGCTCAGCGTCACTGCTAACAAATCGACCATGCAAGTCAACGGACTCGACTTGAACTTACAGCCAGTGATTATCGAAAGCGCCTCTCAACAACTGCACCTTGACACCTTCTCTCTGCAACAAGATGCAGAACATCTCACTCTGACATTGGCACCGGCACTGGAATCCGGCAGCACCCAGATATATTTATATCATGCTAAAAATCTGGCTGCCGCCTGGGAATCGATGAGCCTGGCGCCTGCTGAAATATCAGTCAAAGAGGGCAAGTCAGAAATAACGCTGCCACTCATTTCTTTTTCTCAACTCCAGGCATCCAGGCCCGTTCGAGAAGAGTTGCCACAACCCCTTGTGCAGACCGAACAGCTAACGATTGCCAACAGCCGCCTTGTCGACAATCATTTGGCAATAGACCAAATCAACTTTGGGCACTCGATAGCCGAAGTGATTTTGACTGCGAAAAGAAAAATCTCCAACCTGATAGATACCGACTCGCAACCTGCCGACGAACAGCAAGATAAGACAAAAACGATCGTATCCGGCGATAGCAAGAAGAGCGACCAAAACAAAAACAGCGAAGCGCAGACCGCCAAGATCGACACCCCGGAAAATGACGCTGACGCCACGCCCTTCACGTTTTCGTTCGGACAAATTGTTGTCTCCCCGCAAAGCCGAATCAAGTTTATTGACCGTCTGAGAAGGCCGCCATTTGAAAAAGAACTGATACTGGCTGAAACCACTTTCGGACCAATGGATAGTCGCAACCCGAACACTGAATCCAATATCGTGCTCGCTGCCAAGATAGGTGACTATGGTGAGTTGAAAGCATCAGGTCATATAAAACCACTGACTGACAAAACCAACTTGAATTTACGAGGCAATATAAAGGAAATTGCACTTCCTCCCCTTTCTTTCTATGTCAGGGAGGCACTGGAATATAATATTGAGAGCGGCCAGCTTAACACAAACTTCGACGTAAAAATTGTTGATGACCGCATCAAAGGCAATGCCAAGGTGTTGCTGCGCTCCTTTGAGTTGGTCGCACCCGACTCGAAAAAGACAACCGCTGAGAGTGGCGCAATTTCATTAAATATTGCGGTAGATATGCTGAAGGACAGTAAGGGTAACATCAAGCTGAAGATACCGATAAAAGGAGATGTAAGCAGCCCGACGTTCGGTGTCGGCACCTTCCTGGCCATTATCATGAAAAAGGCCCTGATGGTTGCGGCACAAGAAGTGTTGCTCCAATCACTCATGCCCTATGCCGGTATTGCCAGTCTTGCGATAGAAGCCGGTTCTGAACTGATCAAAGTGAAATTTGCACCACTCCCCTATCGAGTAGAACAAGTTGCGCCGGATCAAGCTCAAGAAGACTATCTGGTCAAATTTGCCGAAGTCATGAAAAAGCAAAAGACATTGCAAGTACGAATGTGCGCGATTACCGTACCTGGCGATATTGGCATTCCACCAGATTCGCAAACGATACTGACAGAGGAACAGAAGGAAGCACTGCTTAACCTGGGCATAGCAAGAGAAAAACAACTGAAATCGGCACTGATCAAAAAAGGCGTGGAGTCATCGAGGCTGTTCGAATGCCGACCAAAAATAAGTAAGGATGCCAAAGCGACGCCCAGCATCAAGCTTGTTAACTAAACAATACGTACGAGGCAACTGATAGAAACGCAAAAGCCCGGCACACCCCAGATGCAGCCGGGCTTTACCTAAGTGGCAGCAGGCTGACTGGTTCACTCGACGGAAAACTCTGCCGTCGCGACTACCAAACCGGAACCGTCATCGATTTCCACTCGCCAATTACCCTTCATAAAACGATCGATAAACTTGCTGGACGAGGCCCGAGTCAACTGACTGTAAGCCGGCACTTTCACTCTGGCCATCTGTTTTTCTCCAAGATACCAGTTATGATAAAAGGTCTTCCCCTTTAAACCGCTCATTTCTGTAAACAGGTACACTCTGATCAATCCTTGCTCATTCATATAAAGCACCGAGTCAATTTCATCGACAGGCTCTTTGTTTTTTAGCGCGGAAGTCAGCTGAACTCGTTGAAAACCGGAAGTAAATACCTGAATTTCAGGCCGCTGACCGGCAGAGGTCGCAGGCAGATTTTTTATTTCAGACTCACCTGGAACGGATTCTCCGGCCTGGAGTTCGGCACTGACGAGCTTCGAGTCACTCATATCGGCAGTGGCAGATGACGGCTTTTCCTGCAATTCGGCGATCGCTGGCCCCGGTTTCGACGCTCTGTCAAGGTCAAGATCACCGGAAGCCACCGGGGCCTTTGTCATTGCCTGATTGGTTTCCAATAAGCCCGATTCCGGCGCTGTGCCAGCTTCTGGTTTGCCGATATCTTCTTCTGCGACCAAGCCTGTGTCGGTATTCATTGACTGATCACCAGGCTGGGAGTCATCGAATACTAAAGTCATCACAAGAAATATCGTCAAACCAGCCAATAGCATTAAAAAAGCGGCAAAACCGATTATTCTATGCCAATGGTAAATGACTGTTTCATCTGAATCTTGCCGAGAAGCGGGCGACTCAATGGCTTCGATATTATTGATACGAACAACGAGTTTTTTGGGCATAGACTAGACTCTTATTTGTTAAGGCTTCAAGTGGCTGGCGGTAATCGAATCAGTGCCACTAACCGGCTTGCATCGGCGAAGCGGATTGTCCCGATCACATATTGGTCGAAATTCTACCCTGATAACAGTTCAGCATGCCAGTTAAATAAACATGCACACAGGTTTAGGCAAGGTGTACCGGTCTAAAAGGAGCTGAAATAGCCTTCAGGCATGGCAATATCCATTGCAATGGGGAGATGGTCAGACACCGGAAACGACACCACCCCGGCCCGACGAACTGTCAGTGTTGGACTAACGAGAATATGATCCAGCGACCGGTTCGGCCGCCAACTTGGAAAAGAATGCGCGTCTTCAGCGAGTGCAACAAGATCGGTTTCACTCAATGGCGAGCAGCTGAGCAACTTTTCGGAAGTCATATTCAAATCGCCCATCAATACGATGTGTCGGTAAGCTTTTATAAGCTTCTTGATAAAGTTTAACTGGGCAGTTTGTGCTTTTGCTCCAAGCGATAAATGGGCCATTACCAGCACCAAAGGGTCCCGATCATCACCAAATTTAGCGATAATCGCCCCTCGCCCCGGTATAAACCCTGGCAACGTATGCTCCTCTATCCAGCTGGGTTTGAATCGGCTGAGAAAACCATTACCATGCTGGGCCATTTTGCCCAGGTTTCGATTCAGCTGTTGATGCCAATAGGGGAACCCGGCAGACTCTGCCAGATACTCCACTTGGTTGACGAATCCAGTACGCAGACTGCCACCATCGACCTCCTGCAAGGCCACCACATCAAACTGACGTAATAACATCGCAATTTTATTCAGGTTTTGTTTTCGGCGCGAATTGGGAAGCAAGTGCTGCCAGCTTCGGGTAAAGTAATGCCGATAGGCTGAAGTCGAAATACCCACTTGAACATTAAAGGTGAGAAGGCGCATATGACGGCGACGCCTGAACGCATCACTCAGGCCATTTTCCTGAGCAGACGAACCCTCAGTCGAAGAATGAGCATCAGGCTTGTCCGCTAACTGGTACATTCGTTCCACATGGCTATTACAGACTTTATCATTGTTACCGGCTTTATTGTTGTCTACTTGACCTATCACCCAGGCAAAACTATTGGACGCTTCTTTCCTTGTTTACCAGATAATCGACGATTTCCAGTATTTCTCTCTGGCTGTTAGCCATACCGGCGGAAACCAGATACTTACCGTTCACTACAAATGCAGGCACGCCGGTGACTCGATAACTACGCCCGCGGGCATCGGCTTGCTGCAATTTGGCGTTTACCGCAAAGGAATTAAATACCTTTTTAAACTCCTCTTCTTTGACTCCATAGTCAGCAAAAAACGCAGCCAGGCTATTTTCATTGTTCAATCTCCGCCTGTCTCTAACGATAGCAGCAAACAGTGGCTCGTGCGTTTGCTCCGAAACACCCAACAGTTCCGCAGTATAAAATGCCTGTGCATGGGTTTTCCAGGTTTTGCCAAATATCGCCGGAGACATCCAGAAATCGACATCCGCTGCCTGCTTTTTTTGCCATTGCTGAACCATAGGTTCGAAACTGTAGCAATGCGGGCAGCCATACCAAAACAGCTCGACCACTTCAACTTTATCCGTATCCCGAGTTCGCACTGGGTATGGCAAGGCCTTGTAATTCTTACCCTCCACCCATTGCTCACCCGCTTGCGCCACCAAGGCTGTCATCGATAACTGAAAAAACATCGCACAAACAAGCAATACTCGCATAACCATCGACCTCTCCTGTTTTTTTATCAACCGTCAGTACTTTTTATATATCGACCCAAAGCACTTTATATAATAGCTAATCTAGCAGTTACAAGTGAACCTGACCTGAACCGGAGATGACTACAACGAGTCCAGTGTCCGAGAAATAGGCAAAAGCAAAAAAAGCGACACTTGGCCGCTTTCTTCTCAATCAACTGCATCCGTTCAAACTTTTGTTGGCACTCTCTGTTACTATCGAAGGCCCTGAATATAGCTGGAGACCGCGATAACCTCTGCATCCGAGAGTTTGGCTGCGATATCCCGCATCATTCTGGATTCACCATCATTGGCCCGCTCACCTGAACGGAATTGCTTCAACTGATCGGCTATATAATCCGCATGCTGACCAGCCAATGCCGGAAACGCCGCTGATACATTACCCGCTCCGTTCGGCGAATGACAGGCAGAACAGGCAGCAAGACCGGTCGCCATGTTACCTGCGCGATAGATACTTTTTCCTTTCTCTACCAGATCTGCTTTCGCCACACCCGGTGACCCGGTTTTACTTGAATAATAAGCGGCGATATCGGCAAAGTCCTGCTCGGACAGGGACGTCAGAATACCTGTCATTTCAACCACATTACGGGTACCTGCGTTGATATCGATCATCTGCTTGATCAAGTATTTTTCGCCCTGGCCCGCCAACTTCGGAAAATTGGCCACCGCGCTATTTCCGTCCATGCCGTGACAACCAGCGCAAACTGCAATTTTTTTCTCACCCGCCGCCGCGTCTCCCGCTGCGTGAGCTACTGACACCATCCCAACCAAAACAACAAGTCCCGCCAAAAATGTTTTCATTTCTACTCACTCACTCTTTAAATGTGTATTCAATCATGCGACGAAGTGTTCGTTTAAGCCGTCAATTCGAGCCGAAAACAGCGTAAACCCGTTCTCCAAGCAAATTCCATATGTTAAGTGGCGCCAATTGTCGATAAAATCCTGGCCAAACTCAAGCTTTTGCACGGCTCTCGGAAAACGGCTCATAATTATACACTAATTGTTTCAAACTTAAATCGTCCAACTCAGTACTTAGGGTAATCCCATCCATTATGATCAATACGGAAAAGCAACGCCGACTCGCCTTCGGCTCCGCCCATTTTATAAAAAGCGGCAGTCGACTCGCAAACTGTCCTCCTGATGAGGGAGTGGAAATCGCCTTCGCAGGTCGCTCAAATGCCGGTAAATCAAGCGCTATCAACACGTTGACACAAAATCAGAAACTGGCAAGAACAAGTAAAACGCCGGGACGAACCCAGTTGATCAATTTTTTCGGGTTAAATATCCCGAATAAAAGGCTGGTCGATTTACCTGGATATGGTTTTGCAAAAGTGGCGTTATCGGTTAAACACGACTGGCAAAAACACCTGGATGAGTATCTAAGACAGCGAAAATCTCTGGCGGGCCTGGTACTTATCATGGACATCCGTCATCCGCTGACTGAATTTGACCAGGCCATGTGCAAATGGTGTCAACAAGCCGACCTGCCTCTGCTCATTCTTCTGACCAAGGCAGACAAACTGAAACATGGGCCGGCCAAGAATGCGGCTTTACAAGTGAAAAAGGCATTGAAAGACCACCCAAACCTCAAAGCGATAGAGATTTTCTCATCATTGAAGAAAATCGGCGTCGACCGGGCAAGAGCCCATATCGAACAATGGCTGATGCAAACACCCGAACCAGATTGAGTAGTAAAACCAGAACAAAACAGCCCAACGACCGACCATGCCAGACGCATCCCGCTGGCTCGCTGTCCTAGCCTATCGAGATGGCGGCCAGCTATCCGGCGCGTCAAAAAAAGGGGCCGGGCGATACTTATCGCGAATGAGCTGAACTTTTTCACGATGGGATTCAGTGACATAGGGATATTCCAGCGTCACCACCTGATAAATCCCTGCCTTCAACATTTCCAGCGTAATCAGACCATTGTCCTCACCCGCATACGCCGTTTTCAAAAATGCCATCCAGTTGGTGACCACCAACCAGACATTCAACGCCATGGCGTCAATCATTTCCCGTGGCGCAGCCACAACTACGCCCGAGTTCTGCAACCGGATAAGAATATCCGACGTACTATGCAGGCAGCGCGCGGTAAACTCCCGATAACCTTTCCGCAATCGGGTGTCACAGTCCATCAGATATTCCAGATCACGGTGAAAAAACCGATAGTGCCATAAGCCATTGACGACCGATTCCAGGGAATACACCATATCATCAACCGTCAGATCACGATCTTCCGGCAATTGAAGACACTTGTCTATCAACGTTTGGTACTGCAGGAATATTTCGTAAATAATATCGGTCTTGTTCCGAAAATGATAATACAGGTTACCTGGAGAAATGTTGAGGTGTGCTGCAATGTGATTGGTAGTCACATTTCTCTCTCCCTGAGCATTGAACAGCTCCAGGCTTGCCTGAACAATCTTGTCTTTCGTCTTCATTTGCTATCCAATTACACCTTGATAAAGGCCCTGATTGGCATCGCCAACCTATTGAAAAACAAAATATTATAAGCGCCTGGTAACAAATTGACAGGCTGCGGCCCGGTATCTTGACTAAATTTATCGCTATTTTAGAGTAAAAACTCTTGACTAGCTAGAGCTTATACTCTAAAAATAGCCAGCTCGACAGGACGATATAATTCTCTCAATTGGTTATAATCGCGAGATGTCGTTACCGACCACCATCATGCAAAAAATTACGATAAGACGTTAGCAATTTTCACCGACAAGCTAAAACAAGAGGTTCGTCATGGTCTCAGATGTCGTTGTTCAAATTACCGAAAGCAAAAAACAAATCCAACAGCTAAATAAGTCATTTGCAGCACAAGAATCCGCTTTTAACGTCGGCTCTATTCCCACACTGGAGGAAAGGCGAGACAACCTGAAGCGGTTGAAAACAACCCTTTTAGATAACCAGAACGAACTTCTGGAAGCGATCAATGAAGACTTTGGCGGTCGCTCGCACGATGAATCTATTCTGGCAGAATTGATGCCATCCGTGCAGGGTATCAATTACGCTCTGAAAAACGTAGGCAAATGGATGAAACCCTCCAGGCGGGCGGTCGATCTGCTTTTCCAGCCGGCTCAAAACACGGTTCATTACCATCCGCTCGGTGTGATTGGCATTATCGTTCCGTGGAATTATCCGCTGTATCTAGCAGTAGGACCGTTAACTACCGCCCTGGCTGCAGGCAACCGTGTCATGATCAAGATGTCAGAATACACGCCAAAAACATCGGAACTTTTTAAAAAACTGATGGATGAGACGTTTCCTGAAAATCTGGTCAGTGTTATCAATGGTGATGCCGATGTGGCGATCGAATTCTGTCGAAAAAAATTCAACCATATTCTGTTCACCGGCTCGACCAGCGTCGGCAGGCATGTGATGCGGGCAGCAGCAGAAAACCTGACACCGGTCACGCTTGAACTTGGCGGTAAATCACCCGCTATCATTTCTGCCGATGTTCCAATGAACGATGCCACGGAACGCCTGGCTTTCGGTAAAGCATTCAATGCCGGGCAAACCTGCGTGGCACCGGATTATGTGCTCTGCCCAAAAGACCGAGTGGATCTGTTTATCGAGTCATTTAAACAAAATTTTGGCAAACAATTCGCATCGTTGAAACATAATGGTGACTTCACCAGTATCATAGACGAGCGGCAATACAAACGGCTTCGGAAATACCTGGATGACGCCAGAGTGAAAGGCGCAAACATTATTGAAGTTAACCCGGCGAACGAAGATATGAGCCAGGGGACGAATAAAATGCCGATTCATCTGGTAATGAATCCGACAGAAAAAATGCTGGTCATGCAAGAGGAAATTTTCGGCCCGATTCTTCCCGTCGTGACCTACGATCAAATTGATGACGCGCTGGAATTCATCAATAGTCGTCCTCACCCGCTAGCACTGTATTATTTTGGTTACGACAAGAAAGCACAACAATACGTGCTTGAGCACACCCATTCAGGCGGTGCGTGCATTAACGACACGCTCATGCATGTAACCCAGGACGATATGCCATTTGGCGGCGTCGGTGACTCAGGGATGGGACACTATCATGGTTATGAGGGCTTTCTGACTTTCACCAACCACAAAAGTGTGTTTTCCAAACAGAAACTCAATAGCGGCAAAGTGGTTTATGCTCCTTATGGCACAAAAATTCACAAATTGATTTATTCTATGTTTGTTCGTTAAATCAACACACTAGTCAACACATTGGAGCACCGGGCACGGCACGATTTCAGGTGCCCGGCTCTCGGTGCCAGACTGTCTTCTCCGTCACAAAAATCTCAGTTCGGAGAACCCGTCGATTTGTGGCCGTCTGCCATTTACTATAAGATTCCCCCCTTTGATCAATACAGCCAATGGCGCAGGAGCGCGAATATGAATATTGTGGTCTACCCGGGAACCTTTGACCCAATCACAGCAGGGCATATGGATTTAGTCGAGCGAGCCGCCAAACTATTCGACAAAATCATCATTGCGATCGCTGAAAGTCCCAAAAAACAACCACTGTTTTCACTGGAGCAAAGAGTGACGCTTGCCGAGCAATCTCTCAACCATCTGAATAATATTGAAGTGACCGGCTTCGATAATCTACTGGCAGAGTTTGTGGTTCAAAATAACGCCAACATTATACTGAGAGGGGTACGTGCGGTTGCCGATTTCGATTACGAATTTCAACTAGCCGACATGAATCGCCAATTGGCCCCACAGGCGGAAAGCCTGTTTTTGACTCCCGACAATCATCTTTCCTATATCTCTTCGACACTGATACGGGAAATAGCTTCTCTCGGAGGGGATGTCAGCAAGTTTGTCTCACCGGAAGTTGCTGCCGCTTTGACAGCCCGCTTCAGTCATCCGTCTGTTTGATCAGCATTTTTTTACCATTGACGTTTTTTACAACTAACATTGAATAACTGCGAGAATAGACAATAATCGATCTATTACCGGCTCAACGCCTTAACACCAAGCATTTGTCGAGGTATTCACCATGGCTCTTATCATTACCGATGACTGCATCAATTGCGATGTCTGCGAACCTGAATGCCCAAACGAGGCAATTTCACCGGGAGAAGAAATATACGAAATCGACCCGTTAAGATGTACCGAATGCGTCGGTCATTATGACGAGCCGCAATGCCAACAGGTTTGCCCCGTTGATTGTATCCCTCTTGACCCAGCCAACGAAGAGACTGAAGAACAACTGATGGCCAAATACCATAGACTGGTTCAGAACTAGGACGGGTGGATTTATCCCAAACCGGACTTTTCGCCTGCCACTGGGGTTTTTCCAAGGTCTGCTCCTGGCAATCGCTTTGACCGGAGGCAACACCATGACCGACTTTCCCGGCAAGGCAGCCGTTGCGATCGCACAGCCACTGACAACCCAGGCCGCTTTTCGGAGACTGAACCGTCAGTATGGCAATATGCAGGTTATCATTCCGGACAACCAGCCGCACGCGGCAGCTGACCCGCGCAGGCTATCGTTCGCAACCGAGAGGCCTGTCTTTTCGGTTTTCGATAAACCGCTATCTTAACGGCTACAAAGCCTTTCAATTGGTTTATCTCGAGTAATAATATAGGAAAGAATGCATGAAAAAAGCGCCCAGCAACAATGATGATAGGCTCGACCGTTTGGCTACGGTAAACCACTCATCCAAACCGAGTTCGATAGGTTCACTGGGCCTGATCGTTATTGCCGTCGTTGTCTCGGTCGTTGCTTCGCTGGCAATACAAAACGGCTTGGGCAAACAAACAAACTATGCCAAACTGGAAAAGGTCAGCGCTCTGCAAGACAAAATTACTCAGTTAGAAGCCCGTCTTACCGAGCGAGAAAAGCAAATCGAACTGCTGATGAAGGCTTATCCGGTTATGAACAACAAAATTGCAAACACCTCCGGGGCCGCCATGCAGCGAATTATGATTCAACAGGAGTCAAATATTCAATCGTTTCTAAAGAACCTGAAATCCGGTATGTACGATTTAGCTCATATGATTCCAGGTTCCAGGACATGGCTGGAGTACTACAACGAGTCAATGAATGGCGCAATCCAAAAAAGTATCGAACGCTCCAGAAGGCTGAAACGGCTGAATTCAGGTGCAATTCTGATAGAACCCGATGCGCGCTGATTACAGGAAGATAACAGGAACGAGTTTGGTTATGATCGAATTTTCAGCTTATCCGGGTTCACCAGCGACGAGGCATCGCAAATCACTCAGTTTGGTTATATCGGCCTGCCTTATGCTGATACTGGGCGACCCTGACATGGTTCGGGCGGATGCAGTGGCACCACCCATTCGTATCGGCGCCAGCCACTTCCCTCCCTATTTTATTGGCAATCAGACTCGGAACGGCGAATACCATTTAGATCAGGCAACCCCATCATCCGGTTTTATTCTCGATAGTATAGAGGCAATTTTTGCCAGCGAAGGCAAAACAGTCCTTTTCAGTTTTTTACCGCTGGCACGCGCCGAAAACTTTGTCCGCGCAAAAAAATTGAACTGTTTTTCTCCGGTCAGAAAAAAAGCGCGTTCCAACGAGCGTTTTCTCTACTCTGACCCAATGCCGGGTAGCCCGCTTATTTTACTTGGTCGAACCGGCGAGACAGACAAAATCGCCCGCTTAGCCGATCTGAAAAAATACCGAGTAGGCACTATGGTCGGCGACTATTCATCCCTATCCAGGCTGAATAGCGCCAATATCAAACATGAAACGGCCCGAACCAACTTGCTCAACCTGCAAAAGCTGGTACTGAAGCGAGTCGACTACATTGTTATCGACCACGCAGTCGCGCTAAAACTCATCACGGATGTTCTGCCGGGATATGCAGACAAAGTGGAACCTGTGTATCCTCCCCTGGCCTACCACTCGATCCATCTGGCCTGTAATGCAAAAGACCCAAGCAGCCGCGAGATCATCGCCAGCTTTAACCGGGGCCTCAAAAACATGCTGAAAACCGGGGACCTGTTCACTATCGCTGAAAAATACGGTCTTGACGATCTGTCTACCGAATCCCAGGGTATAGAAATCCTGAAATAGTGAACGCACACTCAATGCGAGCCAGAAAATCGATAAATCACTTTTACCGTGTCATCAACAGAATCGGCCATAACATAACCAAGCACACTTTCGTTGGCCCGCACTTGCTGCAGCACCGATTCATCATTATCCAGCAACCGGGGAGGAGTCCCCTTGCCGGTAAACACCAACCTGGAAAAATAAGACTTTAGCTGGGCTTCGGTTCTTTGCAGAACACTCTCGTAAAAAGCGGCCCTCTGGGCAGTGCCTTTTTTTTGATCCACCGGAATCACCCAGCTGCCATTTGGAAAACTTCCTGTTTTGGACAAATAGATATTCTGAATATCAACCCTGTTCAGGCTTTCGATATTTTGGCTTTTATTCACGACGACAACAAAGTCGGCATGTGCAAAAGCACCGAAACCTGGCAGTAGCAGAGCCAATGTGAGTAACCTTAGAACAATACCCATCGTCACTCTCCTAAAACACGGCATCAACGGTGATTGCCCAAACAGTGATGTCTTCCGGGTAAGTAGTCGCCCCTGAAAAACACCCAACCTTATGAATTTTATTAAAAATTTCCCATTTCAGGGAGATAAATTCGACCAAAAATAGTATACTGACTCCTTCAT